>Ga0126373_10002489_pt1 | contig 13609 bp, 16 predicted proteins | sample PanSoiMetPlot_11_FD_92545 | JGI IMG/M metagenome (GOLD analysis project Ga0126373, IMG submission 92545) | Tropical forest soil microbial communities from Panama - MetaG Plot_11 | ecosystem: Environmental > Terrestrial > Soil > Tropical forest > Bulk soil | place: Panama | collected 2016-02-17 | reverse complement strand
GGAATTTCGCGCCAAGCTCGATTTCAAACGGTCGGTGCTCTGGGAAGGAACCGTGGCGGAATTCTACGCGACAGGGGCGACGGAGGAGCAAACCGGCTATTGGTCGGCGGAGTTTTTCGAGGCGCTGACGACGCACTACGGACTGACGCGGGAACAAGCCGTTTATTTTTCTACCCACGAGGAAGCGGACCTAAAAGAGCACGAAGGCGTCATGGGTCATGGAAGCTTCAGACGGCTCGTTTTGCAACGTTTACTCCAGGACGGGATGGCACACGTAAGGCCAGGCTACGGTTTGGAATATTGCGCCCTGACTGCCGTCGATTTACACGGCGTCATATTGGAAGCAGCGCTCAACGCCGCACTTCGGGATTAGAACAAGCCGATGCCTACTCGGTCAGCCCCATCTGCTCAAGGGCGGCACGGCCCAGGAGACCGTAGGGATTGCCGAAAGTTTCCGGGAACTCGAAATGGTTGTATCCCTCGCCGACGATGAGCTGCACGGGGTTGCCCGCGGCTTTGACCGCCGCAACGAAATCGCGCGATTGACGCTGGAATTCCGGCGACTCGAGGGTTCCGTAAGACACGATGATGGGCGTGTTGAGACGATCCAAATGACGCTGGGTGCTTAGCGCCTGCTCCATCTCATCGGTAAATTTCACATATTCGCTGCGCTTGGAAAGTCTGACGGGTTTGAGGTCATACATCCCGCTCATCAGGACTGCCCCCTTCACTATATCGCGAGGCAGGCCGAAATCTTTCTGCCAATCGGTCACCAGAACGACGCCGGCGAGATGGGCGCCCGAGGAGTGGCCGGAAAGAAAGAGTCGATTTGAGTCGCCGCCAAAGCTGGCGGCGTTTTTGTAAACCCAAGCCACGGCGCGGCGCACCTGATCGGCCATCGTTTTTTTTTTTACTGCTGCGTCGTCCACCGAGACAAAATCGAGCGCGATGTAGTGCGCGCCGGCCCTGACGAACATTTCTGCCGGATAGGCAGACCGCTTCGCGGTCCCGTTGCGCCAGGCGCCGCCGTGAATGAAAACGCGAATCGGCGCGTTGGGTTGCTTCGTCTTGTAGATATCAAGCGTTTCGATGTCCGTAGGCCCGTACGGAACACGCTCTGGCCGCAGCCGCGCGTGCGCCGCTTCACTCCAGGCATCGCGCCGTTTGCTCACGTGGCGTTGGTTCGGCGCCCAGACGCTCTGATCGTAGGCGTCATCGAGCTCCTTCTGGTCCATATCGAGCCATATACATGGTTCTTTCGCGCTCGTCATTGACTCCGCCAACGCAGAGCTTGCCAGAACCGTCGCCGAGGTTTTCTCGCTCATAGGAAATCTCCCTGGTAGAATTCGCGCTTAGTGAACGCGTGTTGGTTACGTGACCCTGTGCCCGAAGTTACGTCAGCTGTTTAAGAGCCTAGCCTCGTAAAATAGGCAAGTGAAAGAGGGGAGTCAAGGAAATACCACTTGGCGTCAGGTTTGTGGGCCTCGATATATGTTACCGTTCTTCCCAGACTGTAACATTCGAGCGCACCATATGCTTGCGTGCTTGTGTGGTTAGAATATATAAAAACGGAGGAGAAGGAGAGCATGTTATGGAAGCAATCAGACATATGGCGACTTGCACGAACAACAATCGCCGCCTCGCCAGATTTTACCGGCTGATCTTCGGCATGGAAGAGGTTTGGAATGAAGAGCAAAACAGTCCATACGCGTTTTATGTGACCGGTGGCTACTTCAATCTCAACTGTCTGCAGATTCACCAGACGATGGCTGAAACGAAAAGAAACGTGGGGATAAACCATTTCGGCTTTCAGATCGGTAGCCTGGAAGAAATTGAAAAAAAACTGGCAGAGCTGAATCCGCCCATTCGGCTGGCGCAAAGACCGAGCGACGGCCGTTACACCGAAGTCAGGATCAAAGATCCGGGCGGCAACGGAGTGGATTTGGCGGAAAAGGGTTGGGGAACCGGCGACGAGAAAAAAATTCCCGGGGTGAGGCACGTCGGCATCGCAACGCAAGATCCCGGGCGTTTGGCGGATTTTTACAAGTTCATTTTCGGTATGAAAGAAGTGGGAAAGAAAAAAACAGGGATGGGAACTGAGGCGATTTACTTATCGGACGGCACAATTAATTTGGGGCTGGTGAAGAATTCTCCAGTAGCCGGTCCTGGACTTCAGGTCTTGGGATTTCAAGTCCCCAGTGTCAAAGAAATTGAAGAGCGGTTGAAGAAGCCGTTCGCCTTGACTTACAAGAACGAGCCACCGCTGGCGTTAAAGCAGAACGGCTCAGACGGTCCGTATAAATCTTTTCATCTTCTAGATCCCGACGGCACTTACATCGCCCTTTCCGAAGAGGGCTGGGAGGTCTAGCGATCGGAACGCAAACGCATTATTCACTGGTGTGAGTTTGGTAGTGGGCGGTGACCCAATCGGCGAGCCGGTTCCGAAAAGACTCTCCCGGAGTCCTTCGACGAGTCTCACGGCTTGTCCTGACCAACGAACGGAAGAAGCTTGAAGTGATTGAGAAAATTCGGTTCATGCTGGCTCTCGAAGCATGAAGGACCTTTTTGCGAGAGACCTGCTAGCGCAGCTCAGCACCCCACAGTTCTTTGAGAAAGCCGCTTTTAGACAGCTGTTCGGCAAATCCATTGTCGAACAGCTCGGCTGGCTTTTTGCGCACAACGGTGCCCGTGTCGCGCGCTAGTTCCACGGCTTCGACAAGCGCGTTGGCTGGCACGAGCATCGAGCGGTTGATCAAAGCTACCGCATAAGCGTCGTAGGCCGATTGAAGAATCTCCGATTCGGAGATTTTGAGTACTTTGCTGAGCGAGGCTTTGGCCTTATCGGGATTTTTTTCCACGTAGTGAACGGATTCCGCCATAGCGGCGACAAAGCGCTGCACCAGTTGAGGTCGTTCCTTCAAGGTTTTAGCGTTGGTGTGCAGTGAGCTGTAAATAAACGGCAGATTGAGATCCTTGAGATTGTAGATAAGATTGAGGCCGTCCTTTTTTCCCCGAGCGTCCAGTGGAGGGGTGACTGGTGCGGCCTGAATAATACCTGCCATCATCGCGTTGTATCTTTCGGATTGGCTGCCACCGATGGGTCGGATGGCGACATCCGAAGTGCTCAGGTTCATCTTCTTCAGCAGAGTCTTCATCAGCCGGTCATCCAAATCTCCAGCTTTCGAGACCCCGATGCTTTTTCCCCGTAGGTCTTCGAGGCGCTTGATGTCTTTGTGAGCCAAAAGCACGTAGGGCAAGCCGATCAGCGGCGATGCCACTAGCTTCCCATCGACGCCGCTGGCCAATCCGGGAATAGTGCCGTCGGCGGCGCAATAGAGAAATTGCACTTCATCCGCTGACAAAGCGGCGAGGTTCATAGCGCTACCGCTTATGAATCTGTGATCGATCTTGATCGCGTATCTGTCGAATAGGCCATTATCCATGGCTGTGTAAAGGTGAATAAACCCGCCGGACACCGCGCATGTCGCAACCTGCACCATCGCCACCGCTTCACCGGGTTTGGCGAGGTAAGGATTGGCGCTGACTATTCCAGGTTTCATCAGCGCCCATAACACAGCCAGTACAGCCAGTCCCGTCAATAACCCACTGAAGAACCTGCCGTGCTTATTTGAACAATTTGGATTCATTGTTTTCCCTCCAAAGTTTCATCTGGCCCGATTCGGCTTGATGCTTCTGAAGGCGATCCGTGGGAAGGTTCAACGAGCGAGGATATAACGGCTTTGGGCGCACGTTGTCAATGTGAAAGACAGTGAAAAAACCGATTGCCCAGCCGCTGGTTTTATGTTCGTGGAGTCGCGAAGGCGAGCAGCGACACGGTAACCGCGAGGAGCGCCATGGCGCTGATCGCCAATGACCAGTGTATTCCAATCAATCCGCCCACGACGCCAATGGTCACGCCGCTGAAAGCGCGAAGGCCAAAGGCAGACATGGAAAACAAACCGATCAGCCGCCCGCGCAGATGGCTCGGCGAAAGAAGCTGCACGATTGCCTGGGCGGCCGAGTAAAACGAAAGATTCAAAATCCCGGCGAAAAACAATAGCGCCAAAGACAACAGGTAGTTGGATGAGAAAGCGAATGCTCCCAGCGCAGCGCACCAAAGCATGGCGCAGATGATTGCGGTTCTGACATTCGCCTTGAGCCAGCCTTTTCCTTCAAGCAGGAAGCCGCCGAAGACGGCGCCTGCAGCGCTGGCAGTGAGTAGTGAGCTATAGGCGAAATCTGGGTTAGCTCCGAGGTCATGGGCGAATTCTGGCATCTGGGTGTGAACGGCGTTGCCGATGAATAGTGACGCGCTGCCGCCCAAAATCACCATCGTAATGATCGGCCGGTTGTGAGCGACCTCCTGGATCACGCTGAAGGCGTCGTTCCAAGCCAGCGCACGCTTTGGCGGTGCACCCTCTCGGAGATGTCCCGTGTACGGCACAAAAAGCAGCCAAACCGTCAATGGCAAATAAATGGCAGCGTTTGCGAGCAGTCCCAACGACGGGCCCAGTAAAAACATCAATCCGGCTCCCACCGCAGGGCCAAAGAGAATACCCAATTGGCGGCTAGTGGCGTTGAGCCGCACCGCGCTCTGAATTTGTTCGGTGCCGACGATGTCGTGGATGAAGAGCTGTTCGGCCGGAGTCCACAAAACGCCGGCGATACCGTGGATAATCAGCAAGATCGACGCGTGCCAGACTTGAATCGTATCGGTGTAGAACAGTATGGCCCACGCTACCGACACTCCCATATACATGACTTGCGCCACTTGAATGACCTTGCGGCAGTCGTAGCGGTCGGCAATGCTCCCGAAATAGACGGACAACAGCAGAAACGGAGTCCAGTGGCTGATGTCGGCGAATCCCGCCAAAACGGGAGAATGAAATTTCTGGAACAGTAGCCAATAGCTGATGACGTGCTCGATATTGTCCGCCATCATGGCGAGCATGGTGGTGATGAAGAAGAAGCGAAAATCACGATGATGTAAAGCCGCGAAGGCGGGATTTTTTTCCACATTGGAACGATTTGTTTGAAGTGTCTGGTTGTCGGAAGTCAATGGTGATCCAGGGAAAGATGCGAATGTTAACTTCCAGAACTAACGGATATCGACTTCCCATGCAATAAAAACTTGATAGCCGGCCCGACATTGAGATATAGGCTAGAGGTATCGAAGATAGGCACAATGGATACGGTGGCCAAAAAGACAGTCTCCCTCAAGGTCAATGGAGTCGAGCATAGCCACCAGGTGGAGCCGCGGCTGCTCCTGGTTCATTTTCTGCGCGATGTCCTTGGGCTGACGGGCACGCACGTCGGTTGTGAGACCAGCATTTGCGGTGCTTGCACGGTGATGCTGGACAATACCGCTGTGAAGTCCTGCACGGTGCTCACGGTGCAGGCTGACGGCGCTGATATTACGACGATCGAAGGGTTGGCCCAGGGAGAAAATCTCCATCCGCTGCAAGAGGCTTTTTGGGAGTGCCATGGGCTTCAATGCGGTTTCTGCACTCCGGGAATGATTCTTACGGCACATCAGCTTCTGATGCGGAATCCGAAGCCGGCGGAAGACGAGATTCGCCATGCGCTTGACGGGAACCTCTGCCGTTGTACCGGTTATCAGCACATTGTGGACGCGGTGAAATTGGCGGCGAAAAAAATGAAACAGAAGGCCGTAAGCAGAAAGCGGTAGGTTCAATCGATGAGCACTCTCGCCCTCTCCCGCAAAGCGGGCGAGGGATCGGAATTAACTCTCGTTCAGAAACCCGAGACTCGAAACTCGGAACCCGAAACTGGGAAAAGACGATGCCGGTAAGCAAACTAGTCGGCGCCAGAATCAAGCGGCGCGAAGATCCTCAACTGATTCGCGGGGCTGGGCAGTACGTGGACGATGTCAAATTGCCGGATATGCTCCACGTCGCAATTCTGCGCAGCCATTATGCGCACGCTACGATCAAGAGCGTCGATACCGACGCCGCGCGCGAACATCCCGGCGTCATCGCTGTATTCACCGGATCGGAACTCAAAGATGAGATAGCGCCTTTGCCGGTTGGCGGCGGCAATGACACGCTGCGCGTTCCCAAACACTACGTGCTTGCGGTGGACAGAGTTTGTCATGTCGGTCAGGGAATAGCGGCTGTTATTGCCGACGATCGCTACACGGCTAAAGACGCGCTCGATTTGATTCGAGTGGAATACGAGCCTTTGCCGGTGGTTTCGGATCCGGAAAAGGCGCTGGCTCCAGACTCGCCGGTTATCCATTCCGAGTGGCCGGACAATGTGGCTTTTCGCTCTGAGCATAGCGAGGGAGATTTGGCGAAAGCCTTCAAAGAAGCGGACAAGATCGTGAAGCAGCGGCTTGTTCATCAACGGCTGGCGCCCATCGCCATCGAGCCTCGCGGAGTCGTGGCTCAATATCTTTCTTCGGACGACGAGCTCACGGTCTGGTCCTCCACGCAAATCCCGCACATGCTCAAGAGCCACCTGGCGAAGATGGTCAAGTTGGACGAGAAACAGGTGCGGGTGATCGCGCCGGACGTGGGAGGGGGGTTCGGCTGCAAACTCAACGTTTATGCCGAGGAAGGACTGCTGGCCTACCTGGCCCTCAAACTCAACCGGCCCGTGAAATGGATGGAACAGCGCAGGGAAAACATCCAGGCGACGATCCATGGCCGGAGCCAAGTAGGTGAAGTCGAAGCGGCGGTCAAGAAAGACGGAAGGATCCTCGGGTTGAAGTATAAAGTTATCGCCGATATCGGCGCGTATCATCAGCTCTTCACGCCAGCCATTCCGCCGTTTACGGGCCTCATGCTTTCCGGCTGTTATAAAATTCCTGACATCAGCGTCGAGGTCACGGCAGTATTTACCAACAAAATGTCCACGGACGCGTATCGAGGCGCGGGCAGGCCCGAAGCGACATATGTAATTGAACGGATGATCGACCGCGTCGCTCAAGAACTAAAGCTCGACGCGGTGAAGATTCGCCAAAAAAATTTCCCGAAGCCAACGGAATTCCCTTTCAAGACTGCAACCGGCGTGACCTACGACAGCGGCAATTATCAGCTCGCGTTGAGTAAAGCGCTTGCGCGGGTCGGCTATGAAAAATTGCGCCGCGATCAGAAGCGGCTCAGAAGCCAGGGAAGATATCTTGGCATCGGGCTATCGACCTACGTGGAAATCTGCGCCATGGGGCCTAAGGGCATGTGGGAGTACGGCAAAGTGGAGGTGGAGCCCACGGGGAAAGTAACCGTCTTGTCCGGTGCGTCGCCGCACGGCCAAGGACAGCAGACCTCTTTTGCACAGATCGTGGCCGATCGACTGGGCGTAGAGATGGATGACATAACGGTGATGCATGGCGACACTGCGGTTGTGCCCAAAGGTATCGGCACCTTCGGGAGCCGCGCCACTGCGGTGGGAGGAGTCGCCATCTATCAAGCGGCGGAGCAGGTCAAAGAGAAGGCGCGCGAGCTCGCCTCTCATCTGTTGGAAGTCGATCCTGACGATCTCAATTTTTCCGATGGCAGGTTCAGCGTCAAGGGTGTGCCGAAAAAGGCGCTCACGATCCAGCAAATCGCGCGACAAATCCACGCGGCCCAAAACCTGCCAAAAAAATTGGACCCCCGCCTTGCCGTGGAATCTCAGTTTGAGCCATCCAACTATACATTTCCGTTCGGCACTCATGTTTGTGTGGTGGAAGTCGAGCCGGAAACCGGCAGAGTCGAAATAAAAAAATACGTCGCAGTGGATGACTGCGGCAAGGTTATCAATCCGTTGCTAGTCGATGGACAAGTTCAGGGCGGAATTGTCCAGGGCGTGGGACAAGCTCTCTTTGAGGAAGTAATCTACGACGAGAATGGGGGGCTCCTCACTGGCAGCTTGATGGATTATGCTGTGCCGAGGGCGGCAGACTTGCCGCGTCTGAATCTAGCTCGCACAGAAACGCCGACGCCGGTGAATCCGCTGGGCATAAAAGGAATCGGCGAGGCGGGAACCATCGGCTCCACGCCGGCGGTGGTGAACGCGGTGGTGGATGCTCTGGCTCCCTTCAGGGTTACGCACATCGACATGCCGCTGACACCGCAAAAGATCTGGAGCTTGTGTCAAGGAACAAAAGCCCCACGGAACCGTTCGGTGTCGCGAAAATCGTAGAGGAGATGACCGCCGTGATCGCGCATCACAGCTGGTTCAGTTTCTTTTCTGTGGGGGTAAGCCCGTGTGCTTGCCCTGTGGCCGTTTCCGGAGGTCGAAGATGATACCGGCGTCGTTTGACTACATCGCGCCGCAAACTTTGGACGAAGCCGTACGCGCGCTGGCCGAACATGGAGAAGAGGCGAAGCTTTTGGCAGGCGGGCATAGCCTGTTGCCGCTGATGAAGCTCAGGCTTGCCAATCCCAAATTACTCATCGATCTGAGAAGAATTCCCAGCCTTAGCGGGATTCGCCAACAGGACGACAAGATCATAGTCGGTGCGCTGACCACACATTACCAGATGGAAAGTTCGGAGCTGCTGAAAAAAAAGTGTCCACTGTTGCCTCAGACCGCGCGCGAAATCGGTGATGTTCAGGTGCGCAATCGTGGCACCATTGGCGGCAGTCTGACACACGCGGATCCATCCGCCGATTGGCCGGCAGCAATCCTCGCTTTAGGAGGAGAGCTAAAACTCAGCGGGCCGAAGGCAGATCGCACAGTTCAGGCAGAGACGTTTTTTCTCGGTCCAATGACGACAGGAATCGAATCAACGGAAATCTTAACGGAGATTCGTGTGCCGGTCTTCGGGAGCCGTTGCCGAAGCGCTTACCTAAAGATGGCTCAGCAGGCCTCGGGCTTTGCGATCGTTGGCGTGGCGGTCTGGCTTAAGATCGGTCAACAAGCTCGCTGTGAAGATATCGGCGTCGGTGTGACCGGCCTCAGCGATAAGCCTTTTCGCGCGCGCTTAGTCGAAGAACGTCTGCGTGGAAAGAAACTCACACCAGAACTAATCGAAGAAAGCGCGTCTCAAGTCGCAACGGGCATCGATCCAACGGCGGATCTTCACGCCTCCGCCGAATTCCGAGCGCATCTGGCGCGAGTTTACGCCTCGCGCGCGATTCAGGAAGCAGCCAAACAAGTTCGTGGGCGCTAGTGAGAGCACCCGACTTTGAAACGATCCAAGTTTTGGCTATAATCTGGCCAGAATGCGCTTTGAGATCATTCTGGCTCCCGAGGCGGTGGAAGATCTTCGCGCTTTAAAGGCCAACGTTCGTTCGACCGTCCACGATGCTCTTGAAACGCATCTTCGTCACGAACCCATGAAAACGAGCCGAAGCAGGATCAAGCGGCTGCGAGGCCTAGCGCGACCACAGTATAGACTTCGTGTCGGCGAGGTTCGAGTATTTTATGATGTATCATCCGAGTCCGTTGAGGTCTTGGCGATCGTGCCCAAATCGGAGGCGACAATATGGCTAGAGCAGTTCGGAAAGCCCGAATAAAAGAAGTCCCTTTATCTGAGATCAAAGATGATCTTTCACGATTTCTGCGCGAGGCAGAGAAGCAGGAGATTGTCATAACTCGGCACGGAAAGCCTGCCGGTGTCCTGATCGGATTCGAGTCAGAGGACGACTGGTTTGATTACAAGCTTGAGAACGATCCGCGTTTCCTTGAGCGAGTCGAACAGGCTCGACGAAGCTTAAAAGCCGGGCGGGGCATCCGGTTAGAAGATATGCCGAAGTAGACGCGTGCTCTAAGCAGCGGCTTGAGAAAGCCGCTTCGCGCTTCTCAGCCCTCGAGTTAGCCAACAAGGCCGCGAGGCGCCGTGGAGGGAACATGTCGCAGAAGATTAAGCTCACCACCGCACCAAGAGCCGACGGCACGCTCTATCCGCCGCCCTATGATGAGCCGTGTCGACCGCGACGCCGGATCAAGCTCGGCGATGCGGCTGGATTGACTCAGTTCGGTGTCAACTTCTGCACGTTGCCCCCGGGCGCTTGGTCGAGCCAGCGTCACTGGCACACCAAGGCAGACGAGCTCATCTATGTCGTCTCCGGCGAGGTGGTGCTCGTGACGGATGAGGGCGAGGATACTCTTCGGGCAGGTGACAGCGCGGGCTTCAAGGCAGGAGATCGCAACGGCCATCATTTCCAGAACCGGTCCGCGGGTGACGCAGTCATCATGGAAATCGGGACGCGTGTTGCAGGCGACGAGGCGTTCTATCCAGACATCGACCTCAGAACCGTCGCCGCAGAGGGCTACGCACACCGCGACGGGACGCCGTATCCGAAGGAGAAGCGGCGTAGCTAAAGGCGCTTTTAGCCGGAGCGGCCTGGCAGCCGAAGCTGGCCAGGTGCTCGGCAGCGGGAAAGCACAGCATATCCAGGTTTGTTGATGCTCGAAACGCAAAGAATCCTTGGACGTTGGGTGAGGGTAGCCCTGCAGCCGGATATAACAATCTTTGGAAAGTGATAAGCGGAACAACGAAGAAGATTGATAAGCATGGCCCGATGGACAAGATGCGCCGGTGTTTAAACATTTTGATCATCGTTCTTACCCTCGTGCCGAGGACTGTAAGCACACAGGCGGCGGTTCCCCAATCCGTCTCAGATGAGCAGATCGTTAGCAACGCGGAATTAATTGCAAGTGGCACGCTCTTTGAGATCTACTAGCATGGAACGAGGGTTGATCCGGCATTTCTCAAAGTAATGGAACGCGCGTATGAGCAAGTGCAGAAGGTGACCGGCCTTACTCTTGACACGGCAACTCTTGGTCCGAAAGTTCGCGTCTATGTTTCGGGTTCGTTAGGGGTATCGCATGTCTGGAGGGGATACCAGCATCCGCGGGATCCCAAGGGGTTCATTTTTTTGAATGCGAGGGTTTATCGAGGCGCGTTGAGCGGCAATGACGCGACCTATATTCATGAATTGACCCACCTCTTCACGTGGAAGTACAGGAGTCACACTCTGCGAGAGGGTATTGCAGATTACGTCGCCCTGACCATTCTGCCTGGAGCTGCCGTAGGTCCGAACGAAGGGGAAGCCTGGAACCTTTCCAGGATTCCGGCGGAAGTTCTCGAGTATCTCGGAACGATCAAGCCTATTCCCGGATGGGTGACCACGGACCCGCTCAGGCGAAGCGCATACTATTTTGCCAGCTACCGGTTTGCGAAGTACCTCGTCGAGAGGGAAAACTTCGCTACTTTGATGAAGCTTTACGCCTCCGATGATCCGGAGGGCGACATAAAAACGCTCTATGGCATCAGCAGAGAAGAAGCGGTTAAGGCCGTGTTCGGTCCAAGATTTTAAGTGTGTGAGCATTCCACTGAGCACACAGAGACAAAAGTCTTTGGACATTACGCACTCGCGAGTGACATGCTACGCGAAACGTGCAACTTGAGACAGATTTGCGGACCCGCTCGCAAGACTCGTGGACCTTTACTCCCTCGTGAAGTCAAAGGGCTTTTCGGAACGCAAGCCGCAAATCCCTGGCCTCACGAGCACCGCTACAACGAGGAGTTTGATGCAAGTGAAAACGATTTCACGGAGTACTTGGAGTGGAAGAGTTCTCCCCTTAAGGAATACGATAATCTATGATCCAAAAGGCAATTCGGAGCATGGTGCGTGATAGCGCGCCGCCGCTGCTTGCTGGCGTGACTTGCAATCCGACACCAGCCTTTTGGGAACAGGAGAGCACGATGACCGTTTATCTTGATCACCTTATGATACCGTCTCGCAATAAAGTGGCTTCGGCGAAGCTATTAGCCGAACTACTTGGGGTTCCGTGGTCGGCAACGGGTGTAGGGCCGTTCGCTCCTGTATATGTGAACGATGGCTTGACTATTGACTTTGATGAATGGACCGAGCCCTTTCCCATGATTCACTATTGTTTTCGAGTGGGCCAGGACGACTTCAACGCGATCCTTGGGCGAATCAAAGCGGCTGGAATACCGTACCGTAGCAACGTTCATGGGCCAGTCGACTACCGAATTGACACGCAGCACGGCGGCAGCATCGTCTACTGGAACGAACCAGATGGCCATCAATGGGAAATGTTGACGGTCAGCTATGCACGTCAAGCGTAGTGAATTCGAGCTTGAGACGGTGCCGCCCAACCTTGTTTCAGCGGGCTGCCTTCGACAGCCGCTGAACTCAAACGGTTCGCCGCACAAGCAAACCCACCGGGGCACAGAAGAGGATTCGCCATGATGAATCGGCGCGTATTTCTTGGCAGTGCTTTGACGGCAGTAGCTCTCTCCCAAACGCGAGTGGCACGCGCGGCAGAGCAGAAGACAGCTGCACAAGCGCCTGAGCCGCTTGTCTGGCCGGTCATCACCCGGCAGGCCGGCATTCGGTCTTTCGCCGGTCACACCAACACGGTACTAGACATCGTCGGCCGGATCGGGACAGCGCCGAGCCTTGTGATCTTCAGCGAAGGCAATCACCTCATGGCGCTGCTCAGTGAGGAGATTGTCGGCACATTCCCCATGTGGGCCAAGACGCAGCCGCAATATGCCGATCTCAACTTGGATAATGTCGTGGTCGTGACCATGCCGCAGCCAATCGTTGTTCAGATGGTGCGCACTGGTGCAATCGCGCTCGGCAGTCTCACGCTCGACTTGAGCCGTGCTTCCGGCCTCTACCCCGACATCGTCATGGGCGGGCCCGCTCCGTTGCAGGAATTGCGCAAACTCGGAGTCCTCGAGCCGCAGGCCCGCTACTTCTCGAAGAATCGCGGCCGGGCACTGCTTGTCCGTAAAGGCAATCCACTCGGAATTCATGACCTCGCCGACGTGGCGCGTACCGGTGCACGTGTTGCGCAAGCTGATGCGGTGGAGGCGGGAGCGCGCGCCGGCAACCGCGCCGCGATCGAAGGTCTGATCGGAAAAGCGGCGGCCGATGCCTTCTTTGCAAAAGAGGTCGAGCACTTTCCAGGCCGCCTCGGCATTACCCATCGGGATGTACCCGAGATGCTCGCCCGTGGTTATGCGGACGTAGGCCTCACGCAGTACCACCTCATTTCCTATTGGGCGCGGATATTCCCCAATCATTTCGAGCTGGTACCCATAGCCGGAGGGGACCGGTTTCCGGTCCAGATCGCCTTTGGCCGCATCATTAATCCACTGCGTCCCCGAGCTCTGAAGGCGTTCGAGGAATTCTTCTTTAGCCGGGCAAGAGATGTCTATCCCCGATATGATTTCGCGCGCATGACCGACGACGAGTATGGAGCAACTCTGGCGCTCGATTGATCGACAAACAATGAAGCCCAAGCTCCGCAGACGGCTCAACAGCAAGGCGTTAGTAGCTGAAGCCGACACGGATGGAGAGAGGTTATCTTGGGTATAAAATCCAACTCGTGCTGCGTTTCCTATCTACTCGACGGTGAAACTATCGGCTCGGTTTTGTTATGAAGGTCGTTGTTTACGGTGTGACCAAAGAATTTGTTTCAGGGCAGGGAACGGTTCGCGCCTTGGGCGGCATCAGTCTCGAAGTGCGCGATCAAGAATTTTTCGGCATCATCGGCCCGACCGGTTGCGGCAAGACGACGCTCTTGCACATCATCGCGGGATTGGAAAAGCAGAGCACGGGCACGGTGGAGTTTATCGGCGAGCAGCATGGCAAGTCAGTCGTTTCAATGGTGTTTCAGG
>Ga0126373_10002486_pt1 | contig 13615 bp, 11 predicted proteins | sample PanSoiMetPlot_11_FD_92545 | JGI IMG/M metagenome (GOLD analysis project Ga0126373, IMG submission 92545) | Tropical forest soil microbial communities from Panama - MetaG Plot_11 | ecosystem: Environmental > Terrestrial > Soil > Tropical forest > Bulk soil | place: Panama | collected 2016-02-17 | reverse complement strand
ACCTGGGAGAACCCAATCTCCGCGGCGCTAATAAGACAGCAAAGAACGACGATCGTCTGGATGCGGGACAAACTCATTGTCCTTCTCCGCGGACTGCCGCCTTCGCCGAGGCTACGGCGGCCAAGGGCGATCGCTGCTCCTCGATGCCGGGAAAATTTCATGATCCGAGGAGCTTACGGTCACTGCGCGTGGGTGCAAATGAGGCCTAAAATTTTTATTGACCTCTTATTGGAGAGGTGGTTAAAAGTGGGGTCAAGTGGAGCAAAATGGACGATTGCGCCACTCGATAAATGGACGCCGATTCCCCATCCGAACGTTTCTATGCCGGAGAATTCCGGCATTCCATCGATCACAAGAATCGAATCACGATTCCCTCTCGCTGGCGGCGCGATCGACCTGAGGAACTCATTCTTTTGCCGGAGGCCACACATCAATTTCTCCTCGTCATGTCGCCAAAGGAGTTTGCGAAGATGAGTTCGGCCGCTGAAACAAACCAGAATGTTTCCGCGCGTGACCGCCGCGTTTTTTTGCGGCAACTGCATTCTCGCGCTCAGCATGCAGGCGCGGACCGACAAGGGCGTCTGGTTTTGCCGGAAGATCTTTGTCGAACGCTCGGATTGAAAGGTGAAGTTGCTCTCGTGGGAAATCGGGGCCGGTTTGAAATTTGGAATTTGCAACGTTGGAAACGAGCGCACGAAGAGGAAGCGCCCACGTACCAGCATGTGGCAGGCGTGATTGGATTGTAAGCGTAATGATTCGCCAAAACTTCATTACCATGGAGTGGATTCAGCGCGCTCTTTGGCTTGCTGTTGATCCGCCGGCTGCCGAAGAGGAGCCGGAGCCGCAGCCAATCGAGGATTTCGTGTACCACCGTCCAGTGTTGCAGACGGAAGTGCCAGGGTTGCTAAAGCCGAAGCCGGGTATTCTGATCGTAGATGGAACCTGCGGCGGTGGCGGCCACACCGAAGCGCTTTTGCAAAGCGGCGCCGATGTCCTGGCCTTGGATCAGGATCCTGATGCAGTTCAACGTTTGAGCGAGCGATTGTCGCCTGTGGGCCGGCGCCTGATTGTGCGGCAGGCGAATTTCCGGCACGCGGATAGTGTTCTCGACGAGCTTGGTCTTGGCGTTATCGGCGGCGCGCTTCTTGATCTTGGTGTTTCATCCCGTCAACTCGAAAATGCCCAGCGCGGTTTCAGCTTCGTGCGAAACGGTCCGCTCGATATGCGCATGGATCCGCACACAAAGCTTACCGCTGCCAAAATTGTAAACGAGTACGGTGAAGAGGAATTGACGCGCCTGTTTCGTGAACTCGGTGAGGAACCGGCCGCACGCAGAATCGCGAGCTTGATTGTGAAGATGCGCAGGACTTCGCCGTTTCGCGAAACGCTGCCGCTGGCGCGAGCGATCGAAAAATTGGTCGGGCGGCATGGCCGTCATCACCCAGCTACCCAGGTGTTTCAGGCGTTGCGAATGGAAGTGAACGATGAGCTTGCCGCGCTCGAGGAGGGTTTGCGGGTTCTAACTGCGCGACTCGCACCCGCCGGGCGCATTGCCGTGATCAGTTTTCACTCGCTGGAGGATCGGATTGTGAAAACCTTTTTTCGCGATCATAGCCAGGAATGGCTCGACAAGCCGGAGTGGCCGGAGCCGCGGCGCAATCCGGATTACGATCTTGAACTGGTTACGCCCAAACCGGTGGAGCCGAGCGATGACGAACAACGCGCGAATCCCCGCTCGCGGAGCGCCAAATTGCGCGCAGCCCAGAAGATTTAAATGAAACGCTCGCATCGAAGAAACCACAATGCCGTAAACGCGGCCTCGCTTGCGCGCTGGATTGTGATGACTGCCTTTCTGGCAGTGGCCGGATTAAGCTACGTTTATCTGACACTGCAACTCTACCATCTGGGCGAGCGCAGGAAGGCGGTCGAGAACGAGCTTGTTAGTCTGCGCACTCAAAATGACATAGCTAGCGCGCAAATCGCGGCTTTGACCTCGCGCTCGGCGTTACAACGCCGATTGAAGGAAGGTTACTTGAAAATGGTCCCTATTTCTGAGGCAAACATCGTTCGACTGACTATTTCGCCTCGATCATCAGACGAAGACGCAATCCAACCTGTGGTTAACCCATCGGCCGCAAAATGAATCCAAATAGCCGAAGCCGTTGCGTGCTGGTGTGCACCGGTCTCATCGGGCTTTTCAGCATTTTTTCGCTTCGATTGATTTATCTGCAGGCAATAAAACACGACGAGTACGCAGGGCTTGCCGCCGAAAAGCACGTTTACAAACAAATCATTCACGCAGAGCGCGGGATGATTTTCGACGCGAATAATGAAGTTCTCGCGCACAATATTCCAGTGGAGACCGTCGTGGCGGACGCCACGCATATTAACAACCGGCAGGCAACCGTCGCTCTTGTAAGCCATGAACTTGGCATCACCTCCAGGGAGCTCGCGGAAAAATTAGCCGACGAACGGCGGTATGTCGTGATCAAGCGGCAGGTGCCCGCGGCCACGGCAAACGGGCTGCGTGAGAAACTTCGAGCCGGCAATTTGCGCGGAATTTATTTCGAGCGTGACGCCACGCGCCTCTACCCGAATGGATCCATGCTTTGTCATGTCATCGGGTTTACCGACTTCGATCATCACGGCATCCAAGGAGTGGAAGCCTCGATGGAGGAGTATCTTCACGGGCAGGACGGCTATCGTTTCATCGAGCACAATCGAGCTGGCCAGGAGATCGTACCCTACCGGGGTCAGGAGCGCGCTCCGCGCGACGGCTACCAAGTCCATCTGACCGTCGATCTCGGTTTGCAGAACATCGTCGAGAACGAAATCGACGCCGCGATGGCGCAATATTCCCCGCAAAAAGCCACCATTATTCTGATGCGGCCGCAGACAGGCGAAATCCTGGCGATGGCCAATCGACCGCATTTTGATTTGAATCTGCGCTCGGAGGCCAAACCTGATCAGATGAAAAACCGGGCCATCATCGACATGATGGAGCCGGGCTCAACCTTCAAAATCGTTGCGGCCGCTGCCGCTCTCAATGAACGCAAGGTGCGGCCCGATTCGTCGATCTTTTGCGAGAACGGCCTTTGGAACTTCGGCGGCGCCGCTCTGCACGATCATCGCGCATTTTCGAATTTGAGTGTGCGCGAGATTCTCATCAAATCGAGCAATATCGGAGCGGCCAAACTCGCACTCAGTGTCGGTGACCAAAAGTTTTACGAATACATTCGACGTTTCGGATTTGGCGAGCGCACAGGAATCGAACTCCCTGGTGAGATCAATGGGCTGATTCGACCGCCGAAATCCTGGAGCAAAATCTCGATCACCCGTATTCCGATGGGACACGAGATCGGAGTGACGCCACTGCAAATGACAGTGGCAATGGCGGCGATTGCCAACGGCGGCAAGTTGATCATGCCGCGCATCGTGAGATCCGTCACTACGTCGGACGGCAAAAGCATCAGCTCGCTCTCGCCGGTGGTGCTGCGTCAGGTTATTTCTCCTGAAACGGCCAAGGAGATTGGTGAGGCGCTCCGAGGTGTCGTGAGCGACAGCGGGACAGCCGCCGCCGCGGCCGTGCCGGGTTTCACCATTGCTGGCAAAACTGGAACCGCGCAGAAAGTCGATCCTCGAGGCGGATATGAAGAGGGAAAGTATGTCGTTTCTTTTGCCGGTTATCTTCCGGCCGACCGTCCCGAGTTTGTCGGTCTCGTTGTGCTCGATGATGCGCACACAACCAAACCAGAGTTGAATTACGGCGGGCTGGTAGCCGGGCCGATCTTTTCCCGCGTTGCGGAGAAGGCCGCCCGCTATCTTGATCTTGAGCCGCATGAGGAGATTCGCAAGGCGGTTCCCGTGGAGCGAGTCGAAAAACCGCCGGCAGAGCGAGCCCGCAAGACTGCGGCGGCGGAACGAATCGCCTTAACCAATGCCGCACGCCATTGAATGCCTCGTCACGGGATGCTGAAACCTCATGCAGCTCAAGACTCTCTTCTCTGCGACTCCAGTTCGCCAGGTCATCGGGCCACTTGATCGCCCAGTGGAAAACATCGCGTATGACTCGCGGCGAGTGCAAAGGAACAGCTTGTTCGCGGCATTGCTGGGCGAGAAAACCGATGGCCATCAGTTCATCAGTCAAGCCATCGACAAAGGCGCATCGGTGATCGTTGCTGAACGCGAGAACAACGATCCGCGCGCCACCTGTCTGGTTGTCGAAAACACGCGCGCCGCGCTTGCTGATCTGTCGGCGGCTTTTTACGGGCAGCCGGCGCGGAAATTGAAACTGGCGGCGGTCACGGGCACGAATGGCAAAACCACGACAACGTTTCTCATCAAGCACATCTGTGAAAGAGCGGGTTTGCGTTGCGGATTAGTCGGAACGGTGCGCTACGAGATCGGTGAGCGAATTCTGCCAGCCATCCGCACCACGCCGGAATCGCTCGATCTACAAGAGCTTCTGGCGCAGATCGCGGGCGCGGGCTGTAAAGCCGCGGCGATGGAAGCTTCTTCGCACGCGCTCGCGCAGGATCGGACGCGCGGCCTCGAATGGAACGTCGCGGTCTTTACAAATCTCACTCAAGACCATCTCGATTTTCACCGGACAATGGAAAACTATTTCGAGTCTAAAATGAAGCTGTTCACGGGGCTCGTGAGCCAGAAGAGAAAACGCAAGCCTGTTGCAATCGTCAATATCGATGACCGCTATGGCCAGCAACTGCTAAATAAAATCGACAAGCGGGTAGCGGTTGTTACTTACGGGATGGGGACGCGCGCGGATTTTCGCGCTTCAAATTATCGCGCCGAGTTTGGGGGCACATCCTATCAACTGGATGCTCAGGGCAAGAGCTACCTCGTGCGCCTCCCACTAATTGGCCGGTTTAACGTGACCAACTCCGTCGCCGCACTGGCCGCGGCCAACGCGCTGGGAATTAACCTGCGGAACGCTGTGTTTAGTCTTGCCAAGTCGCCGCAAGTGCCGGGGCGCCTGGAATTGGTTCCAGCCAAACGACAATTTCAGGTTTTCGTCGATTACGCGCACACCCCCGATGCGCTTGGGAACGTTCTCAAAACTCTGCGCGAACTGGAGCCGCATCGCTTGATTGCCGTCTTCGGCTGCGGGGGCGATCGCGACCGGCAAAAACGCCCGTTGATGGCGGCGATGGCCGATCGACTTGCTGACTACTCCATCATTACGTACGATAATCCTCGAAAGGAAGAGCCAAACGCAATCATCACGGAGATCGAAAAAGGATTTCGTTCGAATCGCTATGAAAAAATCGTCGATCGCACGGAGGCCATTGATCGTGCTGTTGCGCTCGCCCGACCGCGAGACATTGTATTAGTTGCCGGCAAGGGACACGAAAATTATCAGGAGTTCGGCGATTACACCATCCCGTTCGACGATATCCAGGTCGCGCGACGCGCGATTGAAGACCATCCCGTCGAGTTTTGACTTTTGCCAACATGAACCCGCTTTCACTTTCCAAGGTCGCGACGTTTGCCGGAGCTGCACTCTCACCCGGAGATGGGAATCTGATGATCGACAAGATCAGCACCGATTCACGCACACTCAAGGCCCATGAATTGTTCGTCGCCTTGCGGGGTGAAAATTTCGACGGCCACAATTTTGTCGAGTCCGCCGCAAAAGCCGGAGCGGCCGGGGCGATTGTTGATTCCAACTGGAAGGGCAGTCTCCCGAAGAATTTCGCGCTCATTCAGACGAAAGACACTTTGCAAGCGTACCAACAGGTCGCGGCCAACTACCGGCAATCGCTTACGCTAAAAGTAATCGCGATTACCGGAAGCAACGGCAAAACGAGCACTAAAGACTTTACCGCGTCAGTGCTGGGCCGCCGTTTTCGAGTTACGAAGACCGAAGGAAATTTCAACAATCATGTCGGCGTGCCCCGAACAGTCTTGGAAGCCACTTCGCAGGACGAGGTCGCGGTCTGGGAGATTGGCATGAATCACCCTGGCGAAATTGCAGTGCTGTCGAAAATCGCCGCACCGGATACGGCGATTATCACCAACATTGGCGTCGCGCACATTGAGTTCATGGGTTCGCGCGAAGCGATCGCTGATGAGAAAGGCGCCCTTGTCGAAGCTGTTAGCGTTGGCGGGACGGTCATCTTGAATGCAGACGATCCTTTCAGTGCGCGCATCGCGGCGCGTGCGCGCACCAAAGTCGTCCTGGCGGGTACAACCGACGGAACGATCCGCGCCGCGGAGATAAGCCAGAGCGAGGACGGAACGGAGTTCACTATTCTCGAGGGCGCGCATCGCTCCCGTGCACAGTTGCCCGTGCCCGGACTGCACATGGTGCAAAATGCGTTGCTTGCCGTCGCGGCCGGTCGTGCCTTCGGTGTCTCCTTGGAGGAGTGTGCTGCCGGTCTCGCTGCCGCGCCGCTCGCAAAAGCGCGTTTGCAAATCAAGCAAATCGCAGGCGTAGAGTTTATCGATGACAGTTACAACGCCAATCCGGACTCGATGAAGGCGGCTTTACGCACCCTGGCGGAATTGCCTGCCGAAGGGAAACGGATTGCTGTTTTTGGAGAGATGAGGGAACTGGGCGCTGAATCGGAGCGCGGCCATCGCGAGGTGGGAGAAACTGCTGCCACGTTAAAAATCGATCAGGTCATTGCAATCGGAAATATCGCCGCGGCAATTGCTCATGCCGCCAAAGATGCCGGACTTAAAAACAGCGCAATTGTGGAATCAACCGCCGACGCGGCTCAGTTGCTAGGCGCAACAGCTGCACCCGGCGATCTGGTGTTGGTAAAAGGCAGCCGCCTTGCTCGCACCGAGCTCGTCATTGAAGCATTCCGCAATCGGCAATCCGCATTCGTTAATTCCCTATGATGTACTACCTCCATCGCCTGAGCGATCAGTTCATCGGGTTTAATGTTTTCCTTTATGTCACTTTCCGAGCCATCGCTGCGGCGGTTACGGCGTTCCTTGGTACGTTGATTTTTGGAAACTTTATCATCCGAATACTAACCGCGCTGAAGGTGGGGCAACCCGAACGTCAAGCGGCAGAAGTCCACCGTCTCGCAGAGCTCCACGGTGTGAAGCAAGGCACACCTACCATGGGAGGTGTGCTCGTGATCGGCGCCGTGGTTGCCTCAAGTGTGCTGTGGGCGCGGCTGGATAATCGGTTTGTCTGGTTGGCGCTGTTCAGCTTGGTCTATCTTGGGGCGCTCGGTTTCGCAGACGATTATCTCAAGGTCACAAAGAAGAAATCCGACGGGATCAGCGGCCGGATCAAACTCATTTTTCAAGTCTCGCTCGCAGCAATCATCACTGCTGTTTTCCTTACCAACCCATTGTTGGAAGTGCAGGCGCGCTCTCTGTACGTGCCGTTCGTTAAAGCGCCGGTCATTGCGAACATGGGCTGGTTCACGTTCGTGTTTTTTGCGCTCGTTATCGTGGGCTCGTCGAACGCAGTGAACCTCACTGATGGTTTGGATGGCCTGGCGATCGGATGCACAATACCGGCGGCGTTCGCATACGCACTGCTTTCTTACGCAGCCGGCAATTTCCGGGTCGCGGAATACCTGCAGGTGCCCTTTTATCCGTTTGCGGGCGAGTTGTCGGTAGTTTGCTCGGCGCTTATCGGCGCGGGTTTGGGTTTTCTCTGGTTTAACTGCTATCCAGCCAAAGTTTTCATGGGCGACACCGGATCTCTAGCCATCGGCGGCATGCTGGGTGTCGTCGCGATCTGCTGCAAACAAGAGCTGCTTTTGGTCGTGGTCGGCGGCGTTTTCGTGATTGAAGCCGTCTCCGTGATTTTGCAGGTGTTGAGTTTCAAACTGACGGGTAAGCGATTTTTTGTGATGTCTCCGCTGCATCACCATTTCGAATTAACGGGTTGGAAGGAAAGTACCGTGATCGTTCGGTTCTGGATTCTATCAATCATCTTCGCCCTGTTTGGCCTGGCGACGCTCAAACTGAGATGAAAAACGGGCGCTACAAGAATAAAAATGTCGCCGTTCTGGGTGCAGGCTTGAGTGGCAGTGCTGCGGCGTTTTTCCTCAGCTCGGAAGGCGCACGGGTTACGGTGCTCGATAGCGCTGAAGAGAAAAACTTGCTTAAATCGACCATAGACAATCTGCGGGCACAGGGGGTCTGCGTGATCTGTGGGGCGGCAGCGGATGAAGATTCATCCGGGTACGACATGGCCATTATAAGCCCTGGCATCGATCCGGTCTCCTCGCTCGCGCGCAATTTTCTGTTGCGGGGAATCGAAATAATCAGCGAACTCGAGCTGGGATGGCGATTGTGCGAAATTCCGGTCATCGCCGTTACAGGCACGAACGGCAAAACGACCACGACGGAATTGCTGGCTCAAATGTTGAATGCCTGCGGCCAGCGAACGATCGCTTGCGGGAACATCGGCAAACCACTTTCGGAAGTGGCGCGGGAAAGGCAGCCGTTCGATGTGCTCACGGTTGAAGTAAGCTCGTTCCAGCTGGAAGCGATCAGCACCTTTCGTCCATCCATCAGCCTCTGGCTCAACTTCGCTCCCGACCATCTCGACCGTTATCGTTCCGTAGCCGAGTATCGCGCAGCCAAGCTGCGCATTTTCGAAAATCAAACCGAGGATGACGTCGCCGTCGCGAACGCGCTCGAGAGTTTGCCAGGCCTTCGGCCGCGCAAAATCACGTTTAGCGCTTACACGGACAAATCAGATTTTCGCCTCTCAGAAGGCGCAATCGTTTATCAAAACGAGCCGGTCCTGCGTCTGGCCGACATGAAACTCCGCGGGTCCCACAACGTCGAGAACATAATGGCCGCTCTGGCTGCCGGGATGGCGCGTGGTTTAGCGTTTAAGGATATGGCGCCGGCGCTTTGCGCATATCAGCCACGGCCCCATCGCTGCGAATTGGTCCGCGAAGTTTGCGGTGTCAGTTACATCAACGATTCGAAGGCAACGAATCTCGATGCGCTGGAAAAGGCGCTTGGCGCGCAAACAAAACCCGTGCTGCTGATCGCTGGCGGCAAGGACAAGGGGTTTACGTTCGATCCGCTTCGGTCTCTCGTGAGAAAGAAAGTTAAATCGGCAATCCTAATCGGCGAAATGGCCGAGCGCGTTGGCCGTTCGTGGAAAGGCGCGGTCGAGTGCGAAATCGCAACTTCGCTCGCGGATGCGGTCGAACGCGCACACGCCAGCGCAAGGCCGGGCGAAGTAGTCCTGTTTTCCCCAGGCACATCGTCGTTCGACATGTTCAAAAGCTACGCCGATCGAGGCGATCAATTTCGTGCGCTCGTGCAGGCGTTGCCCACAGCAGCTTCGCGCAGCGATCCACGCGCGACGGTGCTTCAAAAAGATCGATGAAAATCCCGCGCCTCTTCAGACATAAAAAGCTCCTGGCGGCAACCGCGCGACGCGCCTCGGCTGCGTCTGCGGGAATGGATTTCGGGGACATCCCGGAGCCGAACATGAAACTGTCGCGGGCGTTGTTAATAGTCCTGCTATTGCACGTGGTTGCCGTGTCGGGAATCATCGCGTTTAACGCGATCAAGATTCGAGAGAGCTCATTTGCGCCAGCCGTTCCGAGGGATACGGACAACAGGCTGCCTAGTACGGCCGCAACACCAATTGAAGCGGACGGCGCCAAGTCCCGAGATGCGATGGCTCGAAAAGAAAGTGCTCCGCGCGATGATGCAAAGCCGTCACATTCGCCGTCGAAGGACGAACACGCTAAGGCACCTGCGTCTTCGGGAAAAACCTACATTGTAAAAAAAGGCGATAACCCTGTCACAATCGCGAGGAGGCTCAAGGTTTCCTACGGCGATCTAATAGCTCTGAACCACATTGAAGATCCCCACAAACTGCAAATCGGCCAAAAGCTTTTGATTCCGACGACAAACCAAAAGAAGAGCAAGAAATGAAAATCGATGCTCGAATATAATTATGCATCGTAAGAGTGCCTATATCCTTTTCCTTGCAGTGCTGGCACTGCTCGTCATTGGGATCGTCATGCTTTTTAGCACGAGCGCATTTGCGCGCGACAGTCACGGAGACGTTTATTTCTTCATCAAACGGCAGGCCGTTTGGGTTGGGATTGGACTGGTAGTCTGCATCTTCGCGGCACTGGTGGACTATCATTTCTGGCGACGGACATGGTGGCTTTGGTTCGTCCTCGCGCTGGCGGCACTCGCGCTTTGCTATGTTCCGCACATTGGTATGCGCCTCAACGGATCGCGGCGCTGGATCGGCTGGGGGCCGGCCACTTTTCAGCCATCCGAACTGGGAAAGTTGGCCGCAATCTTTTTTCTCGCCGCCTGGTTTGCACGATATGAAAAACCGCAAAGCAATGTGCTTTTTGGACTGATTCTTCCACTCGCGATCATCGGCCTTCCGGCTGGGCTCGTCCTGGGCGAAGTCGATCTGGGCACGACGGCTTTGATCGGTACCACGGCGTTTGTTGTAATGTTCATTGCCGGGGCTAATCCTCTCTGGCTCGGTGCTGTGTCGTTCGCCGGCTTGAGCGCTCTTCTCATTATCGCTACACAAATTTCCGAACGAATGGGGCGGCTCTCGGCTTTTCTTCACCCTGAGCATTTCAAAGAAGACGCTGGGTTGCAGCAGATGCAGGCGTTGATTGCCTGGGGCAGCGGAGGAATGGAAGGACTTGGCCTTGGCAACGGGCGCCAGAAGATGCTGTATCTGCCTTACGCGCACACTGATTTTATTTTTCCAATTATTGGTGAAGAGCTGGGGCTACGGTTCAGCCTTCTCGTGGTTTTTTTATTCGTGGTGATAATTGTTTGCGGCATCATGATTGCGCTACATGCCAAGGATCGTTTCGGCCTGCTCGTCGGCTGCGGCGTGGTTTCGCTTCTCGCGCTCCAGGCTGCGGTCAACATAGGCGTAACCACGTCGCTGCTGCCGAATAAGGGATTGCCGTTGCCTTTTATCAGTTACGGAGGTTCGAATCTGGTCGCGTGCATGTTCGGGATCGGTTTGTTGCTGAACATCTATCGGCAAGGCATTCTAGAACCACCGCATAAAAGGCATGCCACCATGCAAGCGAGACTAACACTGCGGATTTAGATGCGGCGGATGAATTCCATGAACTTTGTGAAGCGACCAAATTTCAAAGGCCAACTTTCATGAATGCAGTGATCGCATGTGGAGGAACCGGCGGACATCTTTTCCCCGGCATCGCCGTGGCGGAAGTGCTGCGCGATCGCGGTCATGAAGTGATGCTGTTAATTTCTGAGAAGGATATTGACGCTCTGGCACTATCGGGTCGCACAAATTTTCGAGTTGAAAAATTACCGACGGTAGGGTTGCCCTCGGCGTTTTCTCCTGCGTTTTTTGGATTCACTCGCCGCTTCTGCGAAAGCCTGTCACTTTGCCGGTCTCTTTACCGTAAATTCAAGCCTCAGGCGGTCCTCGGTATGGGCGGGTTTACTTCCACTGCGCCGGTGTTGGCCGGGCGGATACGCGGCATTGCTACTTTCATTCACGAATCAAATGCCATTCCCGGAAAGGCGAACCGTCTGACGGCGCGGATAGTGAATGCGGTCATGCTGGGCTTCAAGGAATGCGCGCCATTTTTTCCAAAAACGCAAACAGAAGTCACCGGCACGCCGGTCCGGACCGAACTGGTGCACTTGGATCGAAGTATTGCGCGTCAAAAACTGGGACTGCGCGAGGATCTGCCGACACTGCTGGTTATGGGAGGCAGCCAGGGAGCAAGCGGAATTAATCAGGCGTTGATCAAGTCGCTGCCATTCTTGCAAGGTGTGCCTTTGCAAGTGATCCACTTGTCCGGTGCGCGGGATGAACGTTTGGTTTCAGATAACTATCGCCGCGAAAACATCCCTGCTTACATCGCGGCTTTTCATCATCGGATGGAAGAAGTCTACAGCGCAGCCGAGCTGGTTGTCGCACGAGCCGGCGCGGCTAGTCTGGCTGAGTTCGCCGCTTTTTCGTTGCCAGGCATCCTGATTCCATTTCCCTACGCTACCGATGATCATCAAACGCGTAACGCGGAAATTTATGCCCGCGTTCAGGCGGCGATTCTCGTCAAGGAGTCAGAGGTCTCCGGTGAATTGCTCGCACGCAAAATCCGCGAGTTGATCCAGGATCCACAGTTGCTTCAGCAAATGGCTGCGAATTGTGCGCGTCTGGCGCCGAAAGACGCGGCTGGCCGTGTGGCTACCACGATGGAAAAATACACAACTCATGAACCTCGCTTCTGAAGAGTGCAGCGCTCTTGCCGATCGCGCTCCAGCGTTTGACCTGGAGCGATTCATCACTCGGGAGCGCCACCGGATCCACCTTGTTGGTGTAGCTGGCAGCGGCATGAGCGGGCTCGCCGGGCTTTTGATTGAACTCGGACACGCGGTGAGCGGCTCAGACAAGGTTACCACGACGGAGACAGAACGATTGCAGCGGCTTGGTCTGCACTCTTACGAAGGGCATCGAGCCGAGCAAGTTGACGCCGCTGAGCTTGTTGTTTTTTCATCTGCAATTAAGAGCGACAATCCGATTCTCGTGGCCGGGCGCGATTCGGGTAAGCCGGTCGTGCGTCGCGCGGAAGCCCTGGCTGCAATCATGCGCGCCAAGCGGGGGGTTGTCATCGCCGGAATGCACGGCAAAACCACGACCTCGGCGATGACAGCACACGTGTTGCGCGAAGGCGGACTCCACCCTTCCCATTACGTCGGCGCCGAAATTCAAATTCTCGGGACGAACGCGCACTGGGACGAGCGTGGTGAATATTTTGTGGCTGAGGGAGACGAAAGTGACGGCACGCTGCGCTGCTTTCACCCCGAGCACTCCCTGATTTTGAATATCGAGCAGGAGCACTTGGATTTTTATGCCGACCTGGCCGCGATCGAGGAGGTTTTTGCGCATCTAATCGATCAAACGACGGGAACAGTCTTCTACAACGTCGATGACCCCAACACTGTGACTCTGTGTGCGAAACGCAGAGGCGCCATTTCCTACGGATTTTCAGAGCAGGCCCATTATCGCGGCGTCGATGTTGATCTGCGGAACTTTGCCTCAGTGTTCTGCGTTTATCGAAGCGGCGAAAAACTGGGTGAGGCGATTCTCAATGTTCCCGGAGAACACAACGTGCACAATGCTCTTGGGGTAATCGCGCTCGCCTCGGAGCTTGGAATTCCATTTGAGAAAATTGCGGCTTCCCTTCGTAAATTCGAGCACGCGCGACGCCGGTTCGAGATCAAGTACGAGAGTGATCGTTTCCTGCTCGTTGACGATTACGCGCATCACCCCACCGAAATTCGCGCTACGCTGAGGACTGCGCGGGCGACTGGTCGCAAACGGGTGCTGGCCATGTTTCAACCTCATCGCTACTCGCGCACCAAAGCGTTGTGCAGCGAGTTTGGCCGCGCCTTTGATGAAGCCGATCATGTGGTGGTGACGGACATTTATCCCGCAAGTGAACCGCCGATTCCTGGGATCAGCGGGCAAACGATTGTCGATGAGATGGTGAAACACGGTCATCGCGCTGCGAGCTACCAGCCGCGGTTCGAGCGCGCGCATTGCGATCTCGGCAGCGCGCTCGATGTCGGCGATCTCGTGTTGACTCTCGGTGCTGGCAACATTCACGAGCAATTGTCGATT
>Ga0126373_10002484_pt1 | contig 13629 bp, 9 predicted proteins | sample PanSoiMetPlot_11_FD_92545 | JGI IMG/M metagenome (GOLD analysis project Ga0126373, IMG submission 92545) | Tropical forest soil microbial communities from Panama - MetaG Plot_11 | ecosystem: Environmental > Terrestrial > Soil > Tropical forest > Bulk soil | place: Panama | collected 2016-02-17 | reverse complement strand
CCCGCGCACGCAACCATCTACTTCGGTGGATATCGGTCGAATCCAGACTTGCTTCATGACGCCCACCGTCCCTGAGCATCGGAGGGGAAACAAATGAAAGCATTCCTCCAATCGAGACGTGGATTCTTGAAAACCGCCGCAATATCGACCGGAGCAATTCTGCTCCCGCGAGCCCATGGCTTCGGTCAGGCGCAGACATCGAATTCGGTACCTGACATGGCAGAGTCGAAGACAGTTGACTACACCATACGAATCAGGGTGTCTCCCATCGAGATCGCACCCAACCGGATTATCTCGATCACGAATTACAACGGACAGTTCCCGGGCCCACTCATTCGCCTCAAAGAAGAACAGCCGGTTACGGTCGACATCTTCAACGACACCGACGTGCCGGAACAACTGCACTGGCACGGGCAGATGGTCCCAGTCGACGTGGATGGCGCGTCAGAGGAAGGCACGCCCTATATCCCTGCACACGGCAAACGGCGGATCACCTTCACACCGCGGCCGGCGGGTTTTCGCTTCTATCACACGCACCTTCGTGCGGGTGCAAGCCTGGCGGCGGGTCAATACAACGGAGAGGTCGGCCCCGTCTACATTGAAGCCAAGTCTGAGGCTGGCAAGTTCGATCGTGAGGTGTTTCTTGTCCTAAAGGAATTCGAGCCAAGCTTCAGCCGCGGCGGAGATATGCCACAAAACCTTCTCCCTCCGGTCAAGGTCAAGGAGCTCGAACAGCAAGGCGAGTCTTCCATGAAGGCATCGCTGGCCAAGGGAATGCCGAAAGGATACGAAGTCGGTTATCGCTCATTTACCGTCAACGGTCGCATGTTGGGTCATGGTGAACCGATCCGCGTGAAGCAGGGCGAACGGGTTCTGTTTCATGTCTTGAACGGGAGTGCCACTGAGATCCGAAGTTTGGCGCTACCGGGCCACACGTTTCGAGTAATGGCTCTCGACGGCAACCCGGTACCGAATCCAGCATCGGTTCCAGTTCTGTGGATTGGAACCGCAGAGCGCGTTTCAGCAATCGTCGAGATGAACCACCCGGGAGTCTGGATCATGGGCGACCTGGACGACGATGATCGCGGACACGGTATGGGCATCGTGGTCGAATATGCCGGGCAGAAGGGCAAAGGACAATGGATCAAACCTGTACCATTTCAATGGAACTATCTGCGTTTTGCCAAAGTCGGAGCCAGTAGCGGGCCTGCCGATGAAACCTTCGATATGATGTTTGAGAAAGACAACGCCGCTGAAGAAGGCTTCAATCGGTGGGCCATCAACGGCGTGGCCTATCCCATGACCGGTGAAAGGGCTCCCGCGTCATTTCACTTGAAGCAAGGCAAGCGGTACCGCATCCGAATGCGTAATGCGAGCGACGACATCCATCCGATTCACCTCCACCGACACAGCTTCGAAGTCACGAAGATCTTCGGCAAATCTTCCGCAGGAATCTTCAAGGACGTCGTCATGCTCGGAGGCTACCAAGAAGCAGAGATTGATTTTGTTGCCGACAACCCGGGGTTGACGCTCTTCCATTGCCACCAGCAACTACACATGGATTTTGGGTTCATGACCCTGTTTGATTACGTTTAATGCTGGTTCTATAGCCACTTCGGTTGGGCAGCCGGCTATGAGACATTGCACCGAGCTGGCGCGAGAACGGTCGCAATACCTACATCGCATAGAATAGAAGACCTGAAAGCCGCAAGACCACTAGGCTTGGCTTTCGGAATTGCCATAATTTCATTGGTTAGGAAGAAATGACCTTTTTGCGCCTTCTTTCCGTCTCTGCATCGCAATTTGCACTCCGTGGGGTTGACCCGACTCAACCGGCTTGGGTCAGATTTCAGAAATCTTATGTCCGGGAATTGAATTGAGACGATCTCGCGCGATACCGTCGCTTGGGCGGGGCTTGTTGTCGATTATGATCGGAGTTTTGGCGATCTCATCGGCGGCATTTTCGCAAACAGACGAAATCCAAGTCTACGATGCAGAGATTGCTGAGCCGGGGATCTTCAACTTGATGATCCACAATAACTTCACTCCGATCGGCCGCAAACAGCCCGCCTTCCCGAACGCGATCATCGCGAATGACTCGGCTAATGGCGCAGCCGAGTGGGCCTACGGCGTAAAGCCTTGGTTCGAACAGGGATTATATCTCCCGGTTTACAGTCTCTACTCAACGAATCACGGCGCAACCATTAACGGTTTCAAAATCCGCGAATTGTTCGTTCGTCCCCACGCCCATGACCATAAATTCTTTTGGGGTTTGAATTTCGAATTCAGTGTCAATGCCTTGTACTGGGAGCCGAAACGGATCAGCTCGGAACTTCGGCCAATCTTCGGGGCGCACGTGCATCGTTGGGATTTCATCTACAACCCGATCATGGACACGGACTACACCGGCGGGCTTAAAGGGCTGCAATTTAATCCGGCTGGCCGCATTGCTTACAATCTGAACAAGACTTGGATTGTGGCGGCAGAGCAATATGACGGCTTCGGCACTTTGCAAAACTTTCTACCATCCAATCAGCAGCTTCACGAAACCTGGGCGGTGGTCGATCACAACGGCGGATTCCTGAATGTCGAGACGGGCGTCGGAGTAGGTTGGAGCGCAGGCGCGGACCGACTGACTTTAAAGCTCATGTTATCCCGTGATTTAAATTCCCACTCCCAATAGATTTACTACTCACCCTGCTTAGGGGGTTAGAGGATGGGCGCGGTGAGTGATTGAGCTTGAGAAGGCGTGTCCCTCTCACAGGATTGGCACGCTGGGAGGAGTCCGCTACTTCGTCCGGCCCGGACGAAAATGCACCAGGTAGATCCCTCCCAACACCAGTAAGGCGATACCCCACCATATCGGCAAATGCAAGTGAGCCATGGCAATTGGCCCGGCCTGGGAGTTAAAGTCCCGTACACCCGCCACGAGAATGAGCGCACCGTAAGTCGCGAGCAAAACTCCTACAAAGAACCAGATTGACAACATCCCCTTAAGACTCATGCTCGTCTACCAGAAAACGATGTTCAGGATGATAAAGGCGACGCCGAGAACTCCGGCCCAAAGAACCGGCTTTTTATAAAACGGTACCTCGCCCATGGCAGGCAGAGGCGTAAGGCCGTAGACGAGTCCTTCCAGTTCTCTTTGGGGTTTCGGTGTCGTCATGAGTGTGACCACCACAGTCACTACTACGTTTATGATCAAAGTCCACATCGCACGGAACACATTTTCCGACATGTCTTGGGCATGGGGCGAGAACGCCACATAGCGGACCGCCGAAGGATCCCGGTGCACCCACAACCACAGCGCGAACGAAAACAGAATCGCTATCAACAAGCCCCAGAAGCCAGCCGCTGGCGTGGTTCGTTTCCAGAGCATTCCCAGAACGACGGTTCCGAACATTGGCACAATGAAGAACACAAACAGCGCCTGTGCATACACGATGATGCTGGAAAAATTCATCACCAGATATGCCGTGCCGATGCTGACAATAACCCCTATGAGCGTACACCAGCGGCCCATGCTCAAATAGTGCCCATCGGAGGCGGTCTTGCGGATCAATGGCCGGTAGATATCGTATGTCCAGACCGTGGCAAAGGCGCTGACGTTCCCTGCCATTCCACTCATAAAACCCGCAATCAGAGCAGTAACGCCGAGTCCGAGCAGCCCGGGCCCGCAATAACGCGCCAGCATGAGTGGCAAAGCTTCGTTGTAGGTGTGGACGCCGGGCGTGTTCACCATGGATTCGGGCATGAGCTTGAAAGGCAGTACAGCCAATGCCAAAAGCCCAGGAAGAATCACGATTAGCGGCACCATCATTTTGAAAAATCCGCCAATCAGCGTGCCATTCTGAGCGGATCGCAAATCTCGTGCCGACAGGACACGCTGGATAACCAGGAAATCAGTGGTCCAATAGCCGAAGGAAATCGCCAGGCCCCAGCCAAACACCATTCCCGTCCAGTGCACGCCCATGGGATTGCTCGTAAATGAACCCATGGTCCGCCACATGTGGGTGAAATCCTGGCCCGGGAAATTGTGGGCGATGCGCTGCACCAGGCCGGACCAGCCGCCGGTCTCACTCAGGCCGGCAACCGGGATGACGAGGCAGCCCGCCCAAATCAGCATAAACTGCAGCACCTCATTAAATATGGCCGAGAGCAGTCCGCCGGCCATGACATAAATGCCGACCGTAAGAGACGAAACCCAGATGCTGAAATGGATGTTCCATCCCAGGATTACTTTCATGATGACCGCCATGGAGTACATGTTGATGCCGCTCATCAGGATGGTCATCACTGCAAACGAGATTGCCGATACGGATCGTGCTCCCTCGCCGTAGCGTAGCTTCAGGTAGCCTGGAACCGAGTGCGTCTTGCAGACGTAGTAGAACGGCAGCATCACCAAAGAAAGGAAAATAATGGCCGGAATGGCAGCCAGCCAGTACGCGTGACCGACCAGGATTCCGTACTGATAGGTGGCCGCTGCGTAGCCCATCATTTCCAGGGAGCCGAGATTGGCGGAGATGAAGCTCAACCCTGCAATCCACGCGGTCATCTCACGTCCGGCCATAAAAAACTCATCGCCGCTGTTGGCAAACTTGCGGAGATAGAGGCCCAGTCCCAGCACGAGGACGAAATACAAGACGATGATCGCGAGATCAACCGGCCGGAGCGACATTAGGTGCGGGCCGACGAAAAAAACCGCCACCGAGCTTGTCAATGGCCGCTCCCGGATTCAACCAGGGGAAGAATTATTGCATCGATCGCATCATCTGTGATGGCCGGCAAAGTGATATTGCGGTGCAGACTCCAATGTTCCATGTTCTCGACCGTCTGGCCGGGAGCGACCTTCGTGATCGGACTTAAGGTCTCAATTTCAACAAAGTCATTGTTTGTGAAGGTCTCAAGGGAACAGCCGAAGTCGGGATAAGTCTTACTCGGATCTGCCGACGCTCTCTTGATGAAAACCTCGCCATGAAGCAGGTACGCGGCCCACGTGTTTGGGCTGAAGGTCCCCAGTTTTTGTGGGTCCGAATTGTTCGGATCTTGCCTTAGCGTCATGTATTTCCGCGTGAATTTCCATCTGGGGTCGGTTAGGTTTGTGTAGGCCCACATCGTAATAGGGTTAGTGGGTTCCAAGTTTGCGGGATGATGACCGCGCGGAGGGAAACTCACAATCTCGAGCCCGCTCGGCGCCATCATGGTCAGTGCCCACGCCGCAAACTCGAGAGGGAACAGAGAGCGATTGGTGATTCGCCGTGTCACCGTGACTTCATTCGCCGAGCCCGACATACTTATCTCGACCTCTTTCTGCAAAGACGTGAGTGGCTCGACCGGGGCGCGCGCAATCAGACCGGTCGCGGTCGGAGTGATTGCAACCGGGACATTATCAGGAGCCCAGCTTGCGACCGGGTCCTCAGGGGATTTCCAGACACGGTCGCCGCCCCGAGGTTGGAACGCTGCCTCGCCACTCTTCCCCATTTGCTCGGTGAATTCTTTGAATAGGTTCTGTCCACCGACAAAGCCGAATCGAATGATCCGCGGCCCTACATCACCCGTGACCACGAGTTCGATCTGCCCGTTGCTGACCCGATAGCAGTTCTGCCATCCCTTGTAGCTTGTCTTTTCCACATTGACCTCAGCATTCAGGGTCAGTGAACTCACCAAGATCACCAGTACAGGTATTGTGGTTCGAAGCATTTGGCCTCCGCCGATAAAGTTATCGTCAAGCTTTGCAAATCGATGATGCCCACACAGAATCCAAGCTGCTGGGAGAGCGCGATCACCTCGTCAAAAATGTCCCCGTATGCAACCGCAATACGGCTAGAAAGGACCCTCGCCCGTCTCCAACCGAGAACATGAACACCCGTTTGGGCATCGACTTGCTCTAATGTGGAATGGACAGATGTAGACGCGGAGTGTGAGCTCCTTGTCGGTGCCAAACACTCTACTCGCAAGATCGAAACGATTCAAGACCGTTGATTATGCTGGCATTTCACGAGGGGAGCGGGGTTCCAAAGCGTTCGGGAGGTAGACTTGCAACGTTTCGCCCTCGCACAATAGGGTTCTGCTCGGAGCGGTTGTGAGTTATATTGAGTGCTTCATGACGATCCGAAAGAGCCGCTCCTATACCATGCGCGATGTGGCCCGTCTGGCCGGTGTTTCCGTAGCCACCGTTTCGGCCGTCGCAAACGGAAAACAGGTTGTTCGCGCGGCGGTGGTGACGCGGGTTCAGGAGGCGATGAAGGCGCTCAACTATCAACCCGACCACGTCGCGCGCAGCCTACGCGTACGGACCACGATGACCATTGGAGTGGTGATCCCGGACTTCGCCAGCGGCTTTTTCGTCGATGTCGTGCGGGGCGTCGAAGATGCCGCACGAAACGCGGGATACTCTGTACTTCTGTGCAGTTCCCATGATGATGCAGAGCAGGAACAGCGTCATCTTAGGGCTCTATTTTCCCGCAGAGTCGACGGGATCTTGTTGGCTGCTACTGACCTTTATTCCGTCGCCAGCGGCCGATTTCGCGCGGATACGCCCATGGTGCTATTCGACCGCGTACCACCGAATTACAAGGGAGCCGCCGTCGTGATTGACAATTTCGACGCCACCTATCGCGCCACGCGGTATCTGATTGAAATGGGACATGGCGCGCTGGCGTTCATCGCGGGACGTTTAGATCTGTCTACCGCCGCGAATCGCGCCGACGGGTTTCGAAAAGCCTTGGAAGATGCGCATCTGCCTCTCCGCGGAGAATACTTTAAACGTGGCGATTTCTATCCCGAAAGTGGATATCAGAATGGCCTGGATCTGCTCCAATTGCCGCAACCCCCGACTGCCATTCTCAGCTCCAATGGCCCCATGACCCTGGGTTTGCTGCGCGCCTTGCAAGAACGAGGCGTGCGTTGCCCCGAGGAACTCAGCGTCATAGGCTTTGACGAACCTGTGCCGGATAGCTACGGCTTTAGCGTTAGCACCTTATTACGTCCGGAACTGACCGTGATCGCGCAGCCGGGTTACGAAGTCGGTCTGCAAGCGGCCAAAACGCTACTGAAAATGGTTTCAAGCCATCGCCAGGATGAGATTCCGACAACTTGTACGTTGAAAGCCGAATTGCGCATTCGGAAATCTGTTGCTCCCCCGCCACCTTCCGGAGCCATGCACACAAGCGCCGCCAATTGAGAAAAACCGTTTCTCAATACAGGGTTTCAGTCGTAAAATCCTGAGGCATACGCGAAGGAGTAAATCTGATCTAATCGATTCGAAGACCCTGTCGAAAACAATTACTTTTTCCGTGCCTCGCATTTCAGCGGAAGCTCTTGTTGTTGTGAACTCAAATTTCAGGGACTCGGGGCCAAGATTAAACCGTGACCCGTAAGGAAGAACTCACTGATGAAACCTAATCGTTTGGGACTGCTGGCACTCTTGCTGGGCGTAGCCTCCACAGTTCTTGCGCAGGACTCTACCTACAATGGTCTCGGCAATAGCCTGAGCAACATTTATCGCACCTCGAGTGCAAAATCCCTGTCCATAAGTCCTGAGAATTTCACGGGGGAAAAGGGCAAGGGGGGCATGGCGGAGAAGGGAGCAGCTTCTCAGGCTGCGCGCGACTTGGGACAAGGCTGGAAGGTAAACCCTTTCGTTGTTATCAACCCAGGTACGACCTTCAAACTTGCGGAAATAAACGGCTCCGGTCTCATCGAGCACATATGGATGACCCCGACAGGGAATTGGCGTTTTTCCATCCTCCGCATGTACTGGGATGACGAGAAGGAACCCTCGGTAGAGGTTCCTGTCGGCGACTTCTTTGCCATGGGATGGAGCAAGTATGCGCCTCTGTTCTCGCTGCCGATCTGCGTCAATCCGGGCAGCGCTTTTAACTCGTACTGGCCGATGCCGTTTCGCCACAAAGCTACGATTACGATGGAGAATCTCGATGAAAAAGCCATGAGCGTCTACTATCAAATCGACTACACGCTTAACGAGATTCCGAAGGATGCAGCTTACTTCCATGCACAATTTCGCAGAGTGAATCCTCTGCCGTACAAGCAGGTGTACTCGATCGTGGACGGGATTAAAGGTAAGGGGCAGTACGTTGGCACCTATTTGGCCTGGGGAGTGCATAACAATGGATGGTGGGGAGAGGGCGAAATCAAGTTCTACATGGATGGCGATCGAGAATTTCCCACTATCAATGGCACTGGCACGGAAGACTATTTCAACGGTTCTTACGATTTTGAAAATCAGGTAACACACCAGTACGTAGAATTCAGCAGCCCCTATTCCGGACTGGTTCAGGTGCTCAAGCCCGATGGATTGTATCAATCACAACAGCGATTCGGCTTATACCGCTGGCACATTGTGGATCCCGTCCGATTCGAGAGCGATCTGCGGGTTACCATTCAAGACCTGGGATGGCGAGAAGATGGGACCTATCTTCCGCTGCGAGATGATATCGCATCGGTCGCTTTCTGGTATCAACTCGAGCCTCATGCTGCGTTCCCGAAATTGCCGCCGAAAAATGAATTAGAGATCGATTAGCCGGCATTGCCGTTGATCGGCTAATCGGAAGGCGATTCGCGGGCGGGGTAGCATGGGAATGCCAACCGATAGAGTGGCGTTTCCCTCAGGAACCCATGCCACGAGTTCTCGTTCTAGCGACTTACCCCTCATGCTCTTGGAGCGTTGATCGCATTCAGGGGAGCGAACGCCGACCCGGTTGGTGGGTATTACATCCGTGGTGGCGCAAAACAACGCTCGCCGACCCGCTGCTGCCGTTGGTGGGTCTCGTGATTGGCCTAGCACGATTGGCTCGGACTCAGCCTAGTGGATGTCGTATGTATATCTTCTCGGCCTAAGTTGAGGTGCCCGAGGTTCCACCGCAATTTCCACTCTCCAGGTCACTTTTTCGGCTGCAATCGGAGCTCCAGCAGCGTAACCGTAAACGGCGGAAAGTCGTGTTCGAAGACTGCTCCATGAATGTCCAGGTTTTTTGTACCTACGAACACTCGTTTCGGCTGGTCAGGCAGGTTCATGGCTTCGGTATCGGGCGTTCGGTTGCTGTCGCCAAGCACAAACAGCTCTCCTGCTTCCAACGTGCCCATCGTGGAAGCCAGCTGGAATTTAACTTTGCGAGTCTCCTGGGTGGAATTCACGCCATAGATTCTGAGTGCCTTGCCATCCGAACTCAGGTTGGCATTCAGGTCCGGTTCCATAAGATAGAAAGGAAGCTTACTGCTGCGCTGCAATTTCAAAGCGTATGATCGCGCCGCGCGTTGGTAAAGGACTTGCGCGAAATAGTCGGGGATTTCGTAAAAATATCCAAGCCCCGGCTGCAATTGTCCGCCGGCAAAGCTGTGCGAGAGGTTCGAAAGATTGGCGATCTCCACCAGGTCCGCATAACGGTGCAACATGTTCTGATAACGAGAACACACCAAAGCGTTCCCCAGTGTATGCAGCATGCCCCGCTTTAAGCCCCAGTCTCCGGCCGTTGCATTCCATTCTGTAACCGAGAGCCGAATGTCTTTGCCGTTTCCGTCATGTTCGATCTCGTCGCGTAATTGTTTCAGCTCGTTCTCAGTACCATTCAAATCGCCCACGGAGTACTGGTGGGGCGATAAGAAATCGAGCACCGTGCCCGCCATGCGGACCGTGTTGGGGCTCGGGTACGACGAGGAGATCTTGATCGATCGATCCACGCGCCGCATGGCTTCGCCGAAAGAAGTAAGCGAGGCATCGTATTCCCGACCGCCCACCTCATTGCCAACTTCCCAGTACTTAACGTGATAAGGTTCTGGATGTCCGTTCTTGGCCCGCAACGCGCCCCATTTGGTATCGAGGCCACCATTAAAGTATTCCACCTCATTGGCCGCGTCCTGCGGACTTTTGCCGGTCCATCGCACGCAGATCAGTGGTTGCGCTCCGATGTACTTGACCAGTTGAACGAATTCTTCCACGCCGACGAAATTTTCTTGCGAGCCTCCCCAGGGGTCATCCGGGTAGGGAACACGTGTGTCCCAATTTCCGAGCGTGTCCTCCCAGTCGAACGTTTCGATCGCGCTTCCCCCCAGGCGCACAATACCCGGATTCATGGCTTTCAATGCCTTCACCACGTCCGGGCGCCACAACCCGAGCACCGCATTGGTGTCGATCAAGTAGATGCGGTCCAGCCAGATGGTGTCGGGTCCCTCGAACTCGATGGTGAGAGTGGCATTCCGTACGGTGTGGTTCGCAGTCAGGACTGCCTCGGCCGCACGCCACTTGGGACTGCCTTGCCCCAGTGATATCGGCCCGCTGATCATTTCGCCATCGCCGTGCAGTGAGGCGCGCACGGGAACAGTGCCCTCGCTGCGCAGATGCAGGTGCAGGCGATAGCTGTGCCCGCTCTCTACATAGAAACCGTCTTGAGAAATGCCCGCCCAGGTGTTGGCCACGGGCAATTCGATCTTCTGCGAGCGCTTGCCGTTAAAGGGATCCTGTGTGTCGTAGGAGTACGTGGCCACATGCACGCTGCCTGCCGGATACCACGGACGATACGGCTTGTCGACTGCGGCCTTGTACGAATAATTCCACGGCGTTTCTTCCTCAAAGCTGGTCGACTGCACCTGCTGCGCGGTCATCGACGGCAGCACGTCGCAAAGCGGCTCCATAAACTGCCCACCTTGCTTGAGGTCAATGGGCCGTTTGCTAAGCCGCTCGTCTGTGATCGTCACCGCCTCCTCCGCGATCGCTTCTGGGACGGGTTCCAGGCGAACGTCGTCGAACCAAACTTTTCCGCTTTGATTGTTGAATGCGTTCAGCGCGACGGTCATGCGTCCAGGCGAGGGGACCCGAAAAACAAAACTTTCCTTCTGCCAGTCCCCTGAATTCGGAGCAGACGCGCTGTAACCCTGATCGCCAACCTGTGCCTCAATCCCAATCCGCTGTGCCAGAGATGGAGGTCCCCACGAATTCTTTTCGCCCGACGCTTGTGCGGACGCGCTTGACTTTACCCATCCGGTGAGCCGCCACAAGGTTCCTATGGGAAGAAAGAGGTCCTGGCGAAGCGTGAGCTGCACAGGCTGGTCGGCTGTGATTTGCAGAGACTGGCCGCCTTCTTTCGTATTGGCGTGGTCGGCTGTAACTGTGAATACCTGCTTCGCTTCGGAACTATCAATGTGCCAATACTCCGCAGGATTGGCGGACTCAAACCCCGAGTTCTTGAGACCGGCGCCGCCTTCTCCTGCTAAGGCGATCAGACAGAGCGACAGCACCAGAGTGGGAAAACGGGCGAGTCGAAGCGAGTGCCTCCACCTCCGAAACATCATCTTGAATCGCGCCAAATCGTATTCTGCAATGACCATTTGTCTCCCCTGAGGTTGAGGTATCAGCGGCCCAGGAAGCCGCCATCCAGCGGAAGTGCGTGCCCGGTATGAAGGATGCTGCGGCAGAACCAACCCAAAACGACAGCCTCTCCCTGCCCGAGTCGTCTCTGGGAACGGGCGCAAATGGTATCGCGTGGAGGCTCAGGTGCTCGGCAATGGTTGTAAGGCCAGCCCACGCTCGGAATGCGACCTGGAGACGTGCAAGGTAAACCCACAGGATTCCCTGATGCGCAGCTCCGGTTTAAGCTTTTTAACGACCTGCTTGGCGCGCCCCCCCGAAATTCTCTCCATCAACAATTCGGCCGCTTCGGCTCCGAGTTGATGCTTCGGCAATTCGACGGTCGTCAGCTTCGGCCGAAAAACCCCAAGCCAGGGATAATCGTCGAAGCTTACCAAACCGAAATCTTCGGGACAGGTTAGGCCCAGTTCTTCGGCTGCTTTCAAGAGGCCCACGGTCATCAGGTAATTTGCGCCGTAAATGCCGTCCGGTCTCTGCGACAAGAGGGCGTGCCCAGCGCGGAATCCGGAGTCCACTCGATAGTCGCCCTCAACCACAAGCTTTTCATCAAACGGCAGACCTTCCGCTTTGAGAGCGTCGCGAAACCCCTGCCAACGTGCCTTGGCATTGCTTACTTTTAATGGACCGCTGATCAGGCCAATGCGTCTTCTGCCCGTACGGGCAAGGTGGCGAACCGCATTGTAGGCGCCCTCGTAATCGTCGGTGATGACCGCGTCCTGGGTTAGTTTCGGATAAGTCCGCATGACCAGAACAAACGGGATGCCTACATCCTTGATCATCTGTCGCAGGGCCGGGCGAAAATCCTCCGCAGCCTTGGTCAACAGGATGCCATCGACCCTTTTGGACAGCAACAACTCGATCGCTTTTTCTTCCTTGTCAAGACTGTCGTCGCTGTTACAGAGGAGCAGATTGTATCCGTGTTTCTGGGCAGCATCTTCGGCGCCACGAACGACCATTGGAAAGAACGGATTTGCAATGTCGGGAACGATCATTCCAATCGTGTGGGTACGCCGGTTTGCCAGACTGCGCGCCACCAGATTGGGAACATAGTTCAGCTTGGCGATTGCCGCTTCAACCCGGGTGCGCAGCTTCTTGCTTACATAACTTTTGTGATTGACGACGGAAGAAACGGTAAAGACCGACACACCTGATTCGCGAGCAACGTCATAAATGCTCGGAGCCTTACCCCGTTTACGTCCCTTTTGGTTTCGAAGTGTCATCGTTAATCAGTTGTTCCCTTATAAGTATCACGCAAAAAGTCGCTGCCTACACTTTGTAGCGGGTCAATTCGTGTCCGGGTTCGCGATTAGAAAATCTCGCACCAAGGAGTCAAGATCATGGCACGCAGCGATAAACTGCCGCAAGGTGCGCCGAGTCGGCCCGAAGGAGTCGAATTCATCGATGGTCAGCCCATCTTCGCTATAAGCGCGCCGGAAGTCGGCGAATTTGCGGGTCAATTCAGCGACAATTTTTGGGTTTACTGGATCTGCAATTCGGTTCCGCACCTCGATGTCGCTGGCGTTAAAGAGCACCTGCCACGCATAGGGAGGCGAAATAACCACATCGCCGCCCATCAGTTCGCTCCAGTGCATGTGGTTGCGGAAGGCGGCCGAAAGTAGGCGCAATCTATATCCCCGTTGAAGAAATAACTGGTAAGTCTTCTTGAACACCGCTACACCAGCCCATTCCAGATATCCGGGATCAATGGCGATGTTCTCTCTTTCCATGACTACCTTCAACCAGTCATCCAGTCGCCCGACCATAATCGTGCATACCGGGCCCATACTGGCGATGTCCTTACCCTCGCGCTCGCGCCGTTTCAAACCTCGCTCAACCGCCTCCGCTACTGTGATGCACTGCGGTAGAGAAAAACAAACTGTCGCGTTAATGCTGATGCCGCGGTATGTAGCTTCTTCAATCGCTGGAATTCCGGCGCGCGTTACGGGAATCTTCACGATCATGTTCGGGCTTAACTGGCTGAACTCGATCGCCTGTTCCACGATGGCACGAGTATCTCGGAATAGGCGAGGATCGGTCTGTATCGAGAGCCTACCGTTTTTTCCGCCATGTTGGTCGAACAAAGGCCGCAGCAGCGCCGCGCCTTTGATGGATATCTCGCGCACCAACTGCCACGCAATCTCGTCCTCGGTCGCCGTCGAACGCTCCTCAATAAGCGAATAGATGCGTTCCTTCCATTGGCTCATCTCTTTCTTTAGAACATTCAGGACGATGACCGGATTGCAGGT
>Ga0126373_10002483_pt1 | contig 13633 bp, 12 predicted proteins | sample PanSoiMetPlot_11_FD_92545 | JGI IMG/M metagenome (GOLD analysis project Ga0126373, IMG submission 92545) | Tropical forest soil microbial communities from Panama - MetaG Plot_11 | ecosystem: Environmental > Terrestrial > Soil > Tropical forest > Bulk soil | place: Panama | collected 2016-02-17 | reverse complement strand
TGCGAGAGAGGTCCGCCGGGGCCTATGGGGAAACGTGGCGAGAGCGAGCCGGCCGTCGCGAACGGAACAGAGCCGAAGTCATACGTCGCGAATATCGGTGACGCCAACGTCGAAGGGAGAGCAGCGCTGCCGTCGAAGGATAGTCCAGCGACGGTCACGATGACGGGAGTGACGTCGACCGTGATGGTCACGTCGCAGTCCGAGCTCGAGCAGTTGTTTGGATCGGCGCCGACCATGTTATGGCCGTAGGTAACCCCATCGAGCGGGTTGAAGGTCGTGCCAAACCAGTGGGCGACCGTCCGTGTGGTTGCAAGCGGCTGGGCTCCTCCAATCGTGGTCGACAGCGCCTTCAATTGCGAATCGTCGATCACCAGTGGCTGGGACTGCGCAAGCCCGATCCGAGCAACTCCAAACAGCAACGAACCAACCAGTACCGCAACGAGCGGCACGCTTTTTCTGATCATGTTTATCCTCACTTGTCTCTTAGAGAATCTTGAGACCCAGTCCTGACGAGCCTGGTTCCCCGGTCAAGCCATCTTTCGAAGGCTTGCTTCAGGACCGGCTTCGCCCGTCGTTACATGCTTGGGCTTCATCTATCGAACAGCCACGGATAGGTAAATTCCCTGAATGCTGGGAGACTAGACAAATGTGGGCGGGCATGATTCTGGGAGGCCAAGTGTTGAGTGTCAATTCAGGGAAACCCTTAGTGGCCGCGGAAACAGACGTTAGGAGGCCACTGGCAGAACTCCTATGAACCGGTCGAACAGGACTTGGACTGCCGGGGTTTTAAATGAAATCGCTAGGTCCTGCAAAGATGTTAATTGTCGTAATCAGCGTTTGCACAAGCTTGCGCTTTTTGTTCGCCGCGACCGGTCCACTAATCACGCCGTTCTCATCTCTCTCCACTTCGACAATAGCTGCACCGTGTGCCGGGCGAACTGTATCCGGTGTTATAGCAATACGGGCATACTTGCGAGGCAAGGGCTCCGAAAGGAAACGTTCGCGCCAGCTGCAGCGCGGATTTGAAGTTGCCGCGTGCACCTTTTCGTACGAACCCTGCATTCGGAGGCGCAGGTGGCGGGTTCGACCTCCCTGAGCGCTGTTTGGAGACCGGTGCACGCAATACCGAAGTTGTGGACGGCAGAGATGTTGGCACACCCACCTGTCCGCGACGCTTTCGCTTGCGGTACTCCCGCATCCAGGCCGCTCTCTGTGCCGGATCGCGATAAGGCATAGTTTTTACTCAGATGCGTGCACCCGTATACGTGCACCGTCAAACGATCTATGACATGTCTTCATAAACTCGCATCAGCAAGCGCCAGCTGTGCAATTGAATCAGTTTGCCCCGGAACGCCCGGCGAATTACATCGCGATCGAGCCTGGCTTTCTTGCCAGCTTCTTGATGGAAAATCGCCCTTTTAGCTTTTCGATAACTGCTTGGTGCAAGGTTCTTCTGGAGCCCGGGGACCGGTGTTTCAGAGGTTTGTATTCGAGCGGAGGCTCCATGAGGATGTCGGCCAAATTGTCTCCCGTCTCCCGTTTGCGCTCCACTTCCTTACCCAAGTAGTGGAACTCATCTGTAGCATGAATCTGCCAACGGCCCAGCAGTCCGGCGCGATCTCCGCCTGGGTACTTCATCTCTTTATGGTGGTGATAGGCAAACAAAGCTCCGCCGTAGAGTTGTGGCATGGGAACATTGGGGTCGTCATGAATCACACCATTGATCACAGTTTCTCTGAAGCGGTCGTGCAAGCGGTAAACCTCTCCTGTGTCTTTATCGACATATTTGAGTTTTGGCCATTGCTCGGGATGCAAATTGAACGACGTGATCAGGACTTGCTTTGGCCGAAAGGGATTTTCTACAAGCAGGGGTGAGATGCAGAAATTGAACGGACGGGCTTTGTCTGGGTCCAACTTGCGCAGAGCCGCCAGTTCGCGGGGAGTGTTGACGCGCACTTTGCGCATCGCGAGATGGTTCAAGAAGTGATGATGTCCGTCCGGGAGGGCCGGATAAGATCAACTACTTTAGCAGAGAAAGTTGTAAGCCCTAAATCCGGTATTATTCTTTTACTGAGCGGAGTTGGGGCCGTTGTGCACGATGCGGAAGCGAGAGCGAGAAGGACCCAGTGTTCATTGTCGAACGGCGGGAACGGTATCCGAACCGAGAAATGTGGGGGGCGTGCTGAGTCCCTTCGTGTAGAGCCCCTCGCCGAAATTATCCTCTTACTTCTTGTTCAGGAATTCTTTGAAGTGCTTGGCGACTGCCTCAGCCATAGCCTGTGTGTTCTTTCCGCCGCGCTGCTTGTTGACGGAGTACGCCCACAGTTCTTTGCTGCTGCTCGCCTCGATCAATTGGACTGAAACCGTGCCTTTGTCTTCGATCCCTGCACAATACGCAAACAAGCACCGCGCGATCTTACCGCCTGTCGATTCCTTCTGAATGTCGACGGGAGCAGACTTCAGTATGAAGTTCGCCTTAGTTGCATCGGTTACCACGTCGACGGGAACGCCCTTCTTCGTCATCGCTGCGGCGATATACGTTTCGAATCCCTGTTGTGGCTCGATGTAGACCGTGGGACGGGACAATTGAGCGAACGACAGCGATGCTCCGAACAGCAGTAGCAAAAATCCAGCTTTTTTCATTGAGTTTTATAACGCCTCCTCCAGTGCTTGTTACTACGCTAGCAATCACCAGACAAGGTTACTTGGGTAATTTTGGTTCATGCTGGCATGAAGCTCGCGATGTCTTGGGCGCAATTTGCCGAGATCCCACAGCGATTCGCTAAAGTACAACGCACTTGCCCTCATGGGCTCACAACGAGTTCCTCTAGGAGGATTACATACTGGACTCGATTAGTCGTTGCTCAAGCGCAATCTCACACAACTCACGTCCACGCGAGGAAGATGATCGGCAACCGCGTGGCGTGGGCGGATGAGGCTGGCGATCTTCATTGCTCGACGACAAGGACGTGGGCCTCAGCTACTTTGTAGTCTTATAGGTTCGCTGTGTTTTACCGGGCGGGGATCAGGCAGAAAAAACCCGCTCCCAAGGAAGAGCAGTTATGAAAATGCTAGTGCTCGGGCTGCTGGTTGCGACAGCTTTCGCTCAACCCCATGAATGGGAGAAGAGCGACTATCGCGATGAACTCCACAACAAATCAGGTGTGCGATTTTCTCTCGCATCGAATGAGCCGGGGGGCGGCATAGAAGTTGTCTGCTCTAATGGCAGGCTGCAGGCTGCCTGGCTGCTGACCGAGAAGGTCGCCGACTCGAATAGTCTTCACTTTTCCAAGGGGTTCACGAGCAGCAGTGTGCAGTCTCTTGTAGATGTCGAATACCGTCGCGACAATGATGCGAAGCCACATACTCTCCATCTGCCGGTCAGCAAAGATTTCCATGTAGTACTTCTGCAAGAGCCGCTTCAAAGTGGCACCGATATGTTCCTCCATGGAGATAAGCCTCGTGACGTCGCTCGGGGACTTGAGCAACTCCTCTATGGTCCAATGGGATTAGGCGGAGGCGAATGGCATCGGAACAAAAAATCGAACAATTGGGCTCGAAAATTGATCGTCGGGATTTCGGCTTATGCTGATTCCGATTCAGTTTTCACGTTCGAGGTTCCAGATCCATCGGTGGTACGAGAATCTTGCGCGATTAACTAACAAAGCCGCGATCATCCAATCCGGCCAAAGTGCATCTCAAGACACCGTTCGTCCGCCCGTCCCTTTATCATCCCGGCGTCCCTAGACGCGAATCGTTCACCAAAAATGACATCATGAGCATAGTCGTCACTCTGTGAAGTCTTCTATCCCTAATTGCTCGGGCGCAAGGTATCGTTCGACCGAAGCTGTCAGACTAAATCATCCTCCCCGCTTAATCAGTCTACTTCTGTGGCTAATTTCGCATTTCCTTGGAAAAAGAGGTTTTTTTTCATGAAGTATCTGGTGGTGTTACTGCTGTGCTGTATCGGGGCGTTCGCTTCCACTGCCGCCGAGAGAGAACTTCAGCTCCAGACCATCTACAGTCAGCACGCGGCCACCAGTGCGGCGTTGGGCAAGCCGTTCACCGCCGTGGCACAAAGTTCCTGCGCGGACATCCATGCGACCGCAGCGGAAAGAATTCTGCCCAATCCCACAGATGCTAAAGTGACCGCCAAATGGGCAATCGCTGCATGCGACAAACTGATGCGCATGGCTGCTGAGAAAGAAGCTGACACAAAAAAGGAAATGGCGGAATCGAGTCTTCGCGAGTCTTGCATGAAATTCAAGCCTATGGAAGGCACCGAAACGCTTCATTTCTTGGCAACCGTTGTGCATCCCGAACTGCGAAAGACGTGTGCCTCTGTCGGTGTAATCATTGACCTAAAGGAACTGACGAACGAACAGGTTGCGAGTTTGACGGCACAGTGCAAACCGTTTGTGGGGAAGCCGTTTCGGGACTGGCCAGTAACCTGCGCTCCAATATCTGCCGGACTGAGAGAGTTCTTGGCATCCGACGCAAAAAAGTGATCATCGCCGGCGCCCTGCTCCTGCACTACTCTCCACTTCGCATTGTGCAGTTCCATTGCAACACCGCTTGAGATCGAAGCAGTCCAATACGCGAACAGCATCGCGCGCTTTTACTGCCGTCGCTTTACCATCCCTGCGGGCCGACCCGCGTTGTCATCTTCTTGAGCTTCTCCCACGTCCCCCTATCGCACACAATTGATTGCAGAGGGAGGGGTGCAACTTTCGCGCCCGCTATCTCCTAACCCGTCAATTTAGCGCGTGGGAGAAGGGAAAGAGGAGCGCTTAGAGCGATGACCTATCATTATCCAGCACGCTTATCGCACAGAGATTCGGCAGATCCAGCCAGAGAAAAACGCGGACGCTCTCCACCTATTGCCAGCCGGATTATAATGGCGCGCACTGATGACGCTTGGGGTCGGAACTAAGCTCGGGCCGTACGAGATTGTTTCCCCGCTCGGGGCTGGCGGGATGGGGGAAGTGTATCGCGCCCGCGATACACGGCTGGGCAGAGAAGTTGCGATCAAAGTTCTGCCCCCGCATCTTTCTTCTAATCCCGACCGGAAGGCTCGGTTCGAGCGTGAGGCCAAGGCGATCTCGGCGCTCAATCATCCTCACATATGCCATCTCTATGACGTGGGCTCGGAGTGCGGCACCGATTATCTGGTGATGGAACTCTTGGAGGGCGAGTCGCTGGATAAACGGCTGGAGCGAGGGCGGCTGCCTCTGAAGCAGGCACTTGAAGTGGGAGTGAATATTGCCGAGGCATTAGAGAAGGCGCACAACAGCGGAATCGTACATCGCGACCTGAAGCCCGGGAATATCGTGCTAACCAAGTCGGGAGCGAAGCTGCTGGATTTTGGTTTGGCGAAGCCAAGCGAGGCGGCGATCGGAGTGGTGGCGAACGCGGCGTCGGGAAAACTCACTCCTTCGACGCCCACGATGAGCGTGGCGGCGCTGTCCTCGCCGGCAGGGGGACTGACACAGCAGGGCACGATCGTGGGCACATTCCAGTACATGGCGCCTGAGTGTTTGCAGGGGCAGGAGGCGGACGCGAGGAGCGACCTGTTCAGCTTCGGCTGCGTGCTCTACGAGATCGTGACAGGCAAGAAAGCGTTCGAGGGCAAATCGCAGCTGAGTGTGCTGACGGCGATCCTCGAAAAGGAACCGGACCCGCTGAGCAAGGTACAGCCGACACTTCCAGCTGCTCTGGACCAGACGATACACACCTGCCTTGAAAAAAACCCGGAGGATCGAGTCCAGTCTGCACACGATGTGCGAGTGCAACTGGCATGGATAGCGAGCACAAGTTCTTCGGTAACAATCGCTCCCCCGATTACAACGAAGAAGAGCAGAGCTTGGGAAGTGTTAGCTGCCGCTGGGATTGCGATCGCAGTACTTGCCATTGCTTTTTTGTGGTGGCGCCCGGAGCCGGCACGACGCGTGATCCGGGTGAGCCTGCTTCCGCCAGAGGGGACAAAGTTTGCGCCGCTCTACCGCAATGGATCCCCCGCGCTGTCACCCGACGGCAAGCGGATCGCCTTCGTGGCCAGCCGCGAAGGCAAGATGACTCTCTGGGTTCGCTCGCTCGACAAACTCGAGGCGAATGAGTTGCAGGGGACGGAGGGCGCGTACTTTCCATTCTGGTCGCCGGATGGGCACTCGCTGGGTTTCTTTGCTCACGGCAAGCTGTGGCGCACCGATGCGAATGGCGGCTCGCTAGTGGCGATCTGCAATGCACCTGAGGGGCGAGGCGCGAGCTGGGGTAGCGCGAATGAGATCATCTTCGATGGAGACGGCAACACCCTCTCGCGAATCTCCGCTGAAGGAGGGACGCCGGTGCAGATCATTGCTGGCGTCTACTACACCAATTCAGTGTCGCAGTCGGACCGCTGGCCCTATTTCCTGCCTGATGGAAATCACTTCTTGTACCTGTATTCTCCTACAGGCTCTGGTGACGACCGTAACGAGATCCACTTCGCTTCTATCGACGGCAGGATGAACAAGACGTTGTTGAAGGGGAGGTACTACGTTCCGAGGTACGCATCAGGATGGCTGCTCGTGGGACGGAATGGCGCGCTGGTGGCCCAGCGGTTGGATCCCTCGAGCGGTGAGCTGCACGGAAGCACGGTGCAAGTGGCAGACAATTTGCAAGTTGACGACAACACCGCGGCTGACGTGTTTTCGGTTTCGCAGAGCGGCGAGCTGACTTACCTGACTGGAAGCCAAAAGGGCGCGATGTACTACATGTGGCTGGATGCAAGCGGAAAGCCGTTGTCGCAAGCGACCCAGTTTGGAGTTTACGGAGGCGTTCGAATCTCACCAGATGGAACCAAGTTCGCAACTCAGGTGTACAGACAAAACGGGGGCATCGACATCGCCATTTGGGACCAAGTGGGCGGGACCAATACCAAGATCGCTTCGGGTCAGTACACAGATACTCCGGTCTGGTCCCCAGACGGCAACACTCTTTATTATTCGTACTCTGGCGATGAGAACTCAGCCAAGATCTATAAACGGCTGGTCGACGGTTCGCGCGTGCAGCAGGCGGTGATCCCAACTCAAAGTGAAGCTTTTCCTACAGATATCTCCCGGGACGGAAGATGGCTGCTGTACCAGGAAACGCTCCATGACGCTCGCCAGTTCTCTGCGCTTAGAGCCCTCCCGCTGATTGGTGGGGGACAGCCGGTCACAGTGGTTGAGCGGATCGATCAATTGAGTAGCGCGAGACTCAGGCCCGGCGACAATGAATGGCTGGCATATCAATCGAGCGACTCGGGACGAGCCGAAATTTATTTGACGAGATTTCCAAACGCAGGCGCCAAGTATCAGGTGTCGGAGGGGGGCGGAGTGATGCCGGTGTGGAGCAAGGACGGAAAAAGGCTCTATTATCAGGCCCCCGACCAGAGACTTAATATGGCCAACATAAGTATCGAAAAGAATTCCGTGCAAGTAGGCACGAGAGCCACTCTGTTTCCCAGTAATCTTCTGGCAACCTTTGATGAGTCGGGCTACGACGTCACCCGAGATGGGCACTTCTTGATCCTGAAGTACCTGACCGACATATCGGCCCCAATGACGCTGGTGACGAACTGGGATGCGGAACTGAAGAAATGAGCCTGGGGCTCCGGATCTGAACTTCTAATTGGCTATGATAGCTCGGCAAGAGTTCTGTAATGCTTGGGCCAAACGAATTGGAGGGCCGCCATTCCAGGACGTGAATTGTAGTTTTTGGAGAGAACCCAAAACTTTCCTGAACGGCGGCCCGCAGTGGCGGAGAAGTACCCCATTCGCTTTATGAGGAACCATCAGTGTTTCCGTTTCGTCACGCATGAACCAGCGTGCTACCGTGGCTGTACCGATTCGAATTGTTCTAAGCGGTCTCTCAGTTGCTGGATTTCAAGCTGTTGAGACTTCATCCTGTCACCAAATACCTTTTTCACACGCTCGGAGTCAAATCCGTCCCAATTCGTTACCTCGTCCGCCAAGTCTCTTTGTGACACTGCTGAATAGACGATGTCGGAAGCAAAGCGATCAGATCCTGCGTCCCGTACGACCCGTTCGAGCACGCGCTGGAACGTAGGGGTTCCTTGGAAGCGTGCTGCAAGTTGCAAAGACTAGGCCTTGATAACTCGGTACACCACATGGTCGCCCTGCAACTCGTCCTCACTCTGAACGACAGCCCTCATTCGTCCTAAATAGACGGAGTCTCAATGTTAATTTGCATGTTCTTACGGAAACAGGAGGAGGAGACCACCCCAGCACGAAGCGGGCGTCGTTGTACACCTAGACCACTGGCCTGAGAATCACCTCGAACGAGATTGGCGACTGAAGGCTGGCGGTTCTTTCGCTGTCTCTGGCAGAAATCACAGTTGGCCGCCCCTTAGGGCGTCCGGCAGGCTACAAGACGAGAAGTTCAGCAAGAAGAACGCCCAAGCCAGCCCCTGAAGACTGCTGTTGTAGTGTGTCGATGACACGCAGAGTCGGCTGCCTGAGCATAAGTGGGGAATTTCTATTCCAAGGAGAAACGAGATGGCAACTTCAACGCTGCCCGAGAGTAAATCTTCGCAATCGCAGCCGGTCGAAGCACCGAGCAAGGCCGACTGGACTCAGCCGAGTGCAATGGCAATTCCGAAGGATGGGTATTTCAAGCTGGAAAACGGGAGGTACGGCCCCATCTATCCGCGAACGCCGGCGTGTTACGGCTTCACGATTATCGCGAAGATCAAGCCGGGCCGAGAGGAGGCAATCCGTGCCTACGGCAAGACTATCGAAAACGCAATCGGTGACCTGCCTGATGCGCTTGAAACACTAAAGCTCCACTATCTGCGGTGGGTGCTGTTCGATATCGGGAAGGACACTTATTTCATGTATCAAGGCATCTTCGACACCGATTTCGACAAGTACACCGAAGACGCGGTGGCCCTGTTTAAAAAAGTTGGCGTAAACACGGTTTTCGAGAATCTTGAGGGCTTTCCGGAAGACTGGAAAACCAACGTACCAGCGTTCGTCAAGTTCGTCCGCGAACACCAGTGCCCCAGCTTCTTGGAATACGGTGAATATCCGTACGTGACCGCTGACGAAATCAAGAAAGCGCTGAAACTCAAGGCGAAGTTCAGCGAGATGCTCGATCTCATGCAGTAGCGACGGAGGAGCCGTGAGCATTCTGCAGGGGTCACAGCGGATTCCAGGTGTTCTGGTCGAGCCCACTGAAGAACCACCTACATTGGATTTCGACGATATTCAACACTTCCTGATGTCGAGGCCACCGGCGCGAGCGGCGCGATATGAGTTCCTGACGTTTCGCTCTGCCGCAGGCGGACGAGCGTGGTTGACCGGCCTGATCGACAAGGTGGGCACAGCAATGGCCGTTGGAGCGAACGTCGCTGATGCCCGGTGGGTGACTGTTGGATTCACCTCGAACGGGCTCCACGCGCTCGGTCTGTCCGAAGGATCATTAGCGACCTTTCCAGACGAGTTTCGGCAAGGGATGGCTGCCCGCGCAGACGTCCTTGGAATCACAGGCACAAATCATCCGGACCACTGGCGGGGCGGTTTAGCTAGCCCGAATCTGCATGCGATTGTCATCTTGTTCGCTCGCGATGTAACCGAACGCGAGCGCTGCCAACGAGAGCACGAACGCTATCTGAAAGAATGCGAAGGGGTCGAACTGTTGTCAGCCCTAGATCTGGAAGGGATTCCGCCGTTCGACTACGCTCACGAGCACTTCGGGTATCGCGATCGTCTGTCGCAGCCAGTCATCGCAGGAACGGGGGCGGAGCCTACACCTGGATCAGGGCCAGCGATCAAAGCGGGCGAATTCTTTCTCGGCTATCCGGATGAAGACGGACCGGGTGCGCGATTGCCCCAGCCTGAGACTCTTTCCCGGAACGGCAGCTATGTCGCTTACCTCAGGATGGAAGAGCATGTCGGTGCATTCCGCGATTTCCTCCGACAACATGGCGAGACACCCGAACAGCAGGAATGGATCGCGGCCAAACTGATGGGACGTTGGCGAAGCGGCGCGCCGCTTGTGCTCACGCCCGACAAGGATGATCCGAGCCTCGGCGCCGACTACAGCCGCAACAACGATTTTAACTTCAAAACCATGGATCCGCATGGTTATGGCTGCCCGCTCGGCTCGCATATTCGCCGCATGAATCCACGCGATACGGCGGCCAACATGAACCGTCGGAAGATGATTCGGCGTGGCGGGACATATGGTCCTCCGTTGCCGGAAGGGGCGCCTGAGGACGGAATAGAACGCGGAATTGCAGCGTTCGTCGGCTGCGCAAGCCTCGTCCGCCAGTTCGAATTCGCGATGAATGTTTGGGCAAACGATCCCAATTTCCACGAGTTGGGAAATGAGCGTGATCCCATCTTCGGGACTCAGGATGGCACGTTTGACATGACGATCCCGAAGCGCCCCATTCGAAAAAAGATCAAGGGACTGCCAGCCTTTACAACGATCCGGGGCGGTGCCTATTTCTTTCTGCCCGGCATCAAGGCGCTCCGCTATCTCGCTGATCTGGGAAAAGTCGGTTGAGGCATGCGATGCCAGGTCGCGATTAATGTCCTCGTTGCTTCGTTTGTCTCGTCAAACGAAGCAACATAAAAGACAGGGTAAACAACATGGCAACTCAGGAATTAGTAGTCGCGGACGCGATGTCTACCGTACATCGTTACATCGACGCCTTTAACGAAGGTGACGTGAAGGGCATGGCAGCGGCTTTCGTCGTTCCAGGCTCAATTTTGGACGGGATGCCTCCACACGTGTGGCAGGGCCCAACCGCCGCTGAGGACTGGTACCGGGACGTCTTGATCAACACTAAGAAGGAAGGCGCATCGGATTTTTTCGTCACCATTGGGGCGCCGCGACACATGGAGGTTACCGAGGATGCTGCCTACGTTGTGGTTCCCGCAACCATGAGATTCAAAGCCCACGGCAAAACGATAACTCAATCAGGTGCAGTCTTTACCTTCGCGCTTCGGCAGCGTAGCGATGGCTGGCGCATCGCAGCGTGGGCTTGGGCGAAAGGTAGTGCCCAGCAATTGATTTGACCGATGTCGTCACAAAAAAAGAAAAGGTAGCTTATGGCCAATACTTTTCAACCGCCGCGCACTTACAACCAGAACCACGTTCCCCGCAAGTACACGCCGGGTGGACGACGAATTTCCATTTACTGGACTTGGAGTTATCCGTGGGAGTCCAACCGCGACACGACCAAGATGGACAACAGATTCTCCACCATGACCGAGGTTCGTCGGGTTGCGTGGCCTGCCTATGAAGGCGCGGAATGGGATGAAAAACACTTCCTCCAAGGAATCGCTGGAACCCTGGAACTTTTCCACCGCTCCACTCTCGCATTCCAAGGGATCGCGGGTGAAGTCACGGGAAATCCCGTTGCAGTGTTCCAACGAATCGATCAAGCAGGGTACAAGCTTCCCATCGATGAACGTATCTTGGCAGATACCGACACGCTAATGGTGTTCGGACTCGACCACCTGGTTTCAGAACAAGAGGCGGCGCCGGAGGAGATTGCCGCAGTCCGCGAATGGTTGCAGCGAGAGGGCACATGTCTGTTGCTCGCTCCTCACCATGACGTGGGATTCACAGAAGATCTGAAGCAGCGACAACAAGAGTATTTGCACCATGGAGATGCACTCGTTCCTCGCCAGCAGCGCTTCGGACAGTACACACGCTCGATGATGAAGGGACTGGGGGTGCCGGTGATGAATCAATATGGTCTTCGTCCTGCACTCGTTAAGAACACAGGGCAGATTTCACCGCTCACAATCAACAAAGATCTGGACAAGCTGGGGCTTCTCAACGGAGTCAGCACGTTTAACTTTCACCCTCACCTCCCGCACTATGCGTTGACCACAGAAAATGCAAAAGCAGTTCACGTCTTAACGCGACAACCCATCGATTTGGAACGTCCCCATCCGTTCATCGAAGCAGGAAACACGGAATTCAACTCATTTATCTGGATGCCGCCTACGACGGAGCGCGCCGGACACATCCTGCTAGCGGATTCCACAATCTTCACCACATTGTTTGGCGGCGTAGAGTCGTTGGAGACCTTCTGGAAGAATCTTGCGACGATACCGCTGGCCAGCAAGGCGCAGCCGAGGACGACGCAGGCAGTCGCTTGATTTCGGCAAACAGCGGGCAGCCCCGGGGAGAGATAAATGGAAATCCTGAGCAAGATAGTGCCTATCGCGATGCTGGCCTTCGTGCTTTCAAGCATGCTGTCGATGGGGTTGAGTCTCACGGTACAGCAGATCTTTGGTCCCTTACGCAACTACAAGCTGATTATTCTTGCGCTGCTGGCTAACTTCGTCCTGATGCCGTTGTCCGCTTTTGGTATCGCAAGACTACTCCGTTTGGACGAACCTCTCGGCATTGCTCTACTTTTGCTGGGCACAGCGTCTGGAGCGCCTTTTCTGCCGTTGTTAGCCCGAATCAGCAAAGGAAATCTGGCATTCTCCGTAGGCCTGATGGTCTTGCTGATGGTGGTAACGGTCGGGTACATGCCGCTTGTGTTGCCACTCATGCTGGAAGGCGTTTCCGTTGATCCGATGAAAATAGGCCGCTCGCTTGTTTTCCTGATGATGCTGCCCCTCGCGGTTGGCCTTTTGGTGAAAGCGCGCTTAAGCGGATTCGCCGCCAAAATACAACCTTCGCTCGGACGGCTGTCGATCATAAGTCTCGCGTTGCTGATTGCGCTTTTGTTGATCACCAACATGCAGAACGTATTGAGTCTTTATGGGACGCGGGGCGTTCTGGCGAGCATCTTGTTTATTGCCGCAGGCTCTGGAATCGGATGGCTTCTCGGCGGACCCCAACCGGACACTCGAGGAGTGATGTCACTGGGTACTGCACAAAGGAACATCGCGGCTGCACTGATGGTAGGAGGTCAGAACTTTAGCGATCCAAAAGTCATCGTAATGGTTGTCGTGGTGGCGATCGTCGGATTGCTGTTGCTGATGCCGTTTGCGAAATACCTGGCCAAGTTTTCTCAGCCGGGAAAGCAAGCGGGTGACAGTTCGACGAAACTTCAGTCCCTGGAACAATCCGAGGCTGACGGAGTTCGTCGCGGCGCGTGAAGCAATGTGTTCACAGGACGAGCGCCACGCCACTTTGGTTCTTCGCTTTGATCTGCACCATGTCCCTGCCGGTTGTCGCCCAAGTCAGGGGCGTATACCCACTCGGAATGAGCGCAACCAACTCCGGGGTCACGCCCGAGTCGGGGTTCTCCTACGTTAATCAATTTTTGTTTTATTCCCGGGATCAAGCGAAGGGTCCGAATGGCGAGGTGCTCGCCACAGGTCAGAACTCCGTGATGATGGACATGAATACCCTGGTGTGGGTCGGTAAACGAAATATCGACTTTATCGGCGGAGCACTTTTTTCCATGTCCGCCACAATCCCGATCGCCAACAACTCGCTCACCTCGGATGTGAATGGGGGAATCAGCGGTGGTGGCGGATTGGCGGACTCGTATTATCAGCCGTTCATCTTCGGTTGGCGCACAAAGCGGGCCGATCTTCGCGCTGTTTACGGATTTCTTGCTCCTTCGGGAAGATTTGATGTAGGTGCAAGCAACAATGTCGGCTCCGGCTAT
>Ga0126373_10002481_pt1 | contig 13642 bp, 12 predicted proteins | sample PanSoiMetPlot_11_FD_92545 | JGI IMG/M metagenome (GOLD analysis project Ga0126373, IMG submission 92545) | Tropical forest soil microbial communities from Panama - MetaG Plot_11 | ecosystem: Environmental > Terrestrial > Soil > Tropical forest > Bulk soil | place: Panama | collected 2016-02-17 | reverse complement strand
TGATTTTGTCCTCTGTTCTAACATTAGTCACATGCGGAAGGTGCGCGGAAGAGCGGGCATCCTGGCGGGCGTCCTGCTGGCGTGGTGCGCTTGCGCTTCCGCTCTCGATCCCTCGCTCGACATCAGCCAGTACGCGCACACCTCGTGGAAGATTCGCGACGGGTTCACCGCCGGTGCAATCGACGCTATTGCGCAGACCCCTGACGGCTATCTCTGGCTGGGTACAGAGCTTGGGCTGGTCCGTTTCGACGGTATTCGGGCTGTCCCTTGGCGTTTCTCATCCGGTCAACAATTACCCAGCGAGTACATAACACAATTACTCGTGGCACGCGACGGGACCCTTTGGATTGGTACTCACAAAGGCCTGGCGAGCTGGAAGGGCGGGAGGCTTACCGCCTACCCAGATTTGCTGGGGCAGAGGATCACCAAAATATTCCAAGACCGACAGAACACGGTATGGGTAGGCGGAACAGCTCTCCCTCCGCCGGGCAAACTCTGCGCGGTTCGCGATGGGAACGTCCAGTGCTATGGCGAGGACGGCACTTTCGGAACAGGAATCAGCGACATATACGAAGACCGGGAAGCTATCCTTTGGGTCGGTGCACTAAATGGCTTCTGGCGAAGGAAACCCGGAAATCCCAAATTCTTTCTGTTTTCGGGGTCCGTTGCAGGCTGGCAATTTGCGGAGGATGAAGACGGGAGTCTTCTCATCGGCAGCGAGAATGGAGTGCAGCGTCTGGTTAACGAGAAGCTTGAGTCGTATCCTCCAGCGAGTCCGGCAGGGCAGTTCGATGCATTCCGAATGTTACGCGATACCGATCGAGCCCTGTGGATCGTAAGTCTCAACAATGGCATTGTCCACATCCATCAAGGCAAGCTTGACGGTTTTACGCAGGCGGATGGTCTCTCCGGCAATTTAGTGCAGGAATTCTTCGAAGACCGGGAGGGCACTATCTGGGTAGCGACAACCAATGGTCTCGACCGCTTTCGTCCTTACCTTGTTCCCACGATCACATCGAAACAAGGATTGCCCAGTGAAACTATATGGTCCGTTTTGGCAGACACCGATGGCAGCCTTTGGATTGGAGGCAGCACCGGACTGAATCGGTGGAAAGATGGGCAGATTTCCGCTTTCGGCGGACTAGAAGGTGCGCGGAAGAACCGCGCAAGCCCGAATGCCGGTTCGGCGGCGGACTCGCTTCTGCAGGGCAGTGACGGACGAGTCTGGATCTCCACTGTCTCGCAAGTTGGATACTTGCGGGGAGAACGCTTAGCTCCTTTAAGTGATCTGCCAGGAGGTTATGTTCATTCCATAGCCGAGGCGCCCGCTGGGCACCTTTGGATCGCGAATCAGAACCTGGGACTCTTTCATGCATTCGACCAAAATGTGGTCGAACAATTCCCTTGGACGAAACTTGGACATAAGGACCACGCCTTCGTAATGGAGGCGGACCCTTTGCGGAAGGGGCTCTGGATCGGCTTTTGGCAAGGCGGGCTCGTTTACTTCGCGAATGGACGCGTTGAGAAAACGTATTCTGCCGGCGATGGGCTTGGCGAGGGCAGAGTCAATCACCTTCGCTTCGGCCCTCGTGGAAGTTTGTGGGTGGCAACTGAAGGCGGGCTCAGCCGGATCAAAGACGGCCATATGGCGACGCTGACCAGTAGGAACGGTCTTCCGTGCGATACGGTTCACTGGTCAATCGAAGATGACGAGCATTCTGTCTGGCTCTACATGCCCTGTGGATTAGTGCGCATCGCCAAATCGGAATTAGACACATGGGCGGGCAATCCAACGAGAGCCGTGCAGACCACTCTTTTTGGTGCACCTGATGGAGTACGAGGCCATGCCTTTGCTGGAGTGTACAGGTCGCCGGTGGCGAAGTCCTCAGACGGGAAGATATGGTTCGCGGCTTGGGACGGCGTGAGCGTCATCGATCCGCACCATCTTGCCTTCAACAGGCTGGCGCCGCCGGTGCACATCGAGCAGGTCACGGCCGACGATAAGACCTACGATGCGACAAACGGCCTGCGCCTGCCGCCGAACGTCCGCTACCTGACGATTGATTACACGGCGCTGAGCCTGGTGGCGCCGGAGAAGGTGCGCTTCCGCTACAAGCTGGAAGGCGAAGACAAGGACTGGCGAGGGGTCGGCAACGATCGCCAAGTGCAGTACACGAACCTGGCGCCGAAGCATTACCGCTTTCGCGTGCTGGCGTGCAATAACAGCGGGGTGTGGAATGAGCAGGGCGCGTCGCTGGAGTTCGTGATTCCTCCGGCGTGGTACCAGACGAGCTGGTTTTACGCGCTGTGTGCGGCGACGTTCTTGTTGACGCTGTGGGGGCTGTATCACCTGCGGGTGTTGCAATTGCAGCGGGAGTTCAATGCGGCGCTGGAGGCGCGCGTCGGGGAACGGACGCGGGTGGCGCGGGACCTCCATGACACGCTGCTGCAAAGCTTTCATGGGCTGCTGCTGCGGTTCCAGACCGCTTTGCAGCTATTGCCGGAGCGCCCGATCGAGGCGAGAGAGAAGCTGGAAAGCGCAATTGATCAGGCTGCGGAGGCGATCACAGAAGGCCGGGACGCGGTGCAGGGGCTGCGCGACTCCGTCGTGCAAAGCAACGATCTGGCACGGGCCATAAGCACACTGGGCGAAGAGCTTGTGGCTGGGTGCACGAACCACCGACCAACATTTCGTGTGGCGGTTGAGGGCGAGTCGCGAGATCTGCATCCGATTATTCGCGACGAGATCTACAAAATTGCAGCCGAGGCGCTACGCAATGTTTTTCGCCACGCGCAGGCACAGCAGGTCGAGGTTGAAATCCGCTATGACAAGGAGCAATTCCGATTACGTGTGCGGGACGATGGTCGGGGTGTTGACCCGAAGGTGCTTGCGGATGACGGGCGCGAAGGTCACTACGGCATGCACGGCATGCGGGAGCGCACCGAGGTCATTGGAGGCAAGCTAGAAATCTGGAGCCAACTCGATGCCGGCACGGAGGTGGAACTGACGATCCCGGGCAACCTCGCTTATGGACGAGCGCGGCGGCGTTCATGGCTGACGCAAAAACTCGCTCAGAAAGAGCCCGTCGACTGAAGCTCGTTCGAGTGCCACACGTCCGTTTATGTGGCGAGCGCTCGACTGCCTCTAGCGTGTGCAGATCGATATCACATTACCAACGCGACCGTCTCGAGTGCTTCCTGAATGGTAGCAAACGAACAGCCCGAAGCTCCGATTCTGGTTGCAGCATCGAGAGCTGTGGTTGAAGAGACGCCGTATCCCTGGGTGACGACAAAGTCTCTCAGGATCTCGGCTAGTTCCAGAGGATCAGCCATCGTTCGCAGCAATTGATATCTGAGGACCGACACTTCAGCGTCTGTGAACTTCTCAATAATCATCTCATCACCTCCGATCGCCTGCTTTCCCCGGTTCCTCGGAGTCTCCTTATTAAAGAGGCTTGGGATCAGTATCCGCAGTTCTCAGTTCCACTTGAGGCATTTGGATTGCCACAGACAACCCGCCGCAATGTGTTGACTTGCAATGGAAGCGACTACGCATGGCAGATTAGCTGCCCACATTTGGGCACTCACGGTTCGCGGTTTGGCGGGAGGATTCTGCTACAGGCCAGCCGTGCCCTGAGCACTGAGGTACCTGGCCACGGCAATTTCCAAGTTGAAGTGCATCCCGCGACGTCCCAGCATCTCGCCCAGAGGAGATCTCTGGACCACTTCCAGGACTTGAGGATTCATTCCTACCAGCCAGACCTGCACGCCCCGATCGCGCTCCCGCTTAGTGGCTTCGACGAACAGCTTCAGAGCGGTGTACTCGAGGTCGAGCACTGCGCTCAGGTCTACCGCGACCACCCGGGGCCGCGCCTGCGCGACAAGGGGCTCGATCTTGTGCGCGATGTGCGCTGCATTGATGAAGAAGATAGGCCCCACGAGCCGTAGGAGCAATAAGGCAGGGAAAGTTTCATCTTCGGGATGTTCCGCAGATTGCGGCCGGAAGACATTGGTAGCGGGCTTGCGCCGTAGGACGTACACCGGAGGATCGGCTACGTGGTATGCCAGCGTAACCAGCGACACAATGATTGCGACGACGATTCCCTTCAGGGTGCCCAGCAGCAAGACCCCCGCAAAGGCCACAAGAGCCCAGAGGAACTCGGTTCGGCGGATACTCAGAATGTCGCGGAACTCGACGGGCTGAATCAATCCGAACGAATAGACGACGACCACCGCCGCAAGGGTCGCCTGCGGCATCGTCGCTAACATTGGGGCCAGCAAGAGCATGGTCAGCAATGCGATCGCCGCCGTCACCAGTTCGGCCATTTGCGTGCGGGCTCCCGCCAGGCGATTCACGGCAGTCTGAGTGGTTCCCCCTCCAGCCGGCATCGCACCCAGAAACGCGCCACCCACGTTCGCCAGTCCGGTGGCCAGCAATTCGCGGTTAGCCCGCAGCGCCGGCTCATCGCTTCGCGCGAAGGCGCGGCCGGCTGCAACCGTCTCCGTAAAGCTCATCAGCGAGATACCCAATGCACCCGGCCAGAGCCGCGTCACCAAGGAGCGGTCCAGAGCGATGACCGACGGCATGCCCTTGGGTATGTGGCCAACCAGTTCGACACCGTGTGCATGAAGGTTCAGAAAGTAAGCTGCCACGATCCCTGCGGCCACAGCGAAAAGCGGCGCCGGAGCTTTGGGCCAGCGCCGCTCGAAGACGAGCAGAAGAGCTACCATCGAGAGCCCGAGCGTAAGGGTGGTCAGTGACGTCTTCGGAAGGCCCTGAATGGTTGAGACCACATTGCGAAGAAATGAGCCTCTCGCTATGTGGACTCCGAGAATTTTTGGCACCTGGTCCACAACGATGACCACGCCGATACCGGCCTTGAAGCCGACCAGAACCGGTTCGGAAATGAAATTAGCCACGAACCCTAGGCGCAGGATAGAAGCGATGATCAGGATTCCGCCGACCAAAGCGGTCAGGGTTGCGGTCGCGGTGAGCAAGGCCGCGGGGTCGCCGCTGGGAACAACTTCCGCGAGATTGGCAGCCGTGAGGATTGCCAGGGTTGTGCTGGTACTGACACTCAGGACGCACGAGGTGCCGAGAACGGCGTAGATCACAAGGGGCACGAAGGCGGTATACAGGCCTACCTGCACTGGCAGCCCGGCAATGGTGGCATACGCCATCGCCTTGGGAATGACAACTGCGGCAGTCGTCAAGCCCGCGAGGATGTCGGGCCGAAGCCATTGCTTGCGATATCCATTGACCCACTCAGCAATGGGAAGAGTCCCGCGTTGTAGGTTGAGCTGCGACAAAATCTCGCGCGACGCCATCTCTTAATCCTGCCTACCAACGCTGCGGGACGAGGCGATGCTTCTGCGGGGGCTCCACGTAGCCTTTCGCCTTTTGCCGCCGCGGAAGCTTGGGAGGAGTGTATGGAATCTCCTCGTAAGAAATGCTATTAAGGATATGCGCAATACAGTTGAGGCACGCGCGCTTCTTGTCGTCGGAAGGCACGATGTACCACGGAGCAACAGGAATATCCGTCGCCAACAGCATGGAATCGCGCGCACGTGAATAGTCGTACCAGCGGCGATGTGACTCCAAGTCCATCGGGCTCAGTTTCCAGCGCTTGGTCGGATCTTTGATACGGGCTAGAAAGCGTTTGTGCTGCTCCTTCTCGGAAACTTCGAGCCAGTACTTCAGCAGGATGATGCCCTGGCTGACTAGAAAGCCTTCGAAAGCGGGACAGTCTTTAAGAAATTGTTTGTACTCTTCATCACTGCAAAAGCCCATGACACGCTCGACGCCGGCGCGGTTGTACCAGCTCCGATCGAAGATGACGATTTCACCGCCGGCGGGCATCTTTTCGATGTAGCGCTGAACATGAAGCTGCGTCTTCTGCCGCTCGGTGGGAGAGGGCAAAGCAACCAAGCGAAACACACGGGGACTGACCCGCTCCAAAACGCGCTTGATGATTCCTCCCTTCCCAGCGGCGTCACGTCCTTCGAAGATGATGACGATGCGGGCATTGGTCGCCTTTGCCCACTCCTGAAGCTTAACGAGTTCGACCTGCAGCGCGAAGAGTTCGGCCTCGTATTCTTTGTTCGACATCTTCTTCTGGCCATTGCTAGCCGCCTCGAAACCGCTGACGGCGCCTTGGCCATCCACTGAGTTGTGTTTCTGTTTCTGCTTTGATTTCTTACCCATTGTGCTCCCAGCGGTGGATGGTCCAGAGTTTCGACACGAACCTCCCACCGACCATTTATTGCAAATGGCCGGCCAAAGTAGTTCGGTGTAACTCTATATAGGCAAGCATCGATCAGATGTGCGGGCTTCAAAAGCATGGCGGGTTGACGGCGCATCGGCACACTCATGTGCCCGTATTTGGTCAGATACCCCTTGAAGTTCTTTTCCAACTTGTTGCACAAGGGCAGCCAGATCGAATGGCAACCCTGCGCCGAGGCGTTACCGGAAGCCCTATTTACCCAAATTGGATAGTTAATTTGCTTTGGCCATTTAGTTGCAGTTGACACGGATGCCTCGGACAAATCCGTTGGCAAGCACGGCCATCCGAGTCTCAGAACATTCCGCCGGAAAGGAAACCGATTCCTTTGACGAACGCCGACATTGAAAGCATCGATAAGCGGGAAATCAACGTCGTTGTCGGCGAAGGCGGAACCCTCGTGCACTTGCACGGTCGCATTGATATCGACTTCTCCCCGGTTCTTCGCAACCGACTCCTCGAACTCCTACAGGCCCCGCGTCCCAAAATAGTGTGCATCGATTTGTCGGCAGTCACACATATCGACAGTTCCGGCATTGCCACCCTGATCGAAATGCTAAAGATCGCGCGAGGCCATGATACCGAGCTGAAGTTGCAGGGCCTACATGATCGGTTACTTGGCCTGTTCGAATCTACGGGCATTCTATCCCTGTTCAATGGGAATGCCCGAAGACCCAGCCAATGTGGGTGCCAGGGGGTCTGATGGCCAATCTTCTCGAAAATGCAGGCCGCGAGACTCTAAGTCAACTCGACTACGTTGGGAGTCTACATATTCAGTTATGGGCTACGTTGCGTGGTATGCGCACGGCTTTGCCTTTGGTTGGAAACCGATATCGATGGCGTGCAGCCGTTCGCCAAATGCTGGAAATCGGGGTTGACGCGCTGCCGATGGTCGCCCTGCTGGCTGTGTGCAGCGGATTCATCCTGGCCATGCAAGGAGCTTCCGAGCTAAGGCGGTTCGGGGCTTTGCACTACGTCATCGATCTGGTGGCCGTCGGCTTTACACGCGAACTCGGCCCGCTACTGACCGCAATCGCCGTCAGCGGACGTTCAGGGTCTGCCTTTGCAGCCGAGATCGGCACCATGCGAGTAACGGAAGAGATCGACGCGCTTAAGGTCATGGCCTTTGAGCCGGTGGAGTTCGTGATAGCGCCAAAGTTCCTGGCGGCGTTAGTTGCTGTTCCATGTCTAAGTATCGTCTCGAACTTCTTTGGCATTCTTGCCGGCGGACTATTCATGTTTTTCAGCACACGCCTTAGTCTCCCGCTCTATTTCCATTACGTGCTGAGCTCGATTGAGTTGCGGGATGTAAGCGCAGGGCTGATCAAGAGCCTGGCATTTGCCGTAATTATTGCTCAAGTGGGATGCCTGGAGGGATTTCGCGTGCGCGGTGGGCCAGAGGCAGTGGGGCGCTCTACGACGACGGCGGTCGTGCGATCAACATTCCTGGTCATCGTTGCCGATGCGGTATTCACCACCATCTTTTACTTTGTGGGGAAAACCTAAATGCCCATTATTTCCGTACGCGATCTGGTGGTGGAATACGATGGCCGGCGTGTACTCGACGGTCTGAACCTCGACATTCAGCCAGGGGAGATCATGGTTCTGCTGGGGGGGAGTGGTTCAGGAAAGAGCACGCTCTTGCGGCAAATTCTCGGTCTTGAGCAGCCGAAGTCGGGCAGTATCTCGATCAAAGGAACTGATGTTACTCGCTGCTCACAAGCGGAACTGACGAAAGTCCGACGCTCTATCGGGGTGGCCTTTCAAAGCGGGGCTTTGTTCAATTCACTATCGGTTGAAGACAACGTCGCCCTCACCTTGAGGGAGCACACGGCACTCGCTCCTTCAATTATTGACCTCGTCGTTTGGATGAAGTTGGCGGTAGTGGGTTTGGCGGACTTCGGAAAACTGCAGCCGCGCGAGCTTTCCGGCGGCATGAAGAAACGTGCGGCAGTTGCCCGGGCTCTAGCACTGGATCCCGAGATCTTAGTGCTGGACGAGCCCTCCGCAGGCCTTGACCCGATTGTCGCGGCGGAGCTGGACGAACTCATCGTGTTCCTGAAGGAGACTTTTCAAATAACGGCGCTTGTCGTTACCCATGAATTGTCGAGCGCTTTTCGAATCGCAGACCGCATCGCGATGCTATTCAACGGGCGATTTCTGGCGGTGGGTACAAAGGATGAGATGCGGGCAAGCCAACATCCGCGTGTGAGACAGTTCCTCAATCGAGCACCCGACAACCAGGTGCATGCCCCAGCCGTTGCCGCGTACCTCGAACAATACGTGCGCAGTCGAGAGGCAAACTGATGAGTACGGAGACCAAAGTCGGCGCTTTTGTCCTGAGTTGTTTCGCGGTGCTGGCGTTTACGGTGATTTACCTGCTGAACGCACAGTTCAGTGGCGGAACCGTACCTTATCGCACTTACCTGCGGTACGCGGGTGGACTCGAGCCCGGAGCTTCCGTGCTCTATGGTGGGATCAATGTGGGCAGAGTTGCGGCAGTAAGGCCTTGGGCTGAAGATCCAACCCGGATTGAGATTCTCCTTGAAATTAAGAAAGATACTCCGCTGAATGAGAAATGCGTAGCCAAGCTGGGCTTCGTGAGTGTCATGAACAGCGCTGCCCTATCGATTACAACGGGCAACAATGATGCCAAGCGGCTTCCTCCTGAATCAATCATCGCGTCACAGGAAAGTGCCAGCTTGGATGAGATTGCCGGGAAGCTGGCCACTGTCGCGGATAACGCTAATACGCTGATCGCCCAAGTGCAGGGAGAGCTGAACTCTGTCACCGGTAACCTGAATCAGGTACTTGCCAACGTGGATACGATGACCGGACCGCCAAATCAGAAAAAGGTCCGAGACATTCTGAACAACGTGGATCGATTGATTGCAGAAGAGCGCCCGAAGATTGACCGCATTACAGACCAACTCGCGAGGGTTAGTCAGCACGCGGACGAAACGATTCAAAATGTGAATGGCACCGTGACGGATCTCCATGATCCGATACGAAAAGACCTGGCCGAAGTACAAACCACCCTGGAACAGGCCCAGGGCTTGCTACAGTCCATGCAAATCATTGTGCGAGCCAACGACTACAAGATCGATGACACGGTAGAGAATCTGCGAGAGGCGACAGATAACCTCAATCAGTTCACCAATTCATTGAAGCAACGTCCCTGGAGCTTGGTTCGCATCAAGCAACCCGAGGACCGCCAGGTTCCAAAATAGTCGGGTGGCCAGGGTAGGAGAATCGACATGAAGAAGTTTGGGACGGCTCTCACATTAACGCTGGCACTCTTACCGCTTCTCACTGGCTGTGGTAGGGCAAGATTTCCTGCATATTACACGCTCAATTTGCCGCCTGCACCAGATCCGGCCGCCGAGGAAAGCGTTCGGTCCTCAATAACAGTACGAGAATTCCAATCGCCGAGTTATCTGCGGCAAGGGCCGATTGTGTATCGGCCCTCGCCGGAGGAAATCGGCTTTTACGAATATCACCGCTGGGCCTCAGATCCGCGTGCGCTCGTGACCAGCGCAGTCGTCGATCATCTGCGCGCCAGCGGTCACTTCTCCATGGTTTCGATGTACACCGGGCGTCCGGATTTCGACTACGTCTTTAGTGGAAAATTGGAAAAGCTGGAAGAAGTGGACCACGGAGGCGGGGTTAAGGTGGAGGTTGCGCTGTCTGCACAGATCACCAATGTCGCGACTGGTGCAACAGTCTGGAGCGATGCCGTTTCCGAGGTTGGAACGGTGTCTCGACGAACGGTACCGGGGGTCGTATCTCAGATGAATCAGACTATGGAGCTGGCGATCAACAAACTTCTCTCTACGGTTCCGTCCCCGCTGCCGAGCAGCAAACATTGATCTGCGATCGCTGTCTTAGTCGTGCATCCTTGCCCGCTGGACATTCTTAAATTCACATTCCGGAAACTGGCCTATTGTATGGGAGAAAAGCGCATAAACCCCGGGAGAGGCCTGCTGAGTCTGATCGGCTGGGCAAGCTTCGGTCTAAATGCCCGTGGGAGGTCAACCCGGTCACATCCTTTGGCACTTGGTTCAGCCAATACAACCTAACTGCATGTACTTAGGCCGAATGGCTTTGGCGGACCAGTTGCAAGGATGTAGGCAGGAGGCAGGAAGTATTCATGATCCCCACGGTCCGCATATCAGCGTGTGCCTTTGTCGCCGTTCTCTGGGCAGCCACTCTCAGTCATGCACAGCAATCTGTCCTACAGGGGCCACAAACCGGAACAATCGTCGGGACGGTGCTGGATATCAGTGGTGGCACGGTTCCAAACGCGACTGTCGTTTTGCAATGGCAGAACGAGCATCGCAGTGTGGTTACAGGGGACAACGGCTTCTTTACGTTCAACGGTATTAACCCCGACACGCCAGTTCAACTTTTCGTCAGTGCATCCGGGCTCAAAAGTTGGACGTCTAACGAAATTACTCTCCGGCCTGGCCAGTCATTGATATTGACCGACGTTACCCTCGGAGTTGCGGCCGTAGAAACGTCCGTCAACGCTGCTGCTCCTGAGGAAGTTGCGGCCGAACAGGTCAAGGTCCAGGAGCAGCAGCGCGTCTTCGGTGTTGTACCCAACTTCTACGTGACTTATGAACACGATGCTGCACCGCTCACGCCGAAGTTAAAGTTCCAGCTTGCAGTCCGAACGCTAACAGATCCAGTCACGATTACTAGTTTCGGCGTGACCGCTGCAATTTATCAGGCGGCCGGCTACCCGAGCTACGGTCAGGACGCGAAAGGCTATAGTCAGCGGCTGGGCGCCACCTTTGCCGGCGGCTATACCAAGATCTTGCTTGGCGACGCGGTGCTTCCCTCTCTGCTGCACCAGGATCCGCGCTACTTCTATCAAGGTACCGGCACAACGAAATCCCGCCTTCTCCACGCAATGGCAACTCCTTTCGTCACGAGGGGAGACGACGGGCGTCGTGAGATCAATTATTCGAACATTATCGGCGACTTGGCATCCGGTGCAATTGCAAACGCCTACTATCCAAGCCAGGATCGTGGTGCAGGACTAGTGGCTCGCAGTGCATTGGTTGGCATCGGCAGCCGCATGGCCCTTGGCGTCCTCCAAGAGTTCGTGCTGCACAAATGGACGTCCCGACACTCCAGTCAGCCATAACCGTCCACTCTCCAAGATAGGCCAGCGGCTCAACTCGGAGGGTTCAATAGACGTCCACAGACAGGATTGACCGTCCTTTGTAATCCATAGAGTTCAAAAAAGAAACGAACACGAACTAGCTCGACCATAACCATTTGACAATAGAAGACGTATATCGTTAGAAATAGTCATTTATATAGATAAATCCTTCAACGAGATGAATGATGAGCGTGAATTGGAGTAAGGACGTCGATCAGGCTCTGGTAGGCGCGAAGGAGCAATCCCGCCCCATCTTGCTCGATTTCAGCGCGGCTCCCGCGTGAGGGGGTTGCGCTCGGCTGGATGCCGAGACGTACGAGGATCAGAAAACCGCCGAGTTCATCGGCGAAAACTTCCTTGCGGTGAAAGCTCACATTAAAGAACATCCGGCATGGTTCCATCGCTTTGATGCTGTCTGGACGCCGACTGTGCTGCTGCTCGACAACCAGGGCAAGGAGCGGGCGCGACTGGAAGGTTATCTGCCCAATAACGGTTTCAACGCCTTTCTAAGGAATGGTCTTGGCCGTATCGCCTTCGTGCAAAAGAAATACGCCGATGCGGAACGATGGTATGGCGACGTGATCGCTCGCTATGGGGACTCCCATTTTGCGCCGGAGGCGATGTACTGGCGAGCTGTCGCACACTATAAGGCTACGAATGATCACACGGGGCTGGGCAGGGTCGCTGAGGAACTGCGGAGCACTTACCCGTCCAGGGTGTGGGCCAGCAAAGGTATTCCATGGCTGCATTAAGACTGCCGACCTCCAGAAACGACCACAAGACCCTGACGCCTTCCCATTGTCCGCGTAGCTGTGAGCACCGCAGCCGCTATCAGAGAGAGAGGTCCCGGTATCGGCAAACCTAGGTACTGCGCGAATAACCTTCACACAGCACCGAGTAGCCATGCTTCGTGACGAACTGGAGGGCAGCATACATATATCGTCCTGCGGATTTCGTGTTATGACCGACGCGGTGTCCGGCCGGGTTAGTAGTCTGAGCATTCGCGGCGGCCTTGCACATCAGGCGAGGCCGCTATATTGCCGAATAAGCACGCGATGAAATCGAGACCAGCCTGCATCATGTGTTCCCACATCTGTTGTGCGCGCTCCTGATTAAGAAACGCCAAAGCTTGCTCGCGGCTGACACTCCGGCCGCTCTCGCTGGCCAATCGCATGAGATGGAAAAGCGTAATTTCGGCCGTTACTCTGTCTCGATTTCTCTTCATAGCACCTACTCCATAAATGAAGACCCCAGGAACCCATTGAGAGTGGACCGCTGTTACTGCATGTACTGTCCCTTGCTTATGCCAAGCCGACGCATTTTGTGCTGGAGAGTTGTGCGCTTTAATCCAAGCCGCTCGGCGGCTCCGCCCTGGCCCGCCAGGCGACCTGACGCGGCGACGAGAGCATCCAGGATTACCTGCCGTTCGGCTTCTTTAAAGGTAGAATTCTGTGCAGAACTAGTGCTGGATACCTGCACCGAAGACTTGCAAGAGTACGCGACCAGGTCGCTCGGGGGCAGTATAAGTTCTTGTCCCGGTGAGAGTATCACTGCGCGCTCAATGAAATTTGCCAGTTCCCGAACATTGCCGCGCCATGGGTTGCTCGTCAGAGCTGCTAGGCTTGTGTCAGATATGAAACTGATCTGCTTTCGCATCCGCCGCGAGAACTTCGACACAAAGTAGTTCACCAGAAGTGGAATGTCGTTGCGCCGTTCACGAAGAGGTGGGATCTCGATTGGGAACACATTCAAACGGTAGAAAAGGTCCTCGCGGAACTTCTCATCGCGAATCATCGCGGAAAGGTCGCGATGCGTGGCAGCAATCATCCGGACGTTCACCTGGATCGTCTTCGCGCTTCCCAGTCGTTCGAACTCCTGTTCCTGTACCGCGCGTAACAGCTTCGGCTGGAGTTCCAGGCTTATGTCGCCGATCTCATCCAGAAACAGCGTCCCTCCGTCCGCCAGCTCGAACCTGCCCTTTCTTTGCATGAGGGCTCCGGTGAATGCTCCCCTTTCGTGCCCGAACAGCTCGCTCTCCAGCAGACCTGAGGGAATAGCGGCACAGTTTGTGCGCACGAAGGCGCGCCCGCGCCTGGAGCTTAGGTTATGAATGGCATTCGCAACCAGTTCCTTCCCCGTGCCTGTTTCGCCGTGCAGGAGAACCGTGGCATCCGTGGGAGCTACGATTGAG
>Ga0126373_10002480_pt1 | contig 13643 bp, 10 predicted proteins | sample PanSoiMetPlot_11_FD_92545 | JGI IMG/M metagenome (GOLD analysis project Ga0126373, IMG submission 92545) | Tropical forest soil microbial communities from Panama - MetaG Plot_11 | ecosystem: Environmental > Terrestrial > Soil > Tropical forest > Bulk soil | place: Panama | collected 2016-02-17 | reverse complement strand
GGCCAGTGATGGCAGCATCATCGCCGCCATCATCACCGTCCACATGGCGAGAAACGAGGCTGCGGCGCCAATCCAACTCTGGCCGCACATCGGCATCCATGCCGGCGACATCGTCCCACCGCAAGGCATCGGCATCGTGTCCATGGCGCACCTCAGCGCTTGCCGTACTCGTCGTTGCGCAGCCACCAGGGTCCGTTCTCGTTGCGTCCCAGGGGGGCGCGGTCGAGCCACTGGTGCATGCCCCAGAGGCCATCGAGTCCACGCGCATAGGTTGAGTAGGTGTGATAGACCACGCCACCCTCCAGCACGAACGCACTCATGCCGGGCCTGTCGCGCAGGTAGGTCCGCAGATCGGTTCCGCAGGCTTCCGAGTGCTCATGGCGGGGCTGCGGATCCGGTATCGCGTCAAACCCATGAGCGCGCCGATAGTTGTATTCGGTACCACCTGCCCGCTGCTGCGCCTCGGTAACCGAAATGTTGAAGTCGAAGTTGAAATCGGTGTTGGACGAGGATGCCCAGGGAAACGTCCAGCCCATGCGCTTCCTGTACGCCTGCAGTTTGGGCAGCGCGGCCCGCGATACCGCGCAGAGGGTCACATCATGGTTCGCGAGGTGAACGACGAAGCCGTTGAACCCATCCGCGATCGCCGAGCAGGAAAGACATCCTGCCGCATAGTCGGGCCCGAACATGAAGTGATACACCAGAAGCTGCGAACGCCCGCGGAAGAGATCCGCGAGCGCGGCATCGCCGTCGTCGGTCTCGAATCGATACGCTTTGTCGATGCGGACCCAAGGCAATGCCCGGCGCCGCAGCGCGAGCTCGTCGCTGCGCCGCGTGAGCTCCTTTTCCGCCTGCAGCAGCTCGAGACGCGCCGCGAGCCATTGCTCGCGCGTGCCGGTCGGGTGGCTGGGTTGGGTTGTGTGGGTCATGATCGTCTCCGGAGGTGGCTGGTGAGTCGTGAGATAATGCTAGCGGGGCGCCTCCAGACCTGAGAGTTACAAAGATGGCGGGATTCCGGTGGACTCGCTGATCACGGCAGCCGCGCGCGCACTGGCGGTCGGGAACCCGCTCGGCGCGCTCAAAAGGGTTGCGCTGCGCGATGACGCGCCGGCCCTGGCGCTGCGCGGCATCGCAATGGCGCAGCTCGGCGACTACGACAAGGCCAGGGCTCTCCTGCGGCGTGCTGCGCGCGCCTTCGGCCCCAAAGAAGCGCTGGCCCGCGCGAGGTGCGTGGTCGCCGAGGCGGAGGTCGCGCTGGCCTCCCGGGATCTCGGTTGGGCCGCGAAGTCCCTCAATGCTGCCCAGCGGACGCTCGCTGCACACGGCGACCGGACCAACGCCGCGCATGCGAGATATCTCGAGGTGCGGCACCTGGTCCTCGTCGGACGTCTCGAGGCAGCGGAAGGCATGCTCGCCGCGGTGGATCCCGGGCCGGTGCCTGCGGCGCTGCGGGCGGCCCATGAGCTTCTGTTGGCAGGAATTGCGATGCGCCGCATCCGGACGGGGCCGGCGCGCGCAGCGCTCGCTCGCGCCGGGGAGGCGGCGCGCCGATCGGGAATACCCGCCCTGGCGGCGGAAGTGGCGAGCGCGCTTCTGGTATTGAGCGCGCCCGCGGCGCGCCTCCTCTCGCAGGGAGAAGAGCGGCCGCTGCGACTCGAGGAAGTCGAGAGTCTGTTGGCTTCGACCGTTTTCGTCGTCGATGCCTGCCGCCATGCGGTACGTCACGAGCGCAAGGTGGTCTCGCTCGCGAGGCGCCCGGTGTTGTTCGCGCTGGCGCGCGCATTGGGCGAGGCCTGGCCGGGCGATGTGCCCCGGGATACGCTGGTTGCGCGCGTGTTTCGGCTGAAGATCGCGGATGAATCGCATCGCGCGCGGCTGCGGGTCGAAATGGCGCGGCTGCGGGCGGTGCTGCGGCCACTCGCCGAAATCAACGCGACCGCACGCGGCTTCGCCATCTCGCCCCGTGCGGCGCGCGAGCTCGCCGTGCTCGCGCGCCCCATCGAGGAGAAGCACGCCGACGTACTCGCCTTCCTGGCCGACGGTGAGTCGTGGTCGACCTCCGCCTTGGCGCTGGCACTGCGCACCAGCCAACGCACCGTGCAGCGCGCGCTCGATACGCTCGCCATGGCCAACAAAGTGCAGTCCTTCGGACGCGGCCGGGCACGCCGTTGGCTGATCCCACCCGTGGCGGGATTCGCGACGAGCTTGTTACTCCCACCCCTTCTGCCCGTCGACTAGGATGCGCTCGGTCGAGAAACCTCCGGATCATCAAAGGGCACGTCCATGAGTCGAGCAACCGCCGAGATCATCAAAGAATACGGACCGTTTGCAGACTCCTCCCGCGTCAACGGAGTCAGCTATGACGGCCGCAACGTCTGGCTGGCCACCGGCGATAAGCTGAAAGCCGTCGATCCCGACAGCGGCAGGATGTTGCGATCGATCGATGTCGCCGCGCATGCCGGTACTGCCTTCGACGGCCGCCACCTCTTCCAGATCGCGGAGAGCCGCATTCAGAAAATCGATCCGGAGAGCGGCCGTGTGCTCGCCACCATCCCCGCTCCGGCTGCCGGTGGTGACTCGGGGCTGGCTTGGGCCGAAGGGACGCTCTGGGTGGGAGAGTACCGTGCCCGCAGGATCCATCAGGTCGATCCGGACACCGGCGCGGTCCTGCGCACCATCGAGTCGAATCGCTTCGTCACGGGCGTCACCTGGGTGGAAGGGGAGCTGTGGCACGCCACGTGGGAAGGCGACGAGAGCGAGCTGCGGCAGATCGATCCGCAGAGCGGAAAAGTGCTGCAGCAGGTCGCGATGCCTCCTGGAGTCGGCGTGTCGGGGCTGGAATCCGACGGCGGTGAGCGCTTCTTCTGCGGCGGCGGCGGCAGCGGCAAACTGCGGATCGTCCGTCGGCCGAAGGCGCGCGGCCGAGCGGCTAGATCCTGATGTGCTGCCACGCGCGCGAGCGCCAGCGCAGCAGCAGGGTCGACCCGAGGAGGACGATGTAGATGTCCACGGCGATCCAACCGCCGTACGCGCCATATCCGAGCTGCGGCAGGAAGTGAAACCATCCCTGGCCGGGCGCGAAAGTCAGGATGTGCGCGATCGGCAGGAACACGAGCCAACAGACCGGGAAGACGAGCGCGACCGGCACCCGGACGTCGCCGGCGCCCCGCAGACACATGCTGCTGCCGAGATTCAGGCCGTCGAAGAACTGATAGGCCGCCGCCAGCCAGAGGAGCCGCACTCCGAGCTCGGCCGCGGCGGCCGCGCCGCGGTCATGGGAGCCGGCAAAGAACGGCAGGAGCCAGGGACCGGCGACCGCGAGCGCCAATCCGATACCGCCCATGACCGCCGCCGCGAGCAGGATGATTCGTGTGCCGAGGCGCATGGCCCATTCCCTGTCGCCGGCGCCGATCGACTGTCCCACGAGCGTGGTGGCGGCGGTTGCGATGCCGATCCCGGGCAGATACGCGATCGAGGTCAGGACAGAGACCAGCTGAGTGGCCGCCCCGGCGACAGTGCCATAACGCACTTGCATCATCAGGAACACTGAGAAGGCCAGCACGTCCGCGGCCGGCAGCATGCCCATCGGCAAACCGAGGCGTATCTGTTCGCGTAAGAGACGCTTACGTGGATGCCATGCCAGGTGCGACTTGTGAGACTGGCGGAACGGTACTCTGAGAAAGAGAGCGAACGCCATCGCGAAACCCACTGCCTGCGCGGCATTGCTCGCCCATGCGGAGCCTGCGACGCCCCAACCCAGCCGGAAGATGAAAAGGTCGTTGAAGACGGCGTTGGCGATCGCTGTCGCGACAGCCACGAGAAAACTAACCCTCGGGCGACCGATGCCGTTGAAAAAGCCGATCATTGCCCATGCCGCGACGCCGAATGACGCGCCCCCGACGCGCGGATACCAGAACGCCTGCGCGAGATCCGCCACGCGAGGGGCGAGACCGAACGGGACGAGGATCGCCCTGCCCGCTGCGCCGAGTGCAATGAAGACCGGCGCCACACAAACGGTCAGCCAGAGTGCAGTCCAGGCAGCTTGGGCGGCACGCCGGTAACGCCGCGCACCGTGGGCGTGGGCTGCAAGCGTCTGCACCGCCATGCCGGCGCCCCCGAGCACGAACACCACCGCGAGGATCATCCACTGCACGGCACCGACGGCGGCGATGGCTGCAGTCGAGATGTGCCCCACGAACCACATGTCGGTGAGGTTCAGGATGATCTGCATCGCGCTGTTCGCCATCAGCGGCAGGGCGAGCGCCACCACCGCGCGATAATCGACGTGCGCGCGTCCTTGGTAGTCGATGCGCTGTGCAGGCAGCCCACGGGCCGGCGCGCGCAGTGATGGGGAAGCTACGTCCATAGCGACTGTGCCCTGAAGAATTTTGCTGCGGGCGGCCTGGACCGACTTGCAGGCAGCCTGCGTATTGTGCACCGTAGCGCGCATGGCAGCTCGCAAGAAGGCGTCCGGTACGCGCGGCCGGGCGACCTCGAAACCCAAACGCGCGAGAGGCAAACTCGCCCCCGGCGCGCAGGCGCGGGGCCTGGAGGCGGCGCAGATCGCCGTCGCGATCGACAGTCCCGAGGTGGCGGAGCTGGTGACGCTGGTGCGCGAAGCCGGCGGCGTGCCCATCGGCGCCTACCACGAGCCGATGGGCGGCCGGCCGATGCTGCTCGCGTGTCTGCCGCTCGCGGCGGTGCAGCCGACACCTTTTCAGCGCGACCTCTCCCCAACGCACGCCAAGCGGCTTGCGGAGAAGATCGGCGAGACCGCCGCGTTTCTCGATCCGCTGATCGTGGTGCGCGGCGAGGACGGGAAGCTCTGGACGCCCAACGGCCGCCACCGCCTGGCAGCGGCAAAGGTGCTCGGCCTGCGGCAGATCACCGCGCTGATTTCGCCGGATGAAGCGCTGGCCTATCGCATCCTGGCATTGAACACCGAGAAGGCGCACAACCTGCGCGACCGCAGCCTGGAAGTGATCCGCATGGCGCGCAGCCTGGCGAAGCGGCAGAAAGCGGGCAACGAGTCCGAGCGCGCGGCCGAATTCGAGACGGCCGAGTTCCTGACCCTCGGAGTCGTCTACGAGCGGTCTTCGCGCTTCGCGGGCGGCGCCTACAGCGCGTTCCTGAAGAAGGTGGACCGCTTCAGCGAGAAACCGCTGAGCGCGAGCCTGCGCGACAGGGAAGACTACGCCGCGCGGCTAATGGAGATCGACGCGCAGGTGAAGAAGATCATCAGCTCATTGCAGCAGCGCGGCTTCAAGTCGCCCTACCTGCGCAACTATGTCGTTGCCCGCATCAACCCCGTGCGGTTCCACAAGGCCAAGAAAGGCGACACCAAGCCGCCGATGCCGCTGGCGCAGGCGCTGACGCGCATGACGGCAGCGGCGCGCGGGTTCAAACTGGAATCCGTCTCGAACGCAGACCTCGCATGGGTGGCGGTAGGGGCCGGGGCCCAGGAATGACGGCAACAGCAAATCAGCAGGCGCCCCGGGGCTGGCCTATCTGAAGCAACAAACCACGATGGCTGTCAGGATGAGCAGAGCCACGGCCTGAACGCGATAGTTGCGCCAGGGCGCAATCGATCGCAGCCGCTCCGTCTCCTCGCGGTAGTGTGCCGGCGTCCAGACGAGCGACGAGGCGACAGCGGATGCCGGCGCGCGATTGCGGTTCCACCTGCTTGCAACGACCAGGATCGCCGTGTCCAGGACCAGCAGGATCGGCGCGACGTACAGGAAGTGCAGATGCAGGAGGTGCAACGGCACGTTGGCGATGAAGAACGCGATGCTGCAGGCCGTGCCCAGCACCAGCGTGGCTATCGCGCCGGCCGCATTGGCGCCGCGCCAGAAGGTGCCGACCAGAACCAACGCGACGACGGGCGGTACGGCATACGCCAGCATCGCCTGCAGGTATTGCCAGAGAGTGCCGAATCGCGGCAGCAGCGGCGCCCAGAGCACGGCCACGAGGAGCAGAGCCGCCATGCTCCTGCGTCCGATGCGCACGATCTCATCCTCCGGCAGGCCGGGAGCGATCCGTTTCACCACATCCATGGTGATGATCGTGGAAGCGGAGTTGAGCGTGGAGGCGATCGAGGCCATGGTCGCAGCGACGAAGCCCGCCGCCACGAGTCCGAGAAAGCCTTCCGGCAGGAGGCGCAACATGAGCGTCGGATAGACCAGATCCGGGCGCGCGAGGTGCGGAAAGAGCACGAGCGCGAAGGTGCCGGGCAGGATCAACAGGAAGAGTACGGTCAGCTTCAGCAGGCCTGCGAACAGCGCGCCGCCTCGCCCGTCATCGAGGCTTCGCGCCGACAGTGTCTGCTGCACCATATATTGGTTGGTGCACCAGTAGTAGAACCCGAGCACCGGAATTCCGAGCACGAGCCCGGGCCATGGAACGCCCGGGTCGCCGGCGGGCCGGATCAACGACAGCATTGCCGGATCGACCCCGTGCGTGACGGCGTGCCAGCCGCCCGCGCGAGTGAACGCGGCGAGCGAAATGGTGACGGCACCGGCGATCAGCAGGACCGCCTGTGCCGCCTCCGTGTAGATCACCGCCCGCAGGCCGCCCGCCAGAGTGTAGAGGCCGGCCGCGCCGGCCAGCACGGCGGTGATCGCCCAGAGCGGCGGTCCGGGAAGGAGCATCCGGCAGACGAGCGCACCGCAATAGAGCGCGGCCGCGGAATCCACGAAGACATTGAGGAAGACATTGAGCGCGGCGAAATACAGGCGCACGCGTCCGTCGTAGCGGCGCTCGAGAAACTCCGGCATGGTGTAGGCGCGGCTGCGCAATACGAAGGGCAGCAGGAACACGCAGTAGAAAACGAGCACGACACCGGCCGACCACTCGTAGTCGTACACCGAGATGCCCATGACGTACGCGGCCCCAGCGAGTCCGACGATCGCCGTCGAGGAGATGTTGGAGGCGAAGAGCGCGAGCCCGATCGCCGGCCACCGCGAAGCGCGCGAGGCGAGGAAATACTCCTCGGCTCGCGCCTTACGACGCGAGACGGAAAGCCCGAAGCCGACGATGCCCGCGGCACAAACGAGCACGACGAGCAGGTCGAGGGCGGATGCGCCGGTTGACAGCGCTGACATTAGACTGGCGCCGTGCAGCGCTGCCGCGAATCGGACCTGCGCCTCATGGTGCAGCCGCTCGACATCGCAAGCAAGGAGATGGCGCGCGATGTGACCATGCTGGTGCGGCAGCTGCGACTGGAAGGGGCCATTCTGCTGCCGCCGTTGAGCGACCATCCGGTCGTACGAGCGGCGCTCGCGGAGGCAGGCGTGCCGGCCGTGCACATCGCTCCCGTGCGCGAGCCGGGCGACTCCCCGTCGGTCGACACCGACGATCGGGCGGCAGCGCGACAGATGACCGTTCAGCTGCTCGAGCACGGCCATCGCCGAATCGGCTTCATGCTGGGCCCTCCCGGGCACCGCGCGACCGAGCAGCGCTATCTCGGCTTCGCGGACGCCATGCACACGCGCGGCCTGAGCATCGATCCCGAGCTCGTGCAGACCGGCAACTTCGAGTTCTCCGACGGCCTGGAGTGCGCACGGCGTATCCTCGGTGCGCGCGCGCGGCCGACGGCCATTTTTGCCAGCAACGACGACATGGCAGCGGCCGCCGCATGTGTCGCGCGTCAGATGGGACTCGAGCTGCCGGCGGAGCTGTCGATCGCCGGCTTCGACGATGCGCCGGTCGCCAGCATGATCTGGCCCCAGCTCGCGACCGTCCGCCAGCCCGTGCGGGAGATCGCCCGGATCGCCGCGGATCTCATCATCCAACACCGGCCGCACCGGCACGGCTGGCCGCGGCCGATCCCGCGCCCGCGCCTCGATCTCGAGCTGGTGATGCGCGGCTCGATCGCGGGTATTAGTTAATTGGCCAAAACAGGCCTGCGGCCGTTTTGGCGGCCAGCCCAATTACTCGTGCGACCTCGCGGCCCAGGGAACGGCCCTGGGCCGCTTATTGACTTGCTGTTGGCGTTCGTTCAAAGGCCTGATTGGCCAAAACAGGCCTGCGGCCGTTTTAGCGGCCAGCCGAATTACTGGTGCGACCTCGCGGCCCAGGGAACGGCCCTGGGCCGCTTACTGACTTGCTGTTGGCGTTCAGTGCCGGAATGCGGAGCGGTCCGCGGGTTCCGTACTTCTGCGGGTCGCGGGGCGGGCGCGCGCCGCCTGCAGGTCTTCGATGAAACGGGTGTGCCAGCGGTGGATGTCGTTCGCCCGTAAGGTGGCGAGCGATGTCGCATGGCGCGCGCGGCGCTCCGCCAGCGGCATGGTGAGCGCGCGCTGGATGGCGCGGGCAATGCCCTTGGTGTCGTAGGGATTGATGAGCAGCGTCTCGGTGAGCTCGCACGCCGCGCCGGCGCGATTCGACAGCACGAGGACGCCCGGGTCGTCGGGATCCTGCGCCGCGATGAATTCCTTGGCGACCAGGTTCATTCCATCCCGCAACGCGGTTACCAGGCACACCTGTGCGGCGCGCAGGAATCCCATCAGCGTCGCATGGGGGAAGTTGCGGTTGAGGTAGCGGATGGGCGTCCAGTCGGCATCGGCGAAGCGGCCGTTGGTGCGGCCGGAGCTCTGCTCTAGCGAGTCGCGGATCTGCGCGTAGGCCTGCACCTTCTGCCGGCCGAGCGGCGCGATCTGCAGAAAGGTGACCTGCCCGATCTGCTCCGGATAGCTCTCGAGGAAGTGGCGATACGCCTGGAAGCGCTCGAGCAGCCCCTTGCTGTAGTCCAGGCGGTCGACGCCGACGATCAGCCGCCGCCCGACGAGACTCTGCATCATCCGCTGCACCGGCGCGGAGCTCGCCGCCTTGGCGGCGCTCTGCGTGATCGGCTCGACATCGACCCCGATGGGATAGACGCCGGTGCGGACCGTGCGGCCTCCGGTATTCACCGTGCCGTCCTCTCCCACGGACTGCGCGCCGCAGAGGACGCGTATGGCATCCAGAAAGCTTCCGCGGTCGGTTTCCGTCTGGAACCCGATGAGGTCGTACGCAAGCAACGCACGCAGGATCTCCGCGAATGTCGGCAGCGCGCGCAGCACCTCGAAATGCGGGAATGGGACGTGCAGGAAAAACCCGATCGGCTGGCGCGCGCCCTGCGCGCGCAACTTCTCGGCGAGGGGGATCAGGTGATAGTCGTGCACCCAGATGAGATCGCCCGACGCCAACAGCGGTGACAGCCGCGAGGCAAACAACGCGTTGGCCTGCTCGTAGGCGGCGTATTCCTGGTCGTCGTAGCGGAAGCCGGCGAGGAAGTAATGAAAGAGCGGCCACAGAGTGCCGTTGGCGAAGCCGCTGTAGTAACGTTCGTAGAGCGTCTGCGGCAGCGGCATGGTGGCGTAAGTCAGCGAGTCGCGGGTGGTGATCTCCGGCTCCCCGGGCTCCTGGCTGCTGCTCTCGCCGTTCCAGCCGAACCAGAGTCCCCCGCGCGCGCGCATGGCGGCGAGCACACCGACCGCGAGCCCTCCCGGCGCCGCGGTTTTCGCGAGCGGCACGCGGTTGGAAACATTGATCAGCCGGCCCATCAGACGCGACTCCGCAACGGCGGGCCGTGCTGCGCGGCTCGTGATGGATCGCTGTGGTCGCAGTCGGAAGCTCCGTGATCGCGATCCGACAGACGCCGCAGCGCGGCCGACGGCTCCGCCTGCAGCTGCGCGAGCCAGCCATGCACCCCTGTTACATCCGCAAGGCGGGCGCGCGCCGCGGAAGGCCGCGTGGCATTCACGACCACGGAGAGTCCGTCGAGGCGGTTGACGAGCTCGAACGCCGGCTCGTCCGTCAAATCATCGCCGATGAAGATCGGCAGACGGCCCGCAAACGGCGCCTCCGCAAGGAACGCTGCCACGGCCTCCGCCTTGGTCGCACCCACGGGGCGCAGCTCCGCGACCATCTTGCCGCGCTGCAGCTCGAGTTCCCCCGCGAGCCGGGCGGCCACCTCCCCCATCGCCTTCATCACAGTGTCCTCCAGGCGCGGCGCGTTGCGGTAATGCAGCGCGAGCGCGAATCGCTTGTCCTCCACGAGCAAGCCCGCATGCTGTTCCGCGAGTTGCAACATCGCCCTGCGTGCGTCCTCGAGCGCGGCCGCCGACGGAAGCGGCCGCCTGCGGTAGTCGCCGGAGGCGCCGCGATGCTCGAAGCCGTGCAGACCTGCCGACGGCAGCGTCAGGGGCGCAAACAGCGCATCGAGATCCGTGATCGCGCGTCCGCTGACGAGCGCAACGGCCCCGCCGGTGCCGCGAAAAAGAGCCCGCAGCCCCTCCCGCAAGTCGCCGGAAACAGACACTGCCTGCGGCGTTGCGGCGATCTCGAGCAGCGTGCCATCGACATCCAGAAACAGGGCGATTGCCGTCAGAGCCGGATTGTCGCTGCGCTTCGCTACTGTCACCACTCTACTCTAGGGAATCGAGTAAGAAATGTAAAAACGCCCGCCCGGTTCCCGCTGAAGGCCGGGAGATGAGCAGATGAAGATCAAGTTAGGGTGGCGCGATGCGCACCCACGTGGGCGCGTGGTCGCTCGGCTTCTCGCCGCCGCGAACCCAGCTGTCGACGTTGGCATCGGCGAGGCGCGGCACGAGGTCGGGACTCAGGAGCAAATGGTCGATGCGCAGTCCCCTGTTGCGTTTCCAATGATCGCGGAAGTAGTCCCAGAACGTATAGATCCGCTCTGATGGGTGGCGCGCTCGCAAGGCGTCCGTCCAGCCTTGATCGAGCAAACGCTGATAGGCCGCGCGAGTTTCAGGTTGCAACAGCGCGTCTTTGCGCCAGCTCGTCGGATCGTAGACATCGGAATCGGTGGGCACCACGTTGTAATCGCCGGCAAGAATCACCGGCTTGCCGCGACCGAGAAGCGTCCCGGCGTGCTGGGTGAGCCGCTCCATCCAGGCAAGCTTGTAAGTGAACTTCGGTCCGGGCTGCGGATTGCCGTTCGGCAGGTAGAGGCAGCCGACCACGAGCTCACCGACCTCGGCCTCGATGTAGCGGCTGTGCGTGTCGTCAGGATCGCCGGGAAGGCCGCGGCGGATCTCGACGGGCGAAGTGCCGCGGGCAAGTATCGCGACGCCGTTGAACGAGCGCTGGCCGTGCCAGACCGCCTGGTAGCCAGCGAGCTGGATCGCGGCCAGCGGAAAGGCCGGATCGGGGGCCTTGAGCTCCTGCAGGCAGGCGATATCGGGTGATTCCCGCTCCAGCCATTCGAGGAGCGCCGGCAGGCGAGTGCCAATGCCATTGACGTTGAAGGTTGCAATTTTCATAAACGTTTGAAAAAAGGCCCGCGCCGCCATTGACCCGGTGCCAGAGGTGGATATTATCGGGTTTATATCGGCGGCTCAGACGGGCACGCGCCGCCCGGACTCCATCTCACGCGTCCGGGTGCAGCGCCGCGATCCGCCCTCCAGCTTTGACAATTTTGCAGGCGTCGCCGGCGAAACCCTCCCCTGACGAGGGCTTGCACCGGCGTGTGGAAGCGTGCGCCCGCTGTCCCAGCAACGCGAGGCCGATCAGTCATGCGACATCAGCGCCGGAGTGCCGCGGCGCGCAACCCCCGGGTGCCCCGGGGAGCGCAGCGCCGTCCCCCGCACCTTGCCCCGGGGAAGCAGGGGCTCTACGACCCGTGGTTCGAGCACGAGGCCTGCGGCGTGGGCTTCGTCGTCGACGTCAAAGGCCGCAAGTCGCACCGCATCCTCGAGCAGGCCATTCAGGTGCTGCGCAACCTCGATCACCGGGGCGCCTGCGGCTGCGAGGCGAACACCGGCGACGGCGCGGGCGTCCTCATCCAGATGCCGCACGCCTATTTCCAGCACGTCGCGAAGAAGGACCGCCTCTTCTCGCTTCCTGGGCCCGGGGAATACGCGAGCGGACTCGTCTTCCTGCCCCGCAATCCGACGCGGCGGCGGCGGCTGGTCGAGGTGTTCGAGCACATCATCCAATCCGAAGGGCAGACGCTCCTCGGCTGGCGCACGGTGCCGGTGAACAACAGCTCCCTCGGGGAGACCGCGCGGGCCGGCGAGCCCTTCATCCGACAGGTGTTCATTGGCCGCGGATCCGGCGTGCGCGACGAGATGGAGTTCGAGCGCAAGCTCTACGTCATTCGTAAGCGCGCCTACAGTGAGATCCGCACCTCGACGATCGACGGCGCGGAGTACTGGTACCTGTGCAGCCTCTCGCACAAGACCTTCGTCTACAAGGGAATGCTGCTCACCGAGCAGCTCACCAGGTACTTCACCGATCTCGAGCACCCGGCCATGGAGACGGCGCTCGCGCTGGTGCATTCCCGCTTCAGCACGAACACCTTCCCGAGCTGGGACCGGGCGCACCCCTACCGTTATCTGGCCCACAACGGCGAGATCAACACTCTGCGCGGCAACTACAACTGGATGAAGGCGCGCGAGGCGCTCTTCGCCTCGGAGCTCTTCGGCGAGGACACACCCAAGATACTGCCGATCATCAATCCGAACGGCAGCGATTCGGCCATGCTCGACAACACGCTCGAGCTGCTGGTGCTCGCGGGGCGCTCGCTGCCGCACGCCATGATGATGCTGATCCCGGAGCCCTGGTCCAACCACGAGAGCATGGACCCGGACCTCACCGCGTTCTACCAGTATCACTCGAGCCTCATGGAGCCCTGGGACGGGCCGGCATCGATCGCGTTCACCGACGGCAAGAGAATCGGGGCGGTGCTCGACCGCAATGGCCTGCGGCCGTCCCGCTACTACGTGACGAAGGACGACCTCGTCATCATGGCCTCCGAGGCCGGCGTGCTCGACGTGCCGCCGCAGGATGTGGTGCGCAAGGGGCGACTGCAGCCTGGGCGGATGTTCCTGGTCGATACCGAGCAGGGCCGCATCATCGGCGACGAGGAAATCAAGCGCACCGTCGCGACCGAGCACCCGTATAGGGTTTGGCTCGACGAGCACCTGGTGCACCTGAAGGATCTTCCCGCGGCCGCCGAGCTGCCGCCGCCTGATCCCGACATGCTGCGCGCGCGCCAGATCGCGTTCGGCTACACCTTCGAGGACCAGCGGACTCTTCTCGAGCCGATGGCGAAGAACGGCGTCGAGGCCGTGGGCTCCATGGGCAACGACACGCCGCTCGCGGCGCTCTCGGCCCGGCCGCGCCTGCTCTACGACTATTTCAAGCAACTCTTCGCGCAGGTGACCAACCCGCCGATCGACTGCATCCGTGAGGAGCTCATCACCGCCTCGGAAGTGTGGCTCGGCTCGGAAGGCAACCTCCTGCGGCCGCAGCCCGCCGACTGCCGGCGGCTCGAGCTCAAGGGGCCGATCCTCACCAACGAGGAGTTCGCCAAGGTACGGCGGCTCGCGCTGCCGGGGCTCAAGGTCGGCACCCTCTCCATCCTCTTCCGCGCCACCCGCGGCGAGAAGGGGCTCACGAAGTCGGTGGAGGAGCTCTGCCTCGCGGCGCGGCGCCTGATCGAGGACGAGGAGGTCAACATCCTGGTGCTGAGCGACCGCGGCGTCAGTCGTGAGTTTGCGGCGGTGCCGGCGCTGCTCGCGGTGAGCGCGCTGCACCACTATCTCATCCGCCAGGGGCTGCGCACGCGCGTCAGCCTCGCCCTCGAGACGGGCGAGGCGCGCGAGGTGCATCACTTCGCGCTTCTCATCGGCTTC
>Ga0126373_10002479_pt1 | contig 13645 bp, 11 predicted proteins | sample PanSoiMetPlot_11_FD_92545 | JGI IMG/M metagenome (GOLD analysis project Ga0126373, IMG submission 92545) | Tropical forest soil microbial communities from Panama - MetaG Plot_11 | ecosystem: Environmental > Terrestrial > Soil > Tropical forest > Bulk soil | place: Panama | collected 2016-02-17 | reverse complement strand
TTCTCCGTCTGCCGAATCGCAAATGGGGCTCCAAAAACAAAGCCCTGAGCGGTGCTCAGGGCTTTGCTCCGGAGTAATTTCTGGTTCTACACAGCCTGATTTGAATGCCGTGAATCGCGGCGGCTGTAGCCCCAGGCTCCGAACAGCGCAAGGCCCGTTGCCAGCAGAATCCATGTGCCGGGCTCGGGAACAGCCGCCGGAGCGTTGATCTGGAAGTTCACGGTAGCAAGAGTGTTCTGTGCGCCTGCGTCAGAGCCTCCGAGGATCTCGAAGAAACCGTTGTACGTCCCGGGAGCAAGAACCGAAGGCAGGGATACGGTGAACATGTCCCCTGTAAAACTGTTGCCCGGAACGAGGCTCAGGGGAAAGTTGAGAAGAAAATCGGTGTCGTCAATCGTGGCGCCGACCAGGCTGACATTGAAATTGTCGCCATTGAGGAAGACGGTTGCGCTATTGGCAAGTGGAGCGGAGACGGTAGCGTTGAAGGTAAGGGTTCCGTTCGGTGTACCCGTTTGAATCGGGTTAGCGAGGGTGAGGTTGAGGGTGTCTGCGTACGCGGGCGCCACCAGCAGAAGAACCGCCAGCATCAACATGGAGAGCGAAAGAGCCGTCTTCTTCATTTTTATTTTCCTTAGATGTTTTGTGTGGGTCAGGTATGCGCTGACCCAGTTTTCGGTTGCAAACTATTTGTTGCCGGGAAGCGTCACACGGAGGCTGGCGCCAAATGTCCCTCCGTTGTAGGTGCCACTGTAACGTTCGATGACCAGCGAGCCGGCTGAACCAGCAGTGGAGGGGAAGGCGATCGCTGCAATCGCCGAGGCTCCGGGCTGAATATCGCCGAGCGATACAGGAACAGGAGAACCAGGTGCGCTGCCGAGAGTCGCTCCAGTAAGCGTAACGGCAGGCGCGGTTCCGGTCCCATTGTTCGTCACCGTGATGATGGCCTGATAGCTGCCATCACCGAGAAGAAGCAACTGCGCAGTCGACACAAGCTGCACAGTGCCCTGCACAGGCGGCGTGTCGATGACGAGGTTGCAGAGCTGAACGAGGCCGACCTGTGAGATGGCATCCCAATGATCAAGGCTCGTGATGCCCTTCTGCTCGGTTCGGAAGGCGAAGTTTGTACCGACGTTGATCTCCGGCTCTCCATTGGGTGTCACGTAGATGGAGTAAGTGTTCGCAGGGACGTTGACGAAAGCGCGGAAGTGATACTTCACTCCGGCCAAATAGTTGATGTTGCTTGCCGCGGTAAAGGCGCTGCCGTTGCGCGCGTCGATCTGGCCGGTAGGGTTGAAGCGCCCGGCAACAGCCAGACCGGTGAAAGCAGTCTGTGGTCCCAGCGACAAGCCGACATTAGAGTTGTTGAGCGCAGTGGACGGTGTAGCATCCCACTCAGCAGTGAAGGTTCCATTCTGCGTCGGAATCGTGCCGTTAATCCAGTTGTTGCCAAGTTGCTGGATGCAGGCGTTGCTGAGCGTGTTAATGATGAGGACCGCAGCCGTAGAGCGAGTCGTGGAGCCATCGGTCGCTGTGATGGTGATTGGATAAGCTCCCGGCGCAGTGGTCCCGAGCGTGGCAACCGAGAGAGTCGAGGTTGGATTACCGCTCCCGACCGTAGGCGAGGAGAAGGTGGCGTTGGCTCCAGCGGGAAGGCCTCCAGTAACACTGAGCGTTACATTGCCGAGGTAATTGGTGGAAGTCGTGAAGCTGATTGTGAAGTTGGCGACATCTCCCGCGACGTTCGTAATGGCCGAGGGCGAAGCAACGATTGAGTAGTCAGAGGTGGACGAATTAACTGTAAGAGTCAGCGGTAGATTGAATGTGGATGTCGCACCGGAGCCGGTGACAGTAATCGGGTAGACGCCGGGCGCTGTGCCACCGCCAGCAGAGATGGTAAGCGTTGTCGAGCCCATGCCTGTGACTGTCGATGGGCTGAAGCTTGGCGAGGCTCCGGATGGAAGGCCAGTGACATTGAAAGAGACCGAAGGATTCGGGTCACTGCCGGGGATCACGTTGATCGTGAAGCTGGTGCTGTTGCCGGCGCGGACCGAGGCCGAGGTCGCAGGTGAGCGCATCAGAAACGGCTGCAGGAAAGAGGCGTCCCCGCCGTGCGAAAGACTCTCATAGACCATGATGTGATACTCGGTCGGGTTCGGAAGCTCGCGGATGACGGAGTTGAGGTACTGGATAGTCAGGGGAAGATCGAGGCCCTGACGGTTGTGATAATTGTTGTAGCCGATCTCATCGGTTGGGTACACCTGCAGGGTGACCGTGCCGTTGCAGACATAGGAAGGCACAGCGATCGAGTTGGCCAGAAGGTATTTCGCATTGAACTCGAGCGCGGACGTGAGGCGGTTCAACGCATTGCTGGAAGCATCGTTGTAGAGGTCGACGCCCTGGATATACGCGGTCTCAGCGGCATCGAGCGCACCGGAGATGCCGTACTGAGCGTGGCCGAAGTCACGGCAGGTCTCCTGCGAGATGCCGTCAACGCGGGAGTCATAGACGGGCTGACCATACCAGTTCGCGGTGCCGCGTGGGGCGGGAACGGGAGCGGAACCATCGGTGTGGTAGTAGAAATAGGCGGGAATCCTCTGCTTCCAGTAAAGAACACCCTTGTTAAAGGTGGCGAGGTCGTCGTTGAAAACGCCGATGTTGATCATGCCCTCGATCATGCTGATCTCCCAGTTCCCATTGGAAGTCGAGCCATTGATTATGCGAGGAAGGATGACATTGTTCAGCATCGACTTGAACTGCTGGATGTCGGCATCGGCCCAACCAGCGTTTGAGTAGCGAATAATCTCAGCGGCGCGCGGAAACTTCTCGCTGTCCCACGCGGCCTGAAGCGGCTCATTGGAGTTGGTGTAGCCCTTCAGGTTGTAGCCATACGTGTTGAGGATGCGGATCGCGTTATCGGCGTAGGTCTGGTTGCCCGTGATGTACCAGAGAAGAGCCTGCAGGTAGGCGGCGCTGGAATCGTTGTCCGCAGCGGAGCAGCCGATGTTGGGATTCGAAGTCGGGCCGCACTCGATGATGCCGGTGGCAGGAGGGCCCTGAATCTGATAGGTGAGAGAACCGATATTGCTATTCAGCGCCTTGAGGTAGGCGGAGTAGAAAGGCTCGTTGTGCGCAGCCACCATGATCTTGATGTAGTCGAGCTGGGCTTTACTGACGAGGACGCCGGGGTGGTTGAACGGCTGAGTCTGAGCGTGAAGGGTAGGGACTGTTCCAAGGGCAAAGATGATTAGGGCGAAGAAACTGGACAAAGCTCTGCGTGAGGCTCTCATTGAGTCACTGCTCCTGATTTCTTAGCTGTCAGTGTTGCGCTTGCGTGCGTAGATGTCCTTGCGGCTGGCCAAGGACAGAAACAACGATGGAGAGGGAGAGGCTTAGACAAACGAATGTCTTGCTCATTTCAACTTATGTTCGTAGAGCGTATTAAATGCCGACAGCCATTAGGCCTCATGAGCAGGACAGAAGTCAATACGAATGTGAGCGGGTGTTGATATGGTCGAAGGTGATTGCAAAGAGTGGTCCAGAAACCAACAACCTGGATTCAACCCACCCGGCAGATCAAACATTTCAGATAATTCGTCTCCGGGAGCGTCAGCACATCCGGATGGTCCGGAGCCGCTCCCCTTGACTCCATCACCTGCACGCGCCTTCCAGCATCCGCCGCAGCAGCAGCAACCACACCGCGAAACACCTCCGGCGCAACATGGTGCGAGCAAGAACAAGTCACCAGAGTTCCGCCATCGCGCAGCATCTTCATCGCGCGCAGGTTCATCTCCTTGTATCCGCGCAGCGCCCCCTCCACCGCGCGCTTCGACTTCGCGAACGCCGGTGGATCCAGCACAATCGTGTCGAACCTCTGCCCCGTAGCGTCGTATTCGCGCAGTAGCTCAAAAGCATCAGCCTCAATCCAGTCCACTTCCGCCGCAAACCCCGGATTCAGTTCCAGATTACTGTCCGCAACCTCCAGCGCCGCCCGGCTCACATCCACACCCGTCACCCGCTCACACTTTTGCGCCAGGTGCAGCGCAAACCCTCCCTGGTATGTGCAGACATCGAGCGCTGCGCCCTTCGCATATCTGGCCGCAGCAGCATAATTCAGCCGCTGATCGAGAAACGCCCCCGTCTTCTGTCCCGCTCCCGCGTCGTAGTGGAACCGCACTCCATTAATCCTGAAGACCGTAGCTGTCTTCGCAGCACCCCTCGAATACAAAGCCTCCTCAGCAGCCGGCCCCAGTTCCTCCAATTCCCGAATCCGCGGATCAGGCCGCTCCCAAACCGTAGCCTCCGGAAACCGCCGCGCAACCACCTCCACCACAGCACGCCGCACATCATCCTGCGCCGTCCCCTGCGTCAGCAGTTGCAGAATCAAGAGGTCGTTGTAACGGTCCGCCACGATCCCCGGAAGCCCATCCCCCTCCGAAAAGATCAACCGGCAGGCATCACCCTCCTCGACAACCTCATCCCGCAGCCGCAGCGCTCCCGAAACCCGCTCCCGCAACTCCACCAGATACTTCTCCCGCGAAAGCCCCGCCTCTCGCGAAACCATCCGCACCGCAATCTGCGAAGCCGAACTATAAATCCCGCTCCCCAGCGGAATCCCGCGCCCATCCATCACCGTCACCAGGGCCCCGGCAGCAATCTCCGCCGCACCCAACTCAGGCACCAGCGACTCCACATCCGACCGGTAAACCCAAAGATGCCCCGCCCTCAGCCGCTCCGCAGCCCGCCGCGCGATCGCCACCGCAGGCCCATGCTCCGCACCCAACGTCACACGCGGCTCCGCACTCCGCCGCTCAGCCCTCGCCGCTCCACCAGTCTCTCTGCGCCGAACCATACCCTACGATGGTCGCACAATCACCCACACAAGCGACTCATCCGCGAACATTGCGAAAGACTTGGCATACTAACGTTCACTTCTCGCTGACCAGCAAAGCTATTGCCCGCGACTAGCGCGGCTATGTAACTGAACTGTGTGCTGTTAAGGTCAGGATCATTCTGATCCTTACAGCAGTGAGGCCTACCAGAAACTACACAGGAAATGCTTCGATCACCGCGAATGGAGAGGCCGTGGGGACAACCCTATTGAGTCGAAAGCCTGTGCTGGCCAGCAACTCGCGATATTCCTCCACCGAACGTTCGCGGCCTCCGGTCAAAACGAGCATCACGATGTCGATAAACTTGCCGTTCGATGGAACGTTTTCGCCGAGAATCTCACACTCAACGAGCAGAAGAACACCATCCGCAGGAATCGCTTTCCGGCAATTGGCGAGAATGGTTCGCGCCTGCTCATCGTCCCAGTCATGAATCACGCTCTTCATCAGATAAGCCCTGCAACCCTGCGGGACATCCTCAAAGAAATTGCACAGCTCCATGCTGGCGCGCGCCTCAAGATCGCCGCCCAGGTATCCCCGCTCACGGGCGCCATCTAGGACGTACCCCTGGTCTGCAAGCACTCCGTGCAGCCCGGGATGGGCGCGCAGAATATGCGAAAGCAGGATGCCGTTGCCGCCGCCCACATCCATGATGCTTCCCCACGACCCAAAGTCATAAGCCCCGGCAATTGCAGGCGCAACGAGCTTCGACAGAGTTGTCATTGCGCCGTCGAAGATGCGGGCCTGCTCGGGATCGTGACGAAGATGTTCGAATCCGTCTGTGCCCGACAAAAACGTTCGCGACGACTCTCCTGTCTCAACGCTGTGCATGATGTGGCCGAAACTCGGGTAATGGAAATCGCCGCCCCAGAAGAGCAACAAAGATCGAACCGAGCCGGGTACGCCTGTCTTCAAAAAGTTAGAGACATCGTTGTTCCTGAAGCAACGAACATCATTCTCTTCAAATACCCCCTGGCTGGCTAACAACCGCAGGATGCGGTAAAGCGCATCTTCATTCACCTTCAATTCCCGGGCGAGTTCGCCAGCGGAGCGCCAATCTCCCTCGAGATGATCGGCCACGCCCAATTTAGCTGCGACGTAAAGCGATTGATGGAGAATTAGTCCATCTCTCGCGCGCAACAATATCTCGGGAGGCGCACTGGCAGGAGCTTGCTGCTGCTTCATAAATTCTCCTTGGTTTCAACGATGAACGGAATCGCCGAGACTTGCGCGCCGCTCGGCACTTCCACAGCGTCCATCGGCGCATTCCTCTCCGCTTCCACTCCATAGCGGTATGGCCCGAGGCGTTTGAGCAGGATCAGCGCCAACACCATAGCTAAGCAGAGACTAGCGAGCGGAACCCTGTAGGAGTGAAAGCGATCGTATCCTGCACCCATCAAAAGCACAGCTGCCGATCCCGAGATCATGAATGCACCGAAGGCAACTGCGTAAGCTGTCCCAAACGCGGCAAGGCCGAAGTACCGGCTCATCATGAAGCCCATGGTCTCCACCTCTGCTCCCATGCCAAGTCCGATCAGGAAGGCTGCAAGGAGCGCCACGTTTCCGTAAACCCCGGTGCATAGGATCGCGATTCCCAGCGCGGTTGCGCCATAAAAGAGAATCGCGATGCGAGGGGCAAAGATGCGATCGAGCAGATAGCCGGAGCCAAGGCGGCCCACAATCACAGCAGCGCCTAGCAGCGAAGTTGCGGTCGCGGCGCGTGCTGCGGAAGCGCCTCTGTCCGTAAAGATTGCGGCCATGTGAAGGCCCGAGCCATGCACGCTTGCACCGGCGAGCGAGAAGATGCAGATAAGGAGCCAGAAGGTTGGGCTACGCCAGATCTCGCGCCAACTCAACCCATACTTATCAGGCAACGCCACCTGCGAAAACGAAACCTGCGCATCTCCATCTGGCCTGAGCCCTCGTTCCGCAGGGTCGTTCTGGAGCCAGGCCGCCATCACTGGAAGCGGCACCAGCAGAACCGCACCCCCGAACATCGCAAACGCACTGCGCCAGCCGAACATCATGATGAGGCGCTGAGCGAGAATCGGGACGGCAATAGATCCGATACCAATCCCCATCATCGAAAGGCTGAGGGCAAGTCCGCGATGGCGATTGAACCAGTGCGAAATCACCACTCCATGGGGAACCGGTGCCGGGCCGTTGGCCATGGCAACTCCAACAACTATGAAGAAAAGATAAAGCTGCCAAAGACTATCGCCCACCCACAACGCAGTACATAAACCCAGACCATAGAGGAGCGTGAATAGAAGAATGACGCGCTTCGCACCGAATCGATCGATCACCACGCCAGTGAAGGGAATCGACAGGGCGCCAACAAAGTTGAACAGCGAAAAGGCAAACGACACGGCTGCACGGCTGGCGTGAAAGCCCACGACCATCGGCTTGAAAAAGACGCTGAAGGAAAAGATCATGAGCGGCGGGCCAAGAAACAGCCCAACGGCACTCAGGAAGACAATGAACCATCCGTAAAAGAGTCGAGGCCGCTTGCTGCTCATACACACCCCCGTCCGCAACGTGGGGAGAATGGCCGCGGATACATCAGATGTTTGGATATATGCTGCCACGTGATGGCAAGCCCATCAACACTCTACTCGCATTGTCCGCGGAGTCAAGGTTGGCGCGGAATCACCGCCCCAGCGATCACGACCTCGGTACCAGCTAAGGCCGCTGCCCAATCGCGCCATTCTGCAACTGCATCGACTGCGGCGTCACCACCGGAGCCGCCACACCGACAATCTGGGTCACCACGCCCGATCCCGGCGTTGATGACCCCAGATCCGCCACCCACACACTTCCCGACCGGTCGATTCCAATCCGGATCGGATTCTGCAGCGCCGCGCTCCCATACCCCGACGCGCCCGACTGCGGATGCCCCGTGCTCAGAAACTCCGACACACTGTTGCTCCCCGAGTTCGCCAGCCACACATTGCCCAGCCCATCCAACGCCAGGTCAATCGGAGCATTCAGCCCCGCTCCGTAGAACGGGCTTCCCGCTACCGCCGCTCCAAAACTCGTCACCCGGCTTAGGCTGCTTCCCGTACGGTTCGCCACCCACGCGCCACCCGTCGAGTCGATCGCGATCGCAAACGGCCCGCTGATTCCTCCCGCGTTATACGGCGAGCCCGGAATCGACGTGCCCGAACTACCGAGCACATCAAGACCATTGCCCACATTGTCCGCCACCCACACATTGCCCGCCTGATCGATCGCAAGCCCGACCGGGCTGCCCGAGCCGCCCGTGTTGTAACCCCCACCGGGTGACAGCGGAGCCCCATTTGGACTCAGCTTGCTTAGCGTCGCAATATTGTTCCCCACCCACACATTGCCCGAGCCATCAAACGCGAGCACCGACGGTGCCTGAATCCCGCCCCCGCTGAACGGATTCAGCGTCGCCCGCGATCCCCCGCTGTTCAGTTCCGTCACGCTCGACGTCACCGTGCTGGTCAGCCACGCATCGTCATACGGGTCGAGCGCCATCTTCACAAAATGGCTCCCCGCCTGCGGAAACGTCGCCTCAATACCCGCCGCGACGTTCACCACGCTCACGCTGCTCGAGGCCCCATTCGGCCCATTCGACAGAACCCACGCATTCCCCTGCGAGTCAATCGCCATGTCGGTCGGAGTCTGCAACGCAGGCGAGGAATAGTTAATCGAAACCGTCCAGTCCGCCGGAGCATTCGTCAGCGTCGGCTGGTAAGGCGCGTTCGGAGGCACAATACTGAAGATCGATCCGACAGCATGGGTCGGATACTTGGCGATGTCCAGCGCCGCCCCGATCGTCTCGGTAGGAGCAAAACTTCCCGGCGGGGTCACCGCGGTGAACAACCGCCCGCACGGAGCCAGCGCAGAAAGGCTGCCGTTCGTATTCACACACGCCGCCAGCAGAGACGCCAGCGTCTTCAGCTCAACCGCTGGAATGCTCGCAATCGAAGGAGCGCCTCCAGGCGTCGTGCCATACCGCACGTCCACCAGGCTCTCCGCCGTCTGCCACGCAGTCAGCAGGCCCTGTGCATTCCCTGCACTCGTGCCCACATGCGCATAGTCCACCATGAACGGCTGCAGCGCCCACACCGCCGCCACCGTCGTCAGCTCGCTGATATAAAAAAAGCTCTTCGAGTTCAGATTCCCGCACTGCCCGATCAGCGACATCAGCGCCAGCGCCTGGTTATTGGTCCCCGACCCAATCCCCGGATCCCCTCCCCTCACCACCAGGTACACCGGAGTCACGTCCGACGGACACGTATACGCCCCATCAAAGTTGAAATTCCCGTTCGCGTCCGACGTCACCCCGCGCGTAAACAACGGCGTCGCCGCCGAACCATACCCAGACGTTCCCGGAGCATACAGCTGGATATTCGCATTCGCGATCGGCTGTCCGCCGCCCTTCGCGTTGCCATGAATCCCCTGCACCGTCACCGGCGAGGACCCAGTTCCCGCAGCTCCACTGCCGCACCCGGTAACCGCAGCACAAATCGCGGCCGTCGCAGCCGCAACGGCAACCGCCGATGTCAACTTTCTCTCAGGACACACTGGCGTAGCTCTCCTAACCCTAAACCTTTTCTAATCTAAAGAGGAGAACACGCAGACCCCGTGCATCCAATGCCCCACAAGTTGCACGCTACCGGCCACAAATGGGCCTGTGCCGTGCACAATCCGCACCCGAATCAACCCAATCAACCACCCGGAGAGACACCGACACTCTCAGAACCCGTGCGGAACCTCACAATCTCCCGTCTTGTGATCCTCAATCTGGAACCGGAGAAACTCGTGCAGCGCATCCAGCGCCGCCTTATTGTCCGCTGTAACCACCATCCTCGCTCCCCGCGGAGTCTCCTCCACATCCCAGTGCAGCGCGACCTTCTGCCGTTTCATCACCGCCGTGCCCGGAACATTCGTAGCATGGACCAGCATCGGGTCCGTGAAGTCGCCCTCCGCAAACATTCGCGACACATGCCGGAAATGCATCCGGATCGCATCGCGGCTCTCCGTGTCTTTCACATCGTTCGCCCGAACATCAATCACTCCACCATCGAACGTAAGCACAAAATGATGCGTCGTCTTCGTCTGCGAGAACCCCATCACCTCCGCGCCCCTCGCATTCATCTCCGCCATATGGTCGTGCTGGCCAAAGGCCGGAGCGCTCAGCAACAACACAATCGCAAACATCGGAATCTTCATATGCGCCTCCGCTGCGAGACTAACCCCACGCAACTCCCATAAGCACGCCGTTGGTCACAACAAGCCCACCCACTTGTTCTGAAACAATAGAAATTGATGCCCAATACGCCAAATCACCGCGGAAGAACGCGTGCAATCCGTTGACATAGCCGTCCTTGGAGCCGGAGCCGCCGGACTCATGTGCGCCATCGAGGCCGGACGCCGCAACCGCCGCGTCCTCGTCCTCGACCACGCCGACCGCATCGGCAAAAAGATCCTCATCTCCGGAGGAGGCCGCTGCAACTTCACCAACCTCAACGCCCGCCCCGAAAACTTCCACTCCGCCAACCCCCACTTCGCCAAATCCGCGCTCGCCCGCTACACCCCCGCCGACATCATCGCCTTCGTCGAAAAACACAGGATCGCCTACCACGAGAAAACCCTCGGCCAGCTCTTCTGCGACCAGTCCGCCCAACAGATCGTCACCATGCTCGAGCGCGAGTGCGCCTCCGCTAACGTCGAGATCCGCCCCGCCACCCGCATCCTCTCCGTCTCACACGACACCAGCTTCCGTATCGAAACCCTCCACGGCCCCATCCGAGCCTCCGCCATAGTCGTCGCCACCGGAGGCCTCTCCATCCCCAAAATAGGAGCCACCAGCTTCGGCTACGACCTCGCCCGCCAGTTCGGAATCAACATCGTTCCCACTCGTCCCGCGCTCGTCCCCTTCGTCTTCAACCCCGAAGACTGCGCCAACTGGTGCGACCTGACCGGACTCTCCACCGAAGTAATCGCCTCCATCCAAACCATCGCGACCACGATCAAAATCCGCGGCCCCCGCCCCACCTTCCGCGAAAAGATGCTCTTCACCCACCGCGGCCTGAGCGGCCCCGCCATCCTCCAGATCTCCTCCTACTGGCAACCCGGCGAACCCATCACCCTCGACCTCGCCCCCAACTCCCGCCTAAACGAGCGTACCGCCCCCCAAATGTCATCTCGACCGGAGCGCAGCGGAGTGGAGAGACCCCCGTATTCCTGCAGTAGCGCCACAAAAGACCGGGTTCCCTATCCTTCGTCCACTACGACGGATGAAGGGTGGGAAAGCAAAAATCTCAACCAAGAAGTCTTCGCCCCCCTCCTAACCCCCAACGCCCGCCGCGATCTCGCCGCCGCCGAGCAAGCTCTCCGAACCACTCTCCCCGCCCGCTTCGCCGAGCGCTGGCTAGCCCTCAACCAACCCCAACGCTGGAACAACCCAGCCATCGCTGACCTCGAACACCGCCTCCACCACTGGACCATCACCCCCGCCGGAACCGAGGGCTACGCCAAAGCCGAAGTCACCGCCGGAGGCATCGACACCAACGAACTAGACGCCCGAACGATGCAAAGCAAAAAAGTCCCCGGCCTCTACTTCATCGGCGAAGTAGTCGACGTAACCGGCTGGCTCGGAGGCTACAACTTCCAATGGGCCTGGGCCTCAGGAGCCGCCGCCGGCCGCACCATCTAGCCGCAAACATCCTTGGAGACGTGAACTTACGAGGGGGGCATTCTGACCCTGAGCAACGTCGATGGTAAGCACGCTCCATCCCGAATCGAAATCAGAACCAGAGGGCAGATGACATCCCATGGATGCACTCCCTACCAGCTCTCGACTCAACAGAAACATGCACAACGAATTTCATGCGTGATCACCTAGATATTTGCTTATAATCCCGCCATGATTTCGAACGCGTCGATCGAAAAACTTCCACACGGAGTCGTCGTTGTAAACTTTTCGGGTCACCTGACCCTGGGGACCTCCCTGAGAACGATCGAAGCGCAGTTGCAACCGCTCGTGGGAGATGGCGCTAGCCGCGTGGTGTTTGACATGGCGAATGTGGACTACATCGACAGCGCCGGACTCGGCATGATTGTCCTTTTTCACGGACTGGTCGACTCGAAGAACGGTACCCTCCGGCTATGCGGAGTCAATCCCAAGGTCCGCCGGTTGCTGGAGTTGACCAAGACAGACACATTCCTGGTGATCGACGACAACCGCGAAGGAAGCCTCGCGTCGTTACAACCGTAGATCATGGCCTGGGCCGCCGCCGGCCGCGCCATCTAACAAACACTCCCAGCACACATCGCATGACGCTCCAATAAAGATGTCATCCTGAGCGGAGCCGCGCGCTCGTACGCTGCGCAGTCGAAGAGCCTGTCCTGAGCTTGTCGAAGAGCTTGTCCTGAGCAAAGCCGATGGAAACCTGCGGTTGTCTTTGACTTAATGCTTTTGAGACTTGAGACCGTTTGGGACTATTCTCAGGGGTATGCCGACAAACCCTATCTGCTCCAAGTGCGAACAACTGCTAACTGAAGTATCCGACGCGATGCGTCATCATGTTTCGCTAATGTCAAAAAACAATGCCTTAGTCCAAAGCGACAGCCTGACTGAGGAACAGTGGCAGCAGTTCAGGAGCGATCTCGATGCAACGTTCGGTGACGCGCAATCGGCATGGGATGCCTACCGTGACCATCTCATGGAGCATGGATGGCTGCCAAGCAAGACGTAGGCATGTTAGCTATCAACCCAACGTTAGGACGACACCCGGAGTTCAGCTCCCTGCCGCGTCTCGTTGCCTTCATTTGCACTCGAGATGATCGAGCGCGAAGTCCTCGCTGACAGCTACCTCAACCCTGTGAGACTCTCCGTTGGACTTGATGGCGCGATTTAAGAAAAACCTCACCGGAGCTCCCGGCCTAAGCTTCACAAGGAGGTCATGGTAGCTGTAAGAGAGTGTCGTCTCATCGCCCGTTATATCAACTGAAAGCGCATTGCCACATCGCGCCTGAAACGCTTCCGGGGTAGAGAGCTTGCCGGATTGGAAATCCGCAATCAGGGAAGCGCGCTCCGCTCTGCCGCGTGCCAAATTGATCACAGCGCCGACCACCATCATCAGCGCGCAGATCGCGACGGATGTGATAACGGCGGTCCAGAAGGCTGATTTCTTTGGGGAACCGGACATGCTCTACCTTCATCTCCGAGGAGAACAACACGGTAGCACGGAACGCGAAAATCCCGATTCACCCAATCGGCCGCGACCCAATAATCAGGATCTCCACAAGTCTCCTCGCGCTTTGCGGCCAGTCCGGTCCGGACGCAACATTGGACACCCCAATAAGAGCCCGAAGCAGATCGACTGCATCAATGTCTGGACGCATGTCGCCGCTCTCGATCGCACGATTCACCAGAGTGCGAATCGCGCCACTGACCTGATCGCCAGAGGCCTTGAGCACCTTCGATGGTCCTCCAACGAGCGCATTCAGTGCAGGCGCGATGATCTGCTTGGTCGCAATGTAATCAACAAACAGCAGCATCCACGCCCGCAACGCCTCACCCGGAAGCATCGTCTCCGAAAACTCCCGTTCCGCCGATGCCAGCTTTTCTACCTCCGTGCGATAAACCGCCTCAAGCAGCGCCTCTCGCGTAGGAAAGTGGCGATACAAAGTCCCCGGTCCAACCCCCGCCTGCTTGGCAATCTCGTCCAAACTGACATCTGTGCCCCACCGGGTGAAGGCCTTCTTCGCAACCTCCAGAATCC
>Ga0126373_10002478_pt1 | contig 13650 bp, 8 predicted proteins | sample PanSoiMetPlot_11_FD_92545 | JGI IMG/M metagenome (GOLD analysis project Ga0126373, IMG submission 92545) | Tropical forest soil microbial communities from Panama - MetaG Plot_11 | ecosystem: Environmental > Terrestrial > Soil > Tropical forest > Bulk soil | place: Panama | collected 2016-02-17 | reverse complement strand
CGCGTGGGGCAAGGATTACAACGGATTCAGTGGCGTCGTCTGGCTTCGCAAGGCAGTGCTCATCCGGCCGGAGCAGGTCGGACGCGACGTGATCCTGTTTCTCGGCAACTCACTGCAGGACGATACGACCTACTTCAATGGCGAAGAGGTCGGGGCCACTCATGGATATGTGCCGGAGCGCATATACGTCGTGCCCGGGAAATACGTACACCCTGGACGAAATGTCGTCGCCGTTCGACTCGTCGGCCTGCGCGACAACGAGACCGATGCATCGCTCGTGGGGATCCTGGCCGGCAACCTGCACGCTGAGGTGGGCAGCACCGTGATTCCGCTGGCCGGCATCTGGAGATACCGGACCGGAGCCGACCTTCGCGACCTGCCGGTTGCGGATCCCAAGGTTCTCGCGGCGCATCCATCGCTCGGCGGTGCGCCGACGGTGCTCTTCAACGCAATGATCGCTCCGTTGACGGGCTATCGGATCCGGGGCGTGATCTGGTATCAGGGCGAAGCGAATGTCGATCGGGCGGCGCAATATCGCGCGCTGTTTCCGGCGCTCATCCGCGGCTGGCGGCAGCGATGGGGTTATGAGTTTCCGTTCCTCTTCGTGCAGCTCGCCGGATTCGGGCCCGACCTGCCGGAGTCGGCGGAGTGCCCGTGGGCGCAGCTGCGTGAATCGCAAGCCAATGCGCTATCGCTGCCGCGGACGGGAATGGCAGCGGCGATCGATATCGGCGATGCGACCGACATTCACCCCAAGGACAAGCAGGACGTGGCGCATCGCCTGGCGCTGGCGGCGGAGGCGGTGAGCTACGGCGAGAATGTCGTGCATTCCGGGCCGACATATCGCTCCCTGCGGATCGACGGCAGCCGGATACGCGTCAGGTTCTTCGATCCGGGGAGCGAGCTCGTCATCAGGGACCATTACGGCTACGTCCGCGGCTTCGAGATAGCGGCGGCCGACGGCAAGTTTGTTTGGGCTCGAGGAAAGCAGGTCGGGCAGGACGTCGTGCTCTTCAACGACGGGGTTCGCCACCCAGTCTACGTGCGGTACGACTGGAACAACACTCCGGACGGCAACGTATTCAACAGCACGGGCTTGCCCGCGTTGCCATTTCGGAGCGGCGCTCCATTGCACTGATTCAGGTCAGACGGCGCTTGGCGAGCTCCTGTCGCGATTGCTGCAGGCGTGCCGACGTCCTGCTGCGATGCTTGAGCGCGAGGCTCACGAACAGGGCGTCGATCACCGCGAGCTGCGTCACGCGCGAGGCGAGCGGAGCCTGGAAATAGTTGATCTCGCTCGGGGTCGCGTACAGGCAGAGATCGCTGAAATTCGTGATCGGTGACTGCATGGCATTGGTGAGCGCGATGGTGGTTGCTCCCTTCGCCTTGGCCACCTCGAGGCACTGCACGGTCTCGCGAGTCGCGCCGGAGCAGGAGATGCCGAACGCCACATCGCCGGGGCGAAGCTGGGTCGCCTTGATGAGCTGCATGTGCGAATCGGCCTCGGTGGAAGCCTGCAGACCGAGCAGCGCGAATTTGGAGTAGGCCGTGTAGGCCACCGGATAGGAGAGGCCGATGGAAAAGAATTCGATGCGGCGCGCGCGCTCGAGCAGCTCTGCGGCGCGCTCGAACGCGGGCGCGGGATTGGCGTGCAGAGACTCGATCAGGCTCTGGGCATGACAGTGAAACACCTTTTCAGCGACCGTGCCACCCTGAGGTCCTTCCATTCCAGGGAGGCCCGATTGGGCGAGATCCTGCGCCAGGGAGATCTTGAATTCGGCAAAGCCCTTGAGGCCCAGCCGCCGACAGAAACCCACGATCGAGCCGACACTCGCGCCGGAGCGCGATTTGATCTCCGCGATCGAAGAGGTGATCACCCGCTCCGGATCGCTGAGGATGCAGTCGGCGATCAGCCGTTCGGTGGGGTTGAGCGAGTTCAGGACCCCTCGGAGATGAGTCAGCAGGGGACGCGGCCCCTCTGTGGCGCCCGCCCAGGGTTTGGGGGTCAGGGCGTTCCGGTTGGGTTGCAGTACGGGACTTGACAGGGCCACCCGCCTGGCCTTAGCGTTGATCGTCATTCAAGTACTCTACACAAAAGTTGAAAAGAATTCACGACTATGTCACTGACGCCCATCGGTCGAATGCTGGAATCCGCCAAGCGCGGCAAGTATGCCATTGGTTACTTCGAGAGCTGGAATCTCGAATCTCTACAGGGGGTCATCGATGCCGCCGAGGCCGTGAGGGCGCCGGTCATCATCGGCTTCAACGGCGAGTTTTTGAGTCAGCGTGCAGGCGGCAGCCTGGCGGAGCTCGCCCTTTATGGCGCACTCGGGAAGACCGCCGCCATGCAGGCGAGCGTACCCTGCGGCTTCATCTTCAACGAGTGCGCCGAAGATAAGTGGGTGGAGCAGGCGATCACCGCGGGCTTCAACCTCGTCATGCCGGCCGATCCTGCGGCAACTCTCGAGGCCTACACACGCCGGGTCGCGCGGCTCGCGGCGTTGGCGCACAGCTATGGTGTGGCGATCGAGGCAGAGATCGATGAGCTGCCCTCCGGCGGCGGCGAGCACCATGCCGGTCGGGCTTCCGACCCGCAAGTGGCGGCTGAGTTCGTAGCGGAGACCGGCGTTGATCTTCTCGCGGTCAGTGTGGGTAACGAGCACATCAAGCTGGACGGGCGCGCGCCGCTCGACCTTGCGCGCCTGGAGGCCTTGCACCGGAGTGTGCGCGTTCCACTGGTGCTCCATGGGGGCACGGGAATCGACGATGAGTCCGTTCGCGCGGCCATCGGGTTGGGGGTTCTCAAGGTCAACTACGGAACCTATATCAAGCAGCGCTATCTCGAGGCGCTTCGACCCGCTCTATCCTCGACCGAGGTCAACCCGCACGCCATCGTCGGCGGCCCGAGCCGCAACGACATGATGGTCATCGGACGCCGGGTCGTATGCGACGCCGTGCTCGAGCGCATCGAGGTGCTTGGCTGCTGCGGCAAAGCTTGAGCTTAAGATGAGACCAAGCAATACCTCCCCGCAGGTCGGATGCGCGGGCCTTCTGGTCCAGGACACCTTTTGCGGTCCTCTTACAGCCTGGCCTGCAGAGGGGGAATTGACGGTGCTGTCAGAAATGCCGGCAGGCGCCGGCGGTTGCGCAGCGAACGTCGCCATAGATCTTGCGCGGCAGGGCGTTGCCTCCGAAGTCGTCGGCTGCGTCGGAGGCGACCTTGCGGCCGGCGTTTTGCTCGAGAGTTTCCGCAGCCAGCAAGTGGGGACAGCAAGAATCAAGCGGGTGGACGATCTACCGACGAGTACCACAGTCATCCTGCTCATCCAGGGTCAGGACCGCCGCTATCTGCACGTCATCGGGGCGAACCGGGCATTCACGGTTGCACAGATCGACCGGGAATGGGTGCGAAATCTCGAGGTCTTCTATCTCGGCGGCCTGTTTGCGCTGCCCGGGGTTGAGCCGTCCAAACTGGCCGAGCTGCTGCAGTTCTGTCGCGGTTGCGGTGTCACGACCGTTCTCGACGTGGCGGTGCCGCACGAGCTGCGCGGGATGAATCATCTCACGGGTTTGCTGCCGCTGATCGATGTCTTTGTGCCCAACGAGGATGAGGCCCGCGCCTTCACCGGATTCACCGATCCCTACGAGCAGCTGCGCGCGCTGCAGCATATGGGGGCGGACACGGTCATCATCACTCGCGGCGCACACGGAGTCGTCGCGGGGCGAGCCGGTACGGTCTGGCGTTGCGGGGCGTATCAGATGCCGGTCATCGACCCATCGGGTTGCGGAGACGCATTCACCTCGGGTGTCATCGTAGGCCGCCTCCGAGGATGGAATATGCCGGAGACGCTGCGCTATGCGAGCGCGATCGGAGCTTCGGCGACCCGAGCGATCGGAACCACTCAGTCGGTTTTCACCGCGTCCGAGGCCGCGGCATATGTCAGGTCACACCCGATCACAGTGACGGAAGAGTCTTGAGTATGGACGTGAACATGAAGATGCCCGACCTTGCGACCAACGAAGGCGTGGAGCTCGGGATCGTACGCTGGCTGGTTGACGTCGGAGCAATCGTCAAGCGAGGTCAGCCGCTACTCGAAGTCGAGACAGACAAAGCCTTGCAAGAGGTCGAGAGCATCGTGACCGGAGTTCTACGCCACATCCATGCGCCCCCGGGTGCGAAAGTCACCGTCGGTACCGTTATTGCAACAATCCGAGTGGCATGATGTCAGAGCCAGCAGCCGCAGAGGCGTCCCACGTAGCCCCGTCCGGCCTACAGGGCCGCGCGTTTCTCCTGTCGCTGTATGAGCGAATGGTGCTCATACGTGAATTCGAGGAAACCGTGAAATTCCTCTTCCTCGAGGGCGCGATGCCCGGGACCATCCACCAATGCCAGGGGCAGGAGGCCACGGCGGTCGGGGTCTGCGCCGCCCTGCGACGCGCGGACTGGATCACCTCGACATTTCGCGGTCACGGTCATGCGCTCGCCAAGGGTCTGACACCGCAGGAGCTCCTCGATGAGCTCTTTGGCGCGGAGACGGGATGCTGCAAGGGTCGCGGCGGCTCGATGCACGTCGGCGACATGGCAAAGGGAATGGTTCCGGGAATCGCCATCGTCGCCGGCGGAATCCCGCTCGCGACGGGAATGGCGCTCTCGTTCAAGATGCGCAAGGAGGACAAGGTGGTCGCCTGTTTCTTCGGTGACGGCGCCATTGCCGAAGGCGCGTTTCACGAAGGGGTCAACATGGCGGCCATCTGGAATCTGCCCGTGATCTTCGTCTGCGAGAACAACCTCTATGGCGCATCGACCCGCGTCGACCTCGTCATGAAGAATGCGCGGATCTCCGACCGGGCGGCCAGCTATGGATTTCGAGGTGAAACGGTGGACGGCAACGATGTGCTGGCGGTCCTCGATGCCAGCGGGCGGGCGGTCGACGACTGCCGCAGCGGACGAGGACCGGTACTACTGGAGCTTCTGACGTATCGGCGAACGGGGCATTCGCGACGGGATCCATGCCACTATCAGCCCAAGGCCGAGCGGGAGCACTGGGCGCAACGCGATCCGATCGATCGCTTGGCCGAAAGGCTGAATCTCTCCGACGCCGAGCGCGAGGAGATTCAGGGGCGTATTCAACTCGAGCTCACGCAGGCTGTCGACCGCGCCAAAGCGGCGCCTCACCCAAAGGCCAGCGAAATCACCGCGCACGTTTTCGCTCCGCCTGCAAAGGGCCATATCCCCGCCGCGCAATTGCAGAACGCCGCGGAGAATTCCTCTGCCCCCGCCGGGCAGGCACGGCGCCGGCTGGGGATCGCCGAGGCGCTGCGCGAAGGTATCGCGGAAGCGATGGCGGCCGATCCTGCAGTGATTTGCATTGGCGAGGACATCGCCGTTCGCGGCGGTTGGGGCGGCGCTTTCACCGTGACGCTCGGACTCGAGGAGCGGTTTGCCGATCGCCTGATCAACACCCCGATAGCCGAGCTCGGGTTCTTCGGGGTGGCGACCGGCGCGGCCATGATGGGCATGCGTCCGATCGCCGATGTGCAGTATGGTGATTTTCTGTTCCTGGCGAGCGATCAGATCATCAACAACGCCTCCAAAATGCGCTACATGTCAGGAGGCACCGCGAGCGTACCGCTTCTCATGCGCGCGCCCGTCGGCGCCACCGGCCGCGGGTCGCAACACGCGCAGAACATGGAGCGATACTTCACCGGGGTTCCGGGGCTGAAGGTGGTGGCACCCTCGACGGCCTACGATGCCAAGGGGTTGCTCAAGGCGGCGCTCCGCGACGGCAATCCGGTTCTGATGTTCGAGCACAAGCTGCTGTACGGTTCCAAGGGCGCGCGGGCCGAGCCCGGCGCCGTGGATGCCACCAGCGAGATTCCGGCGGAGGACTACCTGGTTCCGATCGGTAAGGCCGCCGTACGACGTGAGGGCCGTGACGTGACTGTGCTCGGCTGGCTCTTGATGGCTCACTATGCGATGCAGGCTGCCGGGCGCCTCGCAGCGGAGCGCCGCGCCGATGTGGAAGTGATCGACCTGCGAAGCCTCGCGCCCATCGATTGGGACACGATCGGAGCCTCGGTACGCAAGACCGGCCGCATCGTAATCGTCGAGGAGGGGCCGAAGACCGGAGGGGTCGGTGCCGAGCTGGCCGCGGGCATCGCCGAGCGCTGGCCGCGCACGCGCATTGCGCGCGTGGCGTCGCCTGAGGTTCCCGTGCCCTTCTCTCCGGTGTTGGAGAATATGTATAGGCCCGATGCGGCGCGGATCGTCGAAGCGGTGTGCGGGCTACGATGATTCCGTCATGGGTGTAGCCAGGAGCTCAGCGGCCCGGCACGGACCGTGCCAGTTCGGACGCCACCTCGCGGTGCTCGTGCCCGCCATGCTGGCCTTTCTCCTGGCGCCGATCGGAACGGCGGGGGCGCAAGAGCCGGCGATCGCAGCTGACGACAGCCCCGCCGCCACGGTGAGTCGGCCAGTTGAGCAGTTGTGGATCGGGGAGTCGCTCGGGAACCGCAACACCTACGCCACGCTGAATCGTACGACCGACGCCGTCGACGGATCATCGCCTGGCAATCCCACGCACGAATTCCGCGAGTCGACCAATCAGCGTGATTACGCCGTGGGATGGAGGGTGGCGATCACTTCCCCGACGGGCGAGCAGGCGCTTCCGGTCAGTACGTCGCTTCATCCCGCCTATCAGGAAACCCGCTACCGCTTGGGGTCGGGCGAGATCACCAAGGCGTTCTTCGTGCCCTTTGAGACCGAATATACCCGTCAGGGACACTTTCTTCTGCGGCGATCAGCGCACGTGGACGGGATCGTTGGCGTCCGGTCGGTGCTGAGGCTGCCCAAGGGAACCGCGATCGAGCGGGCGCAGCTCAACGGCTGGCAGTACGCAGTACTCCACTACGCGGGCGGCGGTGTTGGCATTCTGTGGGGAGCGGCAACTGCCGGGATCGAAGACCAGACCCTGAGAAGTGGTGTCGTAGTGCTCACGACGAGCTATCGGTGGCCCGCAGGTCAGCCGTTCGCATTGAGCTTCGCCTATTGGCCCGCCGCCAAGGGCGGACTCGGCGGCGACGTTTCTCAGCTTCTGCTGTCCACGCTGCTCGATCTCACCAACGGCCACGCTCACCTGCGACAGGCCTACCTGTCTCGCGTCCAGCAGCTGCTCGGAGAATCCAACGATGCGATCCGGCGTTACGTGGACACCGCGAGGCTGATTACGCCCGATGCGGCCATCAACCACGCCAATGCGTGGGGCAAGGTGAACATGCTCAGGGTGCAGGAGCAATACCGGTGGGGTGAAGGATTCACCAACGGGCCGCCGGCCGATGTGGTGGTCGCACGCGACTCGGCGCTCTATTTGATGGGTAGCAGCTACTTTTCCCAGGAATTCTCGCGCAAGCTCCTCGACCTCTGGTTCAGGTACGGACAGGAGCCCAGCGGGAAATTCAGCGAGTACATGCTGGCCTCGGGTGAGCCGCTCTTCACCGACGATTACGGGATGAACATCAATGACGACACGCCCCTCATGCTCATTGCGGCGAGGCAATATTACAGCCTGAGTCGTGACCGCGGCTTTCTGCTCGAGGCGTATCCGGGTCTGCTGCGCGCCGCGCAATGGATCCAGTCGCAGCGGCGGGTCGGTGAGAAAAACACGCATGGGCTTCTCTGGTGCACATCCATGACGCTGGGCACGCGCGGCCTGTTCACCTGGCGCAACATCGGGACGACCAACATTTCCGGAGCGGTCACGGAGGTCAATAGCGAAGCATACGCCGCACTGACCGCGGTCAGTGAGCTTGCGGGTGCAATCGGGGATCCGGTGAACGAGCGGCGCTATCGAGCCGCTGCGCAAAGTCTGCGCGATGCCATCAATCGCTATCTGCGTCCCAAGGACGATGCCACGGCGCTCTACTATCTCAACATCAACCCGGCTGGACGGATCGTGCGCGAGGTCACAGGGGACGAGGTGTTTCCCGTGCTGTACGGTGTCGCCGATCCGGGGCCAGCGAGCTCGGTTCTGAAAGAGTTGTTCAGCAGCCGGTTCTTCGTCGCCGGCGCGAGTGGCGCGGGAGGATTTCACACAGTGAGCTCCAGCGAGCCCGAATATCGGCGCAACCGGCCGGAGACGTTGACATACCATCCGGGAGAGAACGACGACTTTGGCCTGATGGGCGCCATTTGGGCGGTGCTGGGCTCGTGGATCGGACACGCCGCCGCGCTGAGTGATCGGCCGGATTTGGCGCTCCAGGCTCTGCGGGCAAGTGCGCTGCTCACGAATATGCCGAATCCCGCAACCTCATATACGGTTCCGGGGGAATTCGGCGATGGCTACTACAGCGATTCATTGCGACGGCCGCCCTGGAGCAGCGCTCCGCTGGGACCGTACATAGCCGGCACCTTCGTCTGCTCCAGTCTGGAGAGCTTTCTCGGGCTCACGCCGCGACCCCCGGGACTGATGCTCCGTCCCAGGCTTCCCGCCAGCTGGGATTGGGTGGCGGCGTCCGATGTTCCTTACGGTGGTGCGCCCCTCACCCTGCTGGCGCTCCGTCGCACCCATACCTTGTACGCCACGGCGCCCGTAGCGACGGATTGGAAAATCGTCAACGTTCCCGCGGCGCTTCAGGACCGCATCGAAGTCGAGCCGGAGGACGAGGCCTTTGCAATGATCATTCCGGGAGAGGGCGGTGGGCTCGAGGTCATCGTCGTGAGCGCCTCGCAAGCCGATGTGCATGTGATCGATCGGCTGACCAGGCAGGAGCTGCTGCGCCTGCGAGTTCCTGCGGGCGGTATAGTGATGAAAAAGCTGGCGCACGGTGTGAGGCTGCAGTGACGGTTGCTGGAAGTTAGATCCATGAAGAGCCGCTGGTCTGATCAAGATGCGAGCCGGCACGCTGGCGATCTTGCTTTGCGCGTGTATACATCGCGGCTGCTCGGGGCGGAGCCGTCCCTCGTTCTGCATGGCGGTGGCAACACGTCGGTCAAGAGCAGCATCACCAATCTCTTTGGCGAGGAAGAGCGCGTACTCTACGTCAAGGGCAGCGGCTGGGATCTCGAGACGATCGAGGCCGCCGGCTTCTCGCCGTGCCGCATGCGGCCGCTACTGGCGCTGTCGGAGCTCGAAACTCTCTCCGATCCGCAAATGGCGGCGGAGTTGAGGAAGAGTATGACCGACGCAGGTGCTCCATCGCCCTCCGTCGAGGCGATACTCCACGCCATCCTTCCCGCGCGCTTCGTCGATCATACTCACGCGGACTCCATTCTGACGATGACCAATTCGCCGGACGGCGAGCATCGCGTGCGGGAGCTTTTTGGGGACCGACTCGTCTATATTCCCTATGTGATGCCGGGATTCAAGCTCGCGCGCTTGTGCGCCGAAGTCTATCCGGCCAAAGCCCGCGCGAACACGATCGGCATGCTGCTGCTCAAGCACGGCCTGTTCACGTTCGGCGAGACGGCGAAGGACTCTTACGAGCGGATGATCGAGTTGGTGAGCCTGGCCGAGAGGTATCTCGCCAAACGGGGTGCATGGATGCCGGTATCGGTCGAGTTTGGTAAGGCTCCGTCGACTGAATCCGCTGCCAAAGCGCTGCGCGCAGATATAGCCGCTCTGCGCAAGGCGGTCTCCGATGCCGCCGGCTCGCCGATGATCCTCAGCGTCCATTCCGACGCCGAGGCGCTCGCCTTCGCGACTCGCCCCGACGTCCAGGAAATCTCGCAGCGAGGGCCGGCAACTCCCGACCATGTCATTCGCACGAAACGCCTTCCGCTGGTTGGCCGCGATGTGGCAGCGTACTCAGCCGCTTACCGGGAATACTTCCGAGTGCTCGGTAACGCATCGCTCACGATGCTGGACCCTGCGCCTCGGGTCATTCTGGACCCGGAGCTCGGCTTGGGCACCATCGGCCGCACCGCCAAGGAAGCGGCCATCGTCGCGGATGTCTATCGCCACACGATGCAGGTCATCGTGGACGCCACGGTGTTGGGCGGTTGGGAAGCTCTCCCGGCGCAGGATATCTTCGATGTGGAGTATTGGGACCTCGAGCAGGCCAAGGTCCGCAAAGGTGGTTCGCCGCCGGTATTGACGGGTGAGGTTGCAGTCGTCACGGGCGCGGCCTCCGGCATCGGCCGCGCCTGCGTAGCCTCGCTGCTGGCTCGTGGCGCCGCCGTGATCGCGCCGGATCGCTCACCGGCCGTAAGGGCTCTGCACTCGCGCAAGGACTACCTGGGGCTCGCCTGCGATGTAACGAGCGAGTCCGAGATCAACCGGGCGCTCGAGCAGGGCGTGCACGGATTCGGCGGTTTGGACATGTTGATATTGAATGCGGGAATCTTTCCGCCCAGCGCACCCGTGAGCGCTCTCTCGAGCGACATCTGGCGGAAAACGATGAGCATCAATCTGGACGCGAATCTCGGCCTGTTGCGGGAGAGTCATCCGCTGCTCAAGCTCTCCCCGAGGGGTGGCCGGGTGGTGGTCATTGGCTCGAAGAACGTTCCGGCGCCCGGTCCGGGAGCAGCCGCCTATTCGGCGTCCAAAGCCGCTTTGCAGCAGCTCGCGCGCGTCGTTGCGCTCGAGTGGGGTGCGGATCGCATCCGCGTGAATACCATTCATCCGAATGCGGTGTTCGATACCGGGATCTGGACTCCCGAAGTCATTGCCGCCCGCGCAGCGTCCTACGGCGTGAGCGTCGAGGAGTACAGGGCAAATAACGTGCTCAAGGTGGAGGTGACGAGCCGGGACGTCGCGGAGCTGGCTGCGGAGCTCTGCGGCCCCGTTTTCGCCAAAACCACGGGTGCGCAGATCCCAGTGGATGGGGGTACGGTCAGAGTCATCTAGAGCGAGAAGGGGCATGAAAAGGTCCAAGGTCAATGCGCTGATCGACAATGCGATCACTCTGCTTCACGAGCATCAGATCAGGCTGCCGCCGTTCGCGTATTGGACGCCCGGCGAATGGGTGAAGAAGGGCCCGGAGTGCGATGAGATCCGGCACTGCAAGCTGGGATGGGACATCACTGATTTCGGTTCTGGCCGCTTCGAGGAGGTCGGGCTGGTGGTGTTTACCGTTCGCAATGGACATCATCAGCGGGCTCCCTATACCGGAAAACGGTATGCAGAGAAGATCCTGGTCGTAGGTGAGGATCAGCATACGCCGATGCATCATCACCTGCGAAAGTCCGAGGACATCATCTGCCGATCCGGCGGCAATCTCCTGTGCCGCGTCTACAACTGCTCTCCCCGCGATACGCTCGCGGACGAGGACGTCGAGGTTTCTCTGGATGGCGTTCGATATCGGGTCGAGGCGGGGCACACGTTTGCGCTCGAGCCGGGTATGTCCATTACGCTGACGCCGAATCTCTACCACGAGTTCTGGGCGCAGCGCGGCACCGGAACTTCGATCGCTTGGGAGGTCTCTTCGGTCAATGACGACGAGACGGACAACGTCTTTCTGAACGGCTGTGGTCGCTTCCCGAGTATCGACGAGGACGTGCCCGCGACGCACAAGCTGTGCACCGAATATTGAGATAACAGCACCCGGAAATTGAAGGTGGTCTGCATTCGATCTCCGGACTGCCGGCGCCACGCAGGCCGGGACGATGCGGTTTGGAGCATGCCGTGAACAGAGACACCGGGCCTCCTTCCAGGCGGGAATTTCTTCGCCAAATGGGCGTGACCACCGGAGTGCTGGCGGCTTCGAGGGTAACGGTTGCACCTGCGGCAGCTCCGCGATCACCGGTGTGCACATGCCCCGTTTCGGCGGAAGCCTGGCAGGCGTTTGCGCCTTCCGCGCAAGAGCCGGCATCTGAGGTCCACCAGACGCTCAGTCTGGACGGTAGCTGGGTAGTGACAGCGCTGCCGCTGGAGGCAGCAGGGGCAGCGGGGTATCGGACGTACTCGAGTGGCGCAGGGGAACCGCTGGCGGCCCGAGTCCCGGGTGAGATTCATCTGGATCTCATGCGGGCCGGGCAAATGGACGATCCGGATATCAGCGATAACGCCCGCGCACGCTGCCGCTGGCCAGAACAGCACTCCTGGTGGTATCGGACCACCTTCACGCCTCCTGCGGGCCTGCGGCAAGCGTTGAGACAGCAATTGGTCTTTGACGGGATCGACCTCTACGGCCAGGTGTTCGTGAATGGCAAGCTTGCGGCGACGAGCAAGGATACCTTTGCCACTCTCGAGGTAGACGTCAAGGATCTCCTGCGGGACGGAGTCAACGAGCTCGTGGTCCGAGTGACCAGTGGGATGGAGCTGGCACCGGACTCATCAGGCGGGAAGTTCCTCACGGAGCAACGACCTGCCCTCTATGCAGTGCGCTCGTTCGTCTACCCGAGGCACCGCTTTCTGCGCAAGCCGGCCTACAACGCCTACGGTTGGGACTGGTGCGATCCCCTGCCAAACATCGGTATTTGGCGCAGCGTGCGCCTCGAAGGTCGCACGCAGGTGATCATTCACCACCTCAGAGTCGACACGAGAATTCGGAATTCCGGGGTCACGCTCGAAGGGGAGATCGTTCTCGAGAATCTCGAGGCACGCGGCGAGGTCCCCTGCGTGTTGGAGCTGTTGCTCGAGGAGCCGCATGGCCGGCGCGCAATAGCGCGGCGGCTGGCCATGGGCGCGCAGATCGGGAGATTTGCGATTCCCTGCCACATCGAGGTTCCCGACCCGAAGCTCTGGTGGCCCAATGGCATGGGGGCACAGCCGCTCTACCGTCTCACGGCAAGGGTTCTTTGCGGAGGGCGTGAAACCGATCGCCTCGCGCAGACCATCGGACTGCGCACCATCGAGCTCGTGAGACCGGCTTCGCCGGAGGGTTCGCGCTTCGAATTCAGGGTCAATGGCCAGCCGCTTTACTGCAAGGGCGGCAATTGGGCGCCCGCGGATTTGATACCGGCACGCATCGATGCCGCGCGTTATCAACTCCTGGTCGAGCACGCGCGCAATGCGCATTTCACGATGCTGCGCGTCAACGGAGTTGGTCTATACGAGAGCGATGCATTTTACGAGGCCTGTGATCAGGCAGGAATTCTCGTATGGCAGGATTTCACGTTCTCGGTCGCCGAGTATCCCGATCGGGATCCTGGGTTCCTGGCCCTGGTGCGGAATGAAGCCGAGAGCGTCGTCAGACGACTCAGGCATCACGCATCACTGGCGCTCTGGTGCGGAAACAACGAATGCACGTGGCTGATGGGCGGCAGTGTGATCTACAGCGAGCTGCTGCCCGATACCTGCCGCGCTTACGACCCGGTCCGTCCGTACTGGCCCGGCAGTCCTTGCGGAGGCGTTGAGCCCAATAGCGGGATCGCCGGGGATTACCATTGGTGGGGGAAAGGGGGACCCGCGGAATCCGCCGACCTGAGGTACGGTCAGGCGGCGGCCGCCGCATGCAAGGCTCGCTTCGTCAGTGAGTTTGGTGTGCTGGGACCGCCGGTCTTGGCCTCGATTCGGCAATATCTCAAACCGGATGAGCTGTCTGCGCAGAGCGTCGCGTGGAAAATCCACACGAATATGTCGGACACCTCCACCCACGGCAGTGCGATCGAGGCGGCGATCCGCCATCACTACGGAAATCCGGATGACCTGAGAGTCCCGCAGTATCTGCTTTACGGGCAGATGTGCCAGGCCGTACTTCATGGCCGCGTCG
>Ga0126373_10002477_pt1 | contig 13653 bp, 10 predicted proteins | sample PanSoiMetPlot_11_FD_92545 | JGI IMG/M metagenome (GOLD analysis project Ga0126373, IMG submission 92545) | Tropical forest soil microbial communities from Panama - MetaG Plot_11 | ecosystem: Environmental > Terrestrial > Soil > Tropical forest > Bulk soil | place: Panama | collected 2016-02-17 | reverse complement strand
CGACCGTGCAGATGGCCATTACGATGAAAAGAAGCCACCAATCGAGTTCGAAGCTGCGTTCGCGCTCTCTCATTGATTGCGCACGGCAGAAGCAGCCGCGGCCTCCTGAGTCGGATTGGCTGTCTTCGAGGGGGTAGTTTTGGCCTCGAGCTCCTGAATGGGCTGGCCGAGCTTCTTTTCGAAGTAAGCCTTCATAAACCGCGCTGCGAGAGGAGCGGCAGCGCCGCCGGCTTCGAGATGCGTGTCCTGCACCAGAACGGCGATAGCAATTTCAGGATTGCGGCGCGGCGCGAATCCGACAAACCAAGTGTTGTATCCGAAACTGTGGCGCTCGGCGGCGGCCATACGCAACAGGCCTTTGTTGCTAATTGTCTGCGCCGTGCCGGTCTTACCGCAGAACTGAATGTCCTGCAACTTAGCTTGTTTCAAAACGTCATAGGCGAAGATGCCGGTGCCGCCTTCGTTCACGACACCGTACATGCCATCCGTGACTTGATCGACGGTATTCGGAGAGATTGGAAAGCGCACAACTTTGACGGGACCGAAATCCTTAAGCAAATGCGGCTGGTAGAAGACGCCGCCCATGGCGATTCCAGCGACGGAACGGACAAGCTGGATCGGAGTTGCGTCGATGGGACCCTGTCCGATGGCGAGCGAGATCGTCGAGCCCGGATACCACTTGTGGTGGTAGACGCGCTCTTCCCATTCCTGGGAGGGGACTAAGCCCGGTTCCTCGCTGGGCAAATCAATTCCAGTGCGAGCGCCCAAGCCGAGAGCGGTGGCGTAGTACGAAATTTTGTCGATACCGAGGCGCTCGCCGACGTTATAGAAGAAAATATCGCAGGAATGCACGATGGCGTTGTGGAGAGTTACTTCGCCGTGGCCTTTTGGATCCCAGTCATGACGAATCTGGCCGTAAAACACGCCGTAACCCGGGCAGAAGACGTGGTAATCGGGCGGCGGAGTGCCGGACTCGAGCATGGCGACGGATTCAAGAATTTTGAAGACCGAGCCGGGCGCAAGCTGGGCCTGAATGGCGCGATTCAGGAGGGGTTTGTTGGGATTGTCATTCAGGTCAGTCCATTCTTTGCGAGAAATACGAATGGAGAAATCGTTGGCGTCAAATGCCGGGCGGCTGGCCATGGCGAGAACTTCGCCGTTTTGCGGATTGATGGCTACCATCGCACCGATGGTGCCAGCGAGCTCGTGCTCGGCCACCTCTTGCATGTCGGCGTCGATGGTCAGCTGAATGGGTTTGCCGGGTATGGGCTCCGTGTCGTCCAAAGTGCGCACCGGCTTGCCGATGCTGTTGACGATAACGCGGCGCATACCGTCGATTCCGGTCAAAACGTCGTTGTACTCGCGCTCGAGACCGGCCTTGCCGACGATGTCCCCGGGTTTGTAGCGGTCGCCTCCTGATTGTTCCAATTGCTCAGGAGATACTTCACCGACGTAACCGATCACGTGCGCGAGAAAATCGTTGGGCGGATATTTCCGGCGCTGCACCATCATTAATTCCAATTCCGGCAAATCGGCGCGATGGGATTCGACGAACGCCAAGTCGGCGTCCGTGGCTTCAGGTTTGACGATAATGGGCTGGAATTTGGGCTCATCGCGAGCTTCGATAAGCTGCTGGTTCAAGTCTTCCGCAGTGATATTCAGCCCGTTCGTGATCTGGGGCAGGTCTTTTTTGATCTGCGCGGGATCATCGCGCAACAGAAGAATGCTGAACGAAGGGTAGTTGTCGACGATGACGCGGCCGTAGCGGTCGAGAATTTTGCCGCGAGGGGCAATGATGGGGATCGAACGGATGCGATTCTTCTCAGCCAGATCGGCGAAATGGCCGGATTGAACGATCTGCAGCTTCCAGAAACCAATCAATAACAGAATGACTTCAAGGACGACGACATAAGAAACGAGGATGAGGCGCCCCTGAGGGAGCTTCTGATCGCCACCAATCCAATTCGCCACGCAAACTCCTACCGCGCGGCGGGTCATGAAAACCCGCTCGTACCTCTTTAGTTTCCGCCCAAGAAGAGCTGCGCGCCTTCTCATCGGCGGATCGAAAGGTAAAGCTCACCGTAGCACTTGCATGTTTGCTGTGCAAGCCGACTTGCCGTGAAGGTTAGCGTCGTGAGCGCAAATTAATACTGTCCGATGGGACAGCACTGCGCTGAATGCGAACCGAAGGTACTTTGAGCTCGTCAAACTCGCGAACGATCTGGCCCAAATCTGTCCAAAGCACAATTAGCAAGAGAAAAAGCGCAGGCCTGTACGTTGGTACAAGTGTTTGCGATTTCGCAACTTGTTCCACGCTTTGTTGAAAGGCCCCAACCCGTATGCTAGATTCGCAAATCGGCTGAAATTTTGCATGACAACGGAAAAATCCACTGTCGGGACTCGTCCGAAGATCAATAAGGTCGAGGTCTACTGGCATCAAGTCACGTACCGCAGCGTGCTGCTTTATATTTCGGTGCTTCTCGTATTGATCTTTGCAGCAGGCTATCTGGTGTTCCCGGATTCCTTCGCTGGATTTATCCGGCATGTTTCGACGGCGCTGCAGAGCAAAGACACGGCGACAGCTGCCGGCGGCATGCGCGGAGCGCGGTTTGTGAACATCGAAGGAAAGGTGCAGATTAAGAAGGCAAATTCCGTGCAATGGATCACTGCCGATTATCAGATGACCCTCGATAAAGGCGATTTGATCCAAACAGGTCCGGATGGGCTGGCGCGTCTGACATTCGCTGATGGAACCAATTATACGGTGCAGCCGCAGACGCTTGTTACCGTCGAAGAGATTTTTGTACCGAAAGACAGCGCCTCAAGCGTTGGCGTACACATCAGCGCGGGAAACGTGGACTTGACGACTGGGACGTGGCAGATTCCCGGATCGAAAGCGGAAGTTTCGTTTCAAGATGCTGTAGCGTCTCTGCATGAGAACAGCCATGCGGACGTGAAGACCGATCCAAATACAAAGCAGAACGAGATTACGGTCGCGTCCGGCGCGGCGGACGTGCAACGCGGCGGCGAGCAGGTGCAGTTGCAGCAATATCAGCGAGCCACATTCGCTCAGGGCGGCCCGATCACCAAGACAAACATCCTGGCGCCTCCGGGATTGGTACAGCCAGTGAATCTGCAACCAATCATTGTTCCGGATCCGAAGCACACGTCAATTCGCTTTGAATGGCAGCCGATCGCCACGGCCAACGAATACGAATTGGAGATTAGTGACACAGCGATGTTCAATCGCCTACTGGCAGACCGGAGGACTAGCGATACGGCTGTGGACGTGACCGGGCTCAGTTCAGGCGAGTATTTTTGGACAGTGAAGGCGATTGATGCGAAAGGCACGTCAAGCGAAGCGGCAGATCCGTTCAAGTTCTCTATGGTGGCGCAGGACAAAGCGCAGAATATGAAGCTCGTCGTGGATCCTCCAGAGTTCCACGGCAAGGTGGTGGAGATCAGCGGTTATACTGAGCCGGGAGCGGCGTTGCTGGTCGATGGCGACGCTGTGGCAGATATTGGTGCGGACGGACGGTTTCGTTATTTTACGGAGCAGATGACATCAGGTCCGCACGTGATTGTCATCACGGGACAAGACCGGCGGGGCTTGACCGGAACACAGCGTATCCCAGTGGTTGTCCCATAATTTTCAGTTTTCTTACGCAATTTTTGAGCAGTTGCACTTTGTGGGCGGGGGAATAGCAGGCCGCGAGGGGTTCATGAAAAACGGATATTCGATGAGGTCGGTGTTTAGTCTTTTTTCGTCCGATCTCGCCATCGATTTGGGGACCGCAAACACGCTTGTATTTGCGAAAACGAAGGGCATCGTGGTGAATGAGCCTTCGATCGTAGCGATTAACAAGAACAACGCCGAGGTGGTTGCGGTTGGCAAAGAAGCGAAGGAAATGCTGGGGCGCACGCCGGGCAACGTGGTGGCCATCAAGCCTATGAAGGACGGCGTCATTGCCGACTTCAAGGTGACGGAGAAGATGCTCACCTACTTCATCCAGAAGGCCCACAACCGCCGGGTGCTGGTGCATCCGCGAATTGTGATCGGAGTGCCCAGCGAAATTACACCGGTGGAAAAACGCGCAGTGCAGGACTCAGCTTATCGAGCGCGCGCCAGCGAAGTTTATCTGGTGGAACAAGCCATGGCAGCGGCGATTGGCGCGGGACTGCCGATCGAAGAGCCTTCGGGAAACATGGTAGTGGACATCGGCGGAGGCACGACCGATATCGCCGTGATTTCGATGAGCGGCATCGTCTACTCCCGGTCCGTGCGCGTCGCGGGAAACGAGATGGACGAATCGGTGATGCACTATCTGAAGCGCAAGTACAACCTGCTCGTCGGAGAACGCACCGCAGAACAGATCAAGATCGAGATTGGGTCCGCGTATCCACTGGAAAAACCTTTGACGCTGGAAGTGAAGGGCAGAAACCTAATCGAAGGCGTGCCGCGGACGGTGACCATTGACGACAGCGAAATCCGGGAAGCCCTTTCCGAATGCATCGCGACGATTTTGAATGCGATTCGCGTGGCCCTTGAACGTACGCCGCCCGAGCTTTCCGCTGATATCAGCGACCGGGGCATCGTTCTGACCGGGGGAGGAGCGCTGATCAAGAATCTGGATAAGCGGATTCGGGAAGAGACCGGATTGCCGGTTTCCATTGCCGACGATCCGCTGGCGTCTGTGGTGCTGGGCACAGGGAAAATGCTCAGCGATTTCAGGCTTCTTCGCCTGGTTTCGATTGATTAAGGCACGGACTCTCGAAAACTATGGAAGTCCCTTCCCGCCATCGACCGCTGGTTCTGCTGGTCGCTGTAATCCTGGCGCAGGTCTTGCTGCTCGCGTTTCAAATCCGACGCGACCGCGACGTGCGCCTGATTCGCGTCTGGTCGGCGGAACTACTCACGCCCTTGCAGCGTGGAGGAACGTTCATCGTTTCGAAAGCTGATGCGGTGTGGTTCGGCTACATCGATTTGCGGAATGTCCGGGCGGAAAACCGCAGTCTTGCTGAACAGCTTGGCGACCTGCGGTTAAAAAATCAGCAACTGCAGGGGCAGGCGGCTCAGGCGGTGCGGCTTGCGCGGCTGCTCGGCTTTCGTCAAGCGAACGCCGATATTCCGATGATGGCAGCGGAGGTCATTGGCGCTAACGCCGACGCGACAAGCCGGACGGTCTTCATCAATCGTGGAGAAGAGGACGGCATCCGGCGCAATATGGCGGTTATAACGCCGGATGGAGTCGTGGGAAAAATCTCCGAGGCGCTGCCACATACGTCCCAAGTTCTGTTGGTCACCGACCGTGAAAGCGGCGTTGGCACGCTGCTGGCAGGAACGCGAACACATGGAGTTGTGAAAGGCACGGGAGATCCATTGCTGTGGATGGATTACGTGAGCGCGGACGAAAAAGTCCCCGGCGGCGAGGAAGTGCTGACGTCGGGGGAAGACCGCATTTTCCCAAAGAATCTGCCGGTGGGATGGGTGGCCTCGACGAAGGCGGGGTTCCCGTTTCAAACGATTGAAGTCACTCCGTCTGCTCATCTGGATCGGCTTGAAGAAGTGCTTGTGCTGACCACAGAGAAATCTCTGGATATTCACCCGGCCCCTGAAGCGAACTCCTCGTCGCAACAGACTTCTCCAGACGCGAAGCCAAGACAGAATGTAAACACGGTCACTAAGGCTGAAGTTCCCGCGAGCGGCACGCCACAGCAACAAGCTGCAAAGCCAGCGGCAACCAAGGCTGTTCCAGCAAAAAAGGTTACGGCGCCGGCGGGCACTGGTAACCCACAATGAGACGATCCCTGCCATGAGCGTGCGCATGGATTCCCAATCGCAGCATATCGAGGTGCATAAGTTCTACGCCGGAGCTGTGCTCGGCATCTGTTTTCTGGCGCTTGTTTTACAAGCCTTCCTGAACCGGTTCAGTCCGCGATTCGGAATACTCGAACTGCCGCTGCTGGTCGTGGTTTATTTCGGGCTCAGCCGGCGCAATTCGGTCATTGGTCTGGTGCTCGGAACAGCGGTGGGCTTGCTGCAGGATGGCATAAGCCATACGCCGATTGGGCTTTATGGCATCGCAAAAGGATTTATCGGCTATATCGCGTCCTCGATTGGCGCGCGGTTGGACACAGAACACCCGATCAGCCGTTTTATTTTGATGTTCTTGTTCTTTCATATTCACCAGGTGCTGCTGGCGCTGATGATGCGGTTGCTTTTGGCCCAACACGCGCCGTTCTTTACGGTGCATTTGCTGATTTCATCTCTGCTCAATTCGGTGATCGGAGTCTTTCTTTTCGCGGGACTCGACCGCCTGAGAAAACAATAGCCGCATTGCCTTCCATAGCTTCATTGACCTAACATTCGCGCTCCGATTATGCCGCTGTCCTCGAATCTCGCTGCAGAACGATCCAATCAACGCAACGCGGTGGCCGCATGTTTTCTGGGTTGGACGCTGGATGCGTTTGACTTTTTTGTTCTGACTTTCGTCTTGGCGCCGATTGCCAAGGATTTTCACAAAAGCATTCCGGAAATCACACTTGCGATTACTGCAAGTCTGGCCACCCGGCCGCTCGGTGCATTCATTTTTGGCCTGCTCGCCGACCGATACGGGCGCCGCCTGCCGCTCATGCTCGACGTGCTTTTTTACTCTGTGATCGAAGTCCTTTCCGGCTTCGCCCCAAACTATTCAGTGTTCATCGTTCTCCGACTGCTCTATGGAATTGGAATGGGCGGCGAATGGGGCGTGGGAGCTTCGCTGGCGTTGGAATCTGTACCGGCAAAATGGCGCGGAATTTTCTCCGGCCTGCTGCAGGAGGGCTACGCCTTCGGATATTTGCTCGCGGCCGTGGCCTATTGGCTCGCGTTTCCACATTTCGGCTGGCGCGCGCTGTTTTTTATCGGCGGATTGCCTGCGCTGCTGACATTGTTCATTCGATTCAAAGTGAAGGAAAGCGAAGCATGGGCGGCGACTGCATCGAAAAACGATTGGGGCACGTATTGGCGAGCGATTTTCGGAAACTGGAAGCGGTTTGCGTATCTTGTCCTGCTGATGGCACTGATGAACTTCATCTCGCATGGCACACAGGATCTTTATCCAGCGTTTCTCCAGTTGCAGCGTGGATACCGGCCTAGCACGACTGCGCTCGTCACGGTTATATCGATGATTGGCGCGATAGCGGGAGGTCTGGTCGTCGGGCTTTACTCCGACCGACGCGGACGGCGGCGCGCAATGATCGGATCAATTGTTCTTGCGCTCATTTTGATTCCAGCGTGGATCGCGGCGCCGAATTTCGCGGTGATTTTGATCGGCGCATTCCTGATGCAATTCATGGTGCAGGGGGCATGGGGGGTGATCCCGGCGCACATCAATGAGCTGTCGCCAGACAGGCTGCGGGGATTCTTTCCTGGATTTGCGTATCAGATCGGCGTGCTATTTGCGGCATCAAGTGCTCACTTAGAAGCTGTAATGGGACGGCGGATGTCCTACGGGCATGCGATGGGAATCTTTGCGGCGACTGTTCTCATATTGGGCGCAGTCGTGATCGCGTTTGGTCCGGAAGCCCATAGCGTCAGGTTTGGCCGCGAAAACGATTGAACGATGAAGGGAAGGAATCCCGACTTGCCCGAAGCCGTTCGCTCTTTCGCACGGATGCGAGAGATGCTTGCGCAGGTGACGGCAAGTTGCGTCTAAAGAACTTCGAGCGTCCGGCAAATTGCCCACGGGTATGCTATCGTTCGGTACCTGCGCCGGCTTGGTGCGCATAAGGATATGGCGGAAAAACTGGTTCTTGTCGGAGTCTTGCCGGAAGTCGTTCTGATTGAAGATACGGATCAGGTGGTGTGGGTGGCGGAAAGCGGAAACCTAAAGGTTGAATTCGACCCTCAACGCTGCCCTTTCTCGTCAAACGTGTTCCAGGCCCCCCCTGGAGTACGGCTGATGAGCGGGACGCCGCGGGCGGGCGTCAAGTCCGGTTCATTCAAGTATCGTCTAGCGATTAATGACCACGTGATCGCCCAAGGGGAAGTGATTCTCCGGGCGAAATGATCGACTGGCCTGCGTTAATCGCTCGCCAAGGCCGTGCGGCCAGAGCTGACGGAATCGGCTAGAGCACGCCGCGCCTGCGCGAGCCGGAAAGCTGAGACGGCGCGCCCTGCCGGCAAGGCGAATTCCGCCATGCGACGCGGAAACTCCCGTCTCCGGTCGTAGTGCAAGCCCATTTTGCCAAGCAACTCGGCGGCGACCTTTGGATCATCGCTTCGCTCAACGCCCCAAAACCAAAGGCGCTCCTCGTCCCTTTGGAGCACCTGAATCGTCTCCTCAAGCTTCTTCATAGCTGCGTCAAATGAGGAAACCAGGAAGAAGACAGGAAGCGACCAGCTCCTCTGGCCGAAGCGTACTTGAACGCGAACCGAATACTTCCCATTCTGATTGATCTCAATACAACAGCGGTATTCATTCCGATCTGCGGCTATTCGCTGACTCATAGATTCCTCGATTTTGGAGAAGCCAATCTCCGATCTCACTGCTATGCGGGCGATGCATTTATGGCCACGAACTGGCCTTTTAAGTCACTCCATGGGGCGATGCGCTGGGAAGATCTGACGCCCCGCTGGCAACGGGAGTCTTCAAAGCTGCGGAAGGAATATGCTAAATGAGCGCGGGACGCCGCGCAACAGGAAAAGGATAACGTCCAACGTCACGGCAACTGTTTATTTTACAATAAGTTAGCTTGATGTTTGATTCATGAGCAGCTTCAGATTTGCGGCGTTAAAGGCAAGTTTGCCTTCGTGCTCATAGCGCTTCTGGAGCGCATCATGGAAGGCCTCGAACGCAGTTTGCTGCTTTTCTGCGAGGATTTGCTTCTCCAAGCTATCCTTTGCCTTCGCGAAGTCCTCGGGACTTGCACCTTGCTTTACCTTCACCTGGTACACTACCCAGTTCCCATTAAGTAGAATCGGGGCTCCAGTCTGACCCTGGTTCATGTTAAATGCGGCTTCCAACTCGGTTGCCGAACCGACGTCTCCGACCTGACTGGTCCTAGTGATTGGATCCGTGGTCTTGGCTTCCAGGCCAAGCAATTTTGCCGCCTTCTCAAAAGTCGTACCGCTCTTCGCATCCTTCGCGAGTTCTTGCGCTTTCTGGCCGGCGAGGTCCTGCGCCTTCTGCTTACGATAGTCCGCTAGCACTCTGTCGCGGACTTCGGCCAGAGTTCCCTGGTGGCCCGCGGCGATCTTATCGACAGACAGAATCACGTAGCCGCGGTCGATGGAGATGGGCTGGCTCAATTCGCCCGGGTGCAACGAAAAAAGCGCCTCTTGCAGCGCGGAGGCCGAACCCAAATCACCCACCGCGTCGGTGACGCTAACCAATGGCGTCTCGCCTGTCCGCAGATTGAATTGTTTCGCTATCGCGTCGATGCCTTGCTGGTTCGACTGGCGTACCGCCGCGGCAAGCTTGTCTGAAATGTCGCCTTCCTCTGAGTTCAGTTTCTCCTGGGTTAAGGTATTGACGATAGAATCCTTAACTTCGCCCAAGCTCTTGGTGTGCGCATCTTCCTTGTCGATAACCTTAATAATGTCAAAGCTATACGGTGTCTGTACAAGGTCTGAAATGCCACCTTTGGGAAGGCTGAACGCGGCTTTTTCAAATGCAGGGGCTGTCTGGTCAGCCACAATCCAGCCAATGTCGCCACCCTTCGACTTTGTGTTGGCGTCTTCCGAGTACTTCTTCGCCAAGTCAGCGAAATTCGCGCCGTGCTTGGCCTGATCGTCGACCTTTTGCGCTTGGACTTTTATGAGTGCGACCTCGGCGTCGGTCTTCCCGAGCGTATTGAAGAGGATGTGCGCGACGTCAACGCGGTTTTCGACCTTGTAGTCATTCACGTGCTGCTGGTAATAGGTTTGAACATCGGCATCGCTAATCTTGATGCTCTGCTTGAGCTGGTCGAGGTCGAGGAGGGCGTATTTTGCGGACCGCTTCTCGGGTACCTGATACAGAGTTTCGTTCTTCGTGAAATAGGCCGAGAGCTCAGCTTCCGTGGGATTCACGGACGACTGGAGATCCGAGGGCTTTATTTCGACATAGTCCAACTGCACCTTTTCGTTCGTATAGCGATAGCGGGCCTCAACTTCTTGCGGTGTGACGCTGATGCCATCGGTCACCAGGAACTTGAACTTGTCCACGAGCACGGCGGTGCTCACATAGTCTTCAAATTCGGGCACCGACATGCCTGTTCGCACTTCGACTTCCTGTGCGTAACGCTCCGGACCCACCCAAACGCCGCCAGGAAAGGCTGTGGGAAGCAACTGCTTGATGCGATCGGTCACCTCGTCGGGAGTAACTTGAATGCCCAAGCGATCCGCTTCCATGTCGAGCAGGCGCTTGAAAACCATTTGATCGAGCACCTGGCGCATGTACAGGCCTTGCATGGCTTGCGGAATGTTTTGACCGCGGGTCGTTTCGGTGAACTTTTGACGGACGTTCATGACGCTGATATCTTCTCCGCCGACCGTCGCGACAGCATCGGGGCGTCCGGTGCTGCTGCCGCCGATGCCTCCGACGGGAGCAAGAGTCAGCGCCATCGCAACACAAATCAGCACTAATACAGCGCCGAGGAAAATCTTTACGGCGGTTTTGCTTTGACTGAGATTCTTTAGCAAGTGTGGTCCAGTCTCATTGACAAACTACCAATTATAAAAGAGTCCCGAACACGACTCAACTTGAATCCGAACGGGCAGGTATCGCGGCAGTATTGAGGGTTTAGGGGCTTGCTACCATCCGGCGACCGTTTTCGTCCAATGATTGACAGAACAGCAGATTCACAAGTATGGTTATTTTGGGTGTGCAGTCGTTGGAGCAATCCTGATGAGCCCAGCCTTACGCTCTCTCTTTGTGGGATTTCCTAGGGTTATCGTGGCGATTGCTTTATTCCTTTGCGCCGCGGCGTCCGCCCACGCTCAGTTCCCTACTCAGGTCCGTCCAATCGGAGGAGGCCCTCAAAAGGGCACTATCACGGTGTTTATCAGGGGTCCGGAAGGCGGACCCCTTTCTGTCATACCTACGCTCTCGCTCCGCTCGACGGCCCGAGGCTCGATGCCAGGATTCGCTCAGCGAGACGGTAGCACGGGCTGGGTTTTCTCCGACGTCGAGATCGGTGACACATATGAAGTGGATGTGAAGGCTGATGGTTATCAGCCCGCGAGTCAAGAAGTCGAGATGCTTAGTGCAAATACCCAAGTCATTGTCTTCCTGACCCCCGCAGGGGAAGAAGTGAAATTCCATCCTCCTTCCGGACAGTTCGTACTGGCGCCTCGCGCGCAAAAGGAAGTAGAACAAGGGATTAAAGATCTGAATGCCAGTAAGATCCCCTCCGCGCAAAAGCATTTTCAAAAAGCACTGACTATGGCACCTGGGAACCCGTACGTGAATTACGCGATGGGGATGAGCTACTTGATTTCAAAGCAGTTGTCGCAGGCCAAACCGTATCTGGAAAAGTCGGTTTCGATTGATCCTAAGCAGCCCGTTGCCCTGCGTGCGCTGGGTACGTTGCGTTTTCAGTTGGCGGACTACCCTGGAGCTGTCGAGACGTTAAGCCAAAGCCTCAAGCTTGATTCTTCGTCCTGGAATGCGGAATGGATGCTCGCGGACTCGTATTTGCGCGAACACGATTTCGCCCAAGCACGCATTCATGCGGAGCAGGCTTTGTCGGTGGGAAAAGGGAAGGCAACGTCTGCGCAGTTGCTTCTCGGCGAAGCGTTGGCTGGGTTGGGAGACCGCCCCAAGGCAATCGACGCCTTACACACATACCTTACGGCCTTCCCACACGATCCTCACGCCGCCGGAATCCAAGGGCTCATAAAACAACTACAGGCTGCACCGGCAGTTGTCGAAACCGCTGTGGAGACGAGCGGGCCTCGGTCTTCGATGGCTCCGCCTTCCTCTGTCGCGGAGCCTTTGACGATTCCGGCAACCGCACCGCCGGTTGAGCTTCCTCCGAAGGAGAGTTGGGCGCCAGCCGATATCGACGCAGAAAAGCCTTTCGTAATCTCCGGAGCGGCTTGCCAGCTCGACAAGGTCCTAGACGAAACGGGGAAAAACGTTGTGCGGTTTGTAAGCGATCTGGAGGAGTTTACGGCAACCGAAGAGTATCAGTCGGTTGAGGTCAAACGTGACGAGCGGCTGGAAACTCCAGATGAACGCACGTTCAGTTACATGGTCTTCCTAGAGAAACCGCGTGAGCGACTGATCGAGGTTAAGGAAATTCGCAATCATGACAGAGACTCCGACGACACGCTTGGCCGACTTGCCGACAATGGTGGGCCTGGCTTAGTGTTGGCGTTCCACCCGTTCTTCCGGGATGATTTTGCCTGGCGATGCGAAGGCCTCAGTGAATGGAAAGGGCAGCCGGCCCGGCTCGTGCATTTCGAACAGCGCAGTGACCGACCGACAAGCCTGCTCGCCAGTTTTCAGACGACCTCTGGTGAGGAATTCGCACTTCCTCTTAAAGGACTGGCATGGATCTCGGCCAAGACGGGTCAAGTCGTTCGCCTCGAAACCGACCTAGAGCGTCCTATCGAGCCGCTCGGCTTAAAGCGCGAACATTGGGTTATCGAGTACGCCCCAATCAGTTTCAGCACGCGCAAAGTGAGCCTGTGGTTGCCGGAAAGTGCGGACGTATATTACCAATTTCAAGGACACTACCTGCACCATCAGCATCGGTTCAGCAACTTTAAGCTTTTCTGGGTTGGCACATCGCAAAAGATCGAGACACCTAAAGAAGTCTCCCCGTCCAAAAAGCCTCAAGCTTAAGTTTGATTGGCGGATTTAGATAAAATCGACCGGCGACTATCGTCAATTGGAACGCTGAAGCGTACAGGGGTTGAGTTCGGCAGGCGAGGTGAATCCGCTGAGGGCCATGGACAATTCAAAATCGGCCAGGAGGTTCAGAATCGCGTCGCGAACGCCAGCCTCACCAGCCACCGCCAATCCCCAAATGTAAGGCCGCGCAACCAGAACGGCGCGCGCTCCCAAAGCCAAGGCCTTTATGATGTCTGCGCCGCGGCGTATGCCGCTGTCAAAGAGCACAGGAATTTTTCCACCCACCACCTGGACAATGCTTGGAAGCGCATCGAGCGCGGCGACCGCGCCATCAACTTGCCGGCCGCCGTGGTTTGAAACGATGATTCCATCCACGCCGCAATCAAAAGCGCGCGACGCGTCGTCACGGTGCAATATCCCTTTGAGAAGAATCGGCAGCTTGGTGTGTTGACGCAAAAAAGCCAAATCGTTCCACGTGAGCGTGGTGTTTGTGAAAATATTTGCCCAAAGCCGTATGGCTTCAGCGGGATTCTGCTCCGGAGGCTCTTTCAAGGCAGCACGGAAGACGGGGTCAGCGAAGTAATTGGATAGGCCCTCGCCAGAAAAGAAGGGCAGGTATCCGTGTTCGAGATCCCGCTCCCGCCATCCGAGCATTGAGGTGTCCAATGTAACGACCAGTGCCGTGTAGCCGGCCTTTTCGGCGCGTTGCAGCATACTCACGGTCAATTCGGGATTCTTTCCCCAATAGAGTTGAAACCAGCGCTGGCCCGTCCCCATCGCTTCCGCGACCTTCTCAATCGTCTTCGTCGACACAGTGCTCAAAACGAAT
>Ga0126373_10002474_pt1 | contig 13663 bp, 16 predicted proteins | sample PanSoiMetPlot_11_FD_92545 | JGI IMG/M metagenome (GOLD analysis project Ga0126373, IMG submission 92545) | Tropical forest soil microbial communities from Panama - MetaG Plot_11 | ecosystem: Environmental > Terrestrial > Soil > Tropical forest > Bulk soil | place: Panama | collected 2016-02-17 | reverse complement strand
GTGCCCCCCGGAGTTGTGCCCCCCGGAGTTGTGCCCCCCGGAGTTGTGCCTAGGGGGGCGCCCTGGTTCACGGTGGTGAGCGTGTCAGTGAGGGTCGGAGCTCGGCCGAGAATGGCGCGCCCGTCCGAGGTCTGCATGAACTGCGGATAGCTGCCTGTCATGCGCTCAAAGGTGGCACGCGCGGGCTCCCGCGGGGGTTACAACTCCATCACGAAATTCGGCATGTCGCGGGTCATGCCGAGACGCAGCGCCAGAGGCGAAAGATCGGATTGGCCGAGCTCGCTCGAGAGGTGAAACCGCCGGGCCCCTTGCGAGCGCCCCCACGCTATCAGAGCGCGCAGCAGTTTCAAAGTCGCCCACGGCTCCTTGACCAGCCGATCGTTGCCGAAGAGGAACAGGCAGTAGCACTGGACGAAGCTTGGCCAATAGAAGGTCGTCGTGCAGCAGCCGACCAGGGCGTGGTTTCCGGACATGAGGAAGAGATGGTTGGGGTCATCGAGCCGCGCCTCGAACCAGGCCCGGGTGGCGGCCCGGTCGTGCTTGCCATAGGTGAGGTAGAACATGAGCAGCGCGCGATCGAGATCGCAGGGGCGCATGAGATGCACATCGCTAATTACCGAGGACAGCACGGATCGCCTGGTGTTCCAGGAAATTCTGGAACATCCATTGCCGGACGTTTTCGGGGTCCTTGAGGTCGAGGCCCTGGAGGTCTGAGCCCTGGATCTGGAGCAGCCCGTTCATGTCGATGTGGTAAGCCTGGTGGCGCTGGAGCCAGGAGCGCATGTCCTTCTGCGGCAGCGGGTCGATGACATAGACCGGCAGATTCAACCCGAGCTTCCGGTTGAGGTCGTCGACGATCGCTAGGTGATCCTGCCAGTGGGCAAAGAGCCAGGACCGCATCCCTTCCGCCCCCGGCGGGGGGTAGAGGATATGCGGCAGCGCCATTAGGACGTTTTCGAGCCGAGCAGGCGCCGGGCGTTATAGGAATCCTCGAGCGGGCGGACCTCGAGCTCGCGGGTGCGGACGGGCGTCCCCATCTCGACGCTCGAGACCCGGAAGAGGTTGCGCCCTGGTCCCTCCTGGTAGGCCGTGCCGGCGGGCGCCTCGCCGCAGCACAGGCGCTTGTTGCCGTTGGGGAAGATGTCACGCCTTGACATTGGCCTTCTCCGCGACCTTGGCGGCGACCGCCGCTTTCACCGCGGCAGGCGGGCCCTCGCCGGGGGGCATGTCGGGGCCGTCGGGGACGTTGCCCTCGGCGAGCCAAGCCTGGTAGGCGGCCCATTCCGGGTTGGGGAAGTCGGGGTCTTCATGAATCCATTTGCCGTCGCTGACGCGGACGACGCCGGTGGCGGGGGTGCGGATCAGATGGTAGTCGGCGGCCATGTTGCCCTCCCTCCTTGGGATCTTGGGGTTGGGATGAGTTTATCACCGTTTGCGGCGGGCTTGGATCTTGCCGGCGACCGAGGCGGTCGGCGGCAGGTAATCCACTTCGAGATAGGTTTGCCAGACATTGGTGAGGTTGGTCGTGCCGGCGGGCCGGTGAACGCCGACCTCGCTGGCGTCTAGCTCGCTGACGCTCGCGGCCGGTGTCGCCCAGACCCCGGTCGAGAAGCGGTCGACGCCGGCATCGTTCTGGGGGATTCCGTCATCGAAGAAATTGCCGGCGGTGATGTGGCAGAGGTTCATCGTCCCCTGGCTGTTGCGGCCGTAGCTCCTGGTCGCGCAGGCGTTGATGGTCCCGATCAGCCCGGTCGGGTTGTGGCGGATGGTCTGGCGCTGGTCGGCGTTGACGTTGGTGCTGGCTCCGTTGCCGTTATTGACGAGCGGAATCGTATTCCAGGTGACGTCGAGGGTGCCGCCGGTCTTCGTCCATTGGTTATAGGTGGGGGCGAGGACCGCCGGGTTAGCCCCGGGAATCCGCACGACCTTGCCATCGCCGAGGTAGTTGCTGACTCCATCCTTGATCCGGACATCGTCATATTTGTAGTCGACGGTTTGGTTGTTGCGATTGGTGACCTTGCCGATTTGTATGATGCCGAGGGTAAAGTTGCCGGCATAGGTGAACTCATCGGCGCCGGGCGTCTGGCCTGCGGGATAGACCCGGTATTTCATGGTGCTGACACCGGCAGGGCAGAAGTGTTCGATGGTGTACCAGGTGCCGGGGGTAAGGACGGTCGTGCCGGTGGCTTTGAGGCTGGTGCCGCCGTCATAGAGCGCCAGCGTCCCGTTGCTGTTGATTCGAAGCTGGCTGTCAAGCGTGTAGATTTCCTCAGAGAGAGACGCCGGCAGGGTGTCGACCTTGAAGCCGAAGCGGACTGCTATCGGCAGGGTGAAGGCCAAGGCCCCGCCGGATGGACCGACCGGCCCGAGCGAGCCATCGCCAGAGGTAGTCGGGTTGATGCGGGCGCAATAGGTGCCGCTGCGCGCCCCGGTCGAGATGAGGCTGGAGGTGCCGAGCCCGCTCATCTCGAAACCCGCCACGCCGCATTCGAAGCCGGCGAGGAATTCGGTCATCGTTCACGGCGGGCCCAGATCGCGCCCGAGACCGTGGCCGTGGGCTGGGTCGTGATCATCCATTGGACGAACTGGCAGTCGTAGTTGAAGGTGACGTTGTGGTAGGGCGAAAGCCCGGCGCCGAAGCCGACGTCGGTTCCCGGCGGATAGACCGTGCCCTGGACGGGCTGATGGGCGGCGGGATAGGCCGTACCCTGGGTATCGCCGAGCCAGAGATTCGGGCCGGCGTTGAAGTAGAGTTGGGACCCGTTGAAGAGCTGGTAGGCCGGGGCGAGGGCCGAGCCGGCATTGCATTCGCCCTGGTTGGCGGTCGTCAGGCTGGTGCCCGTCGAATCCACGGCGAGCGTTACCGTGTCGTAGTGGTAGGTCCCATCGCTGCGGCCGAGCAGGGCATAGACCAGTTGGGCCTTCCAGATCGGGCCCGAGAAGTTCCATTGCACCGCGACGGGGAAGCCATAGAGCGGGAACGGGGCCGAGGGCAGATTGCCGGTGATGCGGAACTGCGCCACCGTCGCCCCGCCGACCGTGGGTAGGTTGAAGAAATCGACGGTGATGGTGAGCTGGTTGGTGGGATTGAGGGTGATGATCAGCCCTTGGGCGTTGGCGACATGGCCCGAGGCGAAGGGTTTCAGGATCGAGATGACGTTGGCCGAGGCCGGGCCGCCGATCCGCATTCCCGTCGGGTCGACCCAGCCGGTGATCAGGCCGGCGTTGCTGATGAGGCTGCCGGCGGGGAGCGTCACGGATCCTGCGCGGTTGCGCCCGAAGTGCATCCCAACCGCGGTATAGGCGCCGGTGCTGGCGACGTTGGTGGCATCGTTGTTCGACTGCGGGGCCAGGCCGTCGGTGTCGCTGGTGTAGCCGAAGGGGACCAGGGTGGCGCCTGAGACCGTGCCAGAGTTGGGATAGAAGGTCTGGCCGGTATTCTGGCCGTTGTAGTAGTAGGCCGCCCCGCCGCCGCCGAGCGGGACCGAGCCATTGCTGCCCCAATTCTTGGGCGCGAAGGCCGGGTTGCCGGCGATCGAACCGCCGCTGTCGTAAAAGCGGGTGAAGGTCGCGACGTCCTTCATGTCGAAGTTGAGGAAGTAGGGGCCCGGCATGGGGTGGACCTAATAGTTCAGGGTGACGTTGAGATAGACGGTGACCGGGCTCGCCGTGGAGACCCGGATGGCGCCGGTCTGGAGGATCGAGACGCTGGTCGCCTGGATGTTGGAGACGCCTTCGCCGAAGGTCGTATCGACCGTGTGGCCGGGGGCGATGGCGACCTGCATTCCGTTGTTGGTGGCGCTGGGCACGGCCGAGCCCCAGACCTCCCAATCGCCGGCGGATAGTGCGATCGAGACGATGTCGGTGGCGGTGTTGCGGACGACCCCGACCCCGGAGGCCGTGGCCGATATGACTTCGCCGACATGCCCCGCCGCGGCGTTGCCACCGTCGACCACACCCATGGTGCCGTCGCCGGCACCCCCGCTGGCCGGAGGATTGGTGTAGTTGGGCGGCAGAGTTCCTCCGCCCCCGCCACCCCCGCCGCCCCCGCCCGATCCGCCGGCGACGAAGTCGGCCTGGATTCCGTTGCCCGAGATGACGACCTCGGTCGCGACCCCGGCGATGAACATATTGGCTGAGAGCGCGGCCCCGCCGGCATGGACCGGGATCGCCGCGAGGCTGCCGACCTGGATGGTGACCGCGCCCGAATTGTTGGCCGGGGCGATGAAGTTGAAGCGCTGGCCGTTGCTATAGCCGGTGGGGACCGGCTGGTTGGGAGCGACGGTGAGCAGCAGGTTGTTGGTCCCGGAAGCCGTGCAGTAGGTCGTGCCCATCGCAGCGACCGCGGCGAACTCCTGGTCGAGCAATGCGGCCGGGTTGTTGCCGGCGGGGAGGTTGGCGAAGGTTACCGGGAGGGCCATTGTCGATCACCCGTAGATCGCGCTGTTTTCGTAGTGTAGCTGCAGGAGCAGGAGAACTTCGTCGGGATTGCTGGTGGTCGCGGTCATGCCGAGCAGCCGGCCGCTGGCGTCGACGTCCTTGCCGGCGATGCAGAGCCCGGTGACGGTGAAGTAGATGTTCTGGGCGCTCGCGTTCTGGAACTGGATCGCGCCACCGAAGGCGGTGATGAAGGTGATGGTGTTGGCGGCGTTGATGCCGCTATCGATCGAGTTGAACTCGTTGTCGATGGTGACCGCGAGCGAGGTCGGGGTGGTGCTCTTCGACTGGATCATGACGTAGAGGCGGAAGGTGTTCTTGTAGATCATGACGCCGTCGCCGGCCCACAGCTTCGACTGCACCTTCTTGCTCAAGCTCGCGCTCGGGCTGCCGAACAGGGGATAGACGGCGTGGCCGTCGGTGCCCCAGGCGGCGAGCACGCCGTTGAACTCCTGGCCCCAGATGAAGACGAGCGGGGATTCCTGGCTGGCAATCCACCATTTCTGGCCGTCCCAGATGGTCATGACCTTGCGGGTGGGCGCGGGCACGACGGTGCTGAACGGATCGGTGATGGTCCACAGCACCATGTAGCAGCGGATATCGAAGATGTTGCAGACCGCGGCCGAGGGGAATTGGGTCATGGATCCCGCCGTCGGGATGGCGGGCGCCGCGAGGAGCAGGCCGTCGAGCGGGTCTGAGACCTTCTCGACGCTGCCGCCGTAGCAGGCATAGATCCCGCTGGTGGTCATGGCGACGATCCCCCGCCCGAAGACGTCGACGCTGTCGCGCCAGGGGGTGCCGATCTGCGGGTCGACATTGGCGACGTTGAAGGTCGTCGTCGTCGGCGAGCCCGAGGTCTGCACGTTCGAGATGACCTGGACCGAGGAATCCCCGTAGAGGTAGAGGAAGCCGTTCGAGCTCTGCAGGTGGGTGAAGGCGACCCGGAGTGTGGAATCGTTCGAGGGGAAGATCCCGCCCCCGGCCGAGGTCGCGAAGTTGGCGATCGCATTGGGGGCGGTGAAGGCGACCTTGTTGCCGAAGCCGACCCAGACCCGGTTCTGGAAGTTCTCGATGCAGGTCCCGGTGATGCCGCTGGGCATGGTCGGCAGCCTGACCCCGGCGACGTTGTTGGGGATGGCGAGCGCCACCGCGCCTGAGCCGCCGCCGCCGGCGAAGGCGACGGTGGGGTTGCCGGTATAGCCCGAGCCCGGGTTGGTGATGTTGAAGGAGGTGACGATTCCGGCGGTCAGGATAGCGGTCGCCGTCGCGCCTGAGCCGGCGGCGCCGGTGAAGCTGACCGTGGGCGCGGTCGTGTAGTTCGAGCCGCCATTGATGATGATGATCTGGTTGATCGCCCCGCCCGCCGTGCCGCCGGGGGTGACCTGGCCGATGAGGACGGTGGGCTCGCCGGTGTAGCCGGTGCCCGGATTGGTGATCTTGAGCCCGGTGACGACGCCGCCCGAGACGGTGGCCGTGGCGCTGGCGCCGGTGCCGCCGCCGCCGACGATCTGGACGTCTGGGGCCGAGGTATAGCCCAGACCCGGCGAGATCAGGTCGGCGTCGGAATAGGGTGCCAGGCCCCCGGAGCCGAACAGCGTCGTGCCGTCCCAGATGAAGTAGCCGGTCGAGGCGATGACCTGGAGGTAGGTGTTATTCCACTGCGCGATTTGCGGGAGAGTCCCCCCGGTATAGAAGCTGTTGGCCGCGCCGAGCGAGGTCACAGCCCCGGTATCGGTGCGAACCGCGAGCGCGCTGCCGTCGGAAAGGCAAAGGAAGTGGTAGGGCAATGCGCCGATGTTGAAGGAATCGGCATAGACGATTTGCAGCCCGGCGTTGTTATAGAGCTGGGGCCCGAACCCGTACATGGTCCTGAGGTTGCTGCGCCCGATCGGCATCCAGTTTTCGCACCAGCTCATCTGCTGGTCGTCGATGCCGGGCCTCGTCGCCTTGGAGTTGAAGCCTTCGAAGCCTTCGAGCTGGAAGGTCTTGAGCCGGCCGGCGGCGAAGGCTTTCTGGTCAATCGCCATTAGGCGTTCACATAGTAGTCGGGGACGTTGCCGAAGCGGCTGAAGGTGCCGGCCCGGGTCATGTACCACTGGTATTTCTTGAGCTGGCGATCGGCGTTGTCGACCTGCCGGCTGTTCTCGAAGGCGAGGTGGGCGGCGTAGGACGGGACGCAATCGGTCCAGGGATAGGGGATGGCCTCGGGATCGCCGTCGCTCAAGAGGTTGATCGGGATGCAGAAGCAATCCCAATCCATGATGTAGACCCCGCTCGGCACCGGCCAGAGCGCGATCGAGCCGTTGACCCCTTGGCCGTATTGGCTGGCGTAGCTCGGGTAGCCCATGAGGCCGATCGAGTAGGCCCGGAGATAGGCTTGGAAGCTCGACCAGTCGAAGCGAAAGACGGTCGGTTTCATCCCTTGACCCCAACTGATCGCGACCGAGTCGACGCCGTGAATCATCAGCACCCCGGGCCCGCCGCCCTGGCCGCCGCCGGCGAGCCCCGAGGGGGCTTGGCTCACCAGCGAATTGAACTGGCTGAAGTTGTAGACCTCCTGATTGAGCGCCGTGGCCAGCGCGTTGGGGATTTGAGCCACCGCCTGGGCGTTGTGGCCGGTCGGATCGGTGATGACGACATTGGTCGATTGCGGGAAGTAGCCGTCGCCGCCGGCGGTGACGGTGATCGCGGTGATCACGCCGGCGACCTGGGTCGCCGAAGCATTGGCCCCGCTGCCCTGGCCGAGGATGGCGACGCTGGGGGCGGTATAGCCGGTTCCGCCATTGCTCACGGTGATGGAGCCGATCGGGCCCGAGGTCCGCGGGAGGACCCGGATGCACTGGCCCTCTATGGCGACCTGCTGGCGGGCTTCGTTGATATAGGCGACGAGGTCGGCCTGGCCCCAGAACTGATAGGCCGGATCGTGCAGCAGGCGCTGGACCTTGATCAGGTAGGTGTTGAGCACTCTTCGATCCTAAGAAAAGAGCCGGCCGTCGCCGGCCGGCCCATGTCCGAGGGGGGAGGATTCCTTCGTTAGAACTCTTGCATGAAGACCTGGCTATTGACCCCGCCGACATTGGCCGTGGCCGTGGCGACTGTCGTGGCGATGCTGTTCATCGAGAGCACCCCGAGGCTGGGCACGACCTGGATGCCCGAGCCCGGATCCTCGACGATCTGGCCCGCCGTGGTGAGCGCGCCGCCCGAGAGCCCGGCGGTGATGCGACAAGGTCGCGGCGTGGTGAGGCCGATATTGTGGGCCGGGTTGGCGAGGACCGAGGCGCCGCCGACCAGGTGGTTGTTGGAGATGACCATGGCCGAGGTGCCGTAGGCGGCCCCGCCGGCGGTCTGGGTGTAGCTGGTGACGGCGAAGTTCATGATCGCCGTGGCTGCCGTGGTCGAGGCCGGGGAGAAGGTGAAGGTCGGGACCGCGGTCAAGACGGTGCCCTGGCCGGTGGCGGCGGGGTAGAGGCCGGTCAGGGTGCCGGATCCGGTGAGCGCTGCGGTCAGCACGGCCTGGGTATTGACCTGGCCCGCGCCGCCGGCCGCGGTCAGGTCGCGGACGTCGTTGATGACGGTGATCTTGGGCACCCCGCTATAGCCGGCGCCCTGGTTGATCACGGTGACGGCGTTGATGGCGCCGGCCGAGATCGTGCAGGTCATCGACGCCTGGAAGCCGCCATTGGGCGGGGCGTCGACGATGAGGGTGGGGGCGAAGGTGAAGCCCGAGCCGGCCGTGGTGATGGTGACCGAGGTGCCGAGCGCGCCGCCGACGATGGGGACCCAGGTCGAGCCGCCGGCCGAGGCCGTGACGGTGAGCCCGGTCGCCGCACTGCCGATGCCGTTGGTGTAGCCCGTGCCCGCGTTGGTGATCAACGCCCCGACCGGGAAGCCGGTCATGTTGGCGATGGCGAAGTTGGCGCCGTCCGAGTTGACGATGGTGTGGCCGTCGCTATAGGCGGCGCTCATGACCCGCCAGATGCCGGTCACGGGATCGAGAAACTCGATGTTCGCGACCAGGTCGAGGTCGACGGCGTAGATGCCGGCCGGGATGACGTAGCGCTTGCCCGGGAGCACGGTCATCACGTTGGTCAGGCCGCTGGCGGCACCGCCGCCCGGGGCCAGCCCGGCGGCGACGCTGAGTGGAATACCGGCGCCGCCGATGCGGGGGAATGCACACATCTACTTTCTCCTTGCTCTGCGCCCGCGGGCGGTTAGCCCGCGCTTCAGGTGTGGCGGGCGGACCGGCGCGCGGCCCTGGTCCCGCCGGGCTCCCTTGCTTCTCATTTGCGCCGGCTCCTGCGGGCGTGGCGCAACCCCTTGATCCCGGCGGTGATGCGCGGGGCGGCCGGGGTCTTGCGCGGGCTGCGGTGGTGGTGGCGGCGGCGGCGATCGCTCATGTCACCTTCTCCTCATCCGCCCAATTTGGGCTCGACGACGGGCCGCGCCGCGGTTGAGGCGGGCGCGGATCCGCTTGAAGACGCTTCGTCTAGAACGCACCGCCCGAGATGCCTTGGATTTGCATCCCGCTGACGGGCTTCGTGCAAACCACGTTCAGCGCCACGATCAACACCCCGATGTTGGCGATCTGCAGGTTCGGGATCGAGGAATAGAAGCCTGAGAAGGCGAAGGGCGCGTCTTCCGAGAGATACAGCGCCAAATATTTCGTGTTGAAGAAGTAGGAGGTGCCCTTGGCCATGAAGGGGTCGGGGAAGATGGGGGTGTCCCCGAGGCGCAAGCCGGTGAAGCCGGCGTTGGTGACGTTGTCCGAATCGAACTTGGCGTTGGGCCCGGTGACGATGCGCTCAGCCTGGATGAAATCCTGCATCAGCGCGGTCCAGTCGCTGAAGCTCATCAGGCCGAAGTCGGGGGCTTCGCCGCCGGCGAGGAAGGTGAGCTGGCCGAGGAACTTGATGTAGGCCGAGCGGGTGAGGACGTTGCCGGCGCCGGTGATCAGGTTCGACTTCCAGAAGCTGTTGGCGCTGCGGGAGATGTTGCCGTAGGCCGCGACGTTGGTGCCGTCGTCATAGGCTTCGGGCAGGCCGTTGATCTGGGTCTGGCCGGCGACGGCGCTGTTGTTGGTGTAGAGCGCGCTCGAGATCGACTGCAGGGTGACGGTCTTGGCGTCGGCCATGCGGGCCTTGAGCAGGGGGATGACGACCTCGCTCGACTGGATCAGGGCCTCCATGCCCATGAAGGGGATGGGGACGACGCCTAATTTCAGATTGAACTCGGCGTTTTGCGCCCCCGTCAACACCTGTGGCTGCGGGAACACACCGCTGTAGTCGGACCAGGAGAAGTTGACATAGCTCGAGCCCTGGACCGGGACGGTGATCTGGCTGACTCCGCCGCGGGCGCGTTGCGCATGGCGCAGCAGGAGACTGAACATCGGCGTGGCCTTGTAGAGCTGGACCACCAGTTTGGGGATGAATCCGCGTCTTGTGACCGCGACGAGCTCGGCGCCGGCGGCGCCGCCCGGGACAATACCGACACCAGTGACGGGCACTGCAATCTCCTATCGACTGCGGCGCCCGCCAGCGCCTGATGTTGCGACCTTACGGCGTGATCTTGCCTTGCGCCGCCTCGTTCCAGATGCGGGCCAGGTAGCGATCCGATTCGGGGCCGTCGGACCAGATGGCCTTGCTGGCGTCGTCGTCCTGGGCGTCGAAGCCCCAGGAGCTCGGCTGCATGCCCGAGGGCATCGAGGGGGCGGCCGGCTCTCTTCCCTTCCAGGCGAACCAGGCGTCTTCGGGGTCGGCGATCTTCTTCTCGAGCATGAACTTCTTGACCGTCTCGAGGCCGTCCTCGGTGACGCCATAGACGTCCTTGAGGCGGGCGAATTTCCTGGCGAACTCGGCGTCGATCTTCTCGTTGTCGAGGCCCTCGAGCTTCTTGTCGATGGCTTCGAGGCGTTTCAGCAGCGGGTCGACATGGGGCTTGGCCCGCTCGGTATCGGTGACGTAAGCGGGGTTGACGTGCTTCTTGAAGACGGGCTCGAACTCGCCCTTGGCCTCCGGGCCCATGAGCTTCTCGAAGATGCCCTGCAGGACCTTGAAGTTCTCGTTGGTCTGGACGTCGATGGCGACCATGTTGGGCGGCAGTTCGGCCATTGTTCGGTCCTTTGGGGTTCGATACCCCGGGGTGTTAGCCCTGGTTCTTGACGTGCTGCAACGTCATCTCGTTGCTGAGGGCCTTCGGCTGCGCGCTCTTGCGGGCGCCGAATTCGGCATGGTCCATCGGGACCTTGATGATCTGCGGATCGGTGTCGATGACCCGGTTCATGTTCGGGCCGGGGAAATTCGGATTCGGCATTTTCTTCTCCTACATCCCGGGGGGTGGCATGGGCAGACCGCCGCCCATTGGTCCACCAGAGGGGGGCCCTCCCGCGCCCGGTGGGCCTGCGCCCGGTGCAGCGCCTGCACCGGCCTGCATCCCGGCGGCGAGCCGATCGAGGCCCGGGTTCTTCTGCTTGTCCTGGACGAACTGGCGCAGCGCGTTCTCGTCGATTTGCTGGGTGGCCGGGCCGCCGGGGAATTTCGGCCGCAGCTTGTCGAGGGCGTCCTGCACCGTTCGTTTCAATTCATCGGGGAGATCGAGGACGGATTCGGAGAGCAGATCGAGGGCCTGCCTCACCTTGGCGCTGGCGGCGACCGCGTTGCCGGGGTTGCCGGTGGCCTGCGTGGCAGGCTGGCTTCCCATCGGCGGGAGTCCAGAGACAGAGGAAGGCAGGCCATCGACCATAGGGGCGGTCTACTTCCGACGACCGCGCCGACGACCACGGCGGCGACGACGTGCCATGCTGGCCTCCACCAGAATTGACAGGGCCCCCATGGCCCCGTCGGGTTTAGGTGGCGAGAGGCGCAGCGCGCCAGGACTTACGTCTAGCGCTTTTTGCCGCCACGCGCCGAGAGCAGTTCGGGGTGCTGTTGCACCATCTGGGCTTGCTGCTCGGCCCGCGCCTTTGCCTTCCGGAGCAAAATATCGAGGTGCGGGGGGTTGGTCAACATGAGCAGGTCTTCGTTGTCGATGGCACCGGCCTCGTGGAGCGCGAAGGCGAGCTCCCGGGCATCGTCGGAGAAAGCCGGGCTGGCGCTATGGGCGTCGACGCGGACCGAGAATCCCGCGGGCAGCTGCTTGAGGGTGAAGCGGCCCTGGCCCGAGATTGTCTCGATGACGTCGGGGATCTTGGCCTGCATGAGCATGAAGCATTTCTGCAGGTACTCTTCGAGCTTGCGCTCGACCAGGAGGGCCCGGTTGCGGACCCTGGAGCTCGCCTGGCGGAGCAGGGTCTTGCTGTGGGTTCCGGCCCTGACCCCGGGCTCGCCCTTGCCTTGCATGATGGGCTGGATTCCGGCCATGTCGGCGTACCAGCCGAGGATGGCCTGGAACTCGTCGAAGGCGCCCTGGGGCAGTTGCGGGACCATGTCCTCGATCTTGGAGTTGGGGTTGTCGTCGCTGATCCAGCCGTCGGGGGCGTTGAGCTTGCGGATTTTTTCGTCGGTCACCCCCATGATGCCGAGCATTTTCTTGGGCGGGCGGGCTTGCTTGCGCCAGATGCGGTTGAAGTCGTTGATGCGTTTGTTGACGAGGTCCTGCAGGGAGAGGATCTGCTGCAGTTCGGAGCGGCCCCAGAAGTAGTTGTGGTGCGGCAGGGTGACGAGGTCGGCGAAGGGGTGGTGGCCGCGGAGCTCGGTGCCCTGGAGGAACAGGTTCCGGCGTTCGAGCTTGCCCTCGATGATGTCGTGGGGCCAGACCCGTTGGATGGTCGTGTAGTCGTCGCGGGCATTGTCGACGACCCAGAGTTCGTCGAAGCGGATGAGGCGCTGGCGGAAGGTGGGGGCGACGAGGGGGACGGGCGAGCCGATGATAGAGACGATGCCCCCCGAGGGGTTGGTGGGGCCCGAGGTGGCGACGGGCTGGACGCCGCCGATGACGATCTGGTGGAAGAAGCTGCCTTCCTGGGTTTGTTCGTCGGCGTCCTTGGTGCGCTGCTGGGTGCCGAGCGCGTTGCGCATTATTTGGCGCCCGTCGGCCCGGCTGCCGACCAGGCGCCAGAGTTCGTCGGGGGTGAGGAAGGTGGTGTGGAGGAAGGCTTCCTGCTTGTCGAGCGCGGTGATGGTTTCGTTGAGGACGCCGAAGGCTTCGTTCTGGACCAGGTTGGCCGAGAGCCCGGCCGCGGCCCAGCGCAATTTGAGGCTGCACCAGCCCTTGACCAGCGACCATTCGAGGCAATCGTCGAAGGATGTATCGAGGTCGCGGTCGGCGATCTCGCGGGTGAGGATGGTGCTGGCCCCTTCCGCCATGGCCATGATGCGGTCGTCTTGCGGGTAGTCGTAGACCAGGGTGGCCCTGAGATCGGCCGAGGCGAAGAGCTGGCTCTTGAGCTCGTCGACATGGGCATAGATCTTGTTGTAGGAGGCGGGGTCGTTGGATTCCCCGCCGATGCGCCCGGAGAGGAAGACCTGTTGGTACCAGGCCGAGGTGGCGACCCGTTGTGAGCGCGAGACTTCGCACTGGTCGATGAGCTCGTCGACCTGTTCGTCGAACTTGGTGCCACCCTTGAGCCGCATCTATGGGGTCTCCCGGCGGAGCTGGCGCAGGTCTTCCGTCCAGCCTGGCGGCTCCTGTTCGAGCATGTGGGTCACGTAGCGTTCGATGTCGGCTTTGGCATAGCCCAGCGCCCATCCGCTGCGGCGCCAGTAGGCGGCCAGATTTTCCCGGGTCCGCGGGCCGGGGCCTTCGCTGTAGGTCTTCGTCAGATCCTTGGCTCTGACTTCCTCTCCGGGCTTGTACCAGACCGTTTGCGGCACCCGGCCGCTGGGGTCGAGTGTCGTGATCGACGGATATTGGTCGAGTTCCCCGACGCGCGATCCCAAATGTTGCTCGGCATGGGCGCGATGCGACATGGCATAGGTCGGCTTGTTGCCGTCGAGAAACCACAATCCGCCGCTCGGATCGTCGGCCTCGAATTTCGTCCGCCCAGCGCCGAAGCCCGGGGTGGGAAGTTCGCCGCTCGGTTCGCCCGCCATGCCGAGCGCGAGCAGGACGCGGAAATCCTCGGGGCTCATCGGCTGGCCGGTGACCTGCTGGGTCAAGCCGCTGATGTCGGCCATGGACTGTTGCGTCCCGCGCGTCGTCCAGTCCGAGAGGTCGCGCAGCCATTGCGGGATCCAGCTCGGCGTCGAGTTGGGTTGCTGGTCAGTCATTCTTTGGGGACGCCGAGGTCCTG
>Ga0126373_10002473_pt1 | contig 13666 bp, 15 predicted proteins | sample PanSoiMetPlot_11_FD_92545 | JGI IMG/M metagenome (GOLD analysis project Ga0126373, IMG submission 92545) | Tropical forest soil microbial communities from Panama - MetaG Plot_11 | ecosystem: Environmental > Terrestrial > Soil > Tropical forest > Bulk soil | place: Panama | collected 2016-02-17 | reverse complement strand
CTCCTTCGACTACGTTCGGCTCTCGCCTCACTCCGCTCAGGATGACAGCGCGGCGGAGAGTGCTCAACGCACAACCGTTCGGGTGAAGCTCCTCCCACGCCCACCCTCTACCGTCCCCCCGAACTGTCATCCTGAGCGCCCCGCCAACCAACTGTCATCCCTGAGCGCCCCGCCAACCAACTGTCATCCTGAGCGAAGCGCAGCGGAGTCGAAGGACCCCTTGCCCGCCCGCGCTACGGCGAACCCTCCCAGTTCTCCCCGTGCAGAATGAACCGTGGTGGGCGCCGACGACGACCGACAACCGACCGGGAACAGCCAACGACGAGCGACCAACGACGACCTCCGGCCCGGCTGCTAAAATACCCCACGAACCCCTATGTTTGAGAATCTCCAGGAAAAACTGCAGCGCGCCTTCAAGACCCTGCGCGGGCAGGCCACCCTCACCGAAGAAAACATTCAGGAAGCCCTCCGCGAAATCCGCCTGGCGCTGCTCGAAGCCGACGTCAACTTCAAGGTCGTCAAAGAACTCATCGACCGCATCCAGGCCAAGGCGGTCGGGCAGGAAGTGCTCACCGCGCTTTCCCCCGGCGAGCAGGTCATCAAGATCGTCCGCGACGAACTGGTCGAAATCCTCGGCAAAGACACGGCCAAGGTGAAGTTCGCCTCCCAGCCGCCCTCGGTCATCCTGATGGCCGGCCTGCAGGGCTCCGGCAAAACCACCACCTCGGGCAAGCTCGCCAACTGGCTCAAGAACGGCGGGCACCGACCGCTGCTGGTTTCGGTGGACGTATACCGCCCCGCCGCCCGCCAGCAACTGAAAGTCGTCGCCCAGGCCATCAAGGCCAACATCTACGAAGGCGAAGTCACCGAAGCCAACACCGCAACTGTCGAGCGCCTGGTGAAGGAAGCCCGCCGCGAGGCGGTCAACACCGGCAGCGATGTGCTCATCGTCGATACCGCCGGCCGCCTCCACATCGACGACCAACTCATGGACGAGATGCAGTCGCTGAAGCGACTGCTCAATCCGCAGGAAATCCTCTTCGTTGCCGACGCCATGACCGGCCAGGACGCGGTGCGCTCCGCCGACGAGTTCCACAAGAAGCTCACGCTCACCGGCGTCGTGCTCACCAAGATGGACGGCGATGCCCGCGGCGGCGCCGCGCTCTCCATCCGCCACGTCACTGGGCAGCCCATCAAGTTCATCGGCGTAGGCGAAAAATACGACGCGCTCGAACCCTTCCATCCCGACCGCATCGTCTCGCGCATTCTGGGCATGGGCGACATCCTCTCGCTCATCGAAAAAGCCGAATCGCAGATCGACAAGAAGAAGGCGCAGGAGCTGGCCACCAAGGCGCTCACCGGCGACGGCTTCTCGCTCGAAGATTTCCGTGACCAGCTGCGCCAGGTGCGCAAAATGGGCTCCATCCAGAGCCTGATGGGCATGCTGCCCTCCATCGGCCCGTTCAGCGGCCTGCAAAAAGCCGCCGACAAAGTGGACGAGAAACAGATCAACCGCGTCGAAGCCATCATCAACTCGATGACCACCTACGAGCGCAACAACCACGAGGTCATCAACGGCAGCCGCCGCAAGCGCATCGCCCGCGGCTCGGGCACCACCGTGCAGGAAGTCAACAACCTGCTTCGCCAATATGCCCAGATGAAAAAGATGTTCAAGCAGATGGGCAAGCCCAGCTTCGCGCGCCGCATGGCGGGAATGAAGTTTCCTGGGATGTAGGAACCGTCGTTGGTCGTTCGTCGTCGGTCGTTCGTCTTCGGCGCTCTCATCTGCAAGCTGGCGTAGCGAGGCTCTCGCCTGCGAATTCGTCGAAACGGACTTCTTGTGAGTTACTTGCAATCACGTCATGCTCGCAGTAAGGGGATCCTGACAGGCTGCGGAAAAAGTCGATGGGCCAAGAGATTTTGGGTGGCGCAGCGCTTCAACGATGCGAGAAAGACGGTTTTTCAATGACGGCTTTAGCCGCTGAGATCACTGTGAGCGTCGCAGCCTGCTAAAACCGGAGACTAGTGGCTCTCGGGGAGGGCAAGTGAACCGATCGAGAAAGTGCTGTGTCCTGCTGGTGATTTTCATTGCAGCGGCAACCAGCTTCGCCGCGCGAAAGCCCGCGCCGTCCACCGGGCGATCCACCGCGCCCACCACCTTCGCCGACGACATGCAAAAACTCCGCGACACCTGGGTGCAGGAGTTCAACGCCGGCCACGCCGACAAGGTCGCCGAGTTCTACGCGCCCGAAGCCGAACTCATGCGCTGGGATGGCACCGTGCATGGCTACGATTCGATTCTGGCGGAGTTGCAGCGTTCCATCGCCGGTGGCGCTCACGGCTACGTCGTGCACAGCCTGCACACCGAACAATCCGGCGACCTCGGTTTTGACACCGGCGCCTACAACGTGACCCTGAAAGACCGGGTGGTAGAAGGCAACTACGTAGTGGTGGTGAAACGAATCGGCGGCCAATGGAAAATCGTCGCCCACGCCAGTGTCCCCAATCCGCGGACGAGGTTTTAGGCTTTCGGAAGGTTACAGAGTTTCAAGGTTTCAAGGTTTCAAGGTTTCAGAGTTTCAAGGTCTCAAGGTTCTAAACGTCCGCCGGAACCAAATCCGCTTTCCCAACGACCAACGACCGACGACCAACGACGGTTTTTATGAAGTGGCGCTCTCTCGAAGAATCGACTCCCGGCACCGACCCGCGCTCGCTGCGCGAAATCTTCGCCGAGCGCAAGCAGCTCATCGCGCAATACGTTCCCGCCGCGACCCAGGCCGTCCACGCCCGCGTGATCGCCGAACTCAGGCAGCGCGGCCTCGCGGCCAACAGCCTGGCGGTTGGCTCAAAAGCGCCAGACTTCACCCTTCCCGACCAGAACGACCGCCTCATCTCTTCTACTGACCTGCTCGCCAAAGGACGCCTGGTGCTCTGCTTCTTCCGCGGCCGCTGGGACCCGTTCTGCTGCGGCCAACTGGAAGCCATGAATCGCATCTTGCCGGAGATCGACCGCGCCGGGGCCAGCCTCGCCGCCATCTCGCCGCAGACCACCAAGCAGGCCTTCTTCATGGCCGATCAGCACAAGCTGCGTTTCCCGCTCCTTCGCGACGCAGCCAACCAGATCGCCCGCCAGTTCGGCCTCGTCTACCGCGTCCCCGACGAGCAGCAAGCCATCTATCGCCGCGCCTTCATCAACCTGCCCTTCGCCCACGGCGACGAAACCTGGGAGCTCCCCATCCCCGCCACCTACATCCTCGACCGCAATCGCACGATCCTCTACGCCTCCGCCAACGAAGACTACACCGAACGCCCCGAGCCAGCGGAAATTCTGAAACGCCTCCACTAGAAGCGATGGAGCGACGGGCGTCCTCGCCCGTCCTTCACGACACCCCACCAACCATCCCCCGGACACCCTGCTCAACGAAGCGACAGACTGAGCTCCTCGCGCAGTCTTCCCCCAGCCGCGTAGCGGCGACAGATATTAGCCCAGCGCGTAAGCGCTGGGTAAGTTTCCGTTGTCCCTACCGAGTCCGCTTTAGCGGACGGCACGCCTCCCGGTGTCTAGGTTGGCTGTCCGCGCCGACCCGCCAGCGACCAATGACCAATAACCAATGACCAACGACCGCCCCTTGCCATCCCCCCTAACCTCAGGCATAATAATGGTTTGTCTTATCCCTGCCAGTAGGACTAGGAAAGGAAACAACGTTCTGTGCTGATGATTCGCCTGGCGCGCACCGGTGCGCGCAAACAACCGCAGTATCGTGTCGTGGTAATCGAGAAGGAACGGGCGCGCAATGGCCGCTCGGTCGAAGTCGTCGGGACCTACAATCCCCGGGGCGCGGCCGCGCATATTGACCTCAAGCGCGAGCGCATCGAGTATTGGGTTTCCAAGGGCGCCAAAATGTCGGAGCGCGTCAGCAAGCTGATGGCGAAGCCCGTCCCGGCCCCCGCTGCGCAGACTGCCTAACCGCAAGCGCCGCACTCGACTCCAGGTGACCATGCCCTGGCATCGCGTTGGACTTCCAGAGGACCCATGAGCGAACACACTGCCGACGTTCGGTTGCTGATCGAGCAAATCGCCAAGGCCCTGGTCGATGCGCCCGATCAGGTTGCCGTCAACCAGATCGAAGAAGAAGGCGAGACCGTGCTGGAGCTGGAAGTCGCCGAAAACGACATGGGCCGCGTAATTGGCAAGCAGGGCCGCACCGCGCGCGCGCTGCGCAACCTGCTCAATGCCGCCGGCGTGAAGGCGCATCGGCGCTACGCGCTCGAAATTCTCGAGTAGCGGCGAAGGCAGGTTCGCCGGCCTTCGCGCGGTCGCGGCGAACCCGAACGGCGAAGCGGTTCTTGGAGAAATGCCGGCCGAGTTCATCACGCTGGCTCGCGTCCTGAAAACGCAGGGCCGCCACGGAGAAGTCGCCGCCGAATCCCACACCGACGTTCCCGACCGTTTCGTCGAGGGTATGCGGCTGTATGCGCTGGCGGAAAGCGGCCAGCGCCGTGAATTGAAGCTCGAAGCTCTGTGGCCGCACAAGGGCCTGGTGGTGCTGAAGTTCGAGGGGATCGATTCGATCTCCGACGCGGAAGCGCTGCTGCGCTGCGAATTGCAGGTTCCGGCCAGCGAGCGCGCCCCGCTGGAAGCAGGTTGGACCTACGTAAGCGACCTGGTCGGCTGTTCGGTCTTCAATGGCGAGCAGCAAATTGGCACGGTGGAAGACGTCGAGTTTGGCGCCGGAGAAGCGCCTCTGTTAGTGGTGAAAGGGCAAGCCAAGCTTCCCTACGAGATCCCGTACGCCGAGTCGTACATCGTAAGCGTCGATCTCCAGACGAAGCAGCTGCACATGAACCTGCCCGAGGGCCTGCTCGACGTAAACGCCCCGCTGACGGAGGAAGAGAAACACAGTACCGAGTACCGAGTACCGAGTACCGAGCGGAAAAGCAGTACCTAGTACCCAGTACCTGGTACCTAGTGGGTAGAGACGGGGCTTGCCCCGTCTCCCGACGATGGAACAAAGAGCACGTCATGTTTTCCTTCGTGTCCTTTCTGTCCTTCGTGGTGAAAAGGTTTGGTTTTAAGCTCGTAGCTCGCAGCTGTTTCTCCGCAATGAAAGTCGATCTCTTAACGATCTTTCCCGACTTTTTTCGCGGACCGTTGGACTTTGGAATTCTCCGCCGCGCCCGCGAAGCGGGCCTGGTGGAAGTCAGCCTCCACGACCTGCGGGACTTTACCCGCGACAAGCACCGCACCGTGGATGACCGCCCATTTGGCGGCGGCGAGGGGATGGTCCTCAAGCCGGAACCGATCTTTGAATGCATGGACACGCTCGGGGTCGCCCCCCGCGCCGAACGCCTCAGCGGCAGCGCGCGCCAGTCGGTCATCTTGCTCTCGGCCCAGGGCCGCAAGCTCGACCAGGCGCTCGCGCAGGAACTGGCCACGCTCGACCGGCTCGTGCTCATCTGCGGCCGCTACGAAGGCGTAGACGAGCGCGTCAGCGACTATCTCGCCGACCGCGAAGTCTCCATCGGCGACTACGTGCTGAGCGGCGGCGAACTGGGTGCCGCGGTCATTGTCGACACGGTGGTGCGGTTGATCCCCGGCGCGGTCGGCAACCAGGATTCGACGCGCCAGGAATCGTTCACCGCGCACGCCGAACTGGAGCGCGACGGGCCGAGTTCCACCTGCGTCTCGGGCGGATTGCTCGACTACCCGCATTACACGCGCCCCGCCGAGTTCCGCGGGATGCCCGTGCCGGAAGTGCTGGTGAACGGCAACCACGACGAGATTCGCCGCTGGCGTCGGCGAACCGCGCTGGAGAAAACGCTGCGCAATCGCCCGGACCTGCTCGATCCGGCAGCGCTCAGCGAGGATGACAGGAAATTACTGGCCCAGATTCAGGGCCGCTGATCGCGAAGATCGCCGGCGAAAGCCGGAAAGCTGAATCAAGATCGACGTCCCTACCAGGACGCAGAAAAGAAGGAAAAACCTATGTCGAACCTGATTATTGAAAAATTGCTGGCAAAAACCAAGCGCACCGATCTGCCCAAGTTCGTTTCCGGCGACACCGTGCGCGTGCACGTGAAGATCAAGGAAGGCGACAAAGAGCGCGTGCAGGCGTTCGAAGGCGTCGTCATCGCCCAGAGCCGCGGCCCCCAGGCCAGCTTCACCGTGCGCAAGATCAGCTTCGGCCAGGGCGTCGAGCGTATCTTCCCGGTCAATTCCAGAGTCATCGACCGCGTCGAACTGGTGCGCTCTTCCAAGGTCCGCCGCGCCAAGCTTTATTACCTGCGCGCATTGAAGGGCAAGGCTGCCCGCTTGAAGGACGTAGAGCGTGAGCGCCCCACCGCTGCCGAGCCCGCCGCCGCGCAATAGCCAGGCCCTCTGAAATGCCGAAGGGGAGACGCATCCGCGCCTCCCCTTCGTGGTCATCCAGACCTACATCTCTCGCCGGGCCGCGCTACAGCGGTTTCCCCTTTACTGTCTAGAGCGGTTCTGCCTTTACTTATCTGACCGGTTTTCCCTTTGCTGTAGGAACCTGGGTGGCGCAGCGCTTCAGCGCTGCGATTCTCGGCTGCTTTGCCTTGCGGCTTTAGCCGCCGAGGTGCCCCCCAAAATTTCATACAGCTTTAACGCACCGCTGCAACCGCCAGCAACTTTTCCTTCCCCTCGGCCTTTGCCAACTCAGACAACTTCTTGAGCAGATGTTGCAGCACCGAGCGGTCCCCCTTGCGAATCTCCCGGAACTCAATCCCGAGCCCCATATCAAGCCCCGCGTGCTTCACCATTCCTTTGAAGCTCAAATCGTAGTTCGCCACCCGCAGCACCAGCTTCAAATCCGTCCCCGGCGTCAGCAACGTCTTCGTCCCGATCAGGCAGCCGACTTCCGACAAGTCCTTGACCATCCCTTCCAGGTAGCTTGCGTCCGCGCCCCGTCGCAACAACTTCGCCACTCCCTGCGTTTCAAAGCGCTGGTACTTTCGCCGGCTGCGATCGCCGGTGTTGCCCGACGCGGCGCGATACAGAATTCCGCCAGGGCTAATCGGGTCGTACATCTCCTGCATATCGCGCAGTTCCGACTCCCACAGCGTCTTGTGCGCTTCCACGCACTGAATTCCGGTTTGCTGCTGTTGCCCCGTGCCCGCTTCGCCGATCCAGACCACGCGGCAATAGGCCTTGTTGCGCCCCCGCTCCAGCACCACGATTTCGCCCGCTTCCTTCACGCAGCGCAACCCGGTCACCCGCGCGCCATGCGCCGAGATGTCATACGTGCACGCCATCTCAAAACGTGGCTTGTGCTCCTCGTCAAAATAGGTCACGCGCACCGGCAACGCCACATGAATGCGCTTTTCGCCGCGTTCGGCTGAATCGTTGGCTGAATATTTGTTCACGAAATCGACGCCTGAGAAGCTTCGCGCTGGGGAAGGAACACCCTAAAGTTACCAGCGAATCCAGATTTTCTCTATGGCACCGCGGTACTCCAAACCGGGTTACCAACGAGGGATGACGGATTTGCCGTGGCGTGCTACCCGCCGGTCTCCGCGCCTCCGCGGTGGATCACGCCAGCCAAATCCCGTCAGGCGTTGACCTCACACTGTAGCCATTTTGGCTGACCAGCTCTTCACGAATGCCCCAAAGCGGTCAAGCGCCCTGGAAAAATGGTCTCCCGCCGCGGCAAAGCCCAGGCGGAAATGCGCCGGGGTATCGAAGCAATCGCCGGGAGCCAGCAGGATGCCGTGCTCGGTAGCAGCCTGGCAGAACGGACGCTCCTTCTCTCCGCTCACCAGCCACGGGAACGCGGTCATGCCGCCTCGCGGCGGAATCCAGCCCAGCACCTCGCGATGCTCGGCCATGAAGCTCTCCAGCAGCTTGAGATTCCGGCTGGCGACTTCCTGGGTCTTGCCCAGCACGACGTCGCGTTGCCGGATCGCGATTTCCGAAAGAATTTCTCCGGTGGTCGTGTTGCAGATCGAGAAGTAGGCGCGCGCCGTCCAGTATTGCTGCCGGCGCTTGGCATCGTGCTCGATCATCCACCCGGTGCGCACCCCGGCAATGGAAAACGCCTTCGACAGGTCGGCGATCACGGTAGCGTGCGGCAGGCGCGCCGCCGATTTCGTTGCCCTCCCGTGGTAGATGGGATGGTAGACCTCGTCGCTCACCAGCTGGATGCCGCGCTCCGTGGTGAAGTCGTGCAGGGCTTCCATTTCTTCGTCGCCGATCGTCGTCCCCGTCGGGTTGTGCGGGCTGTTGACCAGGATGAGCTTGGTCTTCGCATCGGCCAGCCGCTTGATCTCGTCGGGATCGATGCGGAAGCCGTTTTCGCGGCGCACGCGATAGTAGCGGGTCTCTACCCCCAGCGATTCCGGCAATGCCGAGAACGTCGTGAACCCCGGCAACGGAATAATGACGTTCGCGCCCGGCTCGGCCGCCAGCCACATCAATGCCACCAGCGCCTCCGAGGCGCCAGTGGTGATTTGGACAGCCTCGACCGGGACCCCCTGCATCTCCGCGATCGCCTCCCGCAGGCTGTCGGCGCCTGCCGGCCGGCTGTACACCAGTTTGTGGTTCAGGAAGCGATGGCGCGTCTCCTCGTCCGCCAGGGCGAGAATATCGTTGACCGTCCACGCCGGTCCCGTGCTCGCAGCCAGGTTGAATTCCGTGTCGTGTTCGTACTGATCGAGCCAGGCATCCAGCAGGAAGGGCTTGAGTTGCATGCGAGCACCTCGAAAGAAAAGTTGTTTCCGTTATTGATTCTGCAACCCCCCGCGCGGACGATTTTTAGTTCGCGTCGTAGCTGGAAGCTAGCAGCTACCCTCCCGCCCCCCTTGCCTTTCCACAGCGCACTCGGCGAAGATGCAAGCAGAACCTCTCCCGTGCCCTCTGTTGAGAAAAGCGCGTCCAGGAAAAAGCGGAAGAAACCGCCTCTCTCTCCCGCCGCCAAGCTGCGTCTGCTGAAAAGCCTGCGCTGCACCCTGCGCTTCGAGAAGCGCGCGTGGGAAGCCGGCGCCTGCATGGTGGCCGGCGTGGACGAAGTCGGACGAGGTTCGCTGTTTGGTCCGGTAGTCGCCGCCGCGGTGATCCTCGACCCGGCCTACCGCATCCGCGGCCTGCGCGATTCCAAGTTGCTGCTGGCCGATCGCCGTGAAGTCCTCGCCCAGCGAATCAAAGAACATGCTCTCGCCTGGGCCATCAGTGCGGTCGATGCCGCGCGCATCGACCAGATCAATATCTACCAGGCATCCCGCGTGGCCATGCGCGAAGCCGTCGCGCAACTGGCCCCGGCCGCCGACTATCTCCTCATCGATGCCCTTAAGCTCGATTGCCCACAGCCCCAACGGCCCATCATTCACGGCGATGCGCTCTCCGCCTCCATCGCCGCCGCCTCCATCATCGCCAAGGTCGAACGGGACCGCATGCTCTGCGATTGGGATCCCGTCTTCCCGCTCTACGGCCTGGCCTCCAACAAGGGATACAGCACCCCCCGCCACCTCGCCGCCCTGCGCGCGCACGGCCCTTCCCCGCTCCACCGCCAATCCTTCGCCCCAGTGTGGAACGCACCCATCCCGCAGGAAGTGCTCAATTTCATGCTCGAAGAAGCTCTCGAAGAAACCTCTGCAGAGACCGCTGAAGACCCGCTTGCAGAGACTGCTGAAGACCCGCTTGCAGAGACCGCTGAAGACCCGCTTGCAGAGACCGCTGAAGACCCGCTTGCGGAGACCGCTGAAAATCCCGCCGACGACGCAGTCGCGCACAACTTGTTGCCCTAGGAAATTCCAATCCCTCTCACACCGCTGTCATCCTGAGCGCAGTGAGGCGTAAGCCGAACGCAGTCGAAGGACCCCTTACCTGTCGGAAGCACCCCGGACGTCTCAAGGCGTTTTCACCTCGAACGCGTTGGCCGCACGCCTTGAACCAGTACAGCAGAGTCACTTCCCCCCCGCCCCACTCTCCTTCACGTACTCACCAGACAGCGTCCCCTTGCTCTTCGCAATCGGCAGCAACGTCGGATAGAACTGCACGAACGTCGTATCCACCGCTCCATGCTGGCTATGGCAGGTGTAGCAATTCGCGCCCGTCGGCGTCACCTGCGCCGGCTTCTCATCTTCAAATCCGAAAAACGCCCACTTGCCGGGGAAGCGCGCTTCGTCTTTCACGTGGACTTCCACCCCCATCCGGTCGGTGCTCTGAAAACTTCCCTTCTGGTTGATGGAGCCCTTGCTCTGCGCCCCGCGCACCTCCAGCACCAGCATCGTCTTGTCCGGCCACGTCCCGTTCTTCACGAACGCCTCATACGCCTCGGGATTCACGAAGACGTTGTCGAACATGTGGTGATCGGCCATTTGCATTCCCGGGTTGTAGCTCATGTCATAGCCGGTGGTCAGGTAGACCCACTCCCGGTAATGCTCCGGAAATTTCATATGCCCGTCGCTGGTGTATTCCGGCGTGGAAGCCGGTGGCTGTGGGTTGGGATACAGCGCCGCAGTGGCCCCCAACACCACTGCACTCAGCAGCACCATCTTGATCTCGGTAAGCATGCGCGGGAGTTTGCCACGGATCCCTGCCCGCGCGCTACATCCTCCCCTGCAGGGCGCATGCGCTTGGCTGCATTTCCCGCGGGATCGCAATCGGCCTAGAATACGATTCGCCTATGGAAGCTGCCGGCCTGAGGAGCGAATCGCCGCGCTGGTTCTGGATTGCCGGCATCTGGTGCGCCTTCGGCCTGCTCGATGCGACCCAGACCGTCGTCGCCATGCGTTCGGAAGGGATGCACCATGCCTGGCGCTACCTTTTTCTAACTCTGCTCCTTTCCTGGATCCCCTGGGCATTGGCCACGCCCCTGGTCATGCGCCTGGGCAGCCGCTTCCCTCCCTTTCCGCCCCGGCGCGTCGCCCCCTGGTTTCTCCACCTCGCTGCCTGCGCCGTCATCGGAGCCGTCTATGCAACCTGGGTCGCGTTTCTGGAGCGCCTGATGAATCCCTGGCTGCTCCCGCCCCAGCCGTTTCTCCTGGCCTGCCGCCAGAAGTTCTATAACAGCCTGCTTGCGTTTTTGATCCTCTATACCACGATTCTCGCGGTCGGTTACGTACTCGATTCCCGGGAGCGCCTGGCCCGGCAGCAAACCGAAACTGCCCGGCTCAGCGAGCAGCTCTCCAACGCGCAGCTCAGCGCGCTCCGCCAGCAGATCGAGCCGCACTTCCTGTTTAACACGCTCAACGCCATCTCGGGATTGGTGCGCGAACAACGAAGCGATGACGCCGTCAGCATGATTGCCGGCCTCAGCCGTTTCCTGCGCCGCACGCTCGAAGGCTCCAATCGCCAGGAAGTCGCGCTCGCCGAAGAAATGAAATTTCTGCAGGAGTACCTCGACATTCAGAAGGTCCGCTTCGGCGACCGCCTGCGGCTCAGCGTCGACGTGGGCCGCGAGCTTTTCCCGGCCCAGGTTCCCAGCCTCATTCTGCAACCCATGGTGGAGAACGCCATCAAGCACGGGATCTCGAAGCGAGCCCAGGGAGGCGCGGTCCGCATCGCCGCGACTCGCTCCAACGGCATGCTCACCCTCAGCGTGTACAACGATGGCCCCGCCCTGCCCTCCGGTTGGGAGAACGCTCCCCGCGGCATCGGTATGTCGAACCTGCGCACTCGACTGCAAGGACTTTACGGAACAAGATTCGCCATGAGCCTGCGCGATCACCCCCCCGGCGGCGTAGAAGCAACCGTCTCCGTGCCCTTCCGGGAGTGCTGATCCGTGCCCACCGCATCCCGTCCCGCGAGCCTGCGCGTTTTGGTGGTGGATGACGAAGCCCTCGCCCGCAGCAATCTCACCGTTCTTCTGCGCCGCGATCCCGGGATCGAGATCGTCGGCGAATGCAGCTCCGGTACTGACGCCATCGCCGAGATCCGCAGCCAGCGGCCCGACCTGGTCTTCCTCGATGTGCAAATGCCGGAATGCGATGGCTTTGATGTGCTCGAGCTGCTGGGCCGCGACCTGCCTCCCGCCATCATCTTCGTGACCGCCTATGATCAGTACGCGCTGCGCGCCTTCGAAGCCGGCGCTCTCGATTACCTGCTGAAGCCTTTCGATAATTCGCGTTTCGACCGTGCCCTGGCGCGCGCCAAGGAACGGCTCGCCCGCGGCGTTGCTCCCTATCAGCCGCCGGAACGCATCGTCATCAAAGCCGCCGGCCAGGTTCTTTTCGTGAAAGTCTCCGAGATCGACTGGATCGAGGCGGCCGACTATTACGCCTGCCTGCACGTCGGACCCAGGACGCACCTGCTTCGCCGCACCATGTCCGAACTCGAGCAGGAGTTCGATCCGCGCAGGTTCTGCCGCATCCATCGCTCCGCCATCGTGAATCTCGATCGCGTCCGCAGCCTCAGGCTGAACGAAGACGGCGATCATGACGTGATCCTCGAAAGCGGCGCCACGCTGCGACTGAGCCGCCGTTATCGCAAAGAACTGCAATCCAGGCTAGGCGTGCGCCCACTCCCCCCGTAGAGACGAGGCTTGCCTCGTCTCCTGCATGCGCATCCGAGCGCGTGAGACGTCTCAACGAGCGCTCCAAGTCTGCCGCGTCTTCTGCGTGCCATGCCCTCACCCGCGCCGCGTCCCCCCGCGCCCTGTCCCCCGAAAAACCATCCCCGGCTTCCCCGTTTACAATCCCTGCATGCGCTTGCTCTGCGTCACCGCTCATCCCGACGACGAAGCCGCTTCCTTTGGCGGAAGCCTGCGGCTCTATCACGATCGCGGCGTCGAAACCGCGGTCCTCTGCCTGACGCCGGGCCAGGCGGCTTCCAATCGGGGAACAGCCCGCAGTGATCACGAGCTCTCCGCGATCCGCCGGCAGGAACTCGCCGCCTCCTGCACTCTGCTCGGCGTCGATCGCCACCGCGTGCTCGACTACTCGGATGGCAAGCTGCATCGCCTCGATCTCTACCATGTGGTACAGGATGTAACCCGCTATCTCCGCGAATTCCGCCCGCACGTCGTGCTCACCTTCGGCCCCGAAGGCGCGGTCACCGGGCACACCGATCATTCCATGGCCTCGATCTTCGCCACCCTCGCCTTCGAATGGGCCGGCCGCAACAACCGTTATCCCGACCATTTCACGCAAGGTCTTCAACCCCACCGGCCGCAAAAGCTCTACTACGCCACCGCCAACTTCACCTTGCCCGACCGCCCGCCGATCGCGCCTCCCCCAACCACCGCCATCATCCGCATCGAAGACTACGTCGATACCAAAGTCGCCGCCTTCCAGGCGCACACCACGCAGTCCCCGGTCTTCCCCTGGGTCATCCCGGCAATCCTCGCCCGCGGCCGCGAAGAACACTTCCACCTCGCCGCCACCTCGGAGCCCCGCCAAATCAAAATGGAAACCGACTTGTTCGAAGGCGTCCACGACGACTGATTGGTAGAGACGGGGCTTGCCCCGTCTCCAGTTGACCCCGTCGCCAGCGCGCCCACCGCGAGTTGGCCCGTCTCCAGACGCGGCAAGCCGCGTCTCTACCAACGCGCGGACCACCTCTTTCATACAAAGATTTTCTCTGTGCCTCTGTGGTGAATCCAGTGTTCTCAAAACCGCCTGTCAAGCCCCGAATTGGGAATCCCCGCTAAAGCACTGCATGCAAGACGAATTTAGTTCAGCTAATCGATCCAAATGTCTGTATTCCACT
>Ga0126373_10002472_pt1 | contig 13668 bp, 14 predicted proteins | sample PanSoiMetPlot_11_FD_92545 | JGI IMG/M metagenome (GOLD analysis project Ga0126373, IMG submission 92545) | Tropical forest soil microbial communities from Panama - MetaG Plot_11 | ecosystem: Environmental > Terrestrial > Soil > Tropical forest > Bulk soil | place: Panama | collected 2016-02-17 | reverse complement strand
GCTGCTGTCCGACGCAATGCCGAGACGGTACCGGACCCGGCGGCGGTACGGTCGTAACGTTCGCAGCAGCGCCCAGGGGACGAGGAGGTGTTCAGGTGCCGGACGAGTCGGACGAGGCGACGCCGGTCGAGGCAAGCCCGGTCGAGGCAGTGCCGGTTGGGGCAGTGCCGGTCGAGCAGCGCGTTCGTGAGCAGGTGGCCACGCTCGATGGCATCGCGGACATGCCGCTTGCCGAACACGCCCAGCGCTATGACGAAGTGCACGCCGCACTCCAGGCCGCGCTCGTCGAGATCGACGGCGAGAGCGGCTGAGCGTGGCGCGGCGGCGCCTGGACAGCGAGCTGGTCCGGCGCGGCATGGCGCGCTCGCGGGAGCAGGCCGCGCTGTTGATCGCGTCCGGGCGCATCGAGGTGCGGGGCATCAGGGCAAGTAAGCCGGCGACCGGCGTCGACGCTGACACGCCGTTGCGGCTGACGGGCGATGATGTGGAGTACGCGTCGCGGGGCGGGCACAAGCTCGCCGGTGCCTTGGACGCCCTGCCCGGTCTCACCGTTGCCGGCCGACGCTGTCTCGATGCCGGTGCGTCGACCGGCGGGTTCACCGATGTGTTGCTCCGCCGCGGCGCCGCCGGCGTTGTCGCAGTCGATGTGGGGTACGGGCAGTTGGCGTGGTCACTGCGCACCGACTCGCGCGTGATGGTGGTCGAGCGCACCAATGTCCGGGCGCTGACGCCGGAGCAGATCGGCGGACCGGTCGAGCTCACCGTGGCGGACCTGTCGTTCATATCGTTGCGGCTGGTGCTGCCGGCGCTCACCGCGTGCACCCGGGACGACGGTGACCTGCTGCCGATGGTCAAACCGCAGTTCGAGGTGGGACGCGAGCGGTTGGGTAGCGGCGGCGTGGTGCGCGATCCGGGGCTACGTGCCGACGCCGTGATCGGCGTGGCGAGGGAGGCGGCGCGCAGCGGATGGGGTGTGGCAGGTGTGACGCCGAGCCCGCTGCCCGGACCGTCGGGCAACGTGGAGTTCTTCTTGTGGCTGCGCCGGGACGCGGTGCGCGATGATCGGTCGGTGGACGAGTCACACATCGCGGCTGTAGTGGAGCAGGCGGGGCGGAGGGCCGAGGATTGAGGGCAGCGCTGATCGTCGCTCACACGACCCGTTACGAGATCACCTGTATGGCTGCTGACGCCGCGACGCAACTGCGTGCCGCGGGGTTCGAGGTACGAATGCTTGCCGGCGAGGCGGCCGAATGCGGGTGCGATACGGCCGCCACGGTGGTACCGGACCAGGGCGCCGCTGACGGGGCAGAGATCGTGCTCGTGTTCGGCGGTGACGGCACGTTCCTGCGTGCCGCCGAGTTCGCCCGTCCGGCGGGAGTGCCGATGCTCGGGGTGAACTTCGGCCACGTCGGCTTCCTCGCCGAGGCCGACCCGGAGGCGTTGCCGGCAACCGTCAAGGCGGTGGTCGACGGTCGCTACGAGGTCGAAGAGCGCACCACCCTCGACGTGGAGGTGTCGGCACAGCATGGCACTGTCCTCGCGAGCTCGTGGGCGCTGAACGAGGCGTCGGTCGAAAAGAGCACCCGGGAACGGATCCTGGAGCTCGCCGTCGCGGTCGACGGCCGCCCGTTGCTGCGGTTCGGTTGCGACGGCCTGCTCTGCTCGACGCCGACCGGCTCGACGGCCTATGCCTATTCGGCAGGCGGGCCGATCGTGTGGCCGAACGTCGACGCGCTGCTCGTGGTTCCGAACGCCGCGCACGCGCTGTTCGCCCGCCCGATCGTGGTGTCGCCCCAGTCGGTGATAGACGTCCAGTTGCTCGGCGACGACCATCCCGGCGTGCTCGCCTGTGACGGGCGCCGCTCCGTCGACATCCCGCCGCGTGGCCGGGTACGGGTGCGACGCGGCGCGCAGCCGGTGCGAATCGCCCGCATCCACGACTGGAGCTTCGGCGAGCGGCTCGTCACCAAGTTCCAGTTGCCGGTACGCAGTTTCCGTGACGGAGACGGGGCAGACCCCCGCCGAAACGACTAGCCTCCAACGCGTGCTGGAAGAGCTGCACATTCGCGGCCTCGGGGTCATCCGGGACGCCACGTTGCCGCTCGGAGCAGGGCTCACCGTCGTCACCGGCGAGACAGGTGCCGGCAAAACCATGGTGGTGACCGGGCTGTTGCTGCTCTTCGGTGGCCGGGCGGACTCGGCGCAGGTGCGCTCCGGTGCCGACTCGGCCAGCGTCGACGGCCGGGTGCGGGTGCCGTCGACGTCGGACGTCGCCGAGCGGGCCACCGACGCGGGCGGTGAATTCGACGAGGACGGCGCCTTGGTACTGCGCCGGTCGGTCGGCGCGAACGGACGCTCCCGTGCACACGTCGGCGGGGCGGGCGTACCGATAGGAGTGCTCGCCGCACTGGCCGAGCGGCTGGTGGCCGTCCACGGGCAGTCCGACCAGCAGCGGCTAACCCGTGCGGCCGAGCAGCGCGCGGCCCTTGATCGTTACGCGGGCATCGAGCTTTCCGAATACGCCGCGGCATTTACGAAGTGGCGCGAGCTCGCCGCACGCCTGGCCGACCGCACATCCCGCGCTCGGGAACTGCAGCGCGAGGCAGATCTGCTCGCGTACGGGATCGGCGAGATCGAGGCGGCGGATCCGCAGCCCGGCGAGGACGCTGAGCTGGCCGCACTCGCCAGCCGGCTGGCGCACGCCGACGCGCTGCGGCTCGCCGCGCGCACCGCGCACGACGCGCTGCTCGGCGATCCGGACGACCCGGCAAGCGATGCTGCGGACGTAAGCAGCCTGCTCGGCCTCGCGGGCCGGGCGCTTTTGCAGCAAGCAGGTGACGACGCCGAGCTGGACGCGCTGGCCGCACGGCTTGCCGACGTGGACGCCCTCGTTACCGACCTAGGCGCCGAGCTCGCCGGCTACGGCGAGCGGCTGGACGCAGACCCGCAGCGTCTGGCTCAAGTGGAGGACCGACGCGCCGTACTGGCCGGGCTCACGCGCAAGTACGGCGACGACATCGACGCCGTGCTGGAGTGGGCAGACGGAGCCCGCAAACAGCTTGCCGAGCTGGACGTCTCGGACGAGGCACTAGCCGTGCTCACCGCCGAGCGCGACGCCGCCGCGCTGCGGGTCACCGAGCTGGCAGTGGACATCTCGGCACGCCGCACCGAGGCGGCGACGCGACTCGCCACGGCCATCACCGCCGAACTCGCCGGCCTGGCCATGCCTGCCGCAGAGGTCACGATCGAGGTGCGTCGCCGTCCCCTGGTCGCCGGTGCCCCAGTGGTGAGAATCGGCGGCGTCGAGGCGAGTGCCGCGGCTGACGGCGCGGACGAGGTGGAGCTGTTGTTGCGCCCGCACCCGGACGCGCCGGCGTTGCCGGTGCAGCGCGGCGCGTCCGGCGGTGAGCTCTCCCGGGTGATGCTGGCGATCGAGGTGTGCCTGGCGGGAACCGACCCCGTTCCGACCATGGTGTTCGACGAGGTGGACGCCGGCGTCGGCGGGCGGGCAGCGGTGGAGGTCGGCCGGCGACTGGCTCGATTGGCGCACGATCACCAGGTGATCGTCGTCACGCATCTGGCGCAGGTCGCCGCCTACGCGGACCAGCACGTGGTCGTCGACAAGGCGGCCGCCGAAGGCGTCACCCGCAGCGACGTCCGACTGGTCGTGGGCGAGGAACGCATCGCCGAGCTGGCCCGCATGCTGGCCGGCAGTGAGTCGGACACCGCCCGCGAGCACGCCGCCGAGCTGATCGCCGCCGTCGAGACGGAGTCCCGCTGAACCTGCGTGGCGGATGGACGGCCTCACCGTCGACGGTGGCACGATAGGGAGCCATGAAGCTCGCGACCATGCGCCGCCCGCGCGGTGGCGCCCCCGGTGTGAGCGGTGTTGCACGGCTGGATCGGCGCACGCAGCGGTTGGTCAGCCGGCTCAATCCTGGGGACATCGCGATCATCGACCACGTCGACCTCGACCGTGTCGCGGCCGAAGCACTCGTAGCGGCCAAGGTCGGTGGAGTGGTCAATGCCGCGCCCAGCATCTCCGGCCGGTTCCCCAACCTCGGGCCGGATCTGCTGGTAGCCAGCGGGATCCCGCTGCTCGACAACGTCGGCAACCAGGTGTTCGCGACGGTGAAGGAAGGCACCCGGGTCCGCCTCGACGGCGACACGCTCTACGTGGGTGACCAGGCGGTGGCCACCGGTAGCGAGCAGGACAGCGATTCGATCGCTTTGCAGATGTCCGAAGCAAAGACGGGGCTCGCGACCCAACTCGAGGCGTTCGCCATGAACACCATGGAGTACGTGAAGCGCGAGCGCGCCTTGCTTCTCGACGGCGTGGGCGTGCCCGACGTGCGTACCAAGTTCGAGGGACGCCACGTGGTAGTCGTCGTGCGTGGGTACGGCTACAAAGAGGATCTCACCGCGCTGCGCCACTACATCCGCGAGTACAAGCCGGTGCTGGTCGGTGTCGACGGCGGCGCCGACGCGCTCCACGAGCTGGGCTACAAGCCACACATGATCGTCGGCGACATGGACTCCGTCGGCGACGAGGTGCTGAACTGCGGCGCCGAGGTGGTCGTACACGCCTACCCGGACGGGCGGGCTCCCGGTCTCACACGTGTCCAAGACCTGGGCATCGACGCGGTCACCTTTCCTGCTCTCGGGACCAGCGAGGACATCGCGATGCTGCTGGCAGACGAGAAAGGCGCATCGCTCATCGTCGCGGTCGGGACGCACGCAACGCTCATCGAATTCCTCGACAAGGGCCGCGGCGGCATGGCCTCCACGTTCCTCACCCGGCTGCGCCTGGGCGGCAAGCTCGTCGATGCCAAGGGCGTCACCCGCCTCTATCGCAGCCGCATCTCCGCGGCGGCGCTGTTGATACTCGTGCTCGCGGCGTTAGCAGCAATCGGCGCCGCGCTGGTGGTCTCAGACGCGGGCCGCACCTACCTTGATCTGTTCGCCGACAAGTGGGATAAGTTCCTCGATTGGGTGCAAGGTCTGTTCTCGTGATCTCCTTCCGATATCACCTCGTCTCCATCATCGCCGTCTTTCTGGCGCTTGCCCTAGGCATCGTCGTCGGCACCACAGCTCTGAACGGACCCATCACGAAGGACCTCCGGCATCAGGTCGATGCGCTGAAGAGCGACCGCAACTCCCTCTCCGACCAGGTCAAGCAGCTGCAGAGCCAGGTCGGCAACGGCGAGAAGTTCGGTGCCATGTACGGGGCGCAGATCGTGCACGGCACGCTGCACGAGACCAACGTCTTGATCATCGGGATGCCCGGCGCGTCCAGCCAAGTGAAGGACGGACTCGCTACCGAGATCGCCGCGGCCGGCGGCAAGGTCACCGGACGGCTCCAGCTCACCGGCGACTACGTCGACCCCAAGCAGGCCGACGCCATGACCAGGTTCGCCACGGGCGGCGTCCAGCCGGTCGGGCTCACGTACCCGAACACCGACCAGGCCGGCGTGATTGGCGGCGCGCTGCTGGCGTACGTCCTGCTGGGCAAGGGCCAGACGACCGACCTGACCCAGGTGATCGCCGGCTTCGCGCAGATGCACATGGTCAAGCTGGAGGGCGGCGACAGCATCACCCCGACGACCAACGTCGTGGTGGTCGCGAGCGGAACGCTCCCCGCCGACGATGCTCGTGCGCAGACCGAGCTCGCGCTGGTGTCGCAGTTGCAGGAGCAGGGCGCGCACGCGGTGGTCGCCGGGGACACGGCGTCGGCCAAGGAGAGCGGCGTGGTCGCCATGGTGCGCGGCGACAGCTCGGATCGCTCCGCCGTCGCCACGGTCGACGACTCAGACACCGCACTGGGCCAGGTCTCGACCGTCCTCGCCCTGGCGGAGGTCGGTAAGCCACAGCCGAACACCGTCGTCGGGCATTACGGCACGGCAAGTAGCGCGAAGGCACTCTTTCCGGATCCACCGAAGTAGCCGCGACCGGCGCGTCGCCGGGACCGCGCCGGTTCGAAGCGCCCGCCGTGTTACCGTGGACTTCCGTGGATCGGACGCTGGCGCCTGTCGCGGCGCCCACTAAACACCTGTTCGTCACCGGCGGTGTCGCCTCCTCTCTCGGCAAGGGCTTGACGGCCAGCAGCCTCGGCAACCTGCTCAAGGCGCGCGGCCTGCGGGTGACCATGCAGAAGCTCGACCCCTACCTGAACGTCGATCCCGGGACGATGAACCCGTTCCAGCACGGCGAGGTGTTCGTCACCGAGGACGGTGCCGAGACCGATCTGGACATCGGCCACTACGAGCGGTTCCTCGACACCGACTTGGACGGCTCGGCGAACGTCACGACCGGGCAGGTGTATTCGACGGTGATCGCCAAGGAGCGCCGCGGCGAATACCTCGGCGACACCGTCCAGGTCATCCCGCACATCACCAACGAGATCAAGGGCCGCATCCGCGCGATGAGCGCTCCGGGCAGCGACGGGTTGCCGCCGCACATCGTCATCACCGAGATCGGCGGCACCGTCGGCGACATCGAGTCGCTCCCGTTCCTCGAAGCCGCCCGCCAGGTACGCCACGACGTCGGCCGGGAGAACTGCTTCTTCCTGCACGTCTCCCTCGTGCCGTACCTCGCTCCCTCCGGTGAGCTGAAGACGAAGCCCACCCAGCACTCGGTCGCCGCGCTGCGGAGCATCGGCATCACGCCCGACGCGATCGTGTGCCGCAGCGACCGTGAGATCCCGGACAATGTCAAACGCAAGATTTCGCTGATGTGCGACGTCGATGCCGAGGCCGTGGTCTCCGCGAGCGATGCGGCCAGCATCTACGAGATCCCCAAGGTGCTGCACAGCGAGGGCCTCGACGCGTACGTGGTGCGCCGGCTCGGCCTGCGCTTCCGGGACGTCGACTGGACGCTCTGGGGTGACCTGCTCGACCGGGTGCGCAAACCTCGGCAGGAGATCACCGTCGCCCTGGTCGGCAAGTACGTCGATCTGCCGGACGCGTACCTGTCCGTCACCGAGGCGCTGCGCGCGGCCGGTTTCGCCCGCCGGACCAAGGTCTGCATCAAGTGGGTACCCGCCGACACCTGCGAGGACGAGGCCGGCGCGGCGCATCAACTGTCCACAGTGGACGGTGTGGTGATCCCGGGCGGCTTCGGTGTGCGTGGCATCGAGGGGAAGGTCGGCGCGGCGCGTTACGCCCGCGAGCACGGCATCCCGACGCTCGGCCTGTGCCTAGGGCTGCAGTGCATGGTGATCGAGACGGCGCGGCACCTCGCCGGCATCGCGGGTGCCAACTCGACCGAATTCGATCCCGATACGCCCGCACCGGTCATCGCCACGATGGCCGATCAGGTCGACATCGTGGCCGGCAACGCCGACCTCGGCGGGTCTATGCGTCTCGGTGCGTATCCGGCGGTGCTGCTGCCCGGGTCGCTGGTCGCCGACGCGTACGGCAGCCGCGAGGTGTCTGAGCGGCACCGCCACCGCTACGAAGTCAACAACGCCTACCGCGAAGAGCTGGCCGCCGCCGGACTGGTGTTCAGCGGCACGTCGCCGGACGGGCGGCTCGTCGAGTTCATCGAGCTCGACCGTTCGCAGCATCCCTACTTCGTCGCCACACAGGCGCACCCGGAGCTGAAGTCCCGGCCGACGCGGGCGCATCCGCTGTTCCGCGGGCTGATCGACGCGGCCCTGGCATACAACGCGGCCGAGCGGCTGCCCGTCGAGATCCCCGAGACGCCCGGCGCGATCATGCCGGTGGACGGCCAGCGATCATTTACCGGCTCGCCGGCGTACCAGAGCGCCGTGCGGTGAGTGTCGACCAGTACGCGGTGCTGGCCTCCACCCGGCGCTTCGAGGGCAATGTGATTTCGGTTCGCACCGACGAGGTGCGCATGAGCGACGGCACCGTCGCCACCCGCGAGATCGTCGAGCATCCCGGCGCCGTCGGCGTCGTAGCGCTCGATGACGACGATCGAATCGTCCTCATCAACCAATACCGCCATCCGGTCGGCGGTTACCTCGATGAGTTGCCTGCCGGCTTGCTCGATGTGCCCGGTGAAGCGGCGCTGGAGGCTGCGCGCCGCGAGCTGTCCGAGGAAGCGGGAATCGCCGCTTCCGACTGGCACGTCCTCGTCGACCTCTACACGTCTCCGGGCATGACCGATGAAGCCATTCGGGTGTTCCTCGCTCGCGGCCTGTCCGATGCGCTCGAGCATTTCGCACCGAAGCACGAGGAGATCACCCTTACGGTGTCCCGCATTCCGCTCTATGAGGCGGTGCGCCGGGCGCTCTGCGGCGAGATCACAAACGCGGCCGCGGTCGCGGGCATCTGCGCAGTTGCGCTTGCGCGCGCGAACGGGTGGCGCGACCTGCGGCCAGCCGATGCACCGTGGTCGGCTCGGCCCGGGCTTTGACCGCGATGCCGTCCGCGACCGTCGCCGGTCGGCTCGCGCCCGCAGCTGTGGTGCGCAGCTATCTCGACCACCTCGCCGTCGAGCGCGGGGTGGCCGGCAACACCCTGTCGTCCTACCGACGCGACCTCGACCGGTACCGCAGCTACCTCGCCGCCCACGACGTGACCTCGCTGGCCGACGTTGACGCCGGGGCCGTCTCCGGCTTCCTCGCATATCTACGCGAAGGCGATACCGAGCATCCACCGCTGTCAGCCGCGTCGGCGGCACGCGGCCTGGTAGCCGTGCGCGGTCTGCACCGCTTCGCCCTGCGCGACGGGCTGGTCGACGTGGACGTCGCCCACGATGTGCGTCCACCCGCGCCGCCTCGTCGGCTACCGAAGGCCATCGGCGTCGACGACGTTGAGCGCCTTCTCGACGCGGCCGGCTTCGACGGCACGCCGCTCGCCATCCGCGACCGTGCGCTGCTCGAGACGCTGTACGCGACGGGTGCCCGCATATCTGAGGCCGTCGGCCTCGCGGTCGACGACATCGATCTGGCTGGAGGCAGCGTGCTGCTCTGCGGCAAGGGCGGCAAGCAGCGGCGAGTGCCGCTCGGCTCGTTCGCAGCCGCGGCACTGGATGCATACCTGATACGTGTTCGGCCGGCGCTTGCCGCCAAGGGCCGCGGCACGCCGGCGCTGTTCCTGAACGCGCGCGGGGGCCCGCTTTCTCGCCAGTCGGCCTGGACCGTGCTGCGCGAGGCCGCGGACCGGGCCGGGCTCCGCAGCGGCATCTCGCCGCACACGCTGCGCCACTCGTTTGCGACGCACCTCATGGAAGGCGGCGCCGACGTCCGGGTGGTGCAGGAGTTGCTCGGGCACTCGTCGGTCACCACCACGCAGATCTACACGCTGGTCACCGTCGACCAACTGCGCGAGGTATACGCCGCGACCCATCCGCGCGCGAAGACGTGAAGCTTCACGTTCTTCGCGCGAGCCGCCGATCTCAAGTAAGTGGTGCGCGGGATGCGCTGTTCGCGCGAGCGTTCATCGCCGGTCAGCGTTTCGGTGTCGTGGCGCAGCGCGGGTGGAGTAGCCTGCGAGCGGCGCCAAGATAAGCAGGCAGGGGGTCTAAGCGGTTCATGGCTATGTCGACAAGTCAAGGCAGCCCTGATTCTGATGCCCTGTTCACCGTCGACGCCAAGTCGGCTGACCCGGTTCTCGCCCGGCCCAGACGCAAGTTGCCCGAACCCCAGCCCGTGGAACGGCACGGGCCGGCGCGGATCGTGGCGCTGTGCAATCAGAAAGGCGGGGTCGGCAAAACGACGTCCACGATCAACCTGGGGGCGGCCCTCGCCGAGTACGGCAGGCGCGTGTTGCTGGTCGACTTCGACCCCCAGGGCGCACTGTCCGTCGGGCTCGGGGTACAGCCTCACCAACTCGACCGCACCGCGTACAACCTGCTGATGGAGCGCGATGTCGCGATCGACGACATCCTGCTCAAGACGGCCGTGCCGGGCATGGACCTGCTGCCGAGCAACATCGACCTGTCGGCGGCCGAAGTCCAACTCGTCGGCGAGGTGGCGCGCGAGCAGACGCTGTCCCGGGTCATCAGGCCGGTCGTCGACGAGTACGACTTCATCCTCATCGACTGCCAGCCGTCGCTGGGCCTGCTCACCGTGAACGCGCTGACCGCGGCGAACGAGGTGATCGTCCCGCTGGAGTGCGAGTTCTTCAGCCTGCGTGGCGTGGCGCTCTTGATCGACACGATCGACAAGGTGCGTGAGCGGCTGAACCCCGATCTGAAGCTGGCCGGCATCCTGGCAACCATGTACGACGGCCGCACCTTGCACGGTCGCGAGGTGTTCGTGCGGGTCGTGGAAGCCTTCGGCGACGAGGTGTTCGACACGGTGATCTCCCGGACGGTGCGCTTTCCCGAGACGACCGTCGCTGGCGAACCGATAACGACGTGGGCACCGACGTCCGCCGGGGCCAAGGCATATCGCAACCTCGCACGGGAGGTGCTCGCGCGATGATGCAGACGAGCCGGGTTCGGTGGTGGCTTGGCGCGGGTGCGACGCCGGCGCGCGACGATGGAAGCGCACGAAAGCGAGCAGGATCGTGACCCGGCGGACAAGTCTCCCGGGCGCATCCGAGCTGTTCCGCGCGACGTCGGCCGCGGCAGCCCAGCCCGAGGAGGTCGTGCACCATCCCGGTGTCGGGGCGGTGCCTGCGCCGGCGCAGCCGGACGCCGCCATGCCGAGCGACGAGCAGCATCCCGAGCCGGCTCCGGGTCCCCGCCCTGCTGCGGCGGCCTCCCGACCGCCCCGCGGCGGACGCCGGATCCGCGCGGTCGGCGACCGCTCGCCAAGTGGCCGGGAACGACACGAAGAGAAGATCACCGTGTACTGCTCCGCGGACGAGCTGGTCGACCTCGAGTCCGCCCGGCTGCACCTGCGTGCCGAGCACGGCCTGGCCGTCGATCGAGGGCGGATCGTGCGAGAGGCGGTGGCCGTTGTGCTCGCCGACCTCGAATCGAAGGGTGAGTCATCGATCCTGGTGCGCAGGCTGCGGGGCGCGTGAGTCTGCCCGTCGACGGCCCTCCCGGGATCGAGTCGCTGGCGGGCGAATCCGCTGGGGGCGAGTTCGCCGACGGCTTTCACGTGCGGCTGGACAACTTCGAGGGACCTTTCGACCTGCTACTCAGCCTGATCAGCCGGCGGCAGCTCGACGTCACCGAGGTCGCGCTCTCCAAGGTGACCGACGAATTCCTCTCCTACTTGACGGCGGCGGGGGAGTGGGACCTCGGCCAGGCCACGGAGTTCCTCGTCATCGCGTCCACCCTTCTCGACTTGAAGGCGGCGCGACTGCTACCGGCCGGCGATGTCGAGGACGAGGAAGATCTGGCGCTACTCGAGGCGCGCGATCTGCTGTTTGCCCGGTTGCTGCAATACCGCGCCTACAAGCTGGCCGCGGCATACCTCGCCGAGCTGGAACGAGCCCAGTCACGCCGGCACGGCCGCAACGCCGGCCTGGAGCCTCGCTTCGCTCAGTTGCTGCCGGACATCATGATCGGGGTGACACCGTCGCGCTTCGCGAAGCTCGCGGCGCTCGCCATGGCGCCCAGGCCGGCACCGGAGCTTCGGATCGATCACGTGCACGTGCCGCGCGTCAGCGTCCGCGAGCACATGCTGATGATCCGGGAGCGGTTGCGCCGAAACGGCGCGGCAACCTTCCGCGCGATCGTCGCCGACTGCCGGAACACCCTGGAGGTCGTAGCCCGTTTCCTCGCCCTACTGGAGCTGTATCGCGACGGCGCCGTGGCGTTCGATCAGGCGGCCGCCCTCACCGAGCTCCGCGTCCGCTGGATCGCTGCCGAGGGCGCAGAGTTCGAGGACGACACGGTGGACGAGGAGTACGGGTGACCGACGCAGGATTCGAACCGGGTACCGCCGACCGGAACGGTGCCCGGCCGAGCTCACCCCCGTCAGAGAACGACGTGCACGACGCCATAGATATCCCGGCAGGCGACAGCCGCGGCCCTACCGACGATGCGGCGGCCACCGGGCAACCGGATCCCACCCGGCCCGAACCACACCGGTCCGAGCCGGCTGGGCCGACTTCGGAGCGTGCTGACCTCAGCGAGCCGGGGGCGCTGCGCGCTGCCGTCGAGGCGCTGCTGTTTGTGTCCGACACCCCCGTCACTGCTACGGCGCTCGCCGCGGGTCTCCAGCGGCCGGTACCGGAGATCGAGACGGCGCTGACCCAGTTGGGGCAGGAGCTCGATAGCCGAGGAAGCGGCGTGGAGCTGCGCGCCGTCGCTGATGGCGTGCGGCTCTACACCCGCCCTGACCTCGCCGGCTGGATCGAGTCGTTCCTGATAGACGGCCAGCGGGTTCGATTGACGCAGGCGGCCCTCGAGACGCTGGCCGTCGTCGCCTATCGCCAGCCGGTGACGCGGGCCCGGATCTCGGCCATTCGAGGTGTGAACGTCGACGGTGTTGTTCGGACGCTGATCGCGCGTGGCTTGATCACGGAAGTCGGCGCGGACCCGGATACCGGCGGCGGCCTGTTCCGAACGACCGAACTGTTCCTAGAGAAGATGGGATTGCGGACGCTCGACGAGCTTCCGTCTCTTGCTCCACTACTACCTGATCTGGCTAGCCTAGAAGGCGACGAACTGTCAGGTTGACGGTGAGACATGTCGCCTGAAGGCGTACGACTCCAGAAGGTTCTTGCGGCAGCAGGCCTCGGCTCCCGCCGCGCGTGCGAAGAGCTGATCACGGCGGGCCGGGTAGAAGTCGACGGCGTTCGGGTGACCGAGCTCGGCGTACGCGTCGATCCGGCGACCGCGGTGATCCGAGTGGACGGCGCGCGCATCGCGGTCCGGGACGAGTTCGTGTATCTGGCGCTGAACAAACCACGCGGGGTCCTCAGCGCCATGTCCGACTCGCGCGGCCGGCGCACCGTTGGCGATCTGATCGCAGATCGCCCGCAGCGCCTGTTTCACGTCGGTCGGCTCGACGCTGACAGTGAAGGGCTGCTGCTGCTGACCAACGATGGTGAGCTCGCTCATCGGTTGATGCATCCCGGGTTCGAGGTGGTGAAGGTCTACCTCGCGACCGTGCAGGGACGGGTCGGCCGGCAGGTCGGGCCGCGGATACGCGCCGGCGTCGACCTTGAAGACGGACCAGTGCGAGCCGACCGGTTTCGGGTGGTGGACAGCACGGCCGACCAGACACTCGTGGAAGTGGCGCTTCACGAGGGGCGCAAGCACATCGTGCGCCGCCTCCTGGCCGAAGTCGGGCACCCGGTGCTACGCCTGGTCCGGATTGCCGTTGGGCCCGTCCGGCTCGGCACGTTGCGCCCCGGCGTGAGCCGTGCGCTGACGACGGCGGAGGTCGGCGAGCTGTATGACCTTGTCGACAAAGCGAACAAGTGATGCAGCGATTTAGGACTGTAGCGATCTAACAGTTCATCGCTGAAGCGCTCTAGCGATGTAGCACCAAAGCACTTAGCTAGTAGATCAGTAAATTGACGGATCGCTGAAGTTATGAAGCGCTAAAGCGAGTTAAAGCTTTAGCAGTTCATCGTTTAGTCGGTCTGGGCAGGGTCGGGCGCCAGGCCCTAGCCATGTCGCTAAATCGGTAAGCAGTTAAGTGGTCGGTAGCAGCTGGATAGGGCCCGCACTCTGGGCTTCGAGGACCTAGGACGGTCACCGCGCAGGCCGGCTGTGGGCGTGACGATAGAAGCCCATAAGTCGATGTATCGCTGAAGGTCGGCGGCGACCAAGACGGACTTCACGGAGACG
>Ga0126373_10002471_pt1 | contig 13672 bp, 9 predicted proteins | sample PanSoiMetPlot_11_FD_92545 | JGI IMG/M metagenome (GOLD analysis project Ga0126373, IMG submission 92545) | Tropical forest soil microbial communities from Panama - MetaG Plot_11 | ecosystem: Environmental > Terrestrial > Soil > Tropical forest > Bulk soil | place: Panama | collected 2016-02-17 | reverse complement strand
CTGCAGACGATCGTGATCGGGCTGGTGCTGCTGGTGTCCTGTGCAGCATCGGTACTCGCGCTCGGGCTCGTGGTGGAGTCCGAGTCGCCGTTCGACCACGCGTTCGCTGCTCAGCACGGCGCTGACGTGACCGCGGTCGTCAATCCAGGCCGCGCTTCGCATGACCAGCTGGCGGCCACCGCGCACCTGGCTGGCGTCACCGCCGCGGCGGGTCCGTTCAGCCAGGTCACAACCTCCGCGGAGGCGCCAGCGCCAGCGCAGTTCGGCGGCGGGATGGCGCAACTCCCCGCCATCACGCTCGCCGGCCGGGCATCGCCGGGCGGGCCGGTCGACCAGCTGGTGCTGCAGTCGGGCCACTGGGCGACCGCGCCAGGCCAGGTCGTGCTGGCCACGGGCCAGTCCGGGCCGCAGATCGGGCTCCCGCTCGGGGCACATATCACCCTGAACGGCCTGCCGGGCAAGCCGACCCTGACGGTGGTCGGCACGGCCAACTCGGTCACCGGGTCGGCCGACGGCTGGGTCGTGCCCGCCGAGATCGGGAGGCTCAGCTCGCCGTCCACACCCGTCAGCGAGCAGATGCTGTACCGGTTCGCCAGCGCGTCCACGCTGACAGCGCTGCACGCCGACGCCGCCGAGCTGACCAGGGCACTACCCGCGCGAGCCGTAGCGGGCACGCAGAATTACCTGGCCGCCCGGGATAGCGAGACCAGTAACGCAGCCCCATTCGTGCCCTTCCTGGTCGCCTTCGGCGTCCTCGGCCTGGTGATGTCGGTGCTGATCACGGCGAACGTGGTGAGCGGCGCCGTGGTCGCGGGCTACAGAAGGATCGGCGTGCTCAAGTCGATCGGGTTCACGCCCGGACAGGTGGTGGCCGCCTACACCGGTCAGGTGCTGGTGTCGGCCATCGTCGGCTGCCTCGCCGGTGTCGTCCTCGGCAACATCCTCGCGATGCCCGTGCTCGCCCAGACAGCAAACGTGTACCAGGTCGGCGCACTGCACGTGCCGGTCTGGGTCGATGTGATGGTCCCGTTGGTGATGTGCTGCCTGGTCGCGATTGCGGCCGTGCTGCCCGCGCTGCGGGCCGGGCGGCTATCTGCTGTCCAGGCGATCGCGACCGGCCGGGCTCCGCGCACCGGCCGTGGCTACGGGGCGCACCGGTTGCTCGGCCGGCTGCCACTGCCTCGCCCGGCGACGATCGGCCTGGCCGCACCGTTCGCCCGGCCGGCCCGCACGGTGATGACCATGACCGCGATCGGGCTCGGCGCGACCGCGGTGACCCTCGCCGTCGGACTGACGTCCTCGCTCAATGACGTCGTGCAGGGTCTGTCGCACGCAAACGCCGAACCGGTCCAGATCCAGCTACCCGGCGGCGGACCAGGGCCAGGCATCACCGAGGTCCCGCAGGACTGCCCGCCCGGCGCGGTCGTCACGACCCCGAAGGGCTCCCACGTGTGCGGCGCGGGCGGACCGCAGCCGTCTGCCGCGGCGGCCCAGCGGGCAGTCCAGACGGCACTGGCGGCCCAGCCCGGCACGGCGCACTATGTCGCCGAGGCGAACCAGCAGGTCTCGATCGTCGGGTTGACCCAGCCGGTGTCCGTCACGGCGTTCCGCGGCGATGCGACCTGGACGGGCTACGACCTGATCAGCGGCCGCTGGTACAGCGGCCCTGGACAGGTGGTCGTCGGGAGCCGCTTCCTGGCCGTCACCGGTAGTCGCGTCGGCGACACGGTGACGCTCGAGGTCAACGGCAAGCAGGTCCCGGTGAAGATCGTCGGGCAGGCCTTCAACACCCGGGACAACGGACTGACGATGCTCACCGACTGGCCCACTCTCGCGAGAGCCGAGCCGGGCCTGGCACCAGACACCTATGACGTCGGGCTGCAGTCCGGCACCTCCGCGACCGCGTACGCCAGCTCGCTCCAGAACAAGCTCGGCAGCCACTACTTCGTGGCGATCAACGATGCTCACTCGGACGTACTGGATGTGATGCTCGCGCTGATCGGCACGCTGACACTGCTGCTGGCCATCGTGGCCGGCCTGGGAGTGCTCAACACCGTTGTGCTCAACACCAGGGAGCGCGTGCACGACCTCGGCGTCTTCAAGGTGATCGGGATGACGCCCCGGCAGACGACGGCGATGGCGGTGTGCTGGGTGGCCGGCGTCGGGCTGATCGCGGGCGTGATCGCAGTGCCGGTCGGCATCGCGATGCACAGGGCAGTGCTGCCGGCGATGGCCAGCGCCGCGGGCACCGGCCTGCCGCCGAGCTACCTGACCGTCTACCACGGCGTCGAACTCGGCGCGCTGGCCCTGGCCGGAGTGGCCATCGCAATCGCGGGGGCTTTGCTGCCCGCCAGCTGGGCAGCCGCCATCAGAACCGGCGCCGCCCTGCGCGCGGAGTAACCAGACCGTGAGCCTGGCTGGCCGCACGAGCGACGGCCGGCCAGGCGTCACGGTCAGCAAGAAGGCACGTGAGCCTCAGCTTCCGGTGAGGCGGCGTGCTGAGGATATTCAGTGCGAGCCCGCGCATCTGCACGGGCCTGCTCGCGGGAGGCGTCGTCATGGTGGTACTCGTCACGCTCCCGGCCCGCTTGGATGAATCCAACGCAGCCGAGATCAGCGCCGGCCTGGTGGCGGCAGCCGAAGGCCATCCGCAGGTACTAATCGCCGACATGTCACGCACGAGATCATGCGACTGGGCCGGGGCGCGGGCGCTTGCCAGCGCCTTCAGTCACGCCACCACGCGAGGAACCGAGCTGCGTCTGGTCACTGCGAGCGACGCCGTCCGGCGAGTGATCAACCTCAACGGCCTGGACCGGCTGATGCGGATCTTCGACGACGTGAGGTCCGCCTCTTCCGTACCCGCAGCCGGCTAGTCCCAACTCACCGGGCGGCGTGCTGCCAGCACCACCGGGCGTGTGAGGCTGTTCCAGAAGGCCGGGCATGGTCTTCCCTGGGGGGAGGAGATCCACCGTTGAGCCTTATCAAGCCAGTGCCGGTGGCGCCGCGACCGGTGGCCCAGCTAGAACCGGTGATCGGCGCCGGGCGGTACGAGGACCTGATCCAGGCTGCCGCCCGATTCCGTACCGAAATGTCCGGACGCGCTGTGTGGAACATCAGCTCGACGGCGGTCGGCGGCGGGGTCGCCGAGATGCTGCACGCGCTGCTGGGTTATGTCGAGGACCTCGGCATTCCGAGCCACTGGACGGTCATCACCGGCGATGCCGGATTCTTCGTGATCACCAAGCGACTGCACCACGAGCTGCACGGCGATCTGTCCGGAGGGATCCTGACTGCGGCCGACGCCGGTCACTACGCCCGGATGCTGGCCGCCAATGCCGTCGAGTTGCTCGGCCAGATCCGGCCCGGAGATCTTGTCCTGCTGCACGATCCGCAGACCGCGGGCCTGACCGAGTACCTCACCCATGCCGGCGCCCTCGTCGCCTGGCGCTCGCACATCGGAGTCGACTGGCAGAACGACGCCACGGCGGCGGCCTGGAGCTTCCTGCAACCGCAGGTTTCCTCTGCCAAAGGGTTCGTCTTCTCCCGGCGCGAGTACGTACCGCCCTGGATCCCCGAGCACAAGGTCGCGATCATCCCGCCGTCCATCGATCCGTTTTCGCCGAAGAACCAGTGGCTGGACGACGCCACCGTGCGTGGCATCCTCGCGACGATCGGGGTGCTGGACGGCGCCGCGCCGCACGAGCCGACCGCGTTCCAGTGCCGCGACGGCAGTACCGGCCACGTTCGGCGGCCCGCCGAGATCACCGGCGACAGCCGCCCCTCAGCTGACGACCAGCTCGTGGTCCAGGTGTCGCGATGGGATCCGCTCAAGGACATGGCGGGTGTCATGCACGGATTCGCCAGGCACGTCGCCCCGTTCTGCGACGGATACCTCGTGCTGGCTGGCCCGGCGGTGGCGGGCGTGACCGACGACCCGGAGGGAGCGGCCGTGTTCGCCGAGTGCCTGCTGCAGTGGCGCGAGCTGCCAGCGTCTGTCCGCAATCGGATCCTGCTGGTCACCCTGCCGCTCGACGACCCCGACGAGAACGCCGCCATGGTCAACGCGCTGCAGCGGCACGCCTCGGTCATTGTCCAGAAGAGCCTGGCCGAAGGATTCGGGCTCACCGTGGCCGAAGGCATGTGGAAGAGCCGGCCGGTCGTCGGATCGGCCGTCGGGGGCATCATCGACCAGATCTCACCCGGCACGGGCGTCCTGCTTGCAGACCCGCACGACCTCGAGGCCTTCGGCTCAGCCGTCCGGGAACTCCTCAGCGACCCGGCCGAGGCTGACCGCATGGGACACGCGGCTAAGGCGCACATCAATGGCAACTATGTCGGCGATAAACACCTGCTGCGGTATGAGAAGCTGTTCGCCGCGATGGCGCTGGACGGCGCTGAGCGCTAGGCAGCGACCGCGTACCGAGCGACCCCGTTCCCCGCCGCGGGAAGTTATCGGGAACGCTCGCGGTTTTCGGCACCGGAGCACTATCCGTCCGGGACCGCACGCGAAGGGAAGCCGATGGAGACCTGGGACGCGATCCGGGCTCGGCGCAATGTCCGCAGCTACCGCGCCGACCCCGTGTCAGCCGCCGATCTCGACCGGATCGCCGAGGCCGCCTGGCGCGCGCCCTCCGCCTCGAACCGGCAGCACTGGACCTTCATAGTCGTCACCGATCGCGACCAGCTCCAGGCCCTGTCGGCCGTCTGGCGCGGCGCTGGCCACATCGCGAATGCGGCCGCAGCGATCGCCATGGTGGTCCCGCAGACCGACGACGATCACTCCCGCGAGGTTGACCGCTACGACCTCGGTCAGGCCACGTACGCGATGATGGTCGCCGCTGCCGACCTCGGCGTCGGCACCGGTCACGCGGGCGTCGGCGACCAGGCTGAGGCGCGGAGGATCCTCGGTGTGCCCGCCGGCCACGACGTCGCCTACCTGATCGGACTCGGCTACCCGGCCGACCGGCCGCTCAAGCCGATCGCCCGGCCCAACCGCCGGCCTATCGCCGAGGTCATCCGGCACGGCCACTGGTAATCAGGCGGACTGCCGGAACACTTATGGCCCGCGTCGCGGTTAGTACTTGCTGGCCGTCACGCAACAACCCGGAAAGCCACGCGCATGTGCTCTGCCTGCGGTATCCCCACGCACGTCCTCACCGACGATGAGGTCGCTGCCCCCGCCGGCCTAGCCCAGCAGGCCACCCCAGCGAAGTTCGCCGCGCTCCGCAACCGCGACTGCCGCCCGTACCTGTTCGGCGCGGCACTGGCGATGATGGCCGACAACATCGAGCACGTCATCACGTACTGGGTGCTGTGGCAGAAGTTCCACTCCCCGGCGCTCGCGGGCTTCGAGGTGATCAGCCACTGGGTGCCGTTCCTGCTCTTCTCGGTGTACTTCGGCTCGCTGGCCGACCGGTTCGACTGCCGCCGGCTGATCCAGGCCGCGCAGGCGCTGTTCATGCTCGTGTCGGCGCTGTGGGGTGTGCTGTTCCTGACCAACTCGCTGCACGTCTGGGAAGCGTGCCTGCTGCTGATCCTGCACGGCCTCGCTGGCGCGCTGTGGGGACCCGGCGAGCAGCTGATGCTGCACGACTTCGTCGGGCTGGATGACTTGCCAAGCGCCGTGCGCCTGAATGCGACCTTCCGCAGCCTGGGCATTCTCTTCGGGCCCGTTGTGGGCTCCGCGCTGCTGCTCGGCCTCGGCCCGACCCGCGGCATCTTCGTGAACATCGCGATCTACCTGCCGCTCACGCTGTTCCTGTCCCGGACGAAGTTCACCGGTCACGTCCGCGACCAGGGCATCCCGCGCGCTCGCGTGGGGCTCATGGACTCGCTGCGCGTGCTGCGCACGGTCCGGTCCAATCACACGCTGGTCAGCATGATCGTGCTCGCCGGGCTCGGCTCGTTCTTCGTCGGCACATCGCTGCAGACCTCCATGCCCCTCTTCGCCCAGCACCTCGGGGCAGGCCACGCGGGTATCGCCTACGGCGTTCTGCTGTTCGCCAACGGCGCGGGCGGCGTAATTGGCGGGCTCCTGCTGGAGATGAGCGGCCGGATCCGGCCAACCGTGCGCGCGGCCGTCGTGAGCACCGCCATCTACGGCGTGACCAGCGTGTTCTTCGCACTGACGAGCAGCTACCCGATGGCCGTGGCGCTGCTGCTGATGGGCGGGGTTGCCAACCTGGCCTCGATGTCGATCACCCAGACCGTCGTCCAGCTACTAGCCCCGGCCGCTGACCGGGGCCGTGTCGTCGGCCTCTGGGGCGTGTCCGCCAACGGCCTACGGGCCGGCAGCGGGTTCACGGTCGGACTGGTCGGTGCTGCTATCGGACTCCCGTCGTCGCTCGCGTTCAGTTCCGCCGCGTTGTGCGCTGGCACCGTCGTCGCGGGCATCTACGCACTGCGCGGCCGGTCCAGCGCCGCGGCCGAGCACGCCGACGAGCCGGTCCCGGCGAAGTAGCGCCGCGTCCCGCCTGGCGGACGTGCACTAGCCGGGGCCAGGGTGCACGTATGAAGCTTGGTCCATGTACAGCGCCTCGGACCCGCGGGCCACACTTGCCCCTGCTGCGCCGTCGGGGCCGGCCGCTCCCACTGCAGTCGGCTACCCGGCCGACTACGTGGTGTTCGGCGACTCAGCGCCCGCGGAGGTGGACGGCGACGGCAGCCGGCACTGGTATGCGCGAGGTCAGAACTTCGTCATCGGCTACTCCGAGTGCACCGCGTCCATGACGGCGCGCCGCGCGGGCCAGCCCGACGAGTGGATGCTGCTGCTCCCCGGCCAGCAAACCCGCGCCCGTATCTCGGCTGGCGGCGAGGTCGCGCACACGGCCGGCTACAGCCTGGCGGTGATCCCGCCGGGCGATAGCGAGATCGAGATCACCGGCAGCGGCCAGGTCGTGCGGATCTTCAGTGGCAGCGCCGCTGATCTGGGCGCCCTAGCCGTCAACGCGGGCTCCTACACTCGCGACCATCTCAACGTGGCGCCGTGGGCGCCGTGGCCGCCCGCCGCAGGCGGGCCGCGGATTCGCATCTACAGCCTGGACGTGCCCAGAGTCGAGGGCCGGCTCGGGCGGATCTGGCGCTGCTCGACGCTGATGGTCAACCTGAGCTGGCCGTATGACGGGCCCAGGGACTCCACGAAGCTCTCACCGCACTCCCATTCCGACTTCGAGCAGGGGTCGCTCGTCGTGGCCGGCGAGTACGTCCACCACATCCGCTGGCCGTGGACGTCCGACCGGAGCACCTGGCGAGAGGACGAGCACGTGGTCTGCGGGAGTCCGTCGGTGACGATCATCCCGCCACCTACGGTCCATACGTCTCAGGGTCTGGGAACGGGCAGCAATCACCTGATCGACATCTTCGCGCCGCCGCGCCGCGACTTCTCCGAGCGGCCCGGCTGGGTGCTCAACGCCGACGAGTACCCGATGCCGCCGTCGTAGCCGGAGGCCGTGCTCAGGCTGGCCGCGCCGACCGGCTCGCCCGGTGCTCGGCGAAGACTCCGATCCGCCGGATCGACTGCCAGCGCTGCCGGGTGCCGAGCAGCGCGGTCATGACGGATTGGATGGTGACCAGGTACATCAGCTGCCGGTAGACGACCTGCTGCAGCGGCAGCAGCCACAGGCTGCGCATGCGCTCTCCGTCGAGGCGCAGCGCGTAGCCGCCTGCTATGGCCTGCAGCGCGACGAACGACAGCCAGAACGCGGCGACCTTCACCGGGTTGAGAAACACGAGCCCGTACAGCGAGAACACGTCCACGACCGGCGCGATGAGCGGAAGCAGCACATGGAAAACTGCCAGATAGGTCAGGCAGTACCGGCCGAACCGGCCGGACTGGCCGGACTCGATGACTGAGCGCCGGTGCTTCCACATCGCCTGCATAGTGCCGTAGGACCAGCGGTATCGCTGTTGCCACAGCTGGCGCAGGGTCGACGGCGCTTCGGTCCAGGCCAGGGCGTCCGGCGCGTACACGACCCGCCACGGGGACCGGGACAGCGCCATGGTCAAGTCGGTGTCCTCGGCCAGCGTGTCAGTACTGACACCGCCCACATAGGCCAGCGCGCCTCGCCGGAAGGCCCCGATGGCTCCGGGCACGGTGGGGATGATGCCGAGCATGTCAAAGAGCCGCCGGTCGAGGTTGAAGCCCATGACGTACTCGAGGTGCTGCCAGCCGCCGAGCAGCCCGCGCCGGTTGGCCACCTTGGTGTTGCCGCTCACCGCTCCGACGTCCCTGGCCGCCAGGGGCGCGATCAGGTGGTCGAGGGTATCTGGCTGGAAGATCGTGTCGCCGTCGACCAGTACGAGGACGTCACTGTGTGACTCGGCGATGCCACGGTTGAGCGCGCCCGCCTTGCCGGTGTTGTCCTGCCTGATGACGCGCACGTACGGCAGCCGGAGACTTCCGGCAACGGCTGCGGTGTTATCGGTGGAGCCGTCATCGACGACGACGATCTCGATGCGGCCGCGGTACCGGCTCGTGGCCATCGACTTGACCGTCGCGCCAATCCCCGCCGCTTCGTTGTACGCCGGAATGACAACCGAGACATCGGGGTAGTAGGCATGCCGGTGCGCGGTGCGTCGGCCAGCTTGACGGTGAGCGCGGCGCCTGTGCGCCGACGCGAAGCCGACGAGCAGGCACACCCGCAGCACCGTGAGCACGCTCGCCGCGATGAGGACCACGGCCACGGCGCCGATGATGTGATCGGCCGCCTGCTGGGTCCACACCAGCACGGTGCCGACGAGCCGCTGGCTGGTTGAGGCGGGCGCGTCGCCTGACGGCAGCCCGAGCGCGTTGGTGACCGTCGTGAACCGGTAGCCCTCGGCACGCAGCCGCGTGATGATCTGGGGCAACGCGGCGAGGGTCTCCCGGCGGTTGCCCCCGCCGTCGTGGAACATGATGATCGCACCCTGGCCGCCGCGAGGGCTGGCCGCGGCGACGATGTGCGCGACACCGGGCCTGGCCCAGTCCCTGGTGTCCAGATTGGTGAGGACAACCAGGTAGCCGTCCCGCCCAGCCTCGCTGGCCGCGCGCCAGTCAGCCGCCGTCAGCGCCTCCGGCACGGAGGAGTAGGGCATCCGCAGCAGGCGAGTGCGGATGCCGGCGGCGCCGGACAGGGCGTTCTGCGTCAGGGTCAGCTCGAGGCTTTCGCGCCAGCCCGCTGTCGCCAGGTTGGTGTGCGTATAGGTGTGCGAGCCGACTTCGCTGCCGTCTCGGAGCTCGGCCTGGACCAGGCCGGGATAGGTCGCCGCGTGTGCGCCGACGAGGAAGAAGGTGGCCGGCACGTGATACCGGTGCAGGACGGCGAGGATCTTCGGCGTCCAGGTCGGATCCGGTCCGTCGTCGAAGGTCAGAGCCGCGGTCCGGGCGGGCAGCGCGTAGCTGGTCGCGCGCGAGCCCGATACCCCGATGACCGGGCCGCCACCGGCGACCGCCGCCGGAGCAGAAGCAGCCCTCGCCGCCGCGGACGGCTCGTCAGCGCTGTTCTCGCCGAGCACCCCATGTGTGTATCCCTCGATCACCAGGCCGACCGCGAAGACAAACATCAGCAGGCCAACGAGGATCCAGTGGCCGCGCGGCGCGGCGCGGCGCCGATGGCTGCTGCTGGCAGGCCGGGCTGGCGTGCCGCCCCGCTGGCGCGGCGGCGAGACCGGCCGCGGGGCGAGCACGCGTCTAGGGGCCATGGGAGCTCTTGTGCGGGTTCGGCGACTTGGCTTGCCCGGACGGGGTCCGACCAGCCCGATTAGTGGGGACAGGGAACGCAGTCGATGGGCCGGGCGACACCGGGGAACGGGCGGACACGTGCGCGGACGGTGACGGAGTTCCAAGCCGCGTACCGGCCGGCTGCCGGACCGCGCCGGTCCCGGCGCGCTGACCGCCAGCCGGCTGCTTTGGGGCAGCCCACTGCGTGAATGGCGCCTGCGGGCCACCCGCCACGGCGACCACGACCGCGAGCAGGCACGCCGCCAGCGCGACGGCCAAAGCCAGGCCAGCGCGCCGCATGAGCCGCCGGCGCCGGCCGGAGGGATCAGCGAATACGTGCCCGGAATGCACGGGGAAGAGCCTAACGAACGGGCAGTCCAGCTAGCCCGGGATTGTGAACTCCTGACGTCCCGCCTAGCGCCTCGTTACACGCCGAGCAAGTCCGCCAGTTGGCGGGCGTTGACCTGGGCGTAGTCGCTGTAGCAATTGTTGAACAGCACGTGGGTGCCGGCGGCCGTCTCCGCGAGCTCGCGGATCCGCGGCGCCCACTCGCGCAGTTCCCCGTCGCCGTAGCGATAGCCAAACCGCTGGTAGATGTCCTTGCTCGTCCAGTTGTCTGAGTGACCGTGCAGTCGCACGAGAGCGAGGTCGCTGGTGGCCGCCAGCACCGGCGGGATGGAACTGGGATAGCCCTGCGGCATGTCCACGCCGACGTAAGGCAGGTCGTGGTCCGCGAGGAAGCCCAGCGTTTCCTGCTGGTTGTCTGGAGTCATCCACGTCCGGTTGCGGAACTCGATGCACGGTCGTCGCGGCGCAATGCGCTCGGCGCACGACAGGATGTAGTTCTTGCTCGTCCGCGAGATGGGAAACCACTGCGGGAACTGGAACAAGATCGCGCCCAGCTTCCCGCTCTGCTGCAGCGGCTCCAGCGCGGCCAGGAAGCGATCCCAGGCCTGATCAGCCACCGCGCGATCAACCTGGCGCAGGTAGACAGTGCCCTTGGCGGTGGCCGGCACCGCCTCGCGAAGATCGGCCGGCAGCGCAGAGATCCGCGTCGGGTGCTGGGTAAACAGGCTGAACGCCTTGATGTTGAAGGTGAACCCCGGCGGGGTGCGCTCCGCCCACGCCCTCGCGGTCTGCTCGGCCGGCAGCGCGTAGTACGTCGCGTCGACCTCTACCAGCGGAAACTGGCGTGCATAGAAAGCCAGCCGCTTCGCCGGGTTGTCGGCTTCTGGCGGATACCAGCCAGACGCGAGGAGCGTGCGGTCGGTCCATGACGCCGTCCCGATGCGGATCTCACCCATAGCTAAGCCACTCTTCCCGGCTGATTCGGAGCGCTCCTGAGATTGCAGCAGGATCGGCAGGGCCACAATGAACATCGTGAAGGCGGTCAGCACCGGCCACAGTATCCCGTAACGGGTCAGAAACGCGCCGATGGTGGCACTCGCGGTGAAGACCAGGATGGAGAGGGCGCGCCGCGGGGCGCGCTGATTGTTTCCGCCCGCGAGCGTGGAATCGGCGTGCAGGCCGGTGAACGTCAGCGTCATGAGGTTGGTCGCCAGGTCGGGGATACCCCAGCGGCGCATCAGGGCGTTCTGGAGTCCCATCGCGCACGCGAGAATTGCGACGACCGGATAGCGGGCGTCGTTGAATGGCCTGGGGTGGGTGAGTACCACGACGAGAACCGCGAGGCCAATCATGCTTGCCTCGATGGCAAACCCAGCCCGCCGCCCCGGCTCCTCAGCCCGCACGAGCCTGCCCCCTGCCACCGCACCAACGGCAAAGGCGCCGAGCGCGACCAGGTAGGGCCACACCGTGGCGCCGGGGAAGACGGAGGAGAATCGGTGGGTTCCGTGCACGCCGATCGAAAAGGCCAGCAGCAAGATGTTGCCGGTCATGGTCTCGACGAAGATCAGCCCGAGTCCCAGAAAGCTTGCGGCGTCGAGCAAACCGCAAACAACAGTGATGCCATAAACGCCCACGGTCAACGACGGCAGCCAGAATGACCGGTTCCTGACCGCCGGGCTGGACATCCCTGCCTGCCTAGGGGCTAGGGCACGATTTCGCGCCCAAGGACGAATCGGTTAGCTGGCCCTGCCCATACCCAGCATTTGTCAGGAGATCGCGACCGGCTGGCGGGGTGCTACAGCCCGCTGGCTAATCTGAGATCGTCGGCGCGTGCCCGGGGAGGGGGTGGACAGATGCCCGCTGAGCGGCGCCAGAGGTCCCAGGATCTCGTGGACTACGAGGTCCTCGATTCCGCGGACACGCTGGCCGGCGCACCCGGAGACGACCCGCTCGACCGCGGGCTGGCCACCCCGGAACGCTGGTCGGCGGGGATGAAATTCGGCACGACGGCCGCGGAGCAGCAGTGGGGTGCGTCCCTGGACAGGCAGCTCGCCTGGGAAGATCCGGACGACGGCGTCGATCCTCCCGACCAGCGGCCGGACGGCGTCAGCGGGGACGAGAATGCGACGGACGGGGACCTCGGCATCCCGTCCGCCGCTGACAGTGCGGCTCCGCGGACGGGCAGGCTGATCAGGGCCTATGACGACGCCGCGGTCTACCGCACCTGGGAGACCTCGGCGGTGGCGCGGGATATCGGGATCGACGGCGGCGGCGCGAGCGCGGAGGAGGCGGCGCTGCATGTCCTGCCGGACGAGGACACCAGCGCCAGCTAGCTGGCCCCTGTGCGTCGGCCGCACGCAATTGTCACCATTGCGCGTTCCAGACCGATACTCTGGCCGCCTCCAGCCAGGCCGCAGTCCTGGCGGTCTCAATGAGCGAAGAGGTGACCATGCCGCTGCGATTCGGCCGGCTGAGACCGCTGCTGCTGCCCGGAGCCCTTGCTCTGTCCCTGATCACGACGCTGCCGCCGGTCGGCAGCTTGGCACCGCAGGACGAGGTCGCGCAGGCCTTCCAGTTCGTTGTCTTCGCAGCGGCCGCGCCGGCGCTGCTAGTGCTGGGCTGGCCGGCTCTGCTCGCGCGGGCGAGCCCGTCACCTCTGGTGTTGCCAGTCTGGCGCAGGTTGCGAGTACCGCCAGTGCGGTCTCGGCGGCCGGCAGTCAGGGCCTCGGTGGCCCTGCTCCCTTCCCTGGCCCTGGTCATCCTCTGGCGCGTGCCCGTGGTTCTGGCCGCTGTCTCCCGTGACCCAGTGCTGACTGCGCTGGAACTGGTCACGCTGATCGCCGCAGGGTGCGTGCTGTGGACAGAGCTCGCGGGGCCTCGCGTCGCACGCGACCCGCTGCCACGTCCGCTGCGCGCGGCCATGGCCGCGGTGGCGATGTGGTCGATCTGGGCGATCGCCTACATCACCGGGATGTCGTCCACGGGACTTTCGCACGCGCAGGCCGCCGTGCCCGACCACCAACTCGCCGTTGGGGTCATGTGGGCCGTCCCCGCCGTCTGCTACGTGCCGGTCATTTTCGCCACGATGATGAGCTGGCTGGGCGGGCGTGAGGAGTCAGCCGGGGAAGCGGTCGGCTTGCTCGCCGACCCCGCCTGGCCCGACGCGGCCGGCCGGCTGCAGCCGCCCCGCGGCTGGCGTTAAGCCCTGCCAGACCCGCGCGCTAGGCGAGGTGCACGTAGTCGTAATCGAACGGCTGGCCGTTGATGCCGTTGCGGGGCGGCGCGATCCAGGAGGCGATTTTGCCACGGTCATACACGGCATGCATGAGCGATCGCACGTAGGTCTTGTCCACATCGGTGGGCAGCCACTCGGTCTTGCGCTGCTGCCATTCCGCTGGGCTCAGCAGTTCACCTGACGGGCTGGCCTCGATGGCCGCGAACGCGCCGACCTTGCGGTTGAAGGCGATGTGCGGGAGACCCAGCCGATGCGGCAGCCCGGCCGATTCCAGGATCTTGTTCCACCGGTTCACGCCGATGGTGCAGTCGGCGATGTACTCCCGGCGCAGGTCGGTGTTCAGCCCCGTCAGCGCGGCGACCTCCGCCTGGCCGATCTCGCCTTCCACCAGG
>Ga0126373_10002469_pt1 | contig 13675 bp, 13 predicted proteins | sample PanSoiMetPlot_11_FD_92545 | JGI IMG/M metagenome (GOLD analysis project Ga0126373, IMG submission 92545) | Tropical forest soil microbial communities from Panama - MetaG Plot_11 | ecosystem: Environmental > Terrestrial > Soil > Tropical forest > Bulk soil | place: Panama | collected 2016-02-17 | reverse complement strand
GGGTCCCTCGTCGTGCCAGCGACCGGGTCAACCAGCACCCTGTCCTGCCCGGCCAGCTTGTTGAGCAGGCTGGACTTGCCGACGTTGGGCCGCCCGACGAGCGCAACCCGCCGCGGCCCCGAGTCGGCGTCGAGCCGTTCGGCAGGCGCGTCGGGCAAGGCGCCGAGAATCGCGTCAAGCAGGTCACCGCTCCCCCGCCCGTGCAGTGCGCTCACGGGATAGGGCTCGCCGAGGCCCAGCGACCACAGCGAGTGCGCTCCGGATTCAGCGGGCGCATCGTCGACCTTGTTGGCGGCGAGGATCACAGGCTTGCGCGACCGTCGCAGCACGTTCGCCACGGCTTCGTCGGCGTCAGTGACGCCCACCACCGCGTCGGTCACGAACAGCACCGCGTCGGCGGCGTCCGCGGCGACCCTCGCCTGCGCGGCGACCCGGCCGGCGAGTGCGGCCGACCCCTCGATGGCCGGCTCCCAGCCGCCGGTGTCCACCAGTGTGAACGCTCGTCCCCGCCAGGTCGCGTCGTAGGCGACCCGATCCCTCGTGACGCCTGGAGTGTCTTCGACCACCGCCTGACGGCTGCCGAGTATCCGGTTCACCAATGTCGACTTACCGACATTAGGTCTGCCGACCACGGCAAGCACAGGGACGACTTCGTCCTCCATCAGCAACCCCGGCTGGCCGTGGCCAGCGCCACGATGCGGTCGATGACCGAGTCGAGCGGCAGGTCGGTAGCGTCGATCTCGACGGCGTCCGCGGCCTTCTGAGTCTGCGGTGCGTCCTGCCGGTCTCGCCGCGCCTGCTCGGCAAGGGTGAGGCCCACGCTCGGAGGCTCGGCCGCTGATAGCTCGGCTGCCCGTCGCTCCGCACGCACCTGCTCGCTCGCGGTCAGGAATACCTTAACGGCCGCACCGGGGGCCACCACCGTACCGATATCGCGACCTTCGACCACGATCCCGCGAGCGCAGGTGACGGCGTTGGCGATCACCTCACGCTGCTGTGCGATCAGATGGCTGCGGACCTCTGGAACCGCGGCGACAAGGCTGACGACATTCGACACCCGGCGGTTCCTTATCTCTGCGGTGACGTCAATGCCGTCGACCCGCACGTTCTGCTTGGCCGGGTCGGTGCTGATCTCGATCACCAGGGCGCGTGTATAGCGTGCCAGCGCGTCCGCATCGGCGAGGTCGACGTTGTGCTCAAGCATCCACCAGGTCACCGCGCGGTACATGGCGCCTGTGTCCAGGTATCGCAGCCCGAGCGAGGAAGCGGCACCGCGAGCCGCGCTTGACTTGCCAGACCCGGCAGGCCCGTCGACCGCGATCACGAGGCTCCCCGCGGGCACCGCGCGATCGTCGGGCTCGCGCCGCCGCACGCCAGTAACCGAATCCGTCACGGTGGCGATGCTACCGGCCAGCCCGCGCGCGCCAGCGCCTCCGCCAGCCGCCCGGCGGCCTCGGGGCGGACCGAGAGCTCAGCAACACCTACCGGCAGGCCGGGCGAGTGCTCGATCCTGACGTCCTCGATGTTGATCCCTGCCGTGCCAGCGGCGGCGAAGAGCCTGGCGAGCTCGCCGGGCCGGTCGCCGATGACGACCTGCACGACCGAGTAGTCCGGGGCAGGTCCGCCTCGCTTGCCAGGGATCCTGGCCACGCCCTCGCGACCGGCCTCGAGCACGGCCGTGATCTGCTTGACGGCGTCGTCGTCCCCCGACGCCAGGGCGGCTAGCGCCTCGGCCGTCGCGCCAAGACGGCCGGCTATGGCCAGGACCACGTCGCGCACACGGGTCGGGTTGGCGGCCAGGATTTCGGTCCACAGGCTCGCCTCGCTGGCCGCGATCCTGGTGACGTCGCGCAATCCGGGCCCGGCGAGTGCAAGGGCAGCGGACGGCGCGTCCGCGCACTGCGCTGCCATCGCCGCGGCCACCAGGTGCGGCACGTGAGAGACCAGCGCCACCCAGCGGTCGTGGTCCGTCGCCGACATCATGACCGGCTGGGCACCGCACGCGCGAGCCATGTCGGCGACGACCTCGACGCACCACGCCTGCGTCTCATCAGCCGGGCAGATCGCCCACGGCTGGCCGGCGAACAGGTCAGCCCTGGCTGCGGCGGGGCCAGACCGCTCCCGGCCGGACATCGGGTGCGCGGGCACAAACGTGGCTAGATCGCATCGCAACGCCGTTGCCTCCCGCAGCGGCAACTCCTTCACGCTCGCCACGTCGGTATAACACCTGGCCAGGCCGCTTCTTTGGGCAGCCGCCAGTGATCGCGCTACCGCGCCAGGCGGCACGGCAAGTACCGCGATGTCAGCGGCTTGGCCAGGCGCGGCGTCGGGATCGAGCACCCGGCCTGCTCCCAGGTTGGCCGCGAGCCGAGCCGCCGCCTGATCGGTGTCGCTGATCAAGACCTGCGTGCCGTGCTCGGTCAGCGCCAGCGCGATCGACGTGCCGATCAGGCCGGTGCCGATCACCAGCGCGGTGCTCGGAGCGGCCCGCGCAGCGGCTTGCGACGTCATCGGGTCCACCAGGGTCCGGTGCCGGTCACTGTGCGATGTCCAGCCGCAGCGCGCTCGCGCCGCGCAGGTAGACGTGTTGGATCTCGGCCCGGGTCAGCGGCGTATCGACGTGCATCATCAGGCGCACCACCCGGGGCATGGCGCCGGGCACGTTGATCTCCGTGCAGCACAGCAGCGGCACCTCCTGGAAGCCGAGCGCGCGGGCCGCGAGCGCCGGAAACTCGGCGCGCAGGTCCGAAGTCGCCGAGAAGATCACGCTGATCACCTCGTCGGTGCCGAGGCCGTTGCGCTTCATCACCTCGGTCACGAGCTCCGCCGTGCCGTCCAGTATCTCCTGCCGGTCGTCCGCCGCAACCTGGATGGCACCCCTGATGGCCCTGACCGCCACGATCGCTCCCTTCCCCCGCGACCGGCCACGCGGCCACGCGACTGCTCGCGACACTACAGGCAGCAGGCCGGCTACATCCCGACGGCGGCGTAGAGGTTGCCGACCTCGGCCACTGACAACCGCCTGGAGTTGCCTGGTCGCAGCGATCCTAGGCTGACCGGCCCGATCCGGGTGCGGACAAGGCGGCTCACAGGATGACCGACAGCGGCCAGCATTCGCCTGACCACGTGCTTGCGCCCCTCGTGCAGCGTGATCTCGACGAGGACACGCTGCCCCGCCTGCTCGATCACGCGGAATCGGTCAGCGGCAGCGGTCCCGTCGTCAAGTTCCACTCCCGTGGTCAGCCGGCGTGCGAGGTCCCTGGGCACGGGCCCGCGAACTTCGGCCAGGTAGGTCTTCAGCACGCCGAACCGAGGATGGGCGAGGCGATGCGCCAACTCGCCATCATTGGTCAGCAAGATCAGCCCCTCGGTCTCGTAGTCCAGCCGGCCGACATGGAACAGCCGCTCGCTGTGATCGGCCACCAAGTCCGCTATGGTCCGCCGGCCGCGGTCGTCGGACATGGTGCTCACGACGCCCGCCGGTTTGTTAAGCGCGAGATAGACGAGGTCCTCGCTGGCCGGTATGAGCTTCCCGTCCACCCTGATCACCTGGGTTTTGGGATCGACGCGCGCGCCGAACCTGCGGACGACCTCGCCGTCGACCTCCACCCGACCTGCGCCTATCAACTCTTCGCAGCTCCGCCGGCTGCCGACGCCTGCCGCCGCGAGCACCTTCTGCAGCCTGATCCCGCCGGGAACGTCGATCAGCGAGTCCCGCGTGCCAGGCTCGACTCCCCAGTCCTCGTCCTGCTCGTCCTCGTCGCGAGCCTTCGCAGCGGGCGGCCGGCCCGATACCGCCCGGCGGCCGGCCCGACCGGAGCCCGAGCGCCCGCGCTCACGAGGGGCTGACATGCCCAGGGTCCTGCTCCTCGCCGACCTGGTCGGGCAGGAAAGGCGCGAGCTCTGGCAACTGTTCCAGGCTCGCCAGGCCGAGCCGCTCGAGGAAATACGCGGTGGTACGGAACAAGATCGCGCCGGTCTCGTGGTCGGTTCCCGCTTCCTCGACGAGGCCGCGCAGGACCAGTGTGCGCATCACGCTGTCGCAGTTAACGCCGCGCACGGCAGATACCTGGGCCCGGCCAACCGGCTGGCGGTAGGCGACGACCGCGAGAGTTTCCAGTGCGGCCCGGGTCAGCCTGACCTCTTGGCCGTCGCGGACGAACCTCTCGACTACCGGGGCGAACTCACTCCTGGTGTAGTAACGCCAGCCACCTGCCACCTCGCGCAGCTCGAACCCGCGGCCAAGCGCGGTGTAGGACTCGGCGAGCTCGTGCAGGGCAGCCGAGATCTCGGCCTGAGCGACCTCGAGCACCTGCGCGAGGATGTTCTCGCCGACCGGCTCGTCGGCCACAAGCAGAATCGCCTCGAGAGCCGGCCACAGCCCGGACGGTGACTCGCCAGTGCCTGGCAGCGGATCCTCGATCATCTCTGCCCGTCATGTCCATCATCGTCGGTGCCGCCCGGCTGGCTGGGCTCGATGGCCGCCTGCGCGATCCAGGTAATGAAAAGCTCGCCGAGCGGCGCGTCCTGCGCGAACGAGACGCACCTGTCCCTGTACAAGTCGAGCACGGCCAGGAAGCGCGCCACGACTTCATAGGTATCTTCGCAGCCTGCGCACAGCTCGCCAAAGGTGGCCTGCCCGGCCGCGCGCAGCATCTGGGTCAGGATCGCGGTCTGTTCGAGTACCGTGGTCCGCGGCACATGCAGGTGAGTCGTCGAAACGACAGGGGCGACGCGTGGTGCGAGCGCGGCGGCGGCGATCGCCGCGAACTGCTCCGCGGTAAGTCCTAGCAGCACCTCAGGCAGCAGGTCAGCGAATCCTGGCTCCATCGGCACCCGGCGCGGGAACCTGCGGCCCTGGTCGGCCATCTGAGCGCCCAGTATGGTCGCGGCCTGCTTGTATGCGCGATACTGCAGCAGCCTGGCAAAAAGCAGGTCCCTGGCCTCCAGCAGGGCCAGATCCTCCTCGTCGTCAACCTGACCGGCCGGGAGCAGCCTGGCGGCCTTCAGATCAAGCAGCGTCGCGGCCACGACGAGGAAATAGCTCGCCTGATCCAGATCCCAGCGGTCGGTCAGCTTGCCGATATAGCCGATGAACTCGTCCGTCACCGCGGACAGCGCGATTTCGGTGATGTCAAGCTTGTGCTTGGAGATCAGCCCGAGCAGCAAGTCGAACGGACCCTCGAAGACGTCGAGGTGCACCTCGAAGCCCCCAGCCGCCAGACCTCGCGCTCGCTCGCGGGGCGTTCCTGGGGGTCGTCCTCCCGGGTTAGCCGCTCCCTCGCGCGCGGCTGCGGGGGGTCGTTCCTCCGGGTCAGCACCATCCCCGTGTCCGTGGGTCATGAGCGGGGTCAACGTCCGTCCCGCAGCCGGCGCGCCATCACGCTGTCCGCCCCCTCGGCATCGAGGTCAGCCAGCAGCACGGCCAAGGCCTCCCTGACGATCCGGCCGCGGTCGGCCGATACCCCGAAGGCGCGCAGGCTTAGCTTGGCGCGTTCCAGCTCAAGCAACTCGGCTTCAGACAAATACACGGTGATCTTTTGGCTGTGGCTCTCCCGGCCGCTGGCCTGCCGCTGGTCAGCGCGGACCGGAAGCTGGGCAGCCGGGCGGAGCAGTTCGGCGATGCCGGGAACTCTTACCCGGCGCTGACCCGACCTGCGAGCTCGGCCTTGCGCCACCGGTCAAGCACCTCCCTGGCGAGCTCCCGATAGGAAGCCGCTCCAGCCGATGCGGGATCGAAAATCGTGATCGGCTCTCCTGCGACGGAGGCATCTGGGAACCGGACCGTACGGTTAATGACGGTATGGAACACCTTGTCGCCGAATCCGGCGACGACGCCGGCAAGGACCTCTCGAGTGTGCAGGGTACGCGAGTCGTACATGGTGGCGAGCAGTCCGTCCATCGTCAGCTTCGGGCTGAGCCTGGTGGACACCTTGTCGATGGTCTCCATCAGCAACGCGACGCCCCGCATCGCGAAGTACTCGCACTCAAGTGGCACGAGCACTCCGTCGGCGCACGCCAACGCGTTAACGGTAAGCAGCCCGAGCGACGGCTGGCAGTCGATGAGGACAATGTCATATTCGGGAATCAGCGAGCCGAGGACGCGGCCGAGCACGAATTCCCTGCCGACCTCGTGCACGAGCTGAACCTCCGCCCCTGACAGGTCGATGTTGCTTGGCAGCAGGTCCATGCCTTCGACCTTGGTCGGGAAAAGCACGTCCCTGGCCGTAACGCCGGCCTCCATCAGGACGTTGTAGACGGTGGCGTCAAGCTCGTGCGGCTGGAAACCGAGCCCGACCGAAAGCGCGCCCTGCGGGTCGAAGTCGACGAGCAAGACCCGCCGCCCAAGCTCGGCGAGGGCGGCTCCGAGGCTGATCGTGGTGGTGGTCTTGCCGACGCCGCCCTTCTGATTGCAGACGGCGACAACGCGCGCCGGGCCATGCCTGAGCAGCGGCTCTGGATCGGGAAATACCGGAAGCGGGCGGCCGGTCGGGCCGATGGTGCCGGCACTGGCTTCCGTGGTCCTTGACGCTGACACGGTAACGAGCACCTCCCGGGCGACCACGCACGCTGCGGGCCGCTGCCTTCCGGACTTTAGAGCTTGCATCGGGTCGCGGCAAGCCGACTCACCCTTTGCGCGCAAACGGGTTCTCTCATATGGCCTGGTCTGGGCGTGGGTGTCTTATCGGGGATTGTTCCGAGCTTCAGCCCAGGGCGCGCGGATGGGCGGCCGCGTACACCTCGCGGAGCTTGTCCACGGTGACAAGCGTGTAGACCTGAGTAGTGGCGACCGACGCGTGCCCAAGCAGTTCCTGAACGACCCGGACATCTGCGCCACCATCGAGCAAATGAGTGGCGAATGAATGGCGCAGCATGTGGGGGGAGATCTCGGCGAGTCCGGCCCTCGCGGCAGCGTTCCGCAGCGCGCCCCACGCGCCCTGCCTGGTCAGCCTGCCCCCGCGGGCGTTCAGGAATACCGCGGGGCTGCGCTGGCCAGTTCTGGCGCTCGCCGCAAGGGCGGGCCTAGCTCGCACGAGGTAGGCATCGAGCGCCGCTTGCGCGTATCTGCCGACGGGCACGATCCGCTGTCTGCCGCCCTTGCCGGCCAGCCTCACGGTTGCGAGCGCGCCTTCAGTGCCGCGCGAGCCAGTCAGGTCCAGATCTTCGACATCCAAGCCAACGGCCTCGGAGATCCGCGCCCCGGTTCCGTAGAGAAGCTCGAGGAGCGCACGGTCGCGGCGCTGAGCTGGCGAGTCCCCCGGGATCTGGAGCAGTCGCTCCAGGTCAGGGAGCGGTATCGCGCGGGGCAAGCGGCGCGGCGGCGCGGGCGGCCTGACTGCCTTGGCCGGATCGGATCCGGCCAGGCCCTCGGTCACCGCGAACGAGTGCAGCCCGCGCACCGCCACGACCGCCCGTCCGGCCGAGCTCGCCGCGAGCGGCGGGTGATCGTCGTCGCCCTCGCGCAGCGCAGCCAGATGCTCTGCGACGTCGGCCGTGGTCACGTCGGCTATCTGATTCCGGCCGGCGGCGGCCAGAGTTGACGCGTACCGCTGCAGATCCCTGCGATACGCCTCGATCGTGTGGGCGGCCAGGCCGCGTTCGACCGTCAGATGGTCGAGGTAACGGCGGATCGCCCCGGCTACCGTCGTCAGCCCGGCGTCCCTGTCATGGGTTCATCTCCGCGAGTTGGGACCTCTGGCTCAGGCCAGTACCTCGTCAATTGGCGTCCACGGCAGTCCGTGCGCCTCGGCGACGGGCTGGCAGGTAATGGCACCATCGTGCGTGTTCAGGCCAGGCGCGAACGAGCTGTCCGCCCGCAACGCCGCCCGCCAGCCGCGGTTCGCGATCTCAATCGCGTACGGAATGGTCACGTTGGTCAGCGCGTACGTCGAGGTGTGCGGGACGGCGCCTGGCATGTTCGCCACGCAGTAGAACAGCGAGCCGTGCACGAGGTAAGTCGGATCGGCGTGAGTCGTGGGCCTGGAGTCTTCGAAGCAGCCGCCCTGGTCGATGGAAATGTCCACGAGCACAGAGCCGGGCTTCATCTTGGCGACCAGTGCGTTGCTGACCAGCATCGGCGCCTTCGCTCCCGGGACAAGGACCGCGCCAATCACTAGGTCGGCGTCGATGACCGCTCGCTCGATCTCGTACGTGTTGGACGCGACCGTCTGGCAATGGCCCTGGTAGATCGCGTCGGCCGACCTGAGCCTCGCGACGTTCTTGTCGACGAGCAGCACCTCAGACTGCATGCCGAGCGCGATCGCTGCGGCGTTCATCCCAGACACGCCGGCTCCGAGCACGACAACCTTCGCGGCGTACACGCCAGACACGCCGCCCATGAGGACGCCACGGCCCCCGCCGTCACGCTGCAGGTGATGCGCGCCCACCTGCGGCGCCATCCGCCCGGCCACCTCCGACATCGGCGCGAGCAGCGGCAGCGATCCGTCAGGAAGCTGGACGGTCTCGTAGGCGATCGCCGTGATCCCGGAGCTGAGCAGCGCGTCTGTGGTCGCCTTCGACGCGGCCAAGTGCAGGTAGGTGAAGAGGACCTGATCCTTGCGCATCCTGTGGTATTCCTCGGCCACGGGCTCCTTGACCTTAAGGACCAGATCGCCGGCTTGCCACACCTCATCGGCGGTTGGCAGCATCCTGGCCCCGGCGGCGACGAAGTCGCGGTCCGGGATCGACGATCCGGTTCCGGCGTCTTGCTCGATCAGCACGTCGTGCCCGTTCTTGACGAGCTCGTGCACGCCGGCTGGGGTGATGGCGACCCGGTACTCGTGATTCTTGACTTCCCTCGGAACGCCGACCTTCATGACCTCAGTCCTCCTCGTATTCAGTGCCCGCCTGGCCTCCTGCCAGCCGTCACCCAGGCTCGCGCCGGCGGTACTCAGCGTTCTGGCGCGTCCGCCGCGCGCAGGAAGGCGAATCCGCCCTGTTTCGCGGCGAACGCGGAGAGTACCCCGACCATCATGACGCCGTTGTGGAGGTCCCCGGCCAGAATGCGCGAGACCACCACATCGAGCGCCGCCCACTCGATCGTCAGATGAGCCTCCTCATGATCGGGCACGTACTCGCGCTGAGGCTCGGGTACGCGGGTCAGGCCGCGGGCCAGGTAGACCCGCAGCCGCTCGCTGGTGATTCCAGGGGACGTGAAGAAGTCAGCAAGCACCTGCCAGTCTGCGGCCAGGTAACCGGCCTCTTCAAGCAGTTCACGCTGCGCTGTCACGAGCGGGGGCTCCCCGGCCACGTCGCGCAGGCCGGCCGGGATCTCCCATAGCTGCCTGCCCACAGGATGCCGGTACTGGCGGATCAGGAGCACCTGGCCGGACTCATCCATGGCAACGACTCCGACTGCGCCTGGGTGCTCGATCACCTCCCGGCCGACCTCCTGGCCATCGGGCATCCGCACGGTGTCGCGCCTGACCTTGACGACCGCCCCGTCGGCTAGTCGCTCGCGACCCACCACGGGCCAGTGGTCGGCCAGGTCCGCGAGCTGTATACCCCGGGGGGGCGACCCCCCGGAACCCCCCGTGCTTCGTGGCGCCTTGAGGTAACGCCTTCCCTCGTCGCTCGTGCCTCGCTCCTCGGTCCAGGCGTCACCGCGCCACTCAGGACTCTCGCTCATGCGGTGGCGGCCACGGGCTGCCCGGCTGGCTGGGCTCTTGACCGCTCGATCGCGGCCGCGATCAGCCCGCTGAATAGCGGATGTGGCCGGGTCGGGCGGGATAGGAACTCCGGGTGCGCCTGAGTGGCTACGAAGAACGGATGGACGTCTGGCGCAAGCTCGACGAACTCGACCAAGCGGCCGTCCGGAGACAGGCCCGAGCAGATCAGGCCCGCATCTTCGAGCGCGGAGCGATAGGAGTTATTGACCTCGTACCTATGCCTGTGCCGCTCGTGCACGATTTCGGCGCCGTACAGGCTCCTGACGATGCTGCCCTCAGCAAGCACGGCGGGATAGAGCCCAAGCCGCATCGTCCCGCCCATGTCACGCTCCCCGGCGACCACGTCTTCCTGGTCGGGCATCGTGGCCACGACCGGGTGCGGGGTGTCCGGATCAAACTCCGCGCTGTTCGCCCCGTCCAGGCCGGCCAGATCCCTGCCGATCTCGATCGCCATGCACTGCAACCCAAGGCAGAGACCAAGTATGGGGATCCGGTGCCGCCTGGCGTGCCTGACCGCCCCGATCTTCCCCTCGATGCCGCGCACGCCGAAGCCCCCGGGAACCAGGATGCCGTCCACCCCATCAAGGTGGCGCGCCGCCCCGTCAGGGGTCTGACAGTCGTCGCTCGGCACCCAGCGGATGTTGACTCGCGCGTCGTTGCCGAACCCGCCTGCCCGCAGCGCTTCGGCCGGCGATAGGTAAGCGTCGGGCAAGTCGATGTACTTGCCGACCAGCGCGATCGTGACGCTCCTTGCTGGACGGTGGACGCGGCCGAGCAGCTCATTCCAGTCGCTCCAGTCAACGTCCCTGAACGGCAGATCGAGACGTCTCACCGCGTAGGCGTCGAGGCCTTCTGAGTGCAGCACCTTCGGGATGTCATAGATCGAAGGAGCGTCCGGCGCCGACACGACCGCCTCCTCGTCGACGTCGCACATCAGGCTGATCTTCCGCTTCAGCCCGCCGCTGATCGGCCGGTCGGAGCGGCAGACGATGGCGTCAGGCTGGATGCCGATGCTCCGCAGCGCCGCCACCGAGTGCTGGGTGGGCTTAGTCTTCAGCTCGCCGGACGGTCCGATGTACGGCAACAGTGAAACGTGCAGGAAGAAGCACCTGCCACGGCCGATCTCGTGCCTGATCTGCCTGATCGCCTCCAGGAACGGAAGCGACTCGATGTCGCCGACTGTCCCGCCGACCTCGGTGATCACAACATCGGTCGCCGGGCCGCCCATCTCGACTATGCGGCTCTTGATCTCGTTCGTGATGTGCGGGATGACCTGGACCGTGTCACCTAGGTAGTCACCTCGGCGCTCCTTGGCGATCACGCTGGAGTAGATCTGCCCGGTCGTCACGTTCGACGAGCCGGGCAGATGGATGTCGAGGAAACGTTCGTAATGTCCGACGTCGAGGTCGGTTTCGGTGCCGTCGTCCGTGACGAATACCTCGCCGTGCTGGAACGGGTTCATCGTGCCGGGATCTACATTGAGGTACGGATCGAGCTTCTGCATGCTCACCCGGAGGCCCCGCATCTTCAGCAGACGGCCGAGGCTAGAGGCGGTGAGCCCTTTGCCGAGACTGGAAGCGACGCCCCCAGTGACGAAGACATGCCTGGTCAGGACTGGTCGTGGGGTTAGCGCAGACGTCGCCAAGTTGGCTCCCGTGGTCAGTGCCGACGGCGGCTGCCCGTCGGTCCACGGGGTCTCAGAATATCAGGAACGAGCGTTACTGACCTGCACTGACACCGAAGCCGATCGACCTGCGCGGGAAGATTGCCCGCCACGCCCTGTTGGATATGGTACGTCGGGGTACGACCCGTGGGAGGGATGCGTGACGGCAGGCGGGACGGCGATCAGCGGTCTCGGCATGACCAGCCTGGGCAGGGTATACGGCCTGAGCCCGCGGCGTCTGGCAGCGAACGCGGTCCGGCTTGCGGCGGCCGACGCCGGGATGACGGTCGGCGAAATCGACGGGCTGCTGATTTGTCCTGGCATCACAGGCGGGCTCGACGTGAGCCTCGCGAGCGCACTTGGGATGCGCGACCTGGCCGTGCTCGCCGTCGTGAACAGCTTCGGTGCCTCGGCCGCGACCGCCGTGCAGGTCGCGGCCCAGGCCGTGGCGAGCGGCACGGCGCGCGCGGTGGCGTGCGTGTTCGCCGACACGCCGTTGCGCGAGGGTGCTCCAACGGGGAGCGCGTTCGGTAGTCATTCCACCGCCGGCCAGGGAGCGCCGGGCGGAACGGCCAGCCCGCCTGAACGTCATGGCCTGGCAGGCCTGGCGGCCGGCTACGGCTTCCGCAGCGTCACGGTCTACTACGCGCTCGCCGCCAGGCGGCACATGGAACGGTACGGCACGACGTCCGAGCAGCTTGGTGCGGTCGCGGTCGCCCAGCGTCAGTGGGCCGCGGGCAATCCCGCGGCGCAGTACCGGGACCCGATCACGCTCGCAGATCATCAGCGCTCGCGCTGGGTGGCCGAGCCGCTGCACCTGCTGGATTGCTCCCTGGTGTCCAACGGCGCGATCGCGGTGATCGTCACGTCGGCCTCCGCGGCTGCGGAAGCCGCCAGGCCGCCCGTGCACATCTGGGGCTGGGGACAAGGTCACCCTGGCCTGTCGATGGCGACCGGCAGTGATTTCGGCTTGGCCACGGGCGCGGCCCAGGCAGGCAGGGCGGCGATGTCGATGGCCGGCGTCGGCCCGGCTGACATCGCGATGTGCCAGATCTACGACTGCTACACCTACACGGTGCTTGTGACGCTCGAGGACTACGGTTTCTGCGCCAAGGGCGAAGGCGGCGCCTTCGCCGCAAGCGGTGCGCTTGCGCCGGGCGGTTCGCTGCCGGTGAATACCGGCGGAGGCCAGCTGTCGGCGTACTACATGTGGGGTTTCACGCCGCTGTCCGAGGCTGTCATCCAGGCGAGAGGCGACGGCGGGGACAGGCAGTGCGCCGCTACCGACCTGATCCTGGTCAGCGGGAACGGGGGCATCCTCGCCCACCATGGCACGCTGATTCTCAGCCCGCATGCGCGCGGCTCCAGCCGCCCCTCGGTGTCCGGGCTGGCCGCGCCGCCGCCCGTCGGCCCGTCCCCCGCCGGGCCTGCCCGCCCGCTAAGCGATCGGCCAGAGGGCGACCTGACGCTGGCAGGCACCTGCGACTTCGGCGTCGTTCGCGATGACCTGCGCAGCGCCCCGTTCTTCGAGGCGGCCGGCCGAGGGGAGCTGGCGATCATGCGGTGCGCGCGCTGCGCGGCGTGGCTGCCCCCGACCGCGAGCGGGTGCCCGGGCTGCGGCGAGGACGCCGACGCGCTGGAGTGGGCCAAGGCTTCCGGGCGGGCGAAGCTCGTGAGCTGGTCGGTTGTGCACCCGAGGCCGGACGGACCGGTGGCCGTACCCGCGCTGGTTGAGTTGGAGGAGGGTCCGTGGCTGGCCACGGGGCTGCGCCTGGCCGGGCCAGGCCAGCTGGCAGAGATCCGGGCAGGCCAGCCCGTCGTGGTCGAGTTCATCCGGCCCAAGGAAGGTGCGAGTTACCCCATGTTCCGCCCGGTCGGCAGCCACGGTTGACCGGACGATGAAGCTCGCGGCGGCACTGCCGCCGCCCGGTACTCGGCCTCGACGCGTTGCCCGGGCAGCGGCTGCTGCCGATGCCGTGGCTGGTGCCTGTACAGTTGCTCGAGCTGCGGCTGAGATCGGGACCGCGGCTGGGTGTCATGACGGCCAGCCTCGCCGAACCGCGCCAGCGCGATAGCGCTGACCAGCGCGAGCACGAACCCCGCCGCCCCCAGGCCGGCCATCCCTCGCCTGGTCGTGTCACCAAGCAGCAGGACGCCGACGACCGCCGGCGGGATGGTCTCGAAGAGGATGACCGATGCCGTCGCGACCGTGACGCTGCCGCTCTCCAGAGCGGTCGCATAGAGCACGAACGAAATGATCCCGGCCGCGGCGAGCGTGTACGTCGCAGGCGACCTGACCAGCTCGTGCGGTCCGAACCCTGGCAGGATCCTGGCGCAGACCGCG
>Ga0126373_10002468_pt1 | contig 13678 bp, 6 predicted proteins | sample PanSoiMetPlot_11_FD_92545 | JGI IMG/M metagenome (GOLD analysis project Ga0126373, IMG submission 92545) | Tropical forest soil microbial communities from Panama - MetaG Plot_11 | ecosystem: Environmental > Terrestrial > Soil > Tropical forest > Bulk soil | place: Panama | collected 2016-02-17 | reverse complement strand
GACGGCGGTCGTGCTCTGCGGCAGCCTGCCTGCCGGGCTGCCGGCGGAGACGTACGGTTCGCTGACCAGTTACGCAGCACACGCCGGCGTGCCCGTCATCTTGAACACAGCCGGCAAAGCGCTGCGGCACGCCGCTACGCGAGGCCCGGCGCTGGTGATCCCGGACGAGATTGGGCCGGATGACACGCAGGTCCCGGCCGAAACAGCGGCTGTGGCAGACACCGCGACGACAGCTGACGGGGTGCCGCTGGCCGACGCTACGGCCGCGGCGCTGATGGCGGCCGGGGCGAGCGCAGTCGTCATGCAGGCTGCGCATGGCGTACGGGCGGCCACCCGCGAAGGGGAATGGGACGCGGTTGCCGGATCGGCAGATCTCTTTGGCGATGCCGAGCTGGTATTGCCGGAACTCGCTGCAGCAGGCCGTCGCGACGCGCTGGTGGCCGGCTTCGTGCCGGGCATTGCCCTTGGCTGGTCCTGGCCGGACATGCTGCGCCACGCCGTGGCCTTGAGCGAGTCCGTCATGCCTGCAGGGGAGGCAGACCTAGGCGTTTACGAGAAGCTGCTGGCAAAGGTTCGGGTCTCAGGCCCGCGCACCAGCCGGGTCCGGCTATGACGCCAGCGGCCGCGCCCGCCTAAAGGCCGAGCCGGCGTGACAAGTCGGACGCCATGACGCCCGCCGGATCAAGTTCGGCTCGCAGCTGCCGGAACTCCTGGAGCCGCGGGTACATCGCGGCCAGCGTTTGCGCCGGGACCCTGGAGTCCTTGGCCAGGTAGACGCGGCCCCCGGCAGCGAGCACGTCCGCATCGAGCGAGTTGAGCAAGCCGGCCAGACCCGGCGTTCGGGCCGGGAAGTCGAGGGCCAGCGTCCAGCCGGGCATAGGAAACGACAGGAGTCCGTCGTTTCCCGGTCCGAAGCGCTTCAGCACCGTCACGAACGACGGGGCCCTGGCTGCACTGATTCGCTCCAGCGAGGTGCGGATCGTCGACTCTGCGCCGAACGGCACGACGAACTGATACTGGCGGAACCCCCCCGGGCCATAAACCCTGTTCCAGTTCCGGATGCCGTCCAGCGGGTGAAAGAACGTGCCGATCGTCTGGATCTCGCCTTGACGCCGACGCGGCGCTTTCCGGTACCAGGCCTCGTTCGCCAGCGCGACCGTGTACTGATTGATCAGGCCTGGTGGCCACATGTCCGGGGCGTTGAGCCGCGTTACCGGCCGGAACTCCAGTGGGTTACGCCGAAGCTTGGGCGCCAGGTCAGCGGGCTGAGCGAAGTCACCGCTGGTGATGACGGACCGGCCAAGGCGCGCGCCGCTTGCCAGGCAGTCTAGCCAGGCAACCGAGTAGCCGTATGAGCTGTCGGTCGCCTCGAGATACGCAAGCGTCTCATCGATGTCGGCCGTTCGCACCGTGTCGACTCGAACCCTTGATGTCTGGACTTTGGTCAGCTGGACAGCAGCTCGCAGCATGATCCCGGTAAGTCCCATCCCCCCGGCGGTCGCCCAGAACAGCCGGGGGTCGTCGGCCGCCGCCACCCGGCGCTCCTGGCCGTCGGGTAGCAGCAGGTCGAGCCAGGGCACGTGCTGGGCAAAACTGCCCGCAGCGTGATGGTTCTTGCCATGGACATCCGCCGCTATCGCACCGCCGACCGTCACCTGCCGCGTGCCCGGCGACACAGGCACGAACCATCCGGCCGGCAGCCCTGTGATCATCAGCTGCTCGAGGCTGACCCCGGACTCGCAGACGGCGATGCCGGCGTCCGCGTCGAAGGCGACGATCCGGTTCAAGCTCGTCGTGACGATGACCTGACCGCCGTCATTCTGGGCCGCATTGTTGTAGCTGCGCCCGAGGCCCCGCGCGATCACCCCACGGTCAGGGGCTTCCTTGAGCGCCACGGCGACCTGGTTGGAGTCGCCCGGCGCGGACACGCGGGCCACTGTCGGCTCAACCCTGCCCCAGCCAGTGAGTGTGACCGAAGCATTGGCGCGGCCGCCGTCCAATGGTTCGCGGTTTTGCATCTGTCGCCTCTCTGCTGCCGAGGCAGGTCGAGCGGAGTCGTCACGCCAGCTATACCCGAAAGAGGCAAGCGGCGCTCAGCGAAGCCTATGAGGTCGGCGAGCGACCTCAACTTTTGGCTGGCAGAGCCGGCAGCTGCAGAGGGCAACGGCACAAGGCAACAGGGCAGCGACGATCGGGCTTTTACGGATAATCGGCGTCAGAATCACACTATGCTCGCGTCGTGAGTGATATCGATCGGCCGTCGCGCGAAGTCGCGCGCGCACAGCGCCGCGACGTGGCCCCGCGTCACGACGGCAGCGGCCGGGCCGCCGTCAGCCCGTACGGCGCCCACCGCGGTGGCAATGACGGCCTTGTCGCGAACGCTGACGAAGAGCCGACTGTTGACTGGTCTAGCCAGCTGGCGTCGCTGCGCAAGCATCAGGTCACGCTCGCCTGCTTGGCTCTCATAGCTGGCACGCTGATCTGGAAGGCCGTATTCCTTAGTCAGTACTACTTCCGCCAGGATGACTTCTGGATCTTCGACACTTCCCTGAAGAGCAGCCTGAACTGGGGCCTGGTCGGTCGCACCTGGGGTGCCGGCCAATTCATTCCAGCCCCCGTGACAATCAGCTGGGTGCTGGCCAAGGTGGCCCTTTACAACTGGGCTGCCGGCGCCGGGATCGAGTTCGTCATGATCGCAGGAGCGGGCCTTGCGGCCTGGCGGTTGCTGCGGACGCTCTTCGGGGATCGCCCGGCAATCCTGATACCGCTGGCGCTCTACCTGGTGTGCCCGCTGACTTTCCCCGATTACAGCTGGTGGATCGCCGGGGTGGAGACCGTCCCGCTGCAGATAGCCATCTTCATGGCACTTACCTCGCACGTCCATTACGTCTGGACGGGCCGGTACCGGCACGCGCTCGCCGTAGCCGGTTGGCTGATCTTCGGGCTGATCTTCTTCGAGAAGGCGCTGGTTATCCCGCTGTTGCTCTTCGCCGTGACCGCCGGCTTCCTGGTCGGCGGCAAGCGATTGCTGCCCGCGGTGTGGAAATCGGTGGTTCGATTCTGGCGGGCCTGGCTGCTGTACGTCGGCTTGATCGCCGTCTACGGCGTCGTGCTGGGCATCGCCCTGCAGTCTTCGACGGTACGACCGGCGGCTCCCAGTTCGGCGCGCGCAGTCGGCACGTTCTCCTGGGGGCTCGTGCGCCGGACCCTGCTGCCGGGACTGCTCGGGGGGCCGTGGCACTGGTACCACACGGCGGGCTCGGTGTATGCGTTCTCCTCGCCGCCGTCCTGGCTTTCCTGGACGTCCGTGGTCGTCGCGCTCGGCATCATCGCGGCCACGATCTTGACGCGGAAGAAAGCCTGGCGGGCCTGGGCGATCCTGGTGGTCTGGGTGGCGGTGGCGGATATGGTGCCCGTCATCATCGGCCGGCTGCAGTTTCCTGGTTTCGCATGGTTCTTCGCAATGGAGACGCGCTATGTGGCCGATGCCAGCGCCGTGCTCCTCATCGTGATCGGCCTGGCGTGCTTTCCGCTGGCACCGCCGGACGAGGAGGGCGTCGCGGCTCCCAAGCGGCGGCGCGAGTTCTTCACGGGCCGATGGCAGCAAGTGGCGATTGCCATGGTGCTCGTCATCAGCGCTAGCTCGATCTGGTCGGTGCAGAAGTTTGCCAGCCTCACTCGCCCGGCCACCTCCAGAACGTACATCGCCAACGCCAGAACTGCGCTTGCCCTCACCCCCAGCGGAACTGTGATCCTGGACCAGCAGGTGCCATCCGGCGTCATGCTCGGCATCTACCATCACGACTCCGAAGCGTCGGTCGTACTCGGACCGTTGTCACACCGCGGAGCCCAAGTCACCTGGACGTCGCAGCCGGTCGGCAACATAGGCCGCCTGAAGGTCTTTGGATCGGACGGCCGGCTGTACCCAGCTGCCATCGCGGGAAGCTCGACCGGGAAGTTCGCCGGGGGGCGCGACTGCGTGACCCCGAAGCGAACACAGCTGGTCCTTACCTTCCCGGCCGCATCGGTCAGCTACGCCCGCGTCCTGCGTCTGGACTACCACGCTAGCCGGGCGAACGCTGGCGGGAGCGTGACAGTGACCTATGGCGCGCTGACGCGCCAGCTCGTGCTGAACTCTGGCCTCAACAACGCCTACATCACCGTGAGCGGCAGCGCCGCCGACGTCGTCGTCCAAACTCAGGCGACCGCTGGCCTGTGCGTTTACGACGCCATTGCGGGCTTTTTCGTGCCGGCTGTCGGCGGGGCGATCCCAGCCACGCCCAGCTAGCACGCCGCCCATCTGTCCGATATGTGAACTGGTACGATTTTCGGGCAATAGGTCGGTACCCGGCACTATGCTCTAATTGTGAGCGAAACTGAGCGGTCGTACTGGCGCGCCCAGCCGTCCCACGAGCTGGATCAGGCCGCCGCCGATCGCGAGGACGAGCCAGACGACGACGACGCTGGTTTTGCCGATGCGCTTGCTTGGCTCAGGCGAGAGTGGGTCACGCTCAGCGCGCTCGCGCTGATCGTCGCGCAGGTGCTCTGGAAGGCCGCGTTCCTCGGTCATTTCTACTTCCGACAGGACGACTTCCACTTCACCGAGCTCGCCCTGCAACGGGGCCTGAGCTGGAAGTACCTGTCGTATGTGGGGTCCGGGCACTTCCATCCGGGCGTGCTGTTCGCCGTCTGGATCATGAGCAAGGTGGCCATCTACAACTGGAATGCCGCCTCGGCAGTGACGATCGGGATGCTGATCATCGCCAGCCTCGCGGCATGGCGGCTGCTACGCACGCTCATCGGGAATCGGCCGGCCATTCTGCTGCCACTGGCGCTGTATCTGATCACGCCGCTCACGCTGCCCAACGACAGCTGGTGGCAGTCGGCCATCGAGTCACTGCCGCTGCAGGCCGTCATCTTCCTATCGCTCACCGCGCACGTCCACTATGTGCGGTCGGGCCGCTTCCGGCATGCGCTCGCGGCCGCAGCCTGGCTGGCCGTAGGTCTGTTCTTCTTCGAGAAGGCGGCGATCATCCCGCTGCTACTGTTCGGCGTCACAGCGGCCTTCCTGGTAGAGGGCGGATTCGCCAAGAGCGTCCGGCGGAGCCTGGCGCGCTACTGGCGCGCCTGGCTGGTTTATGCCGGCCTGGTTGCTGTGTATGGCGTCGTGCTCCTGGATGCCTTGCGCAGTTCGACGGTCCGGCCGGGATCGGCATCGGTGACCAGTTCGCTGATCTTCTCGGGCCACCTGATCAAGGACACTCTTGTGCCCGGCTTGTTCGGCGGACCCTGGACCTGGTATTTCCTCCCGCCGAGTTATGGCCAGGCGGTCGCCTACGCCGCACCCGCGAGCCAGATCGCCTGGATTTCAGTTCTTGTTGCCGTGGGCATCGTCGTAGCAAGCAGCATGAACCGCGCGGTCGCTTGGCGGGCATGGGCCATCCTGGCCGCCTGGGTCCTCGTTGCCGACATCGGGCCTGTACTCCTGGGCCGGGTCAGCAGCTTTGGCAGTTACGCCGGCCTGTTCGGGCTGGATACCCGCTACGTAGCTGACGCCGCGCCGGTGGCCGCTATCTGCGTGGCGCTTGTCTTCTGGCCTGTCCTCCAGCCCGAGCCCCTGGATCAGGCCAAGGAAGCCGCGCGAGCCCACCGGCGGCACCACGAGTATTTCTCGAGCCAGGCCTGGCGGCTGACCGGACTCGGATTTGCCATTGCCCTGGTGATCGGCTCGATCTTGTCAGTCAACAGCTATGAGCGCGCGACCAATTACTCCGACTTCCTGGGCCGCTATTACCTCGGAAACGCGCAGCAGGCCCTCGCCGCACAGCTGCCCCCGGGCACAGTGATCATCGACCGGTACATGCCGGTCTACGTGATGGTGGGGCCCGCATACCTGAGTGACGCCATGCAGTCGGTAGCGATTGGCCCGATGGCTACGAGTCCATCAGCTCGCCAGGCACGGTGGATCGCGCATCCGCGCGGAACCCTCGACGAGCTTGGGATGTTTGCCCGCGACGGTACCCTGCGCCGGGCCTTCATCCAGGGCGCTAGCAGCCCGCAGCGTCCCGGTCACACATGCTGGCCGGTGCACCGAAAGAAGATTGTCGTCGCACTCGGCGAAGCCGGGCCGAGCTACACCCAGATGCTTCGCGTCGGGTATCTGGCTAGTGCGACGTCGGCGGGCGAGCTGGCAACTGTCTCGTACGGCCATGCTGGCGGCCAGTTCACAGTGCGTTCCGGAATCCACAGCGTGTATATCCCGGTCCTGGGCCAGTACCAGTCCGTCACTATTACCCTTGCCCAGCCCCAAGGGTTCTGCGTTGGTGATGTTGAGGTCGGCCAGTTCGCGGCGTCTGCCTACCCGCTGGCGACCAGCGCCCCGACACGCTAGCTGCTAGCCGCCGTCTCGGCTGCGCCGTCAGCAGCTAGCCGCAGCAGGCGCGCGTGCTCTTCGTCGTCGACGGTCTCAGCCTCGTGCGCCAGCATCACGGGTATGTCGTCACGGATCTGGTAACGACGCCGGAGTCGCGGGTTATACAGCAGGTTCTCGTCGTCGAAGTACAGCAGGCTGCCCTTATCGACCGGGCACACGAGAATGTCGAGTAGCGCCTGTTCCAAGGCCACTTATCTCTCCTCCGTTAGGTCTGACGGTGCTTGCCGCGATTCTTGCCGAACCAGTTGAAGACGGGGCGCACCTGTGCCGGGCTGGGGCGATCGTCGGATCGGCTCACTTGATTGAGCGCCATGAGCAGGCCGGCTGCGAATTTGTCGGCGGCGGTGGCGTCGAAGAGGGCCGTGTTGTACCGCAGGGTCAGCGCAAGTTGCCCGCCCGCTGTGATCACGCCGACGGTCAGCCCGCGCGGGAGTTGCGCCTGCGCGGAGAACGCCATGGTCACGGCGTCTATATGGCCGAAGTCTGGCGGGTCGGGCACGTTGCCAAGATTCGTGAGCATCGCGGTGTCGCACACGAGCTGGCCCACTGTTTGCAGTGCGAGGCGGACCACGAGGCGCTTCACTGCGGTCGGGCACCAGATTGCCGCCAGAACGCGCGAGCCAGCTCCGAGCTGCGGACCTGGGCGCTGCCGAGCCTGTCGGGCCTGCCTGGCCACATCAAGCAGCAGCGGCTCAAGGTCGGCGCCCGGCGGCGGCGGAACGGCAGTGACGGTGACCAGGCGGGAGTGATTCCCGGCCGCTTGCAGGTAGTCCGGCTGCCTGGCGTTAACAGGGACGGTGATCCGGACGGGCCGGATCGCCTGGCCATGCAGGGCGTTCCACCGTCCGATGGCCGCGATCAGCGCAGTGACAAGCGCCTCGTTCAGGGTCGCCTTGCCGCCATCTTCGAATTGCCTGATGACCGGTACTCTCGGCAGGACTGCCAGGTGGAGGCCGTAGCCAGGCCGACCGCCCCCGTCGGCTGCGATCCGCGCCGGTCGCTGTGGCACAAATCGTGCTCGCCGCGCGGGCGTCAGGTGCGCGGGCAAGTCGCCGAGCGCTGTACCGCCGGAGTCCACGTTAACGGGCTTGACGGTCATGGGCCGCGGATCAAGCCCGGCCCGGACACGGTAGCGCTGGCCAATGTCACGCAGCAGGTCAAGCCAGGACAAGCCATCCATGGTCGCGTGATGGGCGTTCAGCAGGATGTGGTCGGTGTCCGGGCCCGACGCTACGAGCAGCAAGGCGGGCGGCGACACGTCGAGCCCGGGCGACCGCGAAATAAACCTGACGCGCTCGATCGCGAGCTCGGCCGCGGTGGCGAAGGTCGCGAACGCCACCGGATCGATGTCCAGCGTGTCGGGGTGCTCCCACGCGTAATGTCCGCTCAGCGGGCCGTGAGGTGCCCTCCTGCTGCTTGCGCGCACGTTGGCGGTGAGTGCGTCGATGGCGGCCCGCCGAAAGGCATCGTGGTCAACCCGGCCGGGAATGCGCACTTCCAGGTGGATGTTCGATGGCTCGGCCGGGCTGTCGAAGTAGCACGTCAGTTCATCTGGAGCGGTGAAGGCTCGCAGGGCTAGCCTATTGGGGCGCCCGCCAGCCGCCTGGTGCGGAACCGTGTCTATCCCCCGGCCCCGAGTACCGGCAAGAGGGGTGCTGCGCTCAGGCCGATCGCCCGCGCTGGCAGCGTGCGGCAGCAGCGCAGCGGCGAGCGCGATCAGCGCGAACAGCTGAGCAGGCCCGCTGAACGGACCGCTGCCCAATTGTGTCGGAGTCCGAGCGGTGGCGGCCGTCAGGCCGGCTGCGAGCATCGCGATCAAGGCAATGCCAGGCAGCCACCGGGACCGCCAGCGCTCGATGGCTGCGAGCACCGGAACCGTTACCACGACGAGGCCGCCCGCGACGAGGATGATTGCCGCTAGCGGCGCCAGGTTGCGGATGGCCCTGATCGCGCCCGCGCCGGTTCGGTGGTCAGCATCGGGACCTGATCCAGCGGCGACCTGGCTCGGTTCAGCAGCCGTTCGTGCGCCATCCAGCACGGTGTTCCCGGCGGGACCGCGGTTGTCTGTCCTAGAGCGCGGGTGGCGTCGACGGCGGGTGCCAGCGATCCCCAGCATGAGCAGCAGGGCTACGGCCGAGGCGATGATGCCGGCATGGTAAATCGCGGTCGGCTGATAAGCCATGGTTATGGTCCCGCCGCGGCCTGCGGGCACGACGAACGCCTGCTGCCATCCGTCCAGCGTGACCGGCGTCAGCTTTCGCCCCATCAGCGTGGCGACCCAGCCGGCATTAGCGTTTTCGTGGATTTCCAGGTAGGACGCGGCGCCCGGCCCCATCCGCACTGAACGGCTGTCGGAGCCCCAGGCCAGCACGCTGATGGTCCGGCTGGGGGCCGACGTCGCGACGCTTGGCTGACTGCGGAGGCTGAGGTCGGTAACGGTGAAGTCGCCAGACGGTTTTGCCATTAGCGTTTGCGACCCGGCAGCGAGGTGCAGCGTCCCGCCCGTTGTGCACAGTCCAAGCTTGACGGGCTGCAGGTGTATCAAGTCACCGACGGTGCCGCTGACTGAGGTCTGGTAGGCAGTCCCGTTGACGGTCACCGCCGGACCCGAGCCGCACGAAAGCTGGAATGGCGTGCTCGCGTTCGGCGCGGCGACGGTCAGGCCGCGCAACCCCGGGATGCCCACGCGGGCCAGGCCGACCGGTAGTTGGGCGGGCTGGCCGTTAGCCGTAATGCCGGCTGCGTTGGATGAGGCGACCGAGAAAATCAGGTACATCCTGTCGGTTCGCAGCGGCGGGCTCACCCGGACGACGCCGCCCAGCCCGACATTCAGGAGCCGGGAGCCGGCCGGGCTTTCGATCAGCACCCCAGTCGGAGCGGTGCCGAGCCCATAGGCCGGCTTCAGGACGATCTTGCGGATCGCCCGGACGCCTGGCCATGTGAATTCCAGGGTCGGATGCGGATCGTCTCCGCTGGACAACCAGGGTCTGCCGGTACCGGGCTGGAACAGGTTGTCCGGCCCAAACTCTGGCAGCGCGTTCCAGGTGGAGCTGGCCGTGACCTGGAATCGTGCTCCGATGGCCGGGGAGAGCTGGGAGATCAGCGCTTCCAGCGCCGGGCCAGGGTCGGGCACGGCGGTGATGCCGGCCGAGAACGTAGCGGCCACCGGAGTGCGGAAGACCCGGTCAAGCTCTTGAGAGCCCGCCAGGATCAGGTTCGCCTTGCTGTCTTGGTCGTAGGGCGAAGACACCGGCTGGCTGAAGGAAAAGGCGGCGGCCGGGGCCTTCGCGCCCGCCGCGTCCTCGGCTGGCTTGAGGAATCGCGTTACCTTCACGCCAGGAATCAGGACGTCGCTGATCCCAGCGCCGATCCGGCCTGGCACCACGTTGCTCGCGCCCGTGATGGTGATTCGCAGCCACCGGCTAGGCCCGACCGGTACTCGCATCCGCTGGACATCAGCACTTCCGACCATGCCGGTACTGGCGGAACCGGCGGACGTGGTGGCTCGAAGCTCGTTAGCTATGGCCTGGCCGTAGAAACTGTCGAGAAGCCGAATGCCGATGCTGGACGGCAGGTTGATGGCACGGCCGAAGTTGATCTGGATCCATTGACCGACCGGCGTGACCGGATTGCCCTCCGTCCATGCGGTCGCCGGGTTTCCGTCGAAGGCGTTGACGGGGTCGTACTGCGGTGATTCGCCAAGCCAACTGCCGAAGGACGACACGGTAACGCCTACCGCGCCCGACAGAACGGCCACGGTCTGGTGCCCTGCGGCCGGTACGGGCAGCAGCTGCCTGGGCGGACCGCCGCCGCCCCCCAGCGGGTCGTCGACCGGATTCGACTCGTTCGCGGTGTAGGTGAACGACTGGTAGTTGTACGTGGTGCCGAAGTTCGTGTCGGTTCGGCGCTGGCCGTCGGTGACGGCCCAGAGCGCGGGAGTCGCCGAGAGCTTCTGCCCGGATATGACTGCCGCCTGATTGGTCAACAATCCCTGACCAGCTAGCTCCAGCAGCGAGTCAGGTCCGCCGTTGACGAGCGTCGCCGCCTCGAGCGGCAGCGCCGCTACCGGGCTGGCCGGTCTGTCGGCCGGGCTGGTCGCCTCGAAGATTTCAATCGATGGGTAACTCGGCGCGAATCCTGGCGTCAATCCCGCGATGTTCGGATAGCCGGGCGCGGCGGTCACCTTCGGCCCGAACGACGCTACGCGCCGGAACCCAGACTGCACCAGCGTCTCGTTGACGACCTGGGGAGGGGTGTAGCCGGTGGCCGAAGGCGCCGCGTCGTTGCGGACCACGACGTACCGGACTCCAGCCCTGGCGAGGTAGACAGCAAGACCGGGAACTTGCTGGCCGGATTCGATCGCCTGCTCCGCGGTATCGAGCAGCACCTGCGACCCCGGCCCGCCGTAGGGCACAACGCCACGGCTCGCCCAGGGCGAGGCGGCTAGTGGCTCAAGCGCATCGTCGATGGTGTCGCCCCAGGTGTACTTGCCATGCGCGTTCGCCGGAACGACCAGCGCGGTCTCACGCGGCGCGTGAGCAGCCAGGAAAGCGGCCGCTTTGTACCAGTAGCCGGGCACATTCGTGAAGGACCCGGCCTGCAGGACCTGTCCGGTGAGCTGCGGCAGCGCGAGCCCGGCTAGAACCAGCGCGACGAACGGAGCCATCAGCGCGGATGCGTGCAGGCGCTTGGACCAACCGACGGGAATGGTCAGCCGCCAGGACCGGTCGATGGCGTGTGCGCAGCCCAGGGCCAGCGCCACGGCGATGACCGGCTCCAGCTTGTACATGCTGCGGAACGGCGCGAGTGGCCCGTCGAGCAGATTGTCCATGGCCGTATGCAACGGACCGCTGAGCGGTCCGTAATAGCCCGCCAGCGCGAGTATCGCCACCAGCCCCACACAACTGCAGAGCCATCGCCGTGCAGGCATGTCCCGCCTGGCCAAGCCCGCCAAGCCAACCGCTGAGGCCGCGGCGGATGCGAGTATCGCCGCCGGGGAACTGACCATAGCCCAGCCGGCCGCCAGCCACGGGGCGCCGCCGAGATTGAAGTACGCGGTCCAGGTGCCTGTCCCGCGCAGCAGTGCGGCCGCCGACATCGTCTTCGTGGTTGTCGCTGACTGCTCGATGTAGGGCAGGAAGTTGAAGGAATACCGGCCCTGAAGCACCAGGGGGATAAGCCACCAGGCAGTGCCAGCGAACACCGCGATGGCCCACTTAACGCCTAGCTCGATGCGCTGGCGCGACTTGGTGTGAGTCAGGATGTACAGGGCCGGCAGCAGCAGCACTGCGAGTGTCGAGACGGCGTTCACCCCCGCCATGGCCGCGATGGCCACGCCGGATCTGGCGGCCGCCCGGCCGGGACTGGAGCGGCCCCGAACGACCGAGACCAGCGGGAGCACCGCCCACGGCGCGATCAGGCCGGGCAGCGCGGCGGCCGACGTGGACCCGATCAGGATCGTGAACGTCGGCCAGAGCGCGAAAACGGCCCCGGCAAGCACCCGGGAGAAGTCGCTGCCGATATCAAGCGCTCGCGCTAGCTTGACCAATCCGAAGAAGCCGACGGTGACGAGCAAGGCGAGCCACAGCCGCTCGATCAGCCAGACCGGGACATGCAGCAGCTGGCCAGCTAGAAAGAATGGCGCCATCGGGATCGCGTAGCCGATGTACTGATCCTGAATGCTGCCGAACCACTCCAGCGGATTCCACAGTGACCAGAGCCGGCCCAGGAATTCGCCAGCGTTGATATCGACGCCCAGCTTGGTGTCGAAGATTATCCGGCCGGGATCGGTGGCGGAGAAGATGATGAAGGCGACCAAGAGAACGAGCAAGACGAGCCAGCGGTCGCGCAGCTTTACGTCGGGCTTGGGCAGCTTAGTCTCGGCCGGAAGGCGGATCCTGAGCCGGGGGTCTGTCGCAACGGCTACGTCGGCGGCTCCGGCAACACCTCTCCGCGAATACGCCTGCGAGGTGCTGCGCAGTCGCTGAGTGAGATCGCGGCCGCCGCTGCTCATGATCTCCGCCGCACGATCATCAATAGATTCCAGGTAGCAAGCTCCCTAACCACAGGAATGCGCAGCACGAACGTGCACCACCTGGGGTAGTAGCGGGGCATCGCGTCGAGGATCTCGATCTCCGGCCGGGACCGCATGAGCCGCAGGATCGGTCCGATATGGACCCGGTACAGGTTGCGCCCGACGCTGTGCTTCGGCTGACGGCCATAGCGCCGGACATACCGGCGAGCCGCGAAGTCAGCGCCCAGCAGGTGCCAAGGCGACATCTCGTGGCCGCCCCAGGGCGAGTACCAGTTCGTGAACGACAGGTAGATGAGGCCGTCCGGCTTCGCCGCCCGGATCAGCTCCTCGATCAGACCCTGGGGATCGGCTACATGCTCAAGCACATTGGACGAGAAGCAGATATCGGCGCTGCCGTCAGCTACCGGCAGCCAGTACCCGTCGGCCAGGACCGCCCCCGGCGGAGCCGTGCCGTCACGCTCCATCTCGTCTAGATCGGGCTCGAATAGGTAACAATTTGCGCCGCGCCGCCGGAACGCGGCGGTGAAATGACCGGCACCGCCACCCACGTCGACAACTATCTTCCCGGCAAGCTCCGTGTGCCTGGCCAGCTGATCGGCCGCGTCCTCGGCCAGGCCGGCGTAGAACGCCGCCGGCTCTTCCTGCTCGCGCAAGAAGAGCCTGAACAGGCGAATTGACCTGGCGATGCCGGGGCGCGACGACGTGGCTGTCGGAACAGGCCGCGACCGCTCGGCTTGCTCGGGATCGACTATTCGAGCCGGAGGCCGGGTTCGCTGGCGCGGTTGTGGTGATCGCAGGCTCATAGCGGTCTCGTATCGCGCCTTTCCTGGTCGCCAGTCGTCAGCGGCTGCTACGCTCACGAATCGGCGAAATCAGCGGAATGATACGTCAATGTCCGGTACACATTACTCGTTGGTACCCTGCCGACGCTCGAAACGACTGACATCGTGACAAACATGGAGCGTAGTCGCGTGACTAACGACCCGGCTGCTCTGCCTACCGCTACCGAGGTTGGTTCACCGGCCACGGCTGGCCCGGACCTGCGCTTGGCTGCGGAGCCGATAAGCGAAGCCTGGACTCAGGACGGGGCGGCCGACGCAGCGGCGGAGAATTCGGCCGGCCGCCGGCTGCTCTTCATCGCCTGGCGCGATCTCGCCAATCGGCGCGCCGGTGGCTCCGAGGTACTCGTGGACCGGCTGGCTACGGGCATG
>Ga0126373_10002467_pt1 | contig 13681 bp, 15 predicted proteins | sample PanSoiMetPlot_11_FD_92545 | JGI IMG/M metagenome (GOLD analysis project Ga0126373, IMG submission 92545) | Tropical forest soil microbial communities from Panama - MetaG Plot_11 | ecosystem: Environmental > Terrestrial > Soil > Tropical forest > Bulk soil | place: Panama | collected 2016-02-17 | reverse complement strand
CGAGGTGCAGCTCGCAGCTCAGAAAGAGCAGATCGAAACCAATCAGCAGAATATTGCAGCCAACAGACAGCAAATTGACCAAAACATAAAGGACACCGAGGAGAACACCCAACGTTTCACCGCGTTGAGTGAGTATGACGTGAAGGCTCAAGCAACCGTGAACTTCGAAGTTGGTAGCACCAAGATCTCGGCGAAGGACCAGATAGAACTGAAGGAGCTGGCGAACACCGCCACGCGCCTTAAAGGATACATCATCGAGGTGACGGGCTATGCCGACTCCACCGGCAGTGCTGCAATGAACACGAAACTGAGTGGGGACCGCGCTAAAGCAGTCATCACCTACTTGATGCAACAGGGTGAAGTGCCGGTGCGGCACATCGTGGCGCCGGGCGCCATGGGCGAGTACGGAGCAGCGGCACCAAATGAGACTGAAGCCGGACGTGCCGAGAACCGTCGGGTTGAGGTTAAAGTCCTGGTAAACAAGGGCATCGCCGGTAGCTAGTTTCGCTCTTCATGCTACTCAGGTCGGCCAATAGGGAACCACTCACTAGATCGAAGAGTAAGTAGTGCCTGAATATTCGACGGCCCGAAGGGACAGCACGTAGTAGGCGGGGAAGTTCCGACAATCGGGAAAAGAACCTCGTGTTCGATTTCCAGGTGTCAGGAATCGAGCCAATAGAGCAGAAAGGGAACGTCTTGCCAAGAACAAGTATTCTCTTGGCGGATGACAACTTGGCCGTCCTCCATTACGTTAGCAGGATGCTTGAAAAGGATTACCAGGTTGTCGGCGCGCTCCACGACGGAGAGTCCGTCTTGCGCAACTGGCCACGTCTGCGGCCTGATTTGATAGTGTTGGACATCTCGATGGGCGAAACCAACGGTATCGAAGTAGCGCAGCGTCTGCGCAATTCCGGCTGCCAGTCGCAGATTATCTTCCTTACCATACACAGAGATCCGGATTTCGTTCAGGCGGCTCTTGACGCTGGCGGCTCGGGGTACGTTCTAAAATCAAGGATGGGGCAGGACCTCCCCGTTGCGATCGACGCCGTACTTTCGGGCAAGCAATTTGTCTCGCCAAGCCATGCTGAGATGCGAGGTTGACGCCAGGCGGGGAAGGACTAGGTTCTCTTGTTGGTACCGGCTGGTCTCTAACCAACCCTTTTCGTGTCACCGCTGTCCTCGGTGAGCTCCCGCAATTTGCTGTTCTCTATTCTGGATTCCATGAAGCCACAATCCAGGCAAATTAGCAGATTAGGAAAGGCCAAAATTGGGCGCTTCTTTAAATTGTTGAGCTCGGGAAAATGGATGCTAATTTCGCTCTCAAACATCCTTTGGTTTTCCGATTGACACGACTTGCAGGCCATCCATTCTCCTACCCAGCGAAATGGCTACTGAATGGAAATTCACAGAAGAGCTTCTGCAAAGGCGATGCGACGCCCCGGCAACGAAAAGCTCAACTCATAACGAGTATAGCGTCATTATAAGTCGATTCAGATAGTTGTCCGAAAATCACCTTTGAATCGATGGTGCACATGCGTCGAGGAGAATCCGCACCCAGAGCGGATTAGGGCGGGATTGCAGACTCGTTTTGGTACCCAATTATCGGAGGATCCCTGTGGTGGCTGACACGTGTCGACCGTATAAGGCGGAACCGTTACGATAATCCGTGTACCCTGCATCGGTTGGGATCGGACGGTAAGTCTGCCCCCAAGCATCAGGGCGCGTTCCTTCATGCCTCGAATACCGATCCCTTCGGCTGCAGAACTCTTGGAAAGGTCGAACCCGATACCATTATCAGACAGCGTCAGGTAAATACCTTCCGTGCTCCCTTTCAGCTGGACCTCGGCTCTCGAGGCGCCGCTATGTTTAATCACATTTTGAAGCCCTTCTTGCACGATGCGAAACAGCCCCAAGGCACTCTCAGAGGGGATCGATCGTGGCACACCCACATGTTGGAATTGTATTTCAATGCTGTATTGGCCGCTGAGTTCAGCGCAGAGGGAAGCGATTCCCCGAGTCAGCCCCAAAACCTCTAACGTACACGAATGCAGGCGGTGAGAAAGCGTGTGAAGGTCAGCTCCGATCTCAGACACATCGTTCCACAACTCATGCGCTCGCTTGGCCGCCGTCGGAGAATCCTCAAGCATTTCCGCCAGCCTCTCCAGGTCATTCGCCAGAATGGCTAGTCTTTGGCCGAAGTCATCATGGAGTTCCCGGGCAACGTGGCTCCGCTCCTGTTCCTGGGCATCGATGAGGCGTCGGCTGAGCTCTTCGCGTTCTTGTTCAGCTTCTTTGCGTTCGGTAACATCGAAGACCACTCCGATCATAGAAAGAGGTTTCCCTGCGGCATCATAATGGCCGCTACCGCGTGCATACATCCACCGAACGCTACCATCAGGTCTCAGCGAACGGAGGTCAATTGCGTATGGCACCCCTTTTTCGAACGCCAGACGCCATGTCCGCATAACTCGATCACGGTCGTCAGGGTGCAAAGCATCAATGAACGTTTGTAGTGTGACCTCACCGTCATCAGGCGCCCCAAACATTTCGCGGGTTTTCGCGTCCCAATATACCTTTTGCCTAACTTCGTCCCAGTGCCACAGTCCCAGTTGTGATCCTTGCGTGGCCAGGCGCAACCATTCTTCAGTCTCCAGCAGCGCTTCTTCTAATTCATGCATGGTACTTTTGTCTTTGCCGCTTTTAGAGTCGGAGTACGCTGCAGTTTTCGCAGAAATGTTGGCTGGAAGATAAATCATCGTCCCGAAACCCCAATGAGATTGACCGCATCATTGTACCGTTCGCGATTTTGGGTCAAAAAGCATGTTAAGCAATTGCGATCAGATCGCAGGGCACTCCGAAATCACGCGGCTCATCGCCCTCAACTCAACTGCTCTCCGCACGCCGCACATCCGCCGGGTGTCGCAGGGCTCTGGCGTTTACTCATTAGTTACGTGGTGGCCCCGTGGTAACGCTTCTGCGCCAGGAACGTTCCTTCCCGCGGTCACGTACCGCACCGGCCAACAACCCATTTTCGTCGCCGTCGCAGACTTGAATGGTGATGGCAAACCAGACATCGCAGTCGCCGATCAGGGCTTGCCCACAACCACAACCGGCGTGCACGTTCTGTTGCAGGACCCTTCTTTGCCAGGAACGTTTCAAGCACCTACGGACTATGTGACTGGCTCAGGCTCGACCGAGCTTGCCATTGCCGAGATAGATGGCGACGGCACGCCCGACATTGCAGCGGCAAGCGGAGCGAACCTTTCTGTGTTGTTCGGGAGCATCACTTCTCCCGGAATCTTTCCTACAATCGATAACTATCCCGGAAATCCAGTTCAAACCGGGTTGGGAACGATACCACCGATGGTGTTATGGGTTGCGATTGGGGACTTGAACGGCGACGGGAAACCAGACTTGGTGTTCGCTGATGATACCGGGGTTTCAATACGATTTCAGGATCCAGCCAATCCCGGAAAGTTTCTTTCGTCAACGACGGTTGTAAGCTCGCCATAGCCGGGCTTGTATGCCGGTGAACGTTGTGCGCAGGCGATATCAATCACAATCCGCAATCCGGCGATTCTGAGCGCTATCGTCTGATCTCGACAGCTAGCGGGTGCCCCTTGGGATGACGGAACTTCGAGTAGTGCACATTTTAGCTTGCGTTTCCAGTATGCTTAGAAGACCTACTGGGAACATGTGCCGCTTCAGAACCTTCGCCGCGCTCCTGATCATCATTGAGATGTATCTGGCGTGCGATAGTCGCAATGCCCAGCCAAAGAAGCCTGTCGCGGAAAGCACAGCGACCATCAGCTTGAGCGCGGTGACTAATTCCAGCCGGACCGAGGTATTCCACGAAGTGAAGCAGGCAAGTCTGCTCCCCAGCGCGGTGCTCGATGCGCTCGGGGGCATGGCGGACCCTGGGCAACCGTTCAACAATAGCGACGCTCTCGGCTCGAACTTGCCAATGCAGCGACTTATTGTGGCAGCCGTCTCTGAGAATTACTGCATCGTAAGCTACTGGCAAGGCGGAATCTCTCTTCTTGCCCTAAGAACAAGCATCTTTAAGTTATCTGCTGGAAGGGCCAAGCGCATCTGGCTTTCCTCCGGTCAGGGCGGCCTCAATTTTTGGGACCTCAAAGAGATGGTGGAATCAGGCCGCATGAAAAATGATTTAGAGAAACCAAAGCATTAGCTCACCGTCGTCCCTGTATCACTCACAACGCGCCAACGGGGTTCTGAGTGCAAACGCTGGTTTCGACAATCATGGGATGTAATCCCCGGCGCGCCATACGTTCCTACACGCTGACGACCAAGCGGCCCCGCGCGGGAGGTTGTATTGATGTTGGATTTCGATATTCTGACAACCACACGAGCCTGGGTCGCGGACCCTTGGGACTACAACAGTTCCATCGGTCTCCGGTTTCGGACCGATGGTTCCGGTGATATGGTGTTTGCCCGCCTTCAAATTGTCCGCGCTGTGATCAATTTTAGGTTCTCGTTGCAAACCCCGAATGAACTGACACTGATCTATCAAGCATCTCCAACCGATCGAGTCTTGAAACCATTCACACCCAACGAGAGCGGCAGGTTCAAGGCTATTCAGTATTCTCTGAAAGAGGGCGAGATAACAGGTGTGACAGCGAACACCGGACCTTATAAGTTCTACTGGACCCTGTGCTTAGAAAAGTCTCCATTTCCAGAAGAAGTGATGCTCGGGGTGGTCCCAACAACCGCGCGAGTACTATGGTTCTAACGTGAATGAAGCCACCAGGACTGGCGGATGACGGCCACGGAGATTAAGAGTCAGTTGCTCTTGAGGACGATTCTGCCGACACTCCTGCAAGTTCAGCGAGCGACTCCCAATGCCTCGGATGCGGTCGGCGTCGGCCCGCACGGATCTGCGCGGCGTAAGCCTTCGAGACCTTGAGAGCTTGTGCTATCTCCCGAACCTTGATGGCTCTGAGTCGGGGGAGAATTCTCTCGGCGTAGCATTTCAAGTTCAGCCATTTCGGGCAGACTTGATGGTGACCACCAGGAATTCGCTACGGCGTGGTCGCTGAGCACTTTAGAGATGCGGACTCGCGCTCGCATAGTTCGCCGCTTCGCAAAGCCGATAAGAGCCACCTGAGCCATCGTGTCCGTAGAGATCTCGAGTGCGGACGATGGACAATTGCGATTTTTGAGCCCTTCCACCCCACCAACCCCTTGATCAGCCGTGGCTACGTTCCATAACGAGCATAGGTGTCCAGCCCAGTCTTCAAGCACCGGCCTGCTTCCTACGCCGAGACTTCTCGATCTCAAACTGTGTGACCGCCGTACTCATGATGATGCACTTCGGTAATTTCGCGGTTAAACGGCATTCCTCCAGACTACACGCGTGTCCAGACCGCCATTTCCAGTTCTCGTCTCATTGATCGTCGTCTCGCTGACGATTGCGGGTGGGATTTACGTGGTCGTGATGTCCTTTCGTTGACTCCTTGGCCTCTGCTAACTCCATCTGCCGTACGAAATTGCAATCCAACCTCGCGGATGGGCAAGCGACTGAAGCTGAAGCGTTCAAGATGAGCTATGCTGATCCCATGGATTACGTAGAAATTTTACGAGACAAGATCGGGCGGCTCCGTGTCGAGATTGCTGAGATTCGGGAGTTGAATGAGCGTCATAGACTTCAACGCGGGAAAGCAGATGCCGAAAGTGCTTACCACAAGAGGCATGAACGGCTGCAAGCAATCCAGCAGGAACTTGCTCAAATCGCCGATTTTGGCAGGACCGTTCAGTCCGTAGAAGAGACGAAACAGAAGCAGCCCTCTCTGCTGCACCTCGTCAAGAAGGCTTCGTAGCCCCAATCTCGTTGGTTCTTTGAGACCTGAAGAAGCATTTGAGGAGTCGCGCAGTGCCAAACCCAAACGCAAGAGAATGAGACCGCGGCAAAGATCCTCGAAGACTTAATTTAGCGGGCCTGCCGACTGTTCGAGCAGCCAACAAGCCCTAACCACCAAGGACGGATCAGCTCCATGGCAGCTGCGCACAACCTACCGCACCCGTTACCTACCTCGCAAATTTCCAAGTCTGGGGTCCTGGCCCTTTGTGGCTACGGGATCCGAATCACAATGCAAGCAGGCCACTTGCAGCTTGAGGATGGCATCGGCCTCGAACGTCGGAGGCTGCGCTTGCCTCCTGTGAATCACAGGCTGAAGCGCCTTGTCTGCATCGGGGAAGACGGCTTCGTCAGTCTGGCTGCACTCCGATGGTTGAGTGAGGTTGGGGCTTCGTTCGTGATGCTGGATCGACTGGGAAAAGTTCGGGTCGTCACAGGACCCGCATCGCCTAGCGAGGCCCGGCTCCGCAGAGCACAAGCGCTAGCCCTCGGAAATGGTAATGCCATCAAGATTGCTCGCGAACTCATTTCAGCCAAACTCAATGGGCAAGAAGCCTTGGTCCGCGAAAGACTGAGGAACGTGCGAGCTGCGGATTCCATCGCCGCCCTCCAGGCCCGTTTGGGTGATGCACCCGACCTGAACGCGATAAGGGGGATTGAATCGTGGGCTGCTGCGGAATATTGGGAGGCATGGCGCGATCTCTCACTGCTATTTCCGCGAAAAGATGCAAGTCTGATTCCGTCACATTGGTTGACTTTTGGAGCGAGACATTCTCCCCTCACTGGCGGACCCAGACTCTCCGTCAACCCAGCGAATAGCCTGATTAATTTCACCAGCGCTGTGGCTGAGAGCGAGTGCCGATTGGCGGCTTGTGCTTGCGGACTCGACCCCGGACTTGGCTTTCTGCATACTGACACAGCCAACCGCGACAGCTTGGCGCTCGACTTGATCGAGACAATCAGGCCCGCAATCGAGGCGTGGATTCTGGATTGGTTGATGCACGAGCCGTTGAGGCGCTCGGATTTTATTGAAGCATCAAACGGGAACTGCAGACTGTCGAGTAGTCTTTGTTCTAAGCTCTCTGAGACCGCGCCCACCTGGGGCAAACTTGTTGCTCCCTGGGCTGAATACGTGGCTGATACCCTCCGCGGAAGCAACACCTCCCGCTCCAACGTCGGCAGAGGACTCTCAACACCACTCACGCAGGCACATCGGCGGAAGGCAAAGAGTACCTCGCCTCCAGACTTGAAGATGCCAAAGATCGGGCACATCTGCCATGGTTGCGGAACCCGAACCCGAGTGGGGCGGAATTGTCCAAAATGTGGACGGGAGATATGGAGGAACAAGCTAATTGAACTCGCAAAGGCGGGGCGTGTCGCGGCACTGCTTCCTGAAGCTCGAAGGAAACATTCTGAAACTTTGCGGCGGCACCACGCTGCCAAACGAAAATGGCGCTCAGTGCCACAACCTGCTTGGCCCGATAAAGCTACCTACATTCGAGAGATTCAACCTCGACTCGTCTCGGTCACGATCTTGACGATTTCCAAAGCTATCGGGGTCTGTGAATCTTATGCCGCTGATATCCGTGCCGGCCGACATCGTCCACATCCGAGGCACTGGCAGTCGCTGGCGGAACTTGCAGGAGTGTCGCTATTGTCGGTCGACGGGCGCAGAGCAACTGATTCTTAATCGCGCAACTGCGACCCATGCCTTAAAAGGGCATTTGGTCAGTATCCACTGAGTATCATGCAGTAACATGGAGTTCCATCCCGTTTACGGCAAAACCCACGCCTTCTATGAGTTTCGCCCGCTTTGAAGTGCGAAGTCCTTCCATTGCCGTTACTTCCACTTTAGCAAACTTATTGGGAATAATTGGGAGAAAATTGGGAGATGCCAGTAGTGGCCTTCCTAAAGAAGGCGCAGATCGCTGCCGGATGGTTGGCGAAATGGCGACTTACCAGCAGCAATTAAACAAAGCACCCAAGGCCGGCGTAAAGCTACTGCCCACCAGAACATATGCCCCCCGGCCCACACCTCTTCGAACGTCAAAGCGCGTGCTTAAATTTCCTGCATCGGCCTTGACACATGGGTGTAGACTTGCGTTCCCTCCCTCGTTTTGTTTTCTCAGTCTGTGTCGGGCCATCGTCATTGGGGCTAGGGTCGTTTCAAGAATCCGGTAAAGGTTCAGTGAAAAATGTGCCGTGGCTTCGTTGCAGGCGCGTGTGCATAACCCTGCCTGCGGGCCTATCCACGAGCGAGCGCACGACAAGGAGAATGTCCATGATTCGAAAACTGAAGAGAGTAGTGTTGCTAGTGGGTGTGATCGCCGCAGTCTATGAACTGCCGCTGCACGCCGTCTCGGTAGCCGTTGGGACTTGTCAGCCGGCTTTACCACACTTTGCAACCATACAGGCGGCGATCAATGCTGCCCCTCAAGGCGGCACCGTTGTGGTGTGTCCGGGCACCTATGCGGAGCAAATCGCGATCTTCCATCCCCTGACTCTAAAGGGAGTGGACAGCAACGGAAGCAATCTCGCGGTGATTACCATGCCTACTGGTGGGACCGGAACACAGGTATGGGTACAGGCAACGAACGTGAACATCAGCGACCTCGTGATCGATGGTGGAAATAACGGGGCAACGTCCTGCGGTCAAGGGCCGAACGGGATCGTGTATTACGGATCGTCGGGAACCGTGAATCATGTGGCAATCCGAAATGAGATTCCGAGCGGCCCGGGATTGACGGTGTGTAATGACGGCGACGGAATCTATGTGGCGGCGAACAATACCGTGGCCTCGAATGTGACCATCACGAACAGTTCAATCCACGCATTCCAGAGGAACGGCATCGAGGTCTATGGACGCGGAGCCAGCGCGAAGGTCCAGGCGAATTCAATCGGGGGCAACACGGTTGGCCCGGCCGGCAACGGGGTGGCGATCTGGTTTGGGGCCACCGGAACGGTGACCAGCAACAGCATCATCAATGTGCTGGAGCCCGTGACGTACCCGAACCAGTTTGGTGCGGGATATGGGATCATCGTGCAGTGCTCGCAGGGCGTGACGATCTCTGCAAACGTAATTGGAGACACGCAATCCGGAATCGTGGTTACTACCTCGTTTTGCACGGCCGAGAGCGGGAACGGAGACAGCAACACGATCCAGACCAACAAAATCTCTCAGACACACATCTTCGATGCTGTGTACGTGTGCGGGGACTACAACCTAGTGCAAGGCAACACTCTGAACAGCACCTCAGAGGCAGGGATTCGCTTCGATAGCACGTGTGCCGCCCCGGGTGTGTCCGGCTACAACAACACGTTCAGCGCGAACACCGTGAATGAGGCATGCATGGCTAGCCTGGTGGACCCGGCCGTGGTAGGCGCTAACACGATCGGATCGAACTCCAGCTACAACGTGGCCTACGACCAGTTGCTGGGGACGGTGCAGACGGGAGGCTTCTGCACTGGGGCGCAGGCTCCGGCGATACGGCCGCAGAACTTGTCGATGCCAGTCCTTCCCTCGCGGAAAGATGGGCCGCCCGCCCCCGTAGTACCGGTGGGCACCAAAGGCTAGACGAATCGCGGACAGCAGCTGTGATGGGCCGCATCACGGGGCCCTGCTGCTGCCCGCGAGACCAGGCATTCTTTTCGGAACACTTCACAAGAAGCCAAAATCGTCAAAATCGCCTGAATTGCCAGTCCGGACGTACACGGAAGATTGACGCCCGTTCAATGTGACAGGGGCCAGTTCCCTCCCGGGAATTCGCTGGCCCCTTCCTTCTGCCCCTGTCATCACGACAGTGGTGCTTTGGGGGTAGCACTCGACCGTGGGAGTTTCCATCGACCTCCACGCCCCCGCAGTGACCCGCGTCACCCTTCGCTGTGACGGCACCCAAAAACCCATTGAGGTTTATGGGTCACTGAAATTTGAGGGGTACCAGGAGTAAGAACAGTTGCAGCCATGGTTGCCTCCATGTCAGGCGACTTTGGTGAGCGGTTCCGGGAGCGACGCGGTTCCCGGGACCGCGTTCACACGCTTACAGCCAGTAACCATCCCCAACCCGGATTTGGCATTGTTGCTGTATGATTCATGGCCAGGTCAGCCGACGGAGATAATACAGATGGCCACGTACCGAGATGTGGTTTGTGCAGTGAAGCAGCAAGACGGGTTTGTCCCCAAAACATGCTGGATTGCTCACGTTCTTGAATTGAACGGGCGCACTCCGCACACTGCACATAACCGCATAGATCCGAAGGTCCGCCAAATACCGTGCCCTCCGGAAAAGAGGTCAGCTATTGAGCGGGCACTACGCAGTTTCCGGATGTTTAAGTGCAGAAGGAACTCGCTGAACGTAAGAATCCTCGCCCCACACTCTTTTTACAGCATTTGCTGTATTCACGGCGGGGTTGGCGGAAAGTAGAGTCCTACGCGGGAAAACTTGTGCGCTTCCCCCACGCGGGCGTGCCACGTCTGAGTTGGGGTTCTCTCCCCCAAAACTAACAAAGACCCTGTTGCGTGCCCGCGTGGCCCCCAGTTGGCATCCACAGAAGAAACCTGCTTGGAGAAGCCGTGAGAGGGCTCACACGTGTAATATCTCCAGGCGACCGCCGGCGTATCGCTGCAGCACAAAAAGCACGTTGGGAAGGAAGGCGAAAAGCACGGAAGACGCCTGACTCAAGAACAATGCAAGTAAACAACTCCAACCTGTCGGATGATTTGCATCGGTTAGCAGAAGGCATTGTCGAGGCAGTGGAACAAAGCAAGGCCGAAGGTAGGATCACGCTGCAGCGTCAAGAGTATGTGCTGAGGCCGGACTATAGCCTTTGGTACGCTGGTGATCCCAAACTTGCAAACTTCGAGGTCAAGAATGGACCGAAGAGGTGTGGAACTGGAGAGACGTTCAAGACTTCATAACCAACCACATCGTGATTATGCCGGAATATACGAAAGTAAAGGAGCTAGTTAGGGACGAAGATTTTGTATCGGGTTTCGTTTGGCGAATAGCATATGAAGCAGCTACGCTAGAAACTATCGATGCCGATCATCATGTCAGGGTTTTAATCAATGATGTCTGTGGAAGAGTTCAGCCGGCAAAAACGAAAGTCTGGCTTACGGGAATCACCCTAAGCGAAGATGAAATACATATCTCGGCTTCGCTTACATTACGACGCTCCACGCGTTTGGACATGCAAGAGAAAATCAGGATCCAAGATCTGCATCATAGCCATGGCTTCAAATCGAGGGTGCATTTCTCTTGTATCGCGGAGTTCAGTGTTCCTGCGAGCAGGCCTTTTGAACATCAAAGATACGTGGATCAGCTCCTGACTGTCCTGCAGCTTTTTCGCCTTGGTTCTGTCTCAGCTCCGCGCTACGAAATACAGGTTGACTCATTTTCGGCGCTCTCGACTGTTGGGTTCGGGGGATTAGATCGAATCGGGCGACTTGCATACGAAATAAGCAAAGAAGACGCTCCGAAATTGAAGCACATGCTTGAGATGCTGATGCCAATGGTGCCAACCATTTATTCTACCGATGGCAAGCAGACTTTCTTGTCTTCTGCTGTCCACTGGTACAGCGAATCGTTGTTGGCTATCGGCCCCCCAGAGGCGCCGGTAGCGTTTGCCGTTGCAGCTCTCGAGGCTCTATTTCTGGGTGCTGAAACGACGACAGAGGTCTCCTACCGTTTACAGCAGCGGGTTATCTCGTTGTTACGGTGTTTCGGATGGCCAACTCTTGAAATGAAAAAGGACTTGACCGCCACATACGGCATACGTAGCAAGTACTTCCACGGCGCAGAGCAACGGAAGAAGGCGGAGGATTTGAAGGCATTATTTGTGCGTATCGGTGAATACGCGCGTGTCTCATGCCTGGTGTGGCTACTGTTGCTGGCAACGCACAAGAAAGATGAAGTACTGGAACTTTTGGAGAATGCCCTTCTCGATGGCGATACGTTTATTCGTCTAAAGGAGTGGTGCAATCCGATCGCCTTCGCAACAAGACTCTAGTTAGAATCTGCAATGTCTCGCCTGCCCTTATGGTGCGGCGTCAACCGTTTCCGTTCGCCGTGCAACACGGCCTGATCAGTCAGCGTGAAAGCCTCACGTGTACCGGGATAGACGCACCGGCTTATGGGGCTGGAGATGCCTTAACAGAATTGAGGTGGGCTACGCATCCTTGAAAGACGCCCTGCGCGGTGCAATCAACAACGAATGTTCGCACCTATCTGTGCGCTGGCCTCGAGGTTCCCCGCATTGCGAGTGCGTGCACTGCGGCGCCATCATCTGCCCACCCTTCTGACGTTCACCACTGTTCCGCACTGCGCTTGACCGTTTCTTGGATTCCGCTCAATAACCAGAATCAGGAGCAGACAAGTGATCACCGAAATTCAAGCCAAAGCGAATAAGTTTTTGGATTTAGGCATGACGCAACGGGAGGCCCAGGATTACAGCTACGCTCGGGCCGCTCTCTCCACCACGGACTTGAAGGAGAACTGCTACGAGCGCGAAGTCGCCGACACGATTCAGGCGCATCTCGGGCGACCACCGCGTGGCGGCCACTCAATCTTCGTGCCCACGAACTTGCGGCCGCGCGCTGAGGGTCTTGATACCAAGACCGATTCCGCCGGCAGCTTCATGGTTGGAACTCGCGTAATGAGCTTGGTGGATGCTTGGCTGTCCGCGCTTCGAGTTGTAGGCCTGGGCGACAGCGCCGTGCCCGGGTTGCAATTCAATGCGCTGTTTCCCACTGAGGACAGCGGCGTAAGCGTCAATTTTGTTGGGGAGAATGGCAGCGTCGATGTTCCCGAGGTCGATCCGGTGTTCCGTGCCGTGCTTGGTACGCCGCACGCGCTGCAGTCAACGATCGCGGTGTCGAGACAATTGCTCGTGCAGGCGAGCAACAACAACGATTTGGAAAACCGATTCAAGCTCAACATGGGCCGGAATCCCGTGGAAGTTGAAGAAAGCCAGGGAATTTTCTCAGGATCGTTATCGATAAATCTGCAATTACGCTCATTGACGGCTAGCTCGCGCTTTCGCCCCCGCCCGCCGCACGCCGCTCTGCGCTCGTCCGCTCGCAAGCTCGCGCGAGTCGCACGCCACTCCCCAACCCGTCCAGCCCAACCCGTCCCCTCGGGAGCCCCGAGCCCACCGCGCCCGGGCCCTCGCCAACCCCTGCGCCCAACCGCCGCTCAAAACCAGGGGTGTGGCATTTTCCCCTAGATAGGTAACACCCCGTCAACCGATTGACGGGGTATTAGACGACGACATGAAATGTTGAGCCGCCCCTCTGCTGCATTACAGATTGAATGTGTAATGCGAAGAATGTGTAATGCGCTAACCTGTTGAATCTGAACGACATTACAGAATCACACAATTACCCCCCCATACACGAACATGCATGTCATGAGAGATGAGCGCTAGCTGACGAGGATGATGAGCACGCTACCCGTACCCCGCTGTGCGCAGGTCGCGGGCTGCAGGCAATCTGCGCTGGGTTTTCGGGCGGTTGCGCGGGAGCGGGAGCAGGCGCGGAGGGCGGCGGAGCGGGAAGCTGAGCCGTGTTGCCGCTGGGCTGAGTTAGGAGCGGAATTGTGTTGCGCTGAGCGGGGTTATGCGGAGTTGCGTTTTGAGTGGGTCTGGAGCTGAGCTGAAGCCGGGCGGGAGCGGAATTACTTGTGCAATGGCGATAATGAGATGGTCCGCCGTCGAGCCAACCAGTGATGATTGGGTTGGCAAGAAGCCTGACGGAGGATAGTGCCATGCAAATCAAGTCGATCGGAATCGATCTAGGCAAGACTACCT
>Ga0126373_10002466_pt1 | contig 13684 bp, 10 predicted proteins | sample PanSoiMetPlot_11_FD_92545 | JGI IMG/M metagenome (GOLD analysis project Ga0126373, IMG submission 92545) | Tropical forest soil microbial communities from Panama - MetaG Plot_11 | ecosystem: Environmental > Terrestrial > Soil > Tropical forest > Bulk soil | place: Panama | collected 2016-02-17 | reverse complement strand
TGACGACTTGGCCCGAATCGTCGACTATATCCACGAAGACAATCCAGACGCGGGAAGAACGCGTCGCGAAGACCATATTGATCGGGTGGCCGAATTGCAGAGATTCCCGAAAAGAGGACGGGGTGGGCTGGCGAAGAACACGCGCGAGCTGGTTTCTCACCCTCGCCGTATGTCGCAGTTTACGAGGTCGGCCAGGAAGAGGTGCGAGTGCTTCCTATACGACACACATCGCGAGACCGGCCCTAGAACTCAACCGCGCTTCTTCGTCGCCGAGTGCGCGGCTTCGCAGATCGCGATCCACTTGCTCGCAGGGACGCGCTTGATGACCTCGCCGATCAGCTCCAGCGGCAGATCGTCGGCCTTCTTGAACCGGATGCATGACTTGCCCATATCGAGCTTCTTCCCGGTCTTCGCCCAGGCCTCGCGGAACCGTTGTGCCTGCTCACCGGCGTACGCACACATCATGTAGAGCGACATGTAGTTCTTCTGCGATCCCAGCGCCGCGAAAGTGAGCGGCTGTTTCGGATTCGCGTGGTAGCCCTTCGGATACGCGCTGAGCGGCACGTAGTAGCCGATCATTCCGTACTGGATTCCTTCTTCGTAGCCGGAATCCAGGTTCTTGAGGATCACTTCGCGCACCGCGCTGATCGCCCTGCGCCGGTCGACCGGAAGCGAACGCAGGTACGCATCCACCGTTACAGCTTTGCTTTGCATCTCGCCTTCCCAAGAACCGACTACAGCTTCAGCAACGCCCGCAGCCGCTTGGTCTGCACCCGGCTCACTGGAATCTCGGTCTGCTTCTTGTCGTCCATCTTGAGCTGGAAGCTCGACTTGAACCACGGAATCACTTCCTTGATCCGGTTGATGTTCACCAGAAACGACCGGTGCACGCGCCAGAAAACATCCGGATCCAGGTTCGACTGCAGCTCCTCGATGGTCCGGTAGTTCGATTCGCCCTCGACGTTCGACGCAACAACCGTGATCAGCCCATCGTCGATCGTCGCGTAGATCACTTCCTGGGCGTCCACGATGAAGTGCCGGTTCGAGCTGCGCACTAACAGCTTGGTTCGCTGTAGCGCCGGCTTCGGCCCGGCGAGCTCGGCCGGCTGTGGCTTCGCTTTTTCAGCCACCGCTTTCGCCGCCCGCTCCACCGCCAGCGCCAGCCGTTCTTTTTCGATCGGCTTTAGCAAATAATCCAGCGCCTCCCAGCGGAAAGCCTCCAGCGCATACTGGTCGTAAGCAGTCGCCAGTATGAAATACGGCAGGGGGATATTCTTGTCGCGCAGTTTTTGGATCACGCCAAAGCCGTCCAACCCCGGCATCTGGACATCCAGGAAAACCACGTCCGGTTCCAGGGTCTCGATTAATTTGATCGCTTCTAGGCCGTTTTTTCCCGTCGCCAGGATGTCGACTTCGGGAAATTCCTTCAGCAAATAGGACAGTTCCTCGCTGGCGAGTTGCTCGTCGTCCACCAGAATTGCGGAAATCGCGCCAGTCGCGCGGCTTGTCATAAAATGTTAGTATAACGTAGGATAGGTGTTCGTAGATCCCATTTTGAGGGTACGTTAGACCACAGGAGGCTGTGGCCTTCTCGCGAGGAAGAGAAATCGCCGCCACGGCCTTCCGCTGTGGCGCAGGTTTCTAGGAAACATCCTCGGGCGCCACCCAAGGAGATTCGTTGTCCACCACAGGAAACACCAGGATTGCGCCCGCCGATGGAAGACTGGGCGTGCTCATTCCGGGAATCGGCGCGGTAAGCACCACCTTCATGGCTGGGGTGGAAGCTGTAAAGCGCGAGTTGGGCGCCCCGGTCGGTTCACTCACGCAACTCGGCACCATCCGGCTTGGCAAACGCACTGAGGGCCGGACGCCAAAAATCCACGATTTCGTCCCACTCGCGAAACTAGACGATCTCGCATTCGGCGGCTGGGATATTTTCACCGACAACGCTTACGAAGCCGCGTTGAATGCCAAAGTTCTGGAGCCTACGCTCCTCGAAAAAATCCGCCAGCCGCTGGAGGCGATTAAACCCATGCAGGCGGTGTTCGATCACGAATATGTACGCCGCCTGAACGGGCCCAACATCAAGACGCAAGGCTCCAAGATGGACAAGGCCGAGATGTTGATGGAAGACATCCGGCAATTCCGTGACCGCACCGGCTCCTCGCGCCTGGTAATGATCTGGTGCGGGTCCACGGAAGTGTTTCACAAACCCGCCGCAGTCCACCAGACGTTGAAAGACTTCGAGTGCGGCCTCCAGAAAAACGATCCCGACATAGCGCCGAGCCAGATCTACGCCTACGCAGCCCTGAAGAGCGACGTTCCTTATGCTAACGGCGCGCCGAATCTCACCACCGACACTCCCGCATTGCTCGAACTCGCGCGCGAACGCCAGATCCCAATCTGCGGCAAAGATTTCAAAACCGGCCAGACCTTCATGAAAACCCTCATCGCGCCCGGAATGAAGGCGCGCATGCTGGGGATGTCGGGCTGGTTCTCGACCAATATTCTCGGCAATCGCGACGGCGAGGTGCTGGAAGATCCCGGCTCGTTCAAATCGAAAGAAGAAACCAAGCTATCGGTGCTTGAGCAGATTCTGCAACCGCAGCTTTACCCCGAGCTTTACAAGGATCTGTACCATGCCGTGCGGATCAACTACTATCCGCCGCGCGGCGACGCCAAAGAAGGCTGGGATAACATCGACATCTTCGGATGGCTCGGCTATCCGATGCAGATCAAGATCGATTTCCTGTGCCGCGATTCCATTCTCGCCGCGCCGCTCGTGCTCGATCTGGTTCTGTTCCTCGATCTCGCGCAGCGCGCCGGCATGAAAGGCATCCAGGAGTGGCTGTCGTTCTATTTCAAAGCGCCCATGACGGCGCCCGGGCTCTATCCGGAGCATGACATTTTCATTCAACTGATGAAACTGAAGAACACGCTGCGGTGGATGCGTGGAGAGGATTTGATCACTCACCTTGGCCTCGAGTACTACGACTAACGGATCGAAGCGGCAAGAGCTGGCCAAGCACAAAGTGCTGGTGATCGGCGGCACTCTCTTCATCGGCCGCGCGCTGGTGAAGGAATTAGTGCGGGCGGGCCACGAAGTAACCATCCTGCATCGCAAATCGCGGCATAACCTCGGCAAGAAAATCGGGAACATCATGGCCGACCGGAATGATGCTGAGGCCTTGAAGCGCGCGCTCGCCGGGAAGAACTTCGACGTCGTTTTCGACAATGTCTACGATTTGGACCGTGGAACGACGGCCGCGCACGTGGAAGGCACTGCGCGCGCCCTTGGCAACAACCTGCATCGCTATATTTTTATGTCGAGCGTCGCTGCCTACGGCGACGGTCTGAATCATCACGAGGGCGATGCGCTCGCGCCCGACGATCATCCCGATTCCTACGTGCGCAACAAGGCCATGACGGAGCGTACTCTGTTCCGCATGCACCAGCGCAACAAATTTCCGGTGGTCACACTGCGTCCGCCCTTCATCTACGGGCCCGAGAACAATTTTTATCGCGAGGCATTCTTCTGGGACCGGCTGCGCGAAGGCCGCCCGATCATCCTGCCAGGCGACGGCCGCCGCCTGATGCAGTTCATCTACGTCAAAGATTTGATCACCGCCTGCCTGAAGGTCATGGATCTTGCAGAAATCGACGGCCACGCTTTCAACATCGCCAATCCCCGGCCGCTGACCCAGGTGGAAGTAGTGGAGGCGCTGGCGCGGGCCTCCAACAAAGAGCCTACTTTCGTGCGCCTGCCGCGCGAACGCATCCTGCGCGCGGGCGGCCAAGCGTTTGTGGGCCCCAATCTGTATTTCGGAGATTATTTCGACGTTCCTGCCATCACCATGGTAGTGAACAAAGCTCAGCGCGTGCTCAAGTTCAAGCCGGTCGACTTCGCCACCGGCTTGAAAGAGACCTATCGCTGGTATTTGCGCAACAGTCCGTTCTCAAAGCCTGACTACACGTTCGAAGACCAGCTCATCGAAACCGCGCCCGCATCCGCCTACTCGGCCCCGGTGGACTGAGTGTGTTCTTCCCGCATCTCATTGATCTCGCAAACTCGGGAAAAAGATCGAACGAGCTGGGCCTTAAAGTTCGCATCTCTATGCGGCTCTGATACTTAACCCCCTGTGCCGAACCGGCCCACTGGCGCCAATTCCGCCCAATTTCGAAGCCAGGCCCTTTCGGCTAGAATAGGAGCTTGTTCGTCCGGGTGTTTGGGAAACTCTCAATAACACGGGGACGTCAGAAAAAACCTAGGCGCGGAGTGGAAAGGAATCCTTGTTGAGATGATGTATCACAGGCCTGGCTGCCTGCGTGTTTTATTTTGTGCCGCTTTCCTCTCGACGGTTGCTAATCTTTCAGGCGCTCCGCAGGCTCCCAGCCCGCAACCGTCCCCGGCACAGCAGCAGCCATCCACTCCCCAGCAACCGAATCAACAGCCGCCTGCTCAACCCAGGCCAGCGAACCCGTTCGAAACCGTGCCGACGGCTCCGGTCGCGCCGCAAGTAAAACCCGGTACGACGGCTCCACAACCCGGAACACCCACGGTCCAGTTGACTCCGCGCGAAGACGTCGTCGAGGCCATCCAATTCCGCGGCGCGCGCCGCGTCCGTCAGGATACGTTACAAAGCCTCATCTTCACCAAGAAAGGCGATCGCTACGACGAAAACGCTCTGCACCGCGACTTCATAGCGTTGTGGAACTCAGGCCGCTTCGACGACATCCGCATCGAGCGCGAGCTCGGCAAGGACGGATGGATCATCACCTTCGTCGTCGTAGAGCGCCCCGTGGTTCGCTCCATCAACTACGTCGGCAATAAGTCCATGTCGCAGTCCGATATCTTGGACCGCTTCAAGGAGCGCAAGGTCGGATTAGTGGTCGAATCGCAATACGACGCCAACAAGATCCAGCGCGCCAAGAACGTGCTGCTCGATATGGAAGCCGAGCGAGGGCACCAATATGCGAAGGTAGACGCCCAGGTCCATCGCGTGCCGCCGTCCTCGCTAGAAGTCACTTTCAAAATCGACGAAGGCCCCAAGGTGAAGGTCGGCGAGATCACCATCGTCGGCAACAACAACATCGGCAGCAAGGATGTCATTCGGGCGATGAAGAACTCGCATCCAATCGGCATCCCGCGCTCGATCCTGTTTGAAAATCTGTTCGCCAAGACGTACGATTCCACCAAGCTCGACGAAGACCGTCAGCGCGTTCAGGTCTTTTACCAGGAAAAAGGTTACTTCACCGCTCGTGTTACCGACGCTCAGGTGAGTATGCGCAAGGTTGGCGGCGAAGGCTTCCATGTCTGGCTGATCTATCCCAATCATGTGGGGACCCGGGCCGACATCAAAATGTTCGTCGAGGAAGGCCCCAAGTATCATTTGAATAACATCACCTTCGCGGGCGTGAAGTTCTTCAAGACGCCCGAAGCGCTGATGACTCCCCTGTTCGGCATGTCCAAAGGCGAAGTTTTTTCAACCGCCAAGCTCCGCAAGGGCATCGAAAACATGCAAAAGTTGTACAAGGATTTCGGCTACGCCGACATTGTCGTGGAACCTTCGTTTGAGCCGATCCCGAACAGCGACAAAATCGACCTTTCCCTTTCCGTCGACGAAGGCAGCCAGTTCTTCGTGCGCCGTATCGATTTTACGGGCAACACCACCACGCGCGACCGGGTAATTCGCCGCGAACTGCTCATTGATGAAGGCCAGATTTTCAACAACCGCCTGTGGGAGCTCAGCATCCTGAAGCTGAATCAGTTGGGCTTTTTCGAACCGATCAAGGCTGAAGAGGCCGCCGACATCAAGCGCGACACCAAAACCAATACTGTGGACATTACGCTGAAGGTGAAGGAACGCGGGAAAAACTCCATCCAGTTGAACGGCGGTGTCTCGGGCATCGCGGGAAGTTTCATCGGCGCATCCTATTCCACCAACAACTTCCTCGGTTTGGGTGAGACGCTCAGCTTGAGCTCGCAGCTTGGTACTCGCCTGCGCGAAGTCCGGTTCGGCTTCACCGAGCCGTATTTTCTCGACAAGCCGATCCAAACCGGCTTTACCGTCTACGTCAACCGTTTTAACTACGATCAGGCTCGCGAAGCGTCCATTCTGGCGGGAAGTAACCTGATCCCGCTATTCAACCAGCTCGGCAGCAACAACCTGCTCAACTATGTTTCCGATGGTTATGGCGGCACCGTCTTCGCTTCCTATCCTCTGCGGCGCGGTTTCTCGCGTCTGGGTCTGACCTACGGCTTCGATATTTCGAGCATCAAGACCCTGACTAACGCGGCTAGCACGTATTTCAACTACATCGATTTCGAAGGCGTCGGCGGCCCCAATCAACTCAGCGGCATTCGCACCAGCAAGGTGATTCCGTCGTACACCTACAACACCATCAACAATCCGATCACGCCCACCGGCGGAAAGTCGTTCTTCATCTCCACTTCCTTCGCAGGAAGCGTGCTCGGCGGCAATGTGAATACATTCGAGCCGACCATTGACGCCAAGTACTTCCGCGCCGGCTTCAAGAAAGGCCACGTGATCGGCATGCATCTTTTGGCGCGCTTCATAACCGGTTACGGGGGCAAAGTGGCGCCTCCGTTCTCTCGCTACTACATGGGCGGTGAGAACGATATTCGCGGATTCGATATCTGGGGCGTCAGCCCGATCGTTTTTCTCCCCACCGACGTCGCCACCGTAAGTGTGCTCAATAACGACGGGACCCAGCGCATGCAGCAGCAGGTCGTCAACGGCGTCAAGACGTTCGTGCCCGTAACCATGAACATCCCGTCGTATCAGCTCGCGTTTCCGGGCGGTGACACAAGTGTCGTTACCAACTTTGAGTACCGTATTCCGATCATCGGGCCGTTAACGCTGGCGATCTTCGTCGACGCCGGCATCGACAAGCTTTCTCTACCCAGCCAGCTCAAACTCAACCCGGGTCGCGTCACGCAGCTGAACAGTGAATTTCCAGAAGCGGGCTTCACGGGCGAAGCCTATATTGCGCCCGGTACTCAGAAGCCGCGCATGTCCACGGGACTCGAGCTGCAGGTATTAATGCCCGTGGTGAACGCGCCCTTCCGCCTCTATTGGGCCTACAATCCGCTGCTTGTCCGGGAGTATTTGTATCCTCCGATCGCAGCGGACAGGTCCTTTTTCCCCAACGAAGCTACCTATAAGAGCGCCCTCGCCTCCATAGGCCAGCCCATCCCGTTCTTCGAACAGCATTCCATGTTCCGGTTCTCGATCGGCCGGACGTTCTAAGGCTGCCAGAGGACGTAGAATATAATGAATCAAGATTAGGAGTTACACCGTGAATAGCAAGGTTCTCTTGAGCCTCCCTCTGGCTTTGGGTTTCACGCTGGCCGTGAACGCACAAACACCCGCCGCCCAGGGCAAAATTGCCGTAATCTACCTGCAAGGCGCGATCGGAAACACCAAGGATGGACAGAAGGCCGTCGCCGAACTGACCGCCAAGACCGCGCCCAAGAAGAAAGAGATCGATCAGAAACAGAGCGACATCGCCTCGCTGCAGGATCAGCTCACCAAAGGCGCCAACACCATGAGCGACACGGCGAAGAACGATCTGTACAAGAACATCGAGGCCAAGAAGAAGAGCCTGCAGCGCGATATCGAGGACGCGCAAGCCGAGCTCGATCAGGATCAGCAGAAAATCCTGCAGGAAATCGGTACCAAGATGCAGGCTGTAATCGAGCGCTATGCGCACGACCATGGTTACATCATGGTGGTCGACGTCAGTTCTCCTCAGAGCCCGATCTTCTACGCCTCGCCGAGCATCGACATCACAAAGGAAATCATCGAGCTCTACGACCAAAGCGCGGCGCAGATGACCAGCCCCAAGCCGGCTACCGGCGCGCCCGCCACCAGCACTCCGGCGAGGCCCCCAACGCCGCCTCCGGCTAAGCCCGCTACTCCGCCGAACAAATAGTGGCTCAGCGCAATGGCTGCCAAGCCTTCAGTTCGTATCGAACTGGCGAGCAACCGGCGGCTGCGCGACCGCAACAAACCGCATTACCGGCTGGCCCATTGGCCGATCTGGATTTTTGTCTTTTTCGTTTCGCTTGGTCCCTGGACGTTCGATCTGTTTGAACATGGCTTCGACCGCGCGAAGCTTCTGTGGCTTGCCGTCGTCATGATTGCCACCGGAATCGCTGGCCTGCGTGGCCGGCTGCCCGGCGTCGAGCCGCGGCCCTACATCATCCGCTTCGTCGAAGACAAACCCAACCCGCTCTACCGCCGCGTCTGTTATACCCTCGCCTGGAGCATCGTAATCGCTTTCGCGCTACTGAACGCCGCGGGTCTCGTCGTCGCCGTCGCAACCGGCGTCTGGCGGCTCAAACAGATTTACCAATACGGATTCTTCCCCATCGCCGGCATCATCTGGGCGCTCGGCGCCTTCGGAGTCCTGCCGCGCGTCCGTGTCTCAACGAAAGGAGAGGGTCAGGAACGCCGCTACTTCTACGGCGCCGTCTGGGCCTCTTGCATCGCACAGCCGGTATTGGGAGTGCTATGGAAGACGTTGCCTCACACTCGCCCAGCCGACGCCGCGAAGCTGGCAGTCTTTATCGGCGTCTTCGTTGCAGTCGGACTGCTGGCGTACCGAGGCGTACTTCCGCGCACGCGCCCCATCATCCCCGGCGAGCTTGCAATCTCCGATTAAGGCTTCACGACCTCGCGCAGATACGCAAGGATCGCGCCCAAATCAGCATCGTTGTATGCGCCGAGCACGTTGGTATGGCGCCACCCACTGCCGTCTTTCAGCGACACCGACGCCGACGCGAACGTCCGTAGTACCGGTGGAGGTGATGTCAAATCGTATACCTTGGTCTGGATCTTTCCCTGGCTCACCACCAGAGCTGGGAACGAATCTCCGTCCGCGCTCGCGGTCTTCACATCGGAAACCGCTAGCTGCCGCAGCGCGGAGGCGTCAGCGGGGATTTTCGCGATCGGCGTTGCCACCGAAATGCCGATCCCATCCACCTGGTGACAGGTCGCGCAGCGCCCGAAGCCGCGTACCGAATCGAAGAACAACTTGCGGCCGCGCTCGGCGTCCGCGGGTAGCTTCTTCTCGGTCTCACCTTCCGGCGCCGGGTCTCGCACTGTGATTCCGTTCAAGCTCGCGACGTATGCCGTCACCGCAAAAAGCTCGCCCCGATTGAGCACCGTCGCAAAGCCCGGCATGGAAGTGCCCAGTATCCCGCGTCGAATCGTCTGTGAGATGTATTCTTCAGCGAACCCGCGCCCGGCCAGCCGCGGCGCAGTCGAGCCCGGGCCGCCTTTCGGCGCGTGGCAGTATCCAGTAGCGCAGGTTTTCGCGAAAATCTCGCCGCCGCGCGCGATCATGTCCTGCGCGCAAACAATCGCCGGCACGAGGCACAACAACGCGGCGAATCTCATCGCGTACCCTCCGGCAGCGCGAATACCATCAACGTGGATCCACCGCGAAACGTATCGGTCTCAGGGAACAGATCAGGGAAAGCCGAAGAAGCGAGCGATCCCCAGCCGGACGGAGTCGCGACGTACTGCCGCCCATTGATCATGTACGTCACCGCCGACCCGCGATGCCCGCTGCCAGTTTGAAAGCTCCACAGTTTCTCGCCGGTTCGCGCATCGAGCGCGAAGAAAAACCCTTCCGGATCGCCCGTGAAAATCAAATCTCCGCCCGTCGCCAGAATCGACGCCAGCAGCAAATATTTGGACGGATACGACCACTGCCGCTTCCCGCTCACCGGATCGTAAGCGTCCAGATGGCCGTGCGCCGGACCATTTGGGGGCGCAACAAACGGCCAACTGCCCGACGTGAAGTTGCGCCCCTCGTGCGCTTCCTGCGGCACTACTGTTTCCTGGCTGCACAATTCACTCGAAGGCGTGTACAGAAACCCCGTGCGCGGCGAGAACGCCATCTCGTTCCAGCTCTTGCCACCGAGAGCGCTGGGACAGATCAACGTCGCTTTGCCTTGCACGGGTTCCACGCGCCCGACAAATTTTCCATCTTCGGTAAGCCCCGTCGTCCAGGTGTGATTGTCCACAATCGGAAATCCGTTCACATACTCGCCCGTCACGCGATCGAGCACGAATGCATACCCGCCCTTATTGATGTGAACCAGCAGCTTTCGCATCTGGCCGCGCATCTCGCGGTCGATCAGCACACATTCATAGGCAGAGTCGAAATCCCAGACATCTTTCGGAACCTCCTGGTGATACCACTTAAGCTTGCCCGTATCGGCATCCAGCGCGATCACGCTCGCCGTGTAGAGATTGGCCCCTTCGCCTTCGCCCGAATATCGCGGACCCGCATCCAAATCGGCCGCCGCATTGCCAACGCCCCAATAGACCATGTTCAACTCGGGATCGAAAGAGCCAGTCAGCCAGGTCGCTCCTCCGCCAAACTTCCAGCTCTCGCCCTTCCACGTCTCGTGACCTTTCTCGCCGGGCCCCGGAATGGTGTAAAAGCGCCACGCCACTCGCCCCGTCTTCAGGTAAACAGCCGTGAGATATCCGCGATGGGCCGAATCGCCGCCCGCGCCGCCCACGATCACCTTGTCCTTCACCACCAGCGGCGCGCCCGTCACCGTGCAGCCGCACTGCCGGATATCGTCGAGATTGGTCTTCCAAACTTCTTGGCCGGTGTTCTGATCGATCGCGATGAGATAGTCATCATAGGTCGCGAGCAGCACATAACCGCCGCCCACGGCGATCCCACGATTCTGCGGCCCGTAGGGAACGTTCGCGCGCGGCAGCGGATACTTGTACTGCCAAAACACCTTGCCTGTAGCAGCATCCAGCGAATAAACCTGGCTTCGCGACGTCGAAAGATAGAGCCTGCCGCCCGTCACAATGGGCGTCGACTGGAGTCCCATCTCGTAGTCGCCGGTTTGAAACGCCCAGGCAAGCGTGAGTTTCGAGACGTTTCCGCGATTCAGCTGATCGAGCGAGCTGTAGCGCCAGGCGAGCTGCGAGCCGCCGTGATATGGCCAGTCAGCGCGCGTAGCTCCGTCCTGCGCGAGTGCAAGACTCGCGAACATAGCGAGCATGAGGATACGCATGGCGTGATTATATACTTCGCCAGCGGCGCGCGGTTACGCGCGTCAGCGCTCAAAACGGCAGCGCCAGAATCGCCGCCTCGACTTAGAATCCAACAAGCAGCATCATGATCGAAATAACGGCGGCCAGCCTCGGAAGGGAAGATAATCAAGCCCGCGCCCAAATGTCCGAGCCAGCCTCCAAACACTGCTCCGCCCGGCATTAACAAGTACCGCGCGATCATCTGCCATGGTGTCACCGGATCTTCAGAATGCTTCGGCGACGCCGAGAAGAAGATGCCGATCTCCAGAGTGCTCCAAACGCGATCCATCCGACCCACCCCGGCACGCGATAGATCATCTTCAGTGCCCCGAAGTCAGCGCCTTCAAATAGCGATAGTAGAATTCCACGCCATCATAAAACGAACTCACCCGCACCCGCTCATCTTTCCCATGCGCGCGCACATCGTTCTGATCGATCGCGATTCCGCTGACGCCGTAACTCGGGATCCCCGCCGCCATCGTGTAAATACTGTCCGATGCGCCAGTATCCATCATGGGAATCACCGGCGCCCGCGGCCACAGTTCGTCGGCGACGCGCTCGAGCGGCCTCAGGATTTCAGGCGACGGCATAATCGTCGGAAAACCGCGGCGCTCTGCGCGATCGGCAACCTCACCCGCATCGTTCACGTAACGAACGGTGACCCCCGGATCGTTGAAAATCTTGATGAGCTCCGCCTTGACCTCGTCCACCGTGTGGCCCGGTAGAATCCGGCAATTCACGTTGGCCTGCGCTATTTGTGGCAGCGCGTTGTTCGCATGTCCGGCGCTAAGACGCGTTGCGACGCAGGTTGTATGCATCAGCGAGTTGTATCGCGCGTCCGCTGACAAGCGGGCGATTGCCCCTTGATCCGGCGGAGTTTTCAGAATCGCCCTCATGTCCGATGCAAGCTGACCGGTCGCGAGCGCCGCACGCTTCTCGAAATACCCTCGCGTCACCTCGTTCAGCTCGAACGGAAATGGCGAGTGTTCGAGCCGCGACAGCGCATCGGCGATGTGATAAATCGCATTGTCCGGCATCGGAAGCGAGCTATGCCCGCCCGGATTCGTCGCCGTGAGTTGAAAATCGGCGTACAGCTTCTCGCTGGCCTCGATGTCCACATTAACCGGCTTGCCCCTCTCGGTCGTCACGCTGCCCGAATCCGGATTCAGCGCGAAGGCGGCGTCGATCAATTCTCGATGATTCTTTAGCAGCCAGTCGACCCCATTCGATTTCCCACCTTCTTCGTCCGCCGTCAGCGCTAGGATCAAATCGCGATCCGGCCGGTAACCCTCGCGCTGGAATCGAATGAACGTCGTCACCAGCACGGCGTCGTTATCCTTCATGTCCTGCGTGCCGCGGCCGTAAAAATAGCCGTCTTTCTCGACAAACTGGAACGGATCCGTCGTCCAGTCGCTGCGCCGCGCCTCCACCACGTCGAGATGGCAGATGATGAGGATCGGCTTCAATCCGCCCGCGCCCGTCCCATGAATGCGCGCGACCATATTCCCCTTGCGGTCGTTCGGCCCGAGCACCTGCACATCCCCCGGCGCGAACCCAGATTCTCGCAGCCGTTTCGCCATCGCTTCAGCAGCAACGGTCGTGCTCCCTACCGAATCCGTGGTGTTGATCTCGATGAGCTGCTGAAAAACATCGCGCGCCAGTTTGCGCGTCGCATCATCCAGCGGCGCTGCAAACGCAAGCGACGAGATCAGAAATAATGTGGCGCACGCGCTCCTGCGTGCAGTGTTCACACTCGTGTGAACACCATGAACTTTAGAAATCCTCACGGCTCCATCCTCCCACACGCACAACCGTCAACGGATACAATAGGACCCAAGTATTTCGACTACAGGAGACTCCATGACGCGCCTCATCCTGCTCTCGCTCACCGCCGCGCCCTTGTTCGCCGCCCCTAATTGCGATGCACTCAAGAGCCTCTCGCTCGCGAACACCACAATTACTGACGTCAAATCCGTTGCCGCAGGCCCGTTCGCCATGCCCGGCGGACGCGGCAACGCGCGAGCCGAAGAGCTCCCGGCCTTCTGCCAGGTCCACGGCCTGCTGAAACCGACCCCCACGTCAGCGATCAATTTCGAAGTCTGGCTCCCGGCCGAGAACTGGAACGGCAAGTTGCATGTGGTCGGCAACGGCGGACTCGCAGGAACCATCAGTTATCCGGCCATGGTCACTGCCCTCAAGAACGGATTCGCAACGGCCAGCACCGACACCGGTCACACCACCATGGAAGCGCGCACCTGGCTCCAAGACCGCGACCGTCTGATCGACTACAGCTATCGCGGCCTGCATCTGACCACCGTGAACGCGAAAGCCATCAGCGACGCATACTACAGCCAGCAGCCCAAGTACGCTTACTATAGCGGCTGCTCCACCGGCGGCAAGCAGGGCCTCATGGAAGCGCAGCGCTATCCGGCCGATTTCGACGGCATTCTTGCCGGTGACGCCGCCAATTTCTGGACGCATCAGATGGTGAGCGAAGTTTGGAACGGCGTCGTCACCGGCTCGCCCGAAACGAATCTGCCTAAGGAAAAGATCCAGCTCTTGCAAGATACGACTATCGCCGCCTGCGATGC
>Ga0126373_10002465_pt1 | contig 13688 bp, 12 predicted proteins | sample PanSoiMetPlot_11_FD_92545 | JGI IMG/M metagenome (GOLD analysis project Ga0126373, IMG submission 92545) | Tropical forest soil microbial communities from Panama - MetaG Plot_11 | ecosystem: Environmental > Terrestrial > Soil > Tropical forest > Bulk soil | place: Panama | collected 2016-02-17 | reverse complement strand
GTCATCTACCAGGACCGGCAAGCCGCCGTTCTATCGCAAGTAGACCGTCTTGCCTTGCCGACGGGGGCCAGGGTCCTCGATATCGGTTGCGGAGCGGGACTAACCTCCGTGTCCCTGGCGCAGCGCGGATTCGCAGTGGATGCCATGGATGTTGCTTCTAGGATGTTGGAGGAGACCCGGGCACTCGCTAGACATTCCCGCGTCGCGGAGAAAGTACGAGCCAGCACGGGAGATGTTTGCCATCTGCCTTTTCCTGACAGCACGTTCCACCTGGTGGTAGCTCTTGGCGTCTTGCCTTGGCTGCGCTCGTTTGACAGGCCTGTGCGGGAAATGGCTCGAGTCCTTCGTAGTGGAGGATATCTGATCATAACCGTTGATAATCGCTGGAGAATGCACGAGCTCTTTGATCCGTTTGCCTGGCTCTCGCGGGCCAAACACGGCTTAACGCACTGTCTTGGTCGGAGGCGAGAAAGGCCGCAAACTCCGGTGTGCCGTCGCTCTTCTATCCGCGAAACGGACGCTCTTTTGCAACACGCAAGCTTGCGAAGGATTTGGAGTACAACACTGGGGTTCGGGCCCTTTTGGTTTCCGCAGCACTTCCTGCCGCCATCGTTTGGCGTGACGCTGCACCGCGCATTGCAGAATTGCGCAGCCAGGGGCGTTCCTATCATTCGGACTACAGGTGCGCACTATATCGTTCTTGCCGAGAAGGCGGGTAAAACCCCCCCGTTAAAGTCGCGCGCGGTCCCTTATGTCGCAGCCTATGGCCACGCCGCGTACTGAGGCTAAGGACTATTTGGTGCGTCCCTTTAAATTGGACAAAGCTCACGAGGTGACCCATGCAAGGAAAGCAATCGCAGAACAGTGCTGTAAATGCGCGGAGTGTGCAGCATACTGCCGCTTACCTGCGGTTGATCGGCGTTCCTGAGCTGCCCCCGCTTACCAGTCCCTTCGACCCCGGTTACGATTTTGCGACTTTCGAGAGCCACTTGGATCAGAGTTCGCACCTGATGTCCATTCTTAAGATCTCGATGGCTTGCTGGATCATTGCCAATGAAGAGATCACACGCCAAAAAATTGCAGCCGCCTCGAAACATGGCGTTCCAACGGTGACTGGAGGAGGACCATTTGAAATTGCGGTCGCGCAGGACCTCCTTCCCGCGTATCTGGATTTGTGCGCTGACGTCGGTGTAACGAGGGTCGAATGCGGAGAAGGATTTACGGATTTACTTCTCAAACCCGGAGACGTCATTCGGTTCGCGGAAGAACGGGGACTTGAGGTGCAGTTCGAGCTGGGGAAGAAGCATGCGGGCGCGTTTCAGGAGAATGTTGTCGAACAGCTGATCGAACAAGGGCGGCGCTGGCTCGACGCCGGGGCTCGCCAGCTCGTTCTCGAGGCCAGGGAGAGTGCCTGTGGTGTCGGGCTATTCGACGAACAAGGGAATCTGAATTGCTCCTTCGCAGATCGATTTGCCAAAGCCTTCGGCTTCGGCGTCATCACGTTTGAGGCGCCCAACAAGCATAGCCAGTTCGCGCTGCTGGATTATTTTGGGCGCGACGTTCACTTGTCAAACGTGAGGCTCGAAGAGTTGCTGCGTGTAGAAATCTACCGGCGCGGACTGCATTCCGATGCCTTCAGAAGGGAGAATCTGCGCCCCGCTCGCCCGGCAGCGATGCACGCAACGGGAGACTGAGATTCGGTGCTGCAAGCCATGAACAAACTTTTCGTCATCGACGGTCTTCCCGAGAGCGCTATGCGTTATCGGACCGGTTATGCGGCTGTAGTGATTGACGTAATCCGCGCCACAACGATGGCCATTACCGCCGTGGCCGCGGGCCGGCAATGCTTCCTCGCGCCCTCTCTCGACGGTGCCTTTTGGCTGGCTTCTGTGCTCGAAAAACCCATTTTAGCCGGAGAGCTGGACGGCGATATGCCGGCCACTTTCGATATGAACAATAGCCCGGCGGAGCTTTCTCTGCGCACGGATATCACGCGACCTTTGGTGTTGCTCTCATCCTCCGGCACCAAGCTGATGTGTAACGCAATGGGATCGGACGCGGTATATGTTGCCTGCTTTCGAAATCACTCATCCTTAAGCCAGGAATTAGTGACGCAGGGGTATCCCCGCATTGCGCTGCTCGGAGCAGGCAGTCGGGGAGCGTTTCGCGAGGAGGACCTTTTGTGTTGCGCTTGGATCGGGGAGGAATTGGTCCGCCATGGTTATTCTCCCGAGGACCAAAGAACTTTGAGTATTTTGGAGCAATGGGGAAAAGCCGCCACCACCGATTGTTTAATTAGCAACAGTGTGGATTACCTGAAACGAACCGGACAGCTTGCCGACCTCAACTTCATTATGAGTAGGGTAAACGACCTAGACACGGTCTTCATTCTGAGCGGGGGCGAAGTTGTATTGAAGACAGCGGCTCCTCATGCGTGGGCAGGTGATGCCGCTGCGTGTCACCATAAGAGGTTTGCAATCACCCATAGCAATCTAACCTGATGGCTATCGATATCGGAAGATTCTACCACCATGTTCGGCATGCCACTCTTTTCAGAGCATTTGCGAACAAGCGCGTCTTTGCAATATTGATCGGTCCAGGCCAAGTTTTTGCCGAAGGCACGTCCATGGTGGAGTCTGGGAGAAGCCGTGCAGACTGTTGACACTTCAACTCCGGTTGTCGTACTCACTCCTCACCATCATGGGGCGCTAGGCATCTTTCGTAGTCTGGGTAAGCTCGGTGTGCCAGTTTATGCCGTGGAAGACGGACAGTTCTCGCCGCCGCTTCGTTCACGTTATTGCCGCGGTGTTTTCCATTGGGACGTGCGCACGGCGGCGCCGCAGGTTTCCACCGCCTCTCTCCTTGCCATCGCTGACCAATTCACCGAGCGCCCCGTCCTGATCCCGACCGACGACACCACTGCCGCGCTCGTTCAGGAAAACGCCGAGCAGTTGCAACCGGCTTATCGTTTCACGCTGCTTCCTCCAGGTCTCATGCACAGGCTCAGCAGCAAGAGAGAATTGTTTTTCTTGTGCGGCGAATACGGGCACCCCACTCCGGAAGCGGGTTTCCCTCAGTCGCGCGCCGAGATTCTTCGGCTCCTCGAAAATGCCGTTTTCCCTATTGCGCTCAAGGCCATCGACGACCGGGCTGTTCTCGGACGAAGCAAAGTTGCCATGCGCATCGCTCAAACCGCCGATGAACTGCTTCACTACTACGATACGCTCGATAGTCAGCAGCAGAAAAACGTGATGCTGCAGGAATACATTCCGGGCGAGGCCGATTCGGTGTGGATGTTCGACGGATATTTCAATGAGAGGTCGGAATGTCTTGCGGCATTTGTGGGTAAAAAACTGCGGCAACGTCCTGTTAGGACGGGAATCACCACGCTGGGAATTTGTTTGCCGAATGTAGCTGTCGAGCGGCCCATTCGAACACTCCTGACATCGCTCGGCTACCGCGGAATCGTCGATATTGGCTGCCGCTTCGATGCGAGAGACGGCCAATACAAATTGCTCGATGTCAATCCACGCATTGGCTGCACCTTTCGCCTATTCCTAGACCGAAACGGCATGGATGTCGTGCGAGCTTGTTATCTCGACTTGACCGGCCAGGCGGTCCACGCAGAAAGCGCTTGTGAGGGACGCAAATGGCTGGTTGAAAATCTGGACCTAATCACATTGCCGGACCAGTTGAAGCATCGAAAGCTTACTTTCCGCCAATGGCTGCGTTCTCTTCGAGGAGTGCGTGAGACTGCTTGGTTTGATTGGTCTGACCTTTCACCTTTTTGGGCGATGTGCCTTTCCGTTCTTCGTTTTCTTTGGGCCGAACGATTCAAAAGACGAAAGGCCAGCGGTTCCGAACTGACGCGGCCGTCCCCTGCCTCCGGCACTTAGAGCGGCCCGCCACGTTTCAGTGCGTTTCGACTAGACGCTGTCGATGTTTGCGTGTAGCTCAACCGTGCGGACTATGCAGTCCATCAGCAAAAAAACAGCAAGGCTTAGGAGGGTCAACTTGCCTCCTAGGGCCGAGCTTGTAGGCGGAGCCTGGACGTAGTGTTGCGGATACTCGCATACCATCGAGTGGCTGAATTGCAGGATACACCGTTGGTTGACTCCCGCAGTGTCAGTGCAACACCCAAGGAATTTATATGGCAGATGAATTATCTGGCCAGCCATTATCACATGATTTCAATGCCACAGTTGTTGAATGCGGTGGAGACCGGGAGTCGTGTTCCGAAGCGAGCCGTGCTGATTACCTTTGATGACGCCTATGCTGACTTCGCCGAAACTGCTTGGCCGGTCCTCAAACGTTTTGGGCTGTGCGCGACACTTTTTGTGCCAACAGGTTATCCAAACCATCCAGAAAGGCCCTTTTCTTGGGACCAGCTTTATCAGGCATTTGGCGCTACGCGTAGAACAGAACTGCGCGTGACGCCATTCGGCCCCTTGCCGCTCGGCAAACCGGAACAGAAGCGGCGGGCCCTACGCATGGTGCAGGACCATCTCGCGACCGTCGCCGACCACGAAGCTATGAGACTCGTTGATTCAGTTTGTTCTCAATTGGTTGAAAGACGGGAATGTTCCGGCAGCGTCTTGACGTGGAACCAACTGCGCCAGCTGCGAAATGAAGGGTTAACGCTTGGATCGCATACGCGAACACATCCCATCATGACGCAAGTGAGCCCAGACCGGATGCGAGAAGAGATCAGGACCTCCCAGCAGGATCTGCAGACAGAAACCGGAAGCGCACTGCCGATCTTTTGTTATCCGAATGGAGATCACAATGACATCATCATCTCGATCTTACGAGAGGAAGGAATTCGGTTAGCTTTTACAACGCGGAGCGGACCAAATGACTCGCTGTCGTGGGATCCCCTCAAGCTAAGACGCATCGTTATCACTCCCCGAACGTCGCGAACTGTTTTCCGCATTCGGCTTCTTCGCCTGGGTGCCTATTTTGATAGCTGTCGGCACGGGATCATGAAAAGAAAGCTGGCTCGAAGTCCGTTTCTGTACCGAGGAGCGGCAAGCGAAGCTAAACCTAAGACTTCCGACATTCAAGGATACCCCGAGCAATCCCAATGATAACCGCGACGACAACGAAGTCCGTGCCCTTTCACCTTCCTTCCATTGGAGAAGAAGCGATTGGTGCGGTGGTAGAAGCCTTAAAGAGCGGCTGGATCACCACAGGGCCGAAGACCCGATGTTTCGAACAAGAATTCGCCCACTTCCTCGGCGCCCGCCACGCTGTGGCGGTGAGTTCATGTACGGCTGCACTGCACCTTTGCCTCGAAGCGGCTGGTCTCCAAGAAGGAGATGAGGTATTAGTTCCCACTTTGACCTTTGCCGCGACAGCGGAAGTAGTGGTGTATTTTAGGGCCAAGCCCGTGCTGGTGGATGTCGATCCTTGTTATTTCAATTTAAGCGTCGAAGACGCTGCGCGGAAAATCACAGCGAGGAGCAGAGCTGTCATACCTGTCCATTTTGCCGGTCACCCATGTTCTATGGATTCCATACACGAACTAGCCGCAACGCACGGCTTAACTGTGATTGAAGATGCTGCCCACGCGATTCCCGCAAAGTACAAGGGACAAAACATTGGGACGCTGAGTCCTATGACCGCGTTCAGTTTTTATGCAACCAAGACGCTGACAACGGGCGAGGGTGGAATGGTGACCACAAACGACGCCTCGCTGGCAGATCGCATTGCTCTGATGCGATCGCATGGGATGAGCCGTGACGCGTGGAAGCGATACTCGGCAGAGGGCACCTGGCGTTACGAAATCACAGAGCCTGGATACAAGTACAATCTTACCGATCCACAAGCCGCGCTGGGAATCGTCCAACTCTCTCACTGCGAGGAAATGCAACGGCGAAGGCGAGAAATAGCAGAAGCCTACCAAAAGGGTTTGAGCCCTCTTGGGGCTTACCGCACGCCACAGACCGCCAAGGACGTGCAACACGCTTGGCATCTCTACGTAGTTCTAGTCGAACCCTCTGCGCTTCGCATCCATCGCGACCAGGTGATTGAAGAACTCCGTCAGCTAGGAATCGGAACTTCAGTTCACTTCATCCCACTGCACCTTCACCCCTATTACCAAAGAACCTGGGGATATCGCCCGGGCGACTTTGCGGCCGCAGAAGCTTACTTTGATCGTTGCATGTCCTTGCCAATTTACCCCCGCATGACAGACGAAGATGTCGATTACGTGATCGAGGCCCTGCACGATATCTATCGCCGGTTTCGCAGATAGTTTCATACAAGCCTGGTCAGACCAGCCGCCGCACTTGGCACAACAGAGGGAGGTTTCTAACCATGAGTGTTCTTCAAGAATTTCATCGCCTCTCGGAGCGCAATCAATTTGGATCGGCTTCCATGGTTCTGTCCGGGGCAAAAACCAAGAACTGCGGGGAACGCGATTTTGGTGTGAGGAAGGGGTTTTACATTCTCTTTGGCAAGAGAATATTAGACATCATCGGAGCCGCGGCAGCCTTGGTAATCGCGAGTCCTATTCTTTTCCTCTGTGCAGTTCTGGTGCGGTTGGAGTCTCGAGGGCCTGCATTCTTCCGTCAATGGCGAGTCGGCCAGAACGGCAAGCCCTTCCGGGTTATCAAACTCCGCACCATGGTTCATGGAGCGGACACACAGGGGCCGAAGATCACGGCGTCGGGCGATCCACGGATAACGACGGTAGGCCGATTTCTTCGAAAAACAAAGCTGGATGAACTTCCGCAGCTGTTTAACGTACTCCGCAATGAAATGAGCCTGGTAGGGCCCCGCCCGGAAGTGCCGGAATACACCGTGAAATACAGCCTCGCTGAGAGGAAGGTCTTGGATGCCAAACCCGGAATAACCGGGCCTGCCTCATTGGCTCATATCAACGAAGAGCAGCTGCTGGCCCGCCGGCCCGACAAAGAGCGCTTCTACGTCACGACGATAATGAGGCGCAAACTCCAACTGGACCTGGCTTACTGCAGGAAAATAAGCCTTCTCGAGGATCTTAAGAGCATTTTCCAGACTGCCGGAGCCCTCTTGTTCCTGCCAGATTCTCCGTCGAAGAGCATGAAACAGAGTCGCGTGTGACCCGATAAGCGGAGCTCAGATCCTAGGGCCCATCCAGGAACCCAGTGCATTGTCCGTGTGGTATCCGGCGGCAACGAGAGTAATGAGACCCACATGACGCTGCGGGCGATTAAATGGCGGGAGGTCGTTCCTCGGATAGTGGCAGACTTTGCAATCATCCATTGCGCGATGCTCATTGCATTTGCGATCTCAATGGCCTACCAGACCCGTGTCGACGAATGGTGGAACACGTCAAATCTGGCAAATGCTTTTCGCTACTATTATTTCTCGAGGTTTCTGTTTTTGTCGCCACTGTTCCCGGCAGTTTTCTTCTTGAATGGGCTCTACACCCATGTGCGGTCCTATGAAACAACTGCAAAGCTGAAACGTTTCACCGGCGTAGTCTTGTTGTCTCTATCTGTCTTCGTCGCGGTTAATTATCTCGTGATTCAACACGCGAATCCGATCGGCCGGAGCGTCACCTTAACGTTTGGAGGCATAGCGCTTGTGGGACTTGTTGGAATTCGCGCTGGTAAAGAATGGCTCGTCGGAGGCGAGAGAACTGACCAGCAGGGCAGGCCAAAGATTTCTGAACCAGGCACAGTGCTTGTCATTGGTGGAGCCGGTTATATCGGTTGCAGTCTAGTGGAGCGCTTGCTTCGAGGGGGCAAGTGCGTCCGAATATTGGACAATGCCGTATACGGCCTGGAACCCATTCAGAACCTATTGAGTCACCCCAAGCTGGATTATGTATACGGCGACTGCCGCAATATTCAGGATGTTGTGAAGGCCTTACACGGAGTATCCAGCATCGTTCATTTGGCCGCGATCGTCGGGGATCCGGCTTGCGAACTGGATCATAGGACGACGATTGAGATCAACTATGCTGCGACCCGCATGCTCATCGAGCTTGCGAAAGGTTGTGGCGTCGAGCGCCTTTTGTTCGCTTCGAGCTGTAGCGTGTATGGGGCAACGGATGAACTCATGGACGAAAACTCGGCGGTGCAGCCAGTTTCCCTGTATGGAGAGACCAAGGTATCTTCCGAGCGGGCCCTGCTCGAAAGCGCCACAGCGGACTTCCACCCGGTCATTATGCGCTTCGCTACAGTGTTTGGGCTCTCGAATCGCCCGCGGTTCGATCTGGTTGTAAATCTTCTCTCCGCGAAAGCAAAGCAGGAGGGCAGAATCACAATCTTTAATGGACAACAGTGGAGACCGTTCATTCACGTCAAGGATATTGCCAGCGCAATTCGTCTACTTCTATACGCACCCTTAAGGGCCGTCAGCCGAGGGGTCTTCAACGTGGGTGACAACCGCTTGAACCATACACTTGCTGACGTCGCCGCTGTCATACAGCGCGTCTTTCCTTCCGCTCGGATTGAACATGGCGAGAATTCAGACCGACGTAACTATCGCGTTGACTTTACCAAGATTGAGAGGCGGATTGGATTCCGCTGCCGACGCTCGCTGGAGGACGGGGTTCGAGAAATTAAGGCCGCTTTTGATGCAAATGAGATAGGAGACTATCGGGACATTCGCTTTAGCAACCTTGGTTTCCTGCGGGAAACGGGGACACCCGAGAACAAGAGCGAGTTCGATGCTGCGGTCATGGCAGCTTTTGGCGGGGAGCAATTACCCTCAATCTCAGCGGAAACGATGCATCAGCAAAATTTCAAAACAAAAAAGGCCGCGGCCCATCAGGGGCAAATTTCAGCGTGAGGTTTAAGTTCTCCCGAGCACTCATTGGTCCTGATCGCGACCGCTCAACACGCAGTGTGCTGAAGTCTGCAGACGGATTGCGGAATACTCTGGCCGACCTGACACCAATCGCCTTTGTCAGCCTGCTAATGCATAGCTTTGGTGCCCGAATGAAAGCCGACGGCGTTGGCTCGATCGAGCGTGGCTGAGACTTTTCGTATGTGCGGAATTTGCGGCTTTTTCAATTTCAGTAATCGAGGTGATGCCGCGGGCGTGCTCTCAAGGATGACCGACAGCCTGGCTCACCGAGGTCCAGACGGAATGGGTACTTGGCTGTCGCCGGAAATGAACGTCGGATTGGGCCACACGAGATTGGCCATCATTGACATTGCAGGAGGCCGCCAGCCTATTCATTCGGCCGATGGGCGGTTTGTGATTGTCTTCAACGGCGAACTCTACAATTTTCGGTCGCTGCGTAAAGACCTTGAGGGCATGGGCCACCTCTTTCGTACTTCATCGGACACGGAAGTCTTGCTCGAAGCCTATGTCAGATGGGGGACAGCTTGCCTCGAGCGTTTTCATGGAATGTTTGCTTTGGCGATCTACGACACACAGATGCGTGAGGTTTTCTTGGCTCGTGATCGGACGGGGATTAAACCGCTGTATTACCATTGGGGGCCCTCCGGCTTTCTATTTGGATCAGAAATCAAAGCAATCCTGAAGGTACCCAGCATACCTCGGCGCTTGAACTATCAAGCGTTCGCAGATTTTGTTGTTCTTGGTTATCCCCTTGCGCCAAAGACGATGTTTTTGGATCTGTTTGAGCTCGAGCCCGGGACATGGTTGCGCGTTTCTCAGCAAGGGATAGAGAACCGGCGGTTTTGGTCATGGCGCCAACTTCCAAATGCCATGGGTGAAGCAGCGGCTTCGGAACAAACACAGGCGGCCCTCACCGAAAGCCTGCAAGAGCATTTAGTTTCGGACGTACCGATCGGCGTACTCCTCAGTGGTGGCATCGATTCCTCTCTTCTCGTTGCCTTCCTTGCGAAAGTGCTTCGGGAAGATGTAGAGACTTTCACCGTATCCTTTGCAGAGGCAGGTTATGACGAATCGCGGTATGCCAATCTAGTGGCCCAAAGCCTGGGGGTTCGGCATCAGCAGATCGTCCTCGGCCCTAAGCTTGCAGATCTCTCTTTAATGGGCGATATTCTCGACCAGTTCGATCAGCCTTTTGCCGATTCCTCCGCCATCCCCACTTATTTTATCTGCAAACAGATACGAAAATCGGCGAAGGTGGCCATCGGCGGAGATGGTGGAGATGAGATGTTCGGTGGCTATCGGCGGTTTTCTCACGCTGATATGGCAAGGTTAGTCGGCAGCTTACCAGGGCCATTCCTGAAAGCTTCCAGGGCGGCGCTCGCAGGCATTTCCGGAGTCGCCCCCCGCCTCTCTCGTATGGGTAAGAGGTTTCTTCGTTCCGCGGCCTCAAAAGATGAGGGTCGACTTATAGCCTTATCATGTTACAGCTTTCCCGAACAGCTACCGGAAATCGTCGAACCCACGGTCATGAAAAAGGTCGGGACGTACGTTCCTTCCCTGTCGCTCAATGGAAACGGAACCATTAACCCAGGAGGAAAAGAATTTGTCGATTCGACCGTACGCTACGTGCTTCCGGGAGACTATTTGAGGAAAGTGGATGTAATGAGCTCCGCCCACGGCCTGGAGCTGCGCGTTCCATTTCTTGGAGAGCACGTTCTGGACTGTGCAGCGAAGATCCCAGTGCACCTAAAATACTCTCGAACTAAAAATAAGATCATCCTACGCAAGCTTGCCGAAAAGTACCTGCCCAAAGCCGTCGTCGAGAAGCCCAAGGGCGGATTTGGCATCCCTCTGGATGCTTGGTTGGGTCGCAACGGCCGGGAGGCGGTGCGCTCATTGCTCGTTTCTCGAAAAGCGGGCATCCGCGATCTTATTCGACCGGAATATTCGGAGTCCTTAGTGTCTGGATTTGTAAATCAGAACTGGAACGCATCGAGGCAGAGTCGCTTTAACACCTACCAGCAGGTTTATATGTTGTGGAGTCTTGAACGATGGCTTGCACGATGGAGACCCACCCTCTAGTGCCGGGAATTGGTGGGCCTAGAAAGGAAGAAGACCATCCTCTCCGGGTTCTCGCCGTCACTCCCCTGCCCAGTTCAAAAGCCTCGATGGTTCATGTTACGAGGCAGGTTGCTTCTCTCGAAACCGCGGGAGTTGCGTGCCGGACTTTCAGTGTGGCCTCGCGCACTTCTCCGCGAATGGTCCTACGAGAGTGGCGCAGACTGCGTAGAGAAATCCGGGCGTTCCAACCTCACATCGTGCATGCACACTACGGAACGTTGACGGCATTCCTCGCCGTCCTCAGTACAGCTCTCCCGACGATAATTACTTATCGCGGGAGCGACTTGAACCCAAATCGCAGCCGGGGATGGTTGCGAGAAGCCGTTGGCACGCTACTCTCGCAGGTCGCTGCCTTGCGAGCGGCTCGAATCATTTGCGTGAGTAACCAACTGAAAGGCAAACTTTGGTGGCGCCGGGACCGCGTTAGTATCATACCCACTGGAGTGGACACAACTCTCTTCTATCCTCGGGACTTGCGCGTGGTACGCCGTGAGCTTGGATGGGGTGAGAGCGAACGTGTTGTGCTCTTCAACGCTGGCGACCCTATTTGCAAACGTTTGGATTTAGCTTTGGCGGCGGTCCAGTTCGCCGAGTCGTTGTGCGGAAGAATCCGGTTTGTCGTTCTGGATGGCAATGTATCCCCCGATCTCATCCCCTCGATGATGAATGCCGCAGATTGTTTGTTGCTGACAAGCGATTGGGAAGGTTCACCTAACGTCGTTAAAGAGGCACTTGCTTGCAACCTCCCTGTAGTATCCGTAGAAGTGGGAGATGTTCGAGAACGATTGGAGCAAGTCCATCCATCGGCGATTGTTCCGCGAGACAGCTGTGAAATCGGCATGGCGATTTCCGAAACTCTGAAACGGGGCCAAAGGTCAAACGGGCGTGCGTCAGGAAATGCCCCGGCAATCGAGGTAGTCTCGCGGCGGATTGTTTCGCTTTACAGAACGCTGCAATTGAATCCTGCAAGATCGGCGTTTCGGTCCCTGACCCGACCGAGTCATCATTTCACCAAACCAAGTTGAACTCTAGCGCGGCAAAATCGGAACTAGGCCAGCACGCAAGTTCGAAAAATAAGCGACACGGAAGTTAGCGCGCTTTGAGTTTGAACGTGTCGTCGGGTACCGTTATCCAGCGAACTATAATTTGACTTAACTATTCCGCTTGCGACCATCGCAAATCACATTTCTATGCCCACCTTTACTGAGGGGCTGGCACCCGATGTCGACGCCAAGTGGCCGTTCCGAAAAGCGAACGCCTGTAGAACTTGCGGTCGTGCTTTCTCGTGCGCATAGAAAGCCCTTCAAAGAAAAAGTAGTTACTGCGAACGTGAGTTCTCACGGTTTGCGAGTCGTTACCAAGAGTATGTGGGCGCCCGGTGCCCGGATTCTCGTTAGCTTTGCCGGCGAGGACATCGACGAGCAGGCGCGTGTTGTTTATTGTCAACGGCTAACAAAAGGGAAGTTTGCCGTGGGGATTCAGTTCTCAACGAAGGTATAAGAGTCAGACCACGAATTCTCTGTTCGCTGTTTCTTCTCGCCCTATTGAAAAGTGCAACGCCGCATAAACGTCTTTCCCGGAGTTAATCACAAACGATCGGGAGCCCTTTAACATGAAAATCGTCATTCACTCCCAGTATTATCCGCCGGAAATTGGGGCCGCCCCCAATAGACTGTCAGCTTTGGTTGAGGGCCTGACGAATGCCGGTCACGAAGTTACCGTGCTCACGGCGATGCCTAGTTATCCCATAGGACGCTGTTATCCGGGCTATGGAGGATGGGTCCGCCGGGAAGATTACCGTGGCAGTGCCGTGATTCGCACATTTATTTGGCCGACTCAAAGCGCAGGAATGGTAAAGCGGCTTTTATGCTACTTTTCCTTTGTATTCTCGTCTGCTGCTCTGGGCAGCATTTTTTTAGACGAGCCGGACTACATCTTCACGGAAAGCCCGCCCCTGTTTCTAGGACTTTCTGGATTCCTGCTCAGCCGATGGAAGCGGGCTCGATGGATATTTAATGTCTCGGATTTGTGGCCTGACTCCGCCGTTTGCTTGGGAGTCCTTAAACCGGGATTGGCATTGCGCCTCAGTGAATCATTGGAGGCATTCCTTTATGGCCATGCTTGGCTTGTTACCGGACAATCTGCCGAAATCATCGAAAACATCAAGAAGCGTTTTTCGAACGTTCCGACTTTTTACCTGCCAAACGGGGTTGATACGCAGAAATTCCGTCCTGACTGCAGCACACCGGAGACTCGCGCTCTGCTGAAATCCGGACGCGGCTGCGTTGTTCTATACGCGGGTTTGCATGGACTGGCCCAGGGACTGGAGCAAATTATTGAAGCAGCCGATCAGCTCAAAGAGGATACATCAATTCGATTCGTGTTGATTGGAGATGGCCCGGTGAAACGCTCGCTGGTTCGTCAAGCGGAGGCCAGAGGACTAAATAACATTCAATTTTTGGATCCTATGCCCCTAGATCAGATGCCTGCCCTTATAGCTGCGGCAGATGTTGTTCTGGTGCCATTGAAGAAGCGTATCCCAGGCGCCGTACCCTCCAAACTGTATGAAGCGATGTCAGGTGGGCGAGCGTTGGTGGTCATCGCCTCCGGGGAAGCCGCTGACATCGTAGCTCGACACAAAGCTGGCATCGTGGTGGCACCTGGCGACATACAAGGCCTTACATCGAGCCTTTTGGATTTGGCTCGCAATGCGCGGTATCGCCAGCAGTTGGGGGTGCAAGCTCGCCGAGCCGCCACGACACGAT
>Ga0126373_10002464_pt1 | contig 13690 bp, 13 predicted proteins | sample PanSoiMetPlot_11_FD_92545 | JGI IMG/M metagenome (GOLD analysis project Ga0126373, IMG submission 92545) | Tropical forest soil microbial communities from Panama - MetaG Plot_11 | ecosystem: Environmental > Terrestrial > Soil > Tropical forest > Bulk soil | place: Panama | collected 2016-02-17 | reverse complement strand
TCATATCCTTGGTCATGGCTTGCTCCGCTTGTCTGCTTGCGCGTCTGACCCCGGGAATCAAAAAGGGGCCCCGCGAGCCCCTTTCAAGCGCACCGCCTCACATCGCGGATGGGTTTATCCATCCCCGGCGGTGCGCCCGCAAATTACGAGAACGAGGTCGTAGCTCATGCCCGCGCCTTTTTGGCAGTGCTGTGCGCGGCGTTATAATAGACGCTGAGCGTCTAGGTCAAGCGGGGGGCGTCGCGAAAGCTTGCGAAAGTTTTAAGAATGGCGTGCTCTGCCTCCGCGGCGGCACTCCACGGCCAGTCCGGGAGCTGGTTGCGGAACCAGGTGAGCTGGCGTTTGGTGTATCGTCGAGTGTCGCGCTTGGCGGCGTCCACGGCCTCAGGCAACGGGATTTGCCCCTCGAGCGCGGCGATGAGCCGGGGCACGCCGTGGGCTTTCATGGCCGGCAGCCATGGGTCGAGGCCGCGTGCGTAAAGCGCCTGCACCTCCTCAAGCGCACCATGGGCCATCATCGCGTCGAAACGCCCATCGATGCGCTGGTGCAGTTTTCCGCGCTCTAGGCTTAGGACCACTTTCAGGGCTTTTTGGGCGTCGATGAGGGCCGGCATTCCGGCGCGGTGCCACGCGGAAAGCGGCTGCCCGGTTGCTTCGACGACCTCGAGCGCGCGCACGATGCGCACGCCGTCGCCGGGAGACAGTCTCGCTGCCGTTACGGGGTCACGCTGCGTGAGCTCGGCGTGCAAGGCCCCGGCCCCCTGGCAGCCGAGCCGGGCCCGTAAGGCCTCCCGGGTCGTCGAGGGGATCGGTGGGATGGCGGCAAGGCCACCGGTCAGCGCCTTCAAATACAGGCCGGTCCCGCCAACCACGATTGGCAACGCGGCGCCGCGCGCGGCTTCCTCGAGCACGGGCGCGACGTCCCGCAGCCAACGGCCCACCGAATAGTTTTCGGCGGCGTCGACGTGGCCGAACAGCCGATGCGGGACCCGCGCTTCGTCGGCCGCGCTGGGCCGGGCCGTGAGGATGCGCAGATCGCGATAGACCTGCATGGAATCGGCATTGATAACGATGCCGCCGAGTCTCTCGGCCACGTCAAGGGCAAGGGCTGACTTGCCGCTTGCCGTGGGCCCTGCGATAAGCACCGCCCGCGCGACCTTGGCCTTCTGGTGATGATCCCACTCATGACTCATGTGGCGACTCTCGTCTGCGATCCTTGGGCGCCAGCCGCGGGGTGAGGCCACGGGGACCCGCGTGGGGGCTGCCTTGCTGGGCGCGAGCGCGCCGCGCTGGCTCGCGCCTGGCATTGCGGCAGATCCGTTCTTTACTCCGGATCCGGACGCAAGCGACAGGGCAGCGGCCGACGCGCGAAGGCGGTGGGCCACGCGCGATGATGCAGACCTGACTGCCCTGCTCGCTGTGCAAGGTTATGCGGTGGCCGACCGCGTTGCGGCGTAAGCTCGAGGCGTCCGGCCGTTTGCCTCGTTGCCGCCGGCGTTGTCGCGCGAGTAGCCATGGCCGTAAGGCGCGTGTTTTACGGGGCGGTTGTCCTCGCTGCCGACAGGTGGTTTGCTTTCGAGCGGGCCGCAAACATGCCCCGGTTCGGTGAACGGCGAACGGGCCCTGTGCGTCGGGTCTTGAGGCAGAACTGAGCTTTGCGACCTTTATGACATCCCAGTGGACGTTTGAAGAACGAGCCTGTGATCATGCGTGCTGATTGGACCGAAGAGCCCCATGCCATCGCCCCTTTGCTCGCCCCGCGTTCGGTGGCGATCGTGGGTGCCTCATCCGACCCGGGACGGATCGGGGGGCGTCCGGTGCACTACTATCGCCAAGCTGGCTTTGCGGGTGCCGTCTATCCAATCAACCCCAACCGTGACGAGGTCCAAGGGTACCGGGCGTACCCGACGATTGACAGTGTACCGGGCCCCATCGACCTCGCCGTGATCGCGATTCCGGCCGTGCAGGTTGCGGCGTCGATTGAGCAATGCGCCCGCAAGGGCGCAAAGGCGGCGGTGGTGTTTTCAGCGGGTTTCGCTGAAATCGGCCCCCAAGGCGCGGCACTCCAGCACGAGGTTTTGGCGGTCGGGTCCCGGTGCGGTGTGCGGCTGCTGGGGCCGAACTGTCTTGGATTGTTCAACGCCCGTCTTGGGCATTTTGCCACTTTTTCTTCGTTTCCAGAGTCGGGGCTCCCGGTGCCGGGGCGGGTCGGGCTTGTGACCCAGTCGGGAGCCTATGGGACCCACGTGTTGATGCAAGCCAGAGCGCGCCGCATCGGCGTCAACATCTGGGTCAGCACTGGCAATGAAGTCGATCTTGACGTAGCGGCGTTGATCGAGGCCTTGGCAAACGACGCGGACACGGACGTGATCGCCTGTTACCTCGAGGGCGTTCGGCACGCGCCAACGCTGATGAGCGCCCTGGGCGCGGCCCACGCTGCCCGTAAGCCCGTTATTCTCATGAAGGTGGGTCGCTCAGCCGTCGGAGCCGAGGCGGCCGCCTCGCACACGGCATCACTTGCCGGATCGGACGCCGTCTTCGACGCCGCGGTTCGTTCCTACGGGGTCGAGCGCGTGGAAACAACCGAGCGATTTCTGGACTTGACCTATGCGGCGAGCCGCGCGCGGCTGCCACGCGGCAACCGTCTCGGGATCATCACCATCTCGGGAGGCGCCGGGGTGCTGATGGCGGACGCCGCCGAAGCCGAAGGCCTCGAGGTCCCGCCCCTACCCGTCGCCGCCCAACGTCAGCTTCTCGCCGCCAACCCATTGGGGTCGCCACGCAATCCGGTCGACGTGACCGGACAGGCGCTGAACAATGTTGATTTGATACGCCAACACGTCGCCGCGATTGTTGATGACACAACCTATGATTGCGTCGTCGGTTTTTTTACGGCGTGGCCAACGGTGAGCACCCTTGGCCCGAAGCTGCAAGCGGCGCTGCGCGAAGGCACCAAAGGTCGGGCGGAGCGGCCCATGGCGCTGGTCATTTTGGCGCCGCCGGAGATTGCGCAAACCTATGAGGCGGACGGATTTCTGGTGTTTGAGGACCCCTCGCGCGCGATCGGGGCATTGGGCGGAATGTTCCGTCTTTCGGTCCGACTTCATGCACAACCCCGGCGCGCGGCGCCTGCGCGTGCTCCCCTCGCCGGGTTCCTCCCGCAGCGCCCGCTGAGTGAGGTCGAGGCCAAGCAGCTTCTGTCCCAGGCTGGGATCGGCGTCTTGCCAGAACGACTGGTTGGGTCGGCTGAGGCAGCACGCGATGCGGCGGCCACGCTTGGATGTCCGGTGGCGATGAAGATTGTCTCGTCCGAGATTGCGCACAAGACCGAGATCGGCGCGGTCGTTCTCGACGTCGCTTCGCCCGAGGCCGCAGCGGCAGCGTTCGTGCAACTGATCGCGGCTCTCGCGCGCGCCGCGCCACAGGCGCGGGCCGAGGGCGTGCTTGTCAGCCCAATGGTCAAGGACGGCGTCGAGATCATCCTCGCCGCAAAAAACGATGCCATATTCGGTCCTGTCACCATGGTGGGGATCGGCGGCATTTTCGTCGAGGTTCTCAAAGACGTGGTGCTGCGCGTTGGCGCCGTTGAGGCCGACGAGGCCCGGCAGATGCTCAAGGAACTTAAGGGCTATGCGCTACTGGCGGGCGCGCGCGGGCGTCCCGCTGCGGATCTTGATGCCACAGCTGACGCGATCGCCGCATTTTCGGCGTATGCGCTCGCCAACGCGGGCCGGTTCGAGAGCATGGAAATCAATCCGTTGCTGGTGCGCCCTCGCGGTCACGGTGTGGTTGCGCTCGATGCTTGGATTGTGCCGGCGCGACCTTGTGGGGGACAGACGCCGAACCGGAATGACATCGGACGGCGCTGACGGCATCTCGCCACGCTCAAGTTCGCCCTACGCAACGCCGTGATGCGCATCGCGCTGCCGGCTCCTTGGCTGCTCGCCCACTGCCTTTGCTCCCGCGGGCGCCGATGCATGACGCGGTGCATCCGCGGTTTGGGCCATCGACCACCGTCTTCGGCCTGGTCATGTTTGCGGGCATCAAGCAAATCGGCCGGGGCGCCCCGGCGACGCGCTTTTGAGCGAACCCGATACCGGCCAGGAGCGCATGAGATCTCCCTACGCAGGCAGTCGATCATTGCGCCCCACGGTCACCAAATCGGACGCTCGTAAACAAATATTTTATTTGCCGTTTCCTCGTGTCCGATCCGATTGGAGGCCCCCGCATCCACAATGAGGAGCAATTGCGGTTCGTCGGGCTCCTGAAACCGACCACTGTCCGGGCTCATGCTTGCTCGGCTCATGCGGGAAACGCTGCCATGCGCAACCTCGTCAGGAACGACCCTTGGCGCCACCCTGTCCGCCCCCCGGAACCAGGGAGGTTCGCCCGCGCGGCCGATACGGTCAGGCCGCCCCCGGCGAGCAATGGGGGTAGCGCGCTCGCGGGCGCGGATACGCGCACCCGCGTTGGCGCGATGGCACCTTCGTTCGAGGCTCACTCCATGTCGGAAACTGTTAAGATTTCCCGCCGAGCGCTTCACGATGAACTTGCCCAGCTCATACGTGCCATGATCATAGGCGGCGAACTGAGCCCTGGGCAGCGGATCAATGAACAGGCCCTGTGTGCACGTTTCCTGGTGTCGCGTACGCCGCTTCGCGAGGCCCTCAAGGTTCTCTCCGCGGAACGGCTGGTGCGGCTGCTACCCAATCGGGGGGCTGTGGTGGCATGCATCACCCACGCGGAGGCTGATGATCTGATGTTGATCCTTGGCGTTCTCATGACACTCGCCGCAGAGCTCGCCTGTGCGCGCATGAGCGAGCGCGAGGTCGCCGACATCCGCGCCAACTATCAGTCGATGGTCGAAGATTTTCAACGCGGCGAGAAGTCATCCTACCTCGAGCTCGATCGCACCATCCATGTGGCGATCTTCAAGGCGGCCGGAAATGCAGCGCTGGCCGACATCCATCACCTGCTCGAGACTCGTCTTGGCAGCGTGCTCTCCGTGGCCGACACCCCGCCTCCACGTTGGCGCGAGGCCGTCGAGGACCATCGGCGCATGGTAGAGGCCCTGGAGGCCCGCGACGCGGCGGCGTTCGCGCGTATCGCGCGCGAGCATACCCGACATCAGGCTGAGGTGGTGCGCCAAGCGCTTCAGGCGTTGGATCGCAAACCTCCAGCGAGACCACGCGCGATTAGCGCGCCGTCCGTGTCAGCCGAGTGAACACGCCGCCGAGGCGCCAGCGTCGATCGCGGCCCGCGGTCACAAACAGCCAGACGTGGTTTAACCGCAACGTGGTCAGCGCGTGGCCCCCAGTCGGAGGCGGACCTGGGCTCGGCTTGAGGCTCGATTGGTTCCGCGGATAAGCGGCTCTCGCAACCAAGCCTGCGATCGGCGGGGCGGGCGCCCTGGGGCGGGGCGGGCGACGGCCTCGTTCCAGGCCGCAAAACTCAGATGGGGTATCGTCTAGGGTTTTTTTCGCGGTCCCCACGGCCATCCCGCCCCGATCATCTGACCACCGAGGGAATCATAAAATCCGGACCAGCACTCAAGCGGTTGGACCCGGCATGTCCGCGCATCCATAAGATGTTTCGGGACGGACGATCAAGGTTCCCGATCCGGCTTTCCGCGATCCATGGGCTCGATATTGATGGGCGCCGCGTTGCGCGCGGCTTTGAGCAGTTCTTCGCGGCTTATTCCCGCGCCCTTGGTCGGCGTTCTGGTGACCGAGGTGACTTTCTTGTCTCCCAACACCGTGGTGTAGGGCTCCGCTCGCAGCCCGATTGGCACGGCCATAAGGGCAAGAAGGCCGATGAGGGCCGCTGGTCGAGACATCGATCACCTCCTTGCCTGGTGTCAGCCCAAGCTGTTCGAACCGTCGCGCGCGATGACCCCCGCGTCGATCCATTTCAACTTAATGCGGGCACCCCCTCGAAACATGATCGAGGAGCTTGCGATAGTCGGCGGTCAGATAAGGACCGAAGGAGGTACCGGGCGAACGCGAAAGCAGGTAGGACGAAACGCTGAGCACACTGTTATGGTTCGCCGCTTCTTCCTTGGAGAAATTGGCGACCCAGGCGCCGCCACTTGCGCCCTGCGCGATATTCGTTCGCTCGGTATGAACAAGCTCGACCACGTTATGCCGGTCGGATGCAAAATGCAGCACGCCATCAACGATCTGAATGATCTGACCGTTGAGCACGGCGAGCGGATAGCCGGTCATGGTTGCGTTCTGGTACTTGCCGCTCCAGTCGACATCCCAATTAAAGTAACCGGTTGTGCTGTCGTGATCGAGGAGGATCATGGCATAGTCCCACTGAAACCTGTCCGCAAATGCTAAGGCGATCTCCGCCGCACTCTGTTTGCCCGAGGGCACCGGGAACCAACCGTCAAAACGTGACAAACACACCGGCCGATAGAGCTGCGAGTATTGACCGTTCTGGTACTGAAGCAGGAAATACATGTCGTTGAGGTCGTACCAGACCCCGGTCTTGTAATCTTGCACACAGTGCGCCGCGGTCAGAATGACCCGCGGGGCAATGAACTGCGCTGTGCAACTCATGTTGCTTCTCTTGCCTTCTTGCTCAACATCATGAATCACCAATAGGCCGGACCATTTCAGGGGAGCCGTACTGGGATTGCCGGTTGCTCCTACCTCCGTGGCGGTTAGCCCCCCGGACACCGCCAGGCGCGGCGTCTCCATGGAGGCGCGGCGAGCGGCACTGTTCCGGTTGTACTCCAAATAAGTGATGCCCGAGCTCAAGAGCAGGAACGCGAAGGCGAACGTCGGCAGCAGCATCGCTCGGCGATGCGGAGCACGCATACGGATGTCCCGCGGATTGGCCACACGCTAGCGAGGGTATATATATGGTTTGATCATCCGCGGAGTCAAAACACCGCGCCCCCCTCGCGCCATGCTGCCGGGCGGTCATCAACGATCGGCCTCCCCTACATGGCAGGCTGCTCCCGTGCGTTTGAGTTCACTACAGAAATCCTTTGCCTCGTCTGCTTTTGTGAACGGACCGATGCCGGCGACATAAGCATGGTCGCCCGCAGCGCCGGCGCGGATGACAGGGTCCCGCCCCGCGAGCAACGCCGGAAGCCGTCCCTGCAGGTTGCGGTAGGAGGCTAACGCGGCTTCCAGGTTGGGCTGCTCGGGGAGCAGCACAAGGTATTCGACGGCGCGACGCGAAAGGCCCTCTGAGGGCTCGGCTGCCGGCTGCGTGCTCGCCGGCGTCAAACCATGCATGAACTCCTCACTGGATCCTCGCTGTTCCCAATGCAGAGCTGCCACGACGGATAGCGCAACTAACGCGAGCAAACAGACGGCGGCGGCGGCCCCCCATGGGGGCAGGCGACCGCCGGCCGCCGGTAGGAGCGTTTGCCAGAGCCGCTCCAACCCGACGCGCCACCACGAAGGATGGTCGGCGGAGCGCTGCCAGGCGCTGCCTGCCGGAACGTGTGGCACCGTGACGTCGGAACCGACCTTGAGGGCGCCCATAGGCGACGCGCTTGACGTCACGATCCGATCAAACTCGGCCGCGAGTGCGCGTGGATCGCCGTGATCCTCGCCACTTTCTGCGAGCAGCACCTCGGGGGGTGTCGCCAAAATATCTTCGACCAGGGCGTCGGCCAAATGATCCATCGGGTCGGGTTGCACTGTTGGCTTAGTCACGCCGCGTTCCTTGCTGTTCGAGCCACAATTTTTCAATACGGCGTCGGATTTTTCGCCGCTTGCTCTCGTATGCGGTTTTGGTCAGCCCGCTTTGCTCGCACAATTCCTCCCCTCTCGCTCCTTCCATGATGCCGACCACAATCTGCTGCGCGATGATGTCGTCAGCAAACAAGGCAACCAACTTCTGGGCGTCGAGTCTGGCAATGGCACTGCCTTCCTCGGATGTGGAACTCGCCTCCGGCGCCTCCTCGTAACTCTGCGTGCGCCAGTCCCAGGCAATGCCGCGCATGACACCACACAGGAACGGCAGGATGCCGAGGCTCTGTGGCCAGCCTCTTTTGCCTTCGAGGATGCGCGCAATGGCTTCATGAAAAAGGTCCTGGTAGTCGTAGCGAGTTTTACGGGTCCTGGCATAGGCCTTGGCGACCTTGATCAGCACCGTCTTATCGCGATCCGAAAGGGACCGAATCGCTTCCAGGGCTTCCGCTGGCGAATGGTGCGCAATGACGGATTCGGTCCCCATCGCCCTGGCTCACGCTGTTATTGCGCTTGAGGGGGCCCAAGTCGGACATGGATTGCCAACCTGATCCGGCCGGCTGGCGCGGATCGCGGCGGGCCGCCCCACCAGGCCGGCGGCATGCCGTCCGCTCGACCCCAACGTCTGTCCCGAAACAAGGCGGGATGCCAAGCCTTCCAAGCATGAGGCGAATTGCTGTGAGGCGCAAGAAAGCCCGCGGCGCTGACCCTTCTTGGGCATGAGGCCACCCCCCAACCTTTTTGGCAAAAATCCGTTCGCCTGGTGAGTGACGCTCGCAAAAATCTGTCCGAAAGATGTCTCCTGACATCGCCGCTCCAAATCGTGACCGCAGGCGCTGAGAAGCAAGCTCCATCCGAAACCAGGGGGTAAGCACTTCGGCAATGCGGTCGCGCCGGTGGACCTATCGGCGGTTGAGGCAGAGGGGAGCCGGCAGCGTCGCCGGGCGTGAGGTCTCTTCCGGCTGATGCTCCCCGGTGACCTCTGCGCGCGTTGGGTCCGCGCATGAGGGGCAGGGCCGAACGGCGCGCGGGCGCGGCGACGCGCGGGTCACGACGGCGGGAGGTAGCCCGGCAAATCGCGTTCGAACGAGGGAAAATACTGCGCAATCACCGTGACGTCGAAGCGCCCGAGGATCGACTCCTTGGGCTCGCGATCAAGCAAAAATCGAAACGCGGCATGAATGCACTGCTCGGGGGGATATTTGCCCCCGCTGAGCCGCTGCCAGGTTTGTTGGGACATCGAGACCTGATGCGACGTCTGCCCATTGGGCTCGCGGACCGTGACCGCAAATCCCATCGGATCGCCTTGCGCCGTGCGTTCGACCTCGATCATGGGTCCTGCCTTCATCGCCCTGCCCGAGGGTCTGCGGGCACGTGAGGTTGGGGGCAGCCGCCCGCCCCCAACATTGGCGACCATGCTTCGTCAAGCCCGGACCGTACGGCGTGCGGGCCTGCCGGGACATCAGCCTGCCTTAAGGCAGCGCCAGTGCGACGAAGCGCAATTCTCCCTCGCCATTGGCGAGCAGCAGGAGCGCCGATTTACGACCGTCCTTCTTGAGCTGCTCGATGCGCGACTGAACCTCGTCGGCAGTTGACACGGGTTCCTGCGCCACCTCGACGACGACGTCACCGGCTGAAATGCGCTTATCGGACGCCGGGGAATTGTCATCGACGCCGGTGATCACCACGCCTTTGATGCCATCCTTGATCTTGTAGCGCTTGCGCAAATCATCGCTCATGTTGGTCAGATTGAGGCCCAGGGTTTTCTTGACGACCGATTTCTCTTCGGAAGTGGCGGGCGTGTCATGCTTGGTGAGGGCCGCCTGTTTCTCGCCGTCCTCGAGTCGGCCGAGTTTGACCGTCCGGGTCTCCTCCTTGCCTTTGCGAACGACGATTACCTGCACTTCCTTGCCGACCGGCGTATCGGCGACCACCCGCGGCAGGTCGCGCATTTCTTTGATCTCATGACCATCGAAATTGACGATGACATCGCCGGGCTCGATCCCCGCGGGTTTGGCCGGTCCTTTGTCGTCGATGCCGGCCACCAAGGCGCCGCGCGTGGGTTTGAGATTGAGGCTGTCGGCGATCTCATCGGTCACCTGCTGAATGCGCACACCCAGCCAGCCGCGTCGCGTCTCGCCGTAGCGACGCAATTGATCGATGACCGGCACGGCGGTCTTGGAGGGGACGGCAAAGCCGATGCCGATCGAACCGCCGGAAGGCGAAATGATTGCGGTGTTGATGCCGATGACTTCACCGTTGAGATTGAATAGCGGGCCACCGGAATTGCCGCGGTTGATCGCCGCGTCGGTCTGAATGTAATTGTCGTAGGGCCCGGAATTGATATCGCGATTGCGCGCCGACACGATACCGGCGGTGACCGTACCGCCGAGACTGAAGGGGTTACCGATTGCGACCACCCATTCGCCCAGTCTGAGTTTGTCGGAATCACCTAACTGCACTGCCTTCAGCGGCTTATCCGGCTTGACTTTCAACAGCGCGAGGTCGGTCTTGAGATCGCGACCGATAATCTCGGCCTTGAGCTTGGTACCATCGTTAAGGATGATGGTGATTTCGTCGGCGTCGGCGATCACATGATTGTTGGTCACCACCAGACCGGACGCATCGATGATGAAGCCGGAGCCGAGCGAGTTGACGCGGCGCGGGGTGTGATCCCGTTCGGGATTTTCACCTTGGCCGCGGCGGTTCTTAAAGAACTCGTCGAAAAACTCCTCGAACGGGGATCCCGGAGGCAGCTGCGGCATGGCGCCCGGCTTGGATTCCACGGTCTGTGAAGTGGAGACGTTGACCACGGCATCAATCACAGACTCCGCGATATCGGCGATCGCGTCAGGCCCGCGCGCGGCGGCCGGGGCAATTGCGGCCGGAAACGCGAGTGCCAATACCGTCAGCACCGTCAACGCTACGTTGCGGGCTGTTTGGTCAAGTTGCATGAAACGGCCGGCCATGAGGTGGGATCTCCAGCTTTGTCGGACACTGACTCCGTCCGCACAGGGGCGCAAGGGTGACGCCGCAACCCGTCGCACTTAAGGGGACGGATTTCGGCGGAAAAGAGACTCAAAGCGGACCGCCTCGACGTGCTGATGTCGGCCGCGCATTCTTCATCCACGCACCAGCCAGATCACCACGACACCGAGCGTCGCGCAGGTGATGCCGACGACGCGCAGCACATGGTCAGGGGTATCAAGGACGCTGGTGACCGCCCGTTTGGTTCTTGCCGGAAAGGCCGCAAAGATCAGGCCCTCGATCGCGAACACAAGCCCAATGGCGACGAAGAAATCCGACATAGGCAAGACCTCCGCCGCCCTGACCGATCGCTCATTTCTTGGCGTTCTCGATGGTTTTGCCCGACGGATCGGAGAAATAACGGAAGAACTCGGTGTCCGGTTGCAACAGCATGCGGGTATCGGTGTGCCGCAGGCCGGCCTCATAGGCCGTCATCGAGCGATAGAACGTGAAGAATTCCGGATCCTTGCCATAGGCCTCGGCGAAGATCCGGTTGCGCTCCGCATCGCCATCGCCGCGGGTCTTCTCCGCCCGTGACGTCTCCTCGGCGATCAGCACGGTCACATCCCGGTCGGCTTTCGACCTGATTTCCTGCGCGTGCTGCTTGCCGTTGGCCCGATGCTCGGCGGCCTCGCGTTGGCGTTCGGTCTGCATGCGTTGATAGATCGCCTGGCTGTTCTGTTCGGGCAGGTCGGCTCGTCTTATGCGCACGTCGACCACACCGATGCCGAACGAGCCAGCTTCGCGATCGAGCTGTTCGCGCATGCGTGCGGTGAGTTGCGGGCGTTCATCGCGCACCACATCGAGGAAGGAGGCCTCGCCGAGCACCCGACGCAAGGCGGAGATCAACAGGGTCGATAGGCGAGTATTGGCGGCTTCGGGCGATCCGACCGTCTGATAGAACCGCAGCGGATCCACGACGCGGTAGCGGGCAAACGCATCGACAACCAGGCGCTTCTGGTCGGAGGCAATGACCTCCTGGGAGGGCGCTTCCAAATCGAGAATGCGCTTCGGCAGCGCCACCACGCTGTCAATCAGCGGCCATTTGACGTAGAGGCCGGGCTCGCCGATCACTCTGACCGGTTCGCCCAAACGAATGACCAGCGCTTGTTCGGTCTGATCGACGGTAAAGAATGCGCCATAACCGATGACGATGGCGAACACCACCAGCACCACGATGACGCCTCCGGCAAGACTGAGCCTCATCGGTTGCCTCCGGTCTGAACCGACTGCCCGGCCGGCGGCGGTTGGGGCAGACGGGTGAGCTCGTTCAACGGCAAATAGGGGATCACGCTGCCGCTTCCATTGGCAGCGTTCGAATTGAGGATGATCTTATCGGTGCCGCCGAGCACATGCTCCATGGTTTCAAGATAGATCCGCTGTCGGGTGACATCGGGCGCCTTCTTGTATTCCTCAAGAACCTTGAGAAAGCGGGCGGCCTGACCATTGGCCTCAGCGACGGTCTGCTCGCGATAGGCATCGGCGGCCTGTCGGATCTGCGCGGCCTTGCCGCGCGCTTCGGGAATGACCTGGTTGGCGTAGGTTTGGGCCTCGTTCTGCGCGCGTTCGGCATCGGATTTGGCGGCCTGCACGTCGCGGAACGAGTCGATCACCTGGGCCGGCGGATCAACCTTGAGCAGCTGGACCTGATTGACCTGGATTCCGGCACCGTAGCGATCCAGGGTTTTTTGCATCAGTTCTTGGACGGCCCCCTCGATGGACTGTCGCGCGCCGGTGAGCACCGGCTCGATTTTCGAGCGGCCGATGACTTCACGCATCGCGCTCTCGGCGACGGCTTTCACGGTTCCCTCGGGGTTTTGGATATTGAACAGGTAGTCGCTGACGCCCCCGGGCTTGATCACCCACAGCACCGAAAAATCGACGTCGACAATGTTTTCATCGCCGGTCAGCATCAGACTTTCCTCCGGCACGTCGCGACTGCGGGTGCCGCGGCGCAAGTCGTCATCGGTATGCATGCCGACGTCGATCTTGTTGACGCGTAAGGCTTTGGGTGTTTGGGCGGTCTCGATCGGATAAGGCAGGTGGTAGCGCAACCCCGGTTGGGCGTCGCGGACGTATTTGCCGAACCGTTGCACCACGCCCAGTTCATCGGGCTCGACCCGGAAAAACCCGGAGAACCCCCACAGGGCCACCAGCGCAATCCCGATCAACGCCAAACCGCGGCCGCCGAAACCACCGGGCAAGACGGTGCGTAGCTTGTCCTGGCTGCGGCGCAGCAGCTCTTCCAGATCCGGTGGCGTCGGGCCCGACGATGGCGGCCCCGAACCCCAGGGGCCCTTTCCTCCCGACCCCCACGGCCCTCCGCCCTGATTGCTCCACGGCATCAACATCTCCCCGCGGCGGTCTAAAAATCGAACGACACCGCCATTGGGGCCGGGTTATAGGGGAGGTGTTGCGCCGTTACAACGCGCGTCATGTCACGTGTTTGCAATCTGCCCCGCCGCCGGCGGGGCAGAGCGGCGGTGGTAACCCACATAGGCGAACGCCGCGGCATCGTCAGCTCCGGCGGGTTGCTCGTGGCGCGAAATCTCGTCCCATAGATACGGATCGATCGGCGGGAACGCGGTATCGCCCGCGGGGCGGCAGTGCACCAGGGTCAAGGCGATTTCGTCGGCGAGCGGCATGATTTGGGCATAGATGTCCGCCCCGCCGGCCACCATGATGGCATCCGTGCCGCGCCGCAATGCGTCGGCGCGGGCGATCGCAAGCGCGCCTGCGAGCGACGGCGCCACGACGGCGCCCGGGGCCGTGAAATCCGGGTTGCGGCTGACCACCACGTTGGTTCGTCCGGGGAGCGGCCGGTACCGCGCAGCAAGCGACAAATAGGTTCTGCGGCCCATCACGACCGGCTTGCCCCAGGTCAGGGCGCGAAAATGCTGCAAGTCGGACTTCAGTCGCCACGGCAGGCGGCCCTCAAGCCCGATCACGCC
>Ga0126373_10002463_pt1 | contig 13691 bp, 10 predicted proteins | sample PanSoiMetPlot_11_FD_92545 | JGI IMG/M metagenome (GOLD analysis project Ga0126373, IMG submission 92545) | Tropical forest soil microbial communities from Panama - MetaG Plot_11 | ecosystem: Environmental > Terrestrial > Soil > Tropical forest > Bulk soil | place: Panama | collected 2016-02-17 | reverse complement strand
GAGCTTCCAAGAAAACTACGAGATGTCGACCGAAATTTCGGCGACGCTCGACGGCAAACCGATGATGGCGACGGCGCTGGCATGGCGCGGCGGGTTCGGCGACCGCGGAGTTTACAAGGGCTCCGCGCTCGTGAATGTGTTCTATAAGCTCAACGGCAAACTCGAACTGATGCAGTACAAGAAGCTGGGCGTTTCCGGAAACCAGACGCAGCCCGCGCTGCAGCCCGGTCCGATGGAATATGCGGGAGTCGAAGACCAGTTTTTCGCCGCGACGTTCATACCGGACGGGGTGAACCTTTCCGTCTGGCATTGGACTGAAAGCCACAACATCGTGGAGGACGAGAAGCCCACGAGCGAACCGATCGCGGAAATGGCAGCCGGTACGGCGATGCCCGCGCCGCTGAAGATGCGCGTGTTTGTTGGGCCGAAGGATCTCACGGTGCTCGCCGCGCAGCGGCCGCCGCAGGAAGAATTGGTGCAGTTCGGGTGGACCGGAATCATCGCGAAGCCGCTGCTGTTCATTCTGCAGTGGCTGCACGCGTACATTCCGAATTACGGCTGGGCGATCGTGGTGCTGACGCTCGTCATCAACTTCGCTCTGTTTCCATTGAAGATGAAGAGTTGGCGCTCGATGCAGAAGATGCAAAAGGTGGCGCCCGAAGTGAGGTCGATCCAAGACCGCTATAAGAAGTATTCGATGAGCGATCCGCGAAAGCGGCAGATGAACGAAGAAGTGATGGCGATTTATCAGCGCGAAGGCATCCACCCGATGGGCAGTTGCCTGCCCATGGTTTTTCAGATGCCCATCTGGTGGGCGCTGTGGCGGGTGTTGAACGGCGCGATTGAGCTTCGCCACGCGCCGTGGCTTGGCTGGATCCATGACCTTTCGGCAAAAGATCCGTACTACATTCTGCCCATCGGGATGGCCATCACGATGTACGTGACGACGAAGATGACGCCGCAGACGGCGACTGATCCAACGCAACAAAGAATGACACAATTAATGCCTTTGATGTTTGCCGTGTTTTTCTTCAATCTTTCGAGCGGGCTGAACTTGTATATGCTGACCAGCAACGTGGTCGGCGTTGCGCAGCAGCTTTATCTGAATCGCACGGAGCCTCTGCCGGATCGAAGTAAATTCAAGAACAACAAGAAGAAAGAATGAGCGGGCAAAACAAGTCGAAGAACGCAGGCGGCCCGGGCCACGGGCATGGACGCGGAAAGCATGGCGCGAAGCGTCCGGCCTTGCGCGAGCATCCGCCGGGCGAGCCCCGACTGGACCGCGACCGCGCGGTCGCGGAGCTGAGGCGTTTCTTGGATCTGGCGCTGCGCGAAATGGGCCTTGCGGTGGAGTGCGCTATTGCGACGGCGCCGATTTCGGAGGCCGCGGCTAGCGCGAACACGACGAGCGCAAAGGTGCCGGCAGTGGCGGATCCCGACGCGCAGCCCAATGCGGCACGAGTCGATGCTCAGCCGATGGATTTGGAACGGCAACCCGGCAACACGATCGAGGCGCCCGAAGAGCCCGAGATTTCGATTTCATTTCGCGGAGATGACGCGGACTTACTGCTCGAGCGGAACGCGGAATTGCTGCTGGCGCTCGAGCATGTTGCCCACCGTTGGCTGCGGTTGGACCCCCGCTTGCACGACGAGGTGCGGTTCGATTGCGGCGAATACCGTACGATGCGCCTCGACGAGCTGAAACTTTCGGCGCGTGTTGCGGCCCAACGTGTTCGCGAGACGGGCCAGCCGTTTCGATTCAATCCGATGTCGCCACGCGAACGCCGGCTGATTCACCTGGAGCTGACCGGCGCACAAGGCGTGCGCACGACAAGCGAAGGCATTGGCGACCGGCGCCAGCTCGTGATTTATCCCACCGCCAAGGGCAAATCACTTCCGCAGCGTTAGATTTCTAGCGCGTAGCCTGACTTTCCTACGTTGACGCAGCGAGTGGAGCCGATCTGGTCGGTTATGCCGGCTGTTTCGTGAATGTGTCCGCAGAAAAGATACGAAGGCTGGGCACGTTCGACCCAGACGCGAAGCGTGGGGCTGCCGGCGTGCTTGCCCGGCGCGAACTGGTCGAGTGCGCTGCCGTGGGGCGGAAAATGCACGACGACGTATTTCGGCTTTGGTGCGTCGAATGCGGCGAGCGCTTCGGCGATTTGCTCTTCGGTATATTCCCCGGGTGTGTTGAACGGCGTGATGTTGCTGTAGCCCAGGCCTGCCCACAACACAGGGCCGGATTTCGAATCGAGCGTGCGAATCTGGCGGTGAAAATCGGTGAAACCAAAACGCGAGCAGAGCTCACGCGTGTCATGATGCGTTTCGTGATTGCCGGGGAGAACCCAGAGGCGTTCGCCGAGGGGCCGGAGAACTTCGGCGCAGCGATCGAGGTGGCGGCGGAAATTCGAGAGGTCCCCGGCCGCGATGTAGATGTCAGCGGGCTGCGCGACGAGTTTTTCGAGCGCGGAGAGATCGCCGTGGATGTCGCTGAAGATGAGGATCTTCATTGCGCGCTTCCCTTTGGGCCTCTGGTTCCTCGGCTTCCTGCGCCCGGCTCGTTCGTCTTTCGGTGCGGAAGCATTTTTTGGATGCGCGTAAGCACGCCGCCGCTCGATTGCCAGCCCTCTTCGACGACGTTGCCCTCGTCGTCCAATACAACGCGGTAGGTGAAGGGCTGGGGCGCGTCGCTAGGGCGCGTCATGAAGCGCTGATCAAAAAATTCGACAACGTGGAGGTCGCCTTCGGTATGCGTGCGGACAACAGGAAACCGCGCGAAATTCCAATAGAGGCGCACCTCCGGGAGGCCGACGGCGCGAGCGGTATAGCTGGTTTGCGGCGAATCTGGGGTGAAGACAAACTGCGGCTCCTGCGCGTCGCGCAGGTCGAAGCGCGAGGCATAGACGCCGGTGGTCGAACGGATGACTCCGCCCCAATCGAGTGGCGAAGGCGGCAGTGGCAGTGCGCCGATGCGCTCGGTGGCGATGTGATTGCGGTTGGCGAACTCCCGAACGCGGCGGAGCGCGGCGGCGTGAGCTACGCCGCACAGGCAACCGTAAGCGATAAGGACGTAGATTCCGGCGCGACACCAGGTGGAGGGGCGGAGCGGGTGCCCGCGCTCGGTGAAGTGCAGCAAAAAGAAAAGTGCCGCGAAGATTGTGACGGTGACCGCGACGATCCGGAGGTGGAAAGGAAAGCTGATGCCGCGCGCAATGCCCCACACCGCGAGCGTTCCTAGACTGAAAAACAGCCATGATGCGGCCGCCCGACGCGGAGCATTGTCGATCGGAGCACTGTGGACCCAGGCGGCAAATTGCGGAGCGAGCGCGATTGCAGTGAACGTGAAGTCGATGATGAATAGAAAATCCCAGGCGACGCGGTCCTGCGAGAAGGGAGTGAACATACGCGTGCCGAAGGATGTCATGCCGTCGAGGATGATATGGCTGGCGATTGCGACGGCATAGATCAACGCGAGAACGGCCCAGGGCGGCGATTCGACGCGCAAGCGGCGCGCGAGCCAGCGCGTGAGCCAGGCCAGAAGCACGGCGAAGGCCGGCAGCCCGAACCAGGAATGCGTGATGCCGCGATGGTAGCGCACGACGGCGAGCGGGTCGGTCGAGAAGATCTCCTGGACAACGTCGATATCGGGAAACATCGCGCCGACGGTGGCAGCGAAAGTGGCGACGGGCCCGTAGCGCTCCGAGAAGTACGCCTTTGAGAATAGCGAACCGACGATGCCGTGGGTAACCGTATCCATGCGGAGGCGAGACGATGGCAGTTTACACGATTCGACAGGCTCGAAACGAAAGTGCGGCGGCCTTGTGCAGCATACCGAAAGCCGTCTTGGTCCCCTGCGCTGGCGGGCGCCTAAACGACTTCAATCAGTGCAGAAGTCTTCGGGATAACTTCGCCGATTTGCGCTGCTTCGACGCCGCGATGCTTGAACGCGAAATGCGCGTCGTTGGCGGCTTCAGGAGCAATCGCGGCGAGGAGGCCGCCGGACGTTTGGGGATCGAAGAAAAGGGCGCGAAATTCGTCAGGAACGGACGCCAGAAAGTGGACACAGCTTTCGACGAACTCGCGATTGTTTTTCAGTCCGCCTGAGAAGAAACCCGCGTGGGCGGCTTCCACGGCGCCGGGCAGATATTGAACGCGCTGATGGTCGAGGCGCAGAGCGACGCCGCTGCCGATGACCATTTCGCGCGCATGGCCGAGGAGGCCGAAGCCGGTGACGTCGGTTACGGCGTGAACCGGTTGGTCGAGCTTCGCAGTTTTCGGCTCGGCTTTTGGCGAGGCCGCGGCGGTGTCCACATCATCTAGCGCGTCGGCCGCAAGGCGATTGAGGCGCGTCATAGAAGCAGTGGCAGCGTTTACCCAGGTTTCGTGGGCTTTGCCTTGCTTGAGCGCGGTCGAAATTACCCCGGTGCCGATGGGTTTTGTGAAGAAGAGTCGGTCGCCCAGCCGCGCGCCGACGTTCTTCCAGACGCGCCCGGGATCGATCAGGCCGGTCACGGCGTAGCCGAACTTGATTTCTTCGTCGCGAATGGAATGGCCGCCGACGACCGTGCAGTCTGCTTCATTCATTTTCGCAAGGCCACCGCGAAGGATCCGTTCGAGAATGTCAGGCGAGGCCGAGGCCGGAAAGGCAACGATCGTAAGCGACGAGATTGGACGGCCGCCCATGGCGTACACGTCGCTGAGGGCATTCGCTGCGGCCACCTGGCCGAAGAGTTCCGGGTCATCAACGATCGGCGTGAAGAAATCCACGGTTTGGACCAGGGCCTGGGAATCGCTCAACTTGTACACCGCAGCGTCATCGGCAGTTTCGAAACCGACCAGTACATTGGGGTCGTTTTGTCGCGGAAGGCGTTTCAGGACACGATCCAGAATGCTGGGGCTAAGTTTCGCCGCACAGCCTGCGGCCTTTGCGGTGGTGGTCAGGCGCACTGCCTCTTCTGGGGCCATCTTCCTACCTCGCGATGGAGCGCCGATTCGCAGCTGATTATAACGGCGCAACTCCCTAAGCCGCCACCTCGATCACCGTGAATACTCGAACGGGGCTCGCGCTTTGCGCCGGCGTCGCACGGCAAAAAGGAACCGAGTACTATTACCACTTTCGCCATCCGCTCAGAGACTAGGCCTTCCCCTTTCTGCACCGAAACCTAACATGGAGTCATTCACAAGCGTGTCCTTGGGCGTAGGTATCGCCACACGCGATGGAAGGTCACTAGCTAGATGCTAATTCCCGTCACCCACGAGAACATGCGAGGTCGTCGATGGCCGTGGATTACTACTATACTCATCGGACTCAATATCCTTTGCTTTCTGGGCACGCACTGGAAGCTCGACAGTGAATTGCTACAATTGTCGCAGATACGCCTGAAGGTCATACTCTTGACCGCCCGGTTCCCGAACGTTCCTGTGACTCCGGACGTCGCATCCATTGCGACAGAGTTCAAGCGGCAGCACAAGGCGGCATTTGCGGAACTTGGGAAACAGCGCTACCGCCCAATCAACTCGTTCGATGCGCAGTTGCAGGATGAGCGCTTCGACGAAGCGGATGCGACCGAGACAGCTGCCGAGCTCGGCGCTCAACTTCAGGAATTCCGCAAAACGTCCATTGCGTGGACGTACGCGTATCACTCCTATGAGCCAACTGCGGTCAGTTTTATCACCTGGAATTTCCTGCATGGTGGCTGGCTGCACATCATTTTCAACATGTGGTTCCTATGGCTCGCTGGAACGATCCTCGAAGACACGTGGGGCCGCGTCGTTTACACGATTTTCTATTTGCTTTCAGGGGTGATGGCGGCGCTGGTTCACGGTGCCGTCTTCCCCAACAGCCTCGTTGAATGCCTAGGCGCGTCAGGCGCGATCGCCGGATTGATGGGCGCGTTCCTGGCGCGATTTCCGACCACGAAGATCAAGCTCATGTTGATTTGGATGTTCGGCGTTTTGCGCAGGTCGTGGATGGTGCCGGCCTACATTCTTTTGCCGGCGTGGCTTGTGATTCAGATGTTTTGGGGCGCTTTTGCGGCGGCAGGCATCGGGGGCGGAATTGCATACTGGGCGCATATCGGGGGATTTGCTTTCGGAATGCTTGGCGCGGTGATTCTGCGAACAACCGGGCTTGAGCAAGCGGCCGACGAAGCGATTGAGGCGAAGGTCTCCTGGACGGCGGATCCACGCATTGTCCGAGCGACGGAATTAATGGAAGCAAACCAATTCGACGGCGCTGTCAGCGAAATGCAAGCTCTGGTGAAGGAACAGCCGGATTCGATTGAGGCGCACGAGTTACTCCTAAAGGCACAAGACCGCCAGCAGGACATCGAAGGGCAGAAGCAAACAGTGCAGGCACTGGTTCGCCTTCATGTGGCGGCAAACCACGGGGACCTAGCGTGGGGATACTACGAGCAGTTTCAGAATTTGGGCGGGGACACACTGCCGCGCGGCGTGTGGATGGCGCTGTGCCGCTACTTGGAAACCACGCACGCATGGGAGACGGCCGTCGAGGAATACACGCAGTTCGCAAAGGTGAACGAGAAGGAGCGCCAATCGGTGATGGCCTTGGTTTCCGCTGCGAGAATCTGCTTGACGCAATTGCATCGGCGCGAGCAGGCGGAGGCACTCTACCGCGCTGCGCAAGCATCACCGGTCGCTCATCTGGATCTCGAAGGCGTCATCCTGGATGGACTGAAACAGTGCGCTGCAGCCGAATCCAAAACGGGCGCGTATATCACTCAGTAGCACGCAACCGTCACCAGCTCCCGTTCGGAAGTGTTGCTCTCTTTCCCTGACCTTCCTAGGAGGCTTGCGCCGTGGTTGACCGGATTGGAATCGTGATGGGCTTGGGTGCCTGAGAGGCCGACGGCGCGAGCATGTGGCACTGGCCGTCGAAGACGGCGCCGGATTCAATCGACAAGCACGGCGTGTGGATTTCGCCGGTGACGATCGCCTTCGCTTGAATCTCGACCCTTCCCTTGGCGACGATGGTGCCGTCGAAGCGACCCCCGATTAAGACATAGTTCGCGTGAACGTCACCTTCCATGGAGGCGTTTTCACCGAGGATGAGGCTTTCATCCGTGCGGAGACTTCCTTTGAACGCACAGTCGATGCGGAGCGTCCCGGGCGATTCGAGCTTACCTTCAAAGAGGACGCCCTTTTCGAGAAAGCCGGACCACTCGTCGGAGTCCTGCTTCTTTTTGTCGAACCATCCGATTGCCATCTGGCGTCCCTACCTAAGTAGGATTATGCGAAGGCCTATTCTCGCATGAACTGACTGTAAAGCCGTTCTAGATCGCTATCATTGTAGTATTCAAAGACTAACTGCCCTGGCTTTGCGCCCAACTTGGGATGCAGGGTCACGCGGGTTCCGTATTTACGCTGAAGCTCGTCTAAGGCCGCCCGCGTGTTGGGGTCGATTTCGGGTGCCCGAAGCTGAAATGTGGGTCGCGCGCCGCGGGCAGCGAGACGTTCGACTTGGCGCACTGTCATGCCGCCGCGTGCGACGCGACGCGCGAGAGCAGTCCGACTGGGGGAATCGGATATTCCGAGAAGCGCCCGGCCGTGGCCTGCCGAAATCCGTCCCTCCTCGAGCATGTCGCGAATTTCGTCTTCGAGCTTCAGCAAGCGAAGCGCGTTTGCGATTGTGGCGCGATCCTTACCTGTGCGTTCGGCTACCTGCTCCTGTGTGAGGTGAAAGTCTTCGGTGAGGCGCAGGAAGGCGTGCGCCTGCTCGATCGGATTGAGGTCTTCACGCTGAAGATTCTCAACCAGGGTCATTTCGAGCGCCTTCTCTTCCGGAACGTTGCGGACGATGACCGGAACGCGGCTGAGGCCCGCGCGCTGCGAAGCACGCCAACGACGCTCGCCCGCAATGAGCTGGTAGCGATTGCCGATGCGCCGGGCAACCAGCGGCTGAACGATGCCGCTAACGCGGATGGACTGGGCGAGCTCCTCTAGGGCTTCGTCGCGAAAGCGTGACCGCGGCTGATAGGGGCTCGGATCAATCAGGTCGACGTCGGCCTGATAGAGCCCTTCACTAGGAGCCGGAGCTACCGCTGTCGCCGGTCCCGCCGCTGCTGCTCCCACCAGGGGTGAAGCTGCTGGCGCTGCCGGCGGCTGCTGCGCTCGCGGCGGTGGCGGTGTTTCTGGCTCCCGAATCAGGGCGCTGAGACCCCGACCCAAGGCGTTTCTGCTCATTGGCAATGACCTCCTTGGCGAGAAGGACATAGGCCTCCGCGCCCTTACTATGTATGTCGTAATAAAGAACTGGCTTTCCGTGACTCGGCGCCTCCGCTAGCCGAACATTTCGAGGGATAACAGACTCGAAGACCTGGGACCCAAAGAAACTGCGCAGATCGGCCGCGACCTGCTTGGAGAGGGTCGTTCGGTCGTCATACATCGTAAGAAGGATGCCCTCAATCGCGAGTGACGGATTGACGCTGCGACGGAGGCGCATCAGCGTGTCGAGGAGCTCCGACACGCCCTCTAGAGCGAGATACTCGCATTGAATTGGGATCAGGACGGAGTCGCTCGCGGCCAAGGCATTCACGGTGAGAAGGTCGAGCGACGGGGGGCAGTCGATGAGAATGAATGAGTATTTGTCCCTTTGATCGTCGAGAGCGGACTTCAGTCGGTACTCGCGACTGTCCATCGACACGAGCTCGACGGCGGCGCCAACGAGATTCTTGTCGGACGGGATAATCTCGAGGCCTTCAACCTGAGTGCGGATTGTGAGCCTTTCGAGCGGCTCAGTCAGAACGAGCGACTGGTAGAGTGTGCGTCGCGCCGGATCCTTTGGAAAGCCGAGCGCACTCGTAGTATTTGCTTGCGGATCACAATCGATGACGAGGGTTTTCTGCTCGGCAACGGCGAGCGAGGCACCGAGGTTGACAGCAGTTGTGGTCTTGCCGACGCCACCTTTTTGATTGGCGATCGCAATCGTACGAGCCAAATCTCCCCCAGAGAAGTTGCGACTGTAGCGAAAGGCTCTTCAATTTGCAAGATGTTTCACATGGAACATTGGCGTATGACGGCGTGTCGAGCTCGCGGGGGTTACATACGTCGTTGTTTCACGTGGAACAGCGCAGATGCCTTGCCGGTCATCCACCCGTTCCACCTCGCGCCGAGTCGGAACGGTGGATCGGTACCTACTCGAAATTTCGTTGAACAGTTCGTGCACAGCTAGCGAGTAACGGCAGGGTAAGCCCTACTCGCTTTCGAAGACCCGCTCATTTTGAACTAGCCAATTGGCCGGCGATCTTTTGCGTGTCAGATCAATTCGATCACAGCTCACGTTCCAGTGGAGAGCCGATCAATAGGACACGTCGCTCGGATTGTGGTATTCGGAGAGGCTCCGACCAGCGCCAACCTGCCTGCGATCCGATCTTCCTGGCGTCCGACTCGCCTAGCCAGAAAACCGCCTTCGCGCCCGATCCCCGCCGACTGCTCATCACCTTCAGGAGTTTGTCATAGTTGCCGAACGCGCGGCTGGTGACGAAATCGGCCCTGGCTAAAATCTCCCAACAGTCCTCGACGCGGGCCTTGGTGATCTCCAGATTTCTCAGATCGAGGTCGCCCCGGATCGTTTCCAGGAAAGCCACTTTTTTAGAATTCGGTTCGATCAGGGTGACGTGCGCTCGTGGGCTAGCGAGGGCGATCGCGGCACCAGGAAAGCCCGCGCCGGAGCCAACGTCGGCGAGCCGACCTTCTGAAATGGGAACAACTTCGACGGCGAAAAAGCTCTCGCCGAAATGACGGCGAACGATTTCGACCGGGTCCATGACGGCAGTTAGCGATACTCTGCGATTCCAGTGGATGAGTTGCGAAACGTACCGGCCAACCCGCTCTGCAAGTACAAGGTCGACGGGACACCTGTACGGACCGAGCAATGTGCTTATCCTAGACGGTGTGAGCGTGATGTTCATTAAATACTATAAAAGTAGTACACAAATGACATTGTACTATATGTGTAGCTTGAATTACGCTGGGCGAAGACGGCTGAACCAGCAACTCTGCCCTGCTTGTGATGACTGTTCGGACCCCGCAAATGCCTTAGAACTTCGGGTGGTAGTTCGGGTAGTCCGGTTGCCGATATTTCTGTGGTGGATGGTCTTTCAGCTCTTGCAGAGTGACCTCCACGGCGCGTTCGAGCTGAGGATCATGGCCTTCGCGAACAAGCTTGGGATCGAGTTCGACCTCAATGTCGGGCGCGATGCCATGGTTCTCGACTTCCCATTCGCCCTGGGTCCCGAAAATGGCCCAACGTGGCGCAGTGACGGTGCCGCCGTCCATTAGCACGGGATAGCCCCCGATGCCGACCAACCCGCCCCAGGTGCGCATGCCGACGAGGGGACCGACGCCGGCTTTGCGGAAGTACCAGGGCATGGCGTCGCCACCGGAGCCCGCGAATTCGTTGATGATCATGGTTTTCGGTCCAAAGATGGCCTCTTCGGGCTCGGCATACGTTTCGCCCTCGCGCGTCGCGATCAGGCTCTGCACGGGCCGGCGCAAGTGGTCGATGATGTAGTCGGCTAATTGGCCGCCGCCGTTGAAGCGCTCGTCGAGGATGGCGCCTTCCTTGCCGACCTGGGCGAAGTAGTAGCGGTTGAAATTGGTGTAGCCGGCGCCAGCGGTGTTTGGCAGATAGACATAGGCAAGTTCTCCGTTGCTGAGTTGATCCACCTTGCGGCGGTTGCCTTCGATCCACGCTAAGTTGCGGATGGCGACTTCCGATTCGAGAGGAACAACGGTGACGTCGCGCGCGTTTGATCCGTCGGTATTCGGGCCGACTCGAAGGACGGTCTGCTTACCAGCCGTTTCTAGGAAGAAGCTATAGAGGCTGGCGGAGGCGTGGACTTCGCGCCCGTTGACGGCGAGCAGATATTCGCCTTCTTTCACATTGACGCCGGGTTGAGTTAGCGGCGCTTTGAGTTGCGGGTTCCAGTTTTCACCGTCGAAGATGCGCGCGAATTTGTAACGCCCGTTTTCGATCGAGTAGTCAGCGCCGAGCAGGCCTACTCTCACGGCCTCGAGATGCGGCATGGCGCCGCCGGCGATGTACATGTGCAACACGTTGAGGTTGGCCAGCATGTCGGCGAAGAGGTAGTCGAGATCGGCGCGACCTGCGATGCCGTCGAGATAAGGCGCATACGCGCGTTCGGCGGCAGCTAGATCGAGACCGTGGAAGTGCGGGTCGTAGAAGAAGTCACGCTCGATGCGCCACACCTCTTGGTACATCTGCTTCCATTCGGCGCGCGGCTCGACGTAAACCTCCATTTCTGCAGTTTTCAGCTGACCTTCGCCGGGCTTCGGAGGCTTGTCGCCAGCGGAGATAAGCCATTTGTCTTCATGGCGATAGAGGATCTTTTCGCCGTTGTCAGACACCGAAAGAGTGCGTACTCCGTCTAGCAGCTTTTCGATCTTGCGTGTTTTTAGATCGAAGCGTTGAACAGAGAATTGAGGGGGGCCTTGACGATTCGAAACCTCAGCCGCCTCGAGCAAATAAAGGACACCCTCTTTGCCGCGATAGATGCCGCCGTAGTTGCGTTCTGGGATCGGAAGAGCGAGGATGCGCTGGCTGAGGCCGTCAAAGTCGATCGAGACTTTGACCGGCTCTTTCTTGGCTTTTGCCTTCTCCGAGCCCTTGTCGGCTTCTTTGTCATTCTTATCCTTATCGGCGGCCGCTTTGTCTTTGTCGTTCGCGGCGTCGGCGGAATCGCTCGATTTTTCGTCCTTTTTCTTGTCGGCCTTTTCGTCGTCGCTCTCGGGCGCTATAGGCGAAGGTAGATCCTTGCGCAGAACGGCGACGTAAACCGCACGTGTGACGGGATGATCGATGCTGGTCATATCGAGCCAGCCCGTGGTGAGGCCCATGTTGGTGCTGGCGGCGAAATAGAGCGATTTGCCGTTTCGGTCGAACTGCGGGAAGAGCGCATCGCTCATGCCGTCGGTGATTTGGGTGATTTTGCGGTCTTCAAGCGAGTACACAAAAACGGCGCGCAGGTGATTCGGAAGCTGCTTGGTGTAAGCGAGCCAGCGGTTGTCGGGCGACCAAACCGTGTCGAAGCGATGGAGCGGCGAATCGAAGCGGTCCGTATCGACCTTGACGGGCGTGCCGTGTGCGAGGTCCACATACCAAAGGTTGAGGCGCTTGTCGCCGAAGGCAATTTTCTTGCTATCCGGCGACCATGTGGGCGAATAGAAGAAGGAAGGGGGCGTGCCGAGCGCGATTTTCTTAACCGGGGCAAGGCCATCCTGCGAAGCGATGTGCAACGCGTATTCGCCGGATTCATCGGAAAAGTACGCGATCGATTCTCCGTCGGGCGACCAGGCTGGATCGCGGTCGGCGGTGGCTGGGCTGTGTGTGATATTGCGAATGTCGCCCTTTTCTGCGGGGACAGTGAGGATTTCACCGTGCGCTTCGAAGGTCGCCCGCTGGCCCGTGGGTGAAATGTCGGAATTCTGAATTTGGCGCTCGACTTTTTCGAAATGCGGACGGAGCTGTTGCATATCGCCCGCCACGCGAATATCCAACTGCTTCTGCGTGCCACTGGCTAAATCGTAGAGATGCAGCGAACCGAACTGTTCATAGACAATTGCGCCGGAACCGGCAGAGGCGGATTTGATGTCCCAGCCGTCGTTGCGCAGCGCTTCTTTGACCTGCTTGGATTTCGTGTCGTACTGAAAAAGCGTGACCGGGCCACTGCGATCGGAAAGGAAGTAAATCTGGTCGCCGATCCACATCGGGTTTGAATCGTTGGAATTCTCGCGCGGTATTTTGATGATGCTCGAATCGGCCAGGTCAGCAATCCAGATAGGTGATGTGAGTCCGCCGCGATAGTGCTTAATGGCGATGTAGGCGGGCACGGCTCCCAAGCGGTGATTCCAGCGCGGGACGTAGGCCAGGTGCGAAGCGTCCGGCGAGTAGGACGCTTCGACGCCCATGGGCAAGGGCAATTCCTTAGGAAAGCCGCCGTCAATGCCGACGGTGAACAGGCGCTCGAAGCGCGAATAGCTGGAGCGCGTGGAACGAAACAGAACATTCTTCCCATCGGGGGTCCAGCCAATCACGACGTCGGTGGCGGGATGGAAAGTCAGGCGGCGGGGCTCGCCGCCCGCGGCAGCCACGACGTAAACGTCCTCGTTTTCCTCGTAATCGCCGGTGTAGGCGACCAGCGAGCCATCCGGTGAGAAAACGGGCCCGCTATTGACTCCAGCGCCGGTGACCAGGCGGCGCGCGTCGCCACCCGTGCGATCAACGATCCAAATGTCGCCGCCGTAGGCGAACACAATTTGAGTCTTGCTTAGCGAGGGCTTCTGCATCAGCAGCGGATGGGAGTCCGGAGCCGCGAGCACGTGCACGTCGCGCGATACATTCGTCCAGCAGATTGCTGCTGCTAGCGCAAGAACCGCCAGCGGCACAGGCCCATACCGTCTCATGGTCGGGGTCTCCTCAAAAATTCGGCGGCGATTCTTCGCCAATCGGTCCAGGATGTCAAACGCTATGCTGCCGCCTACGAAAGGACTAAAACCCAGCGGGACGGCTGGCTCGGCGGCGCCGTGAAACTGTTGCGCAGAATTCACAGCGCGTCTGAATCCTCGAGCGGGCTGAGTCATCCCATCGAGATAACCGGTCTGACATGGTGGGGTGAGAGTATGCCTTGTAATAGAACGAACGGTCGTGCTAT
>Ga0126373_10002462_pt1 | contig 13691 bp, 11 predicted proteins | sample PanSoiMetPlot_11_FD_92545 | JGI IMG/M metagenome (GOLD analysis project Ga0126373, IMG submission 92545) | Tropical forest soil microbial communities from Panama - MetaG Plot_11 | ecosystem: Environmental > Terrestrial > Soil > Tropical forest > Bulk soil | place: Panama | collected 2016-02-17 | reverse complement strand
TCTATGTCCGCACCGCCGAGGGCGAGCGAGAAATCGGCTCCTGGCAGGCCGGCAGTCCTGACGAGGCCCTGGCCTTCTTCAAGCGCAAGTTCGAGTCGCTTGAGACCGAGATCAGCCTGCTCGAGCAGCGCATGGCCAGCACCGATCTGTCCGCCGGCCAGGCGAAAACGGCCATCGCGAGGCTCACTCAGGCGGTTAACGACGCCCACTGCATCGGCGACCTCGACGGGCTGAGAGCGCGGCTGGACGCGCTCGCCGCCACGATCGAGCAGCGGCGCGAAGAGCATCGCGCCGCCCGTGAGCACGCGCGGACCGAGGCGCACGAGGTCAGGGAGCGGATCGTCGCGGAGGCCGAGCGGCTCGCCGCGGAGGCCACGCACTGGAAGGCCGGCGGCGAGCGCATGCGCCAGCTGCTGGACGACTGGAAGGCGGCCCCGCGCGGCGACCGGGCAGCGGAGGCCGTGCTGTGGAAGCGGCTGTCGGCGGCCAGGAACGGCTTCGCCAAGCGTCGCAAGGCCTACTTCGCTGGCCTCGAGGAAGAACGGGCGACCATTCGCGAGCGCAAGGAAGCACTGGTCACCAGCGCAGAAGAACTCTCGGCCTCGACCGACTGGGGCGCGACGGCGACCGCCTACCGGGAGCTCATGCGCTCCTGGAAGCAGGCCGGCCGGGCTGACCGCGCCGCCGAGGACGAGCTATGGACCCGGTTCAAGACCGCGCAGGATGCCTTCTTCGCCGCCCGCTCCCAGGTCCTCGACGCCAAGGACCGTGAGCTGCGCGAGCACGTCGTGGTGAAGGAGCAGCTGCTGGCCGAGGCCGAGAAGCTGCTGCCGGTGACCGACGCCCGATCAGCACGGTCGGCCTTGCGCGGCATCTTCGAGCGCTGGGAGCGGGCCGGCGCCGTGCCGCGGGATGCTCAGGACCGGCTGGAAGGAGGCCTGCGCCGGATCGAGGAGGCGCTGCGCAAGGCCGAGGACTCGCAGTGGCGCCGGACCAACCCGGAGGCGCTATCCAGGGCCCGGGGCACCGTCGAGCAGATCCGATCGGCAGTTACCCAGCTCGAGGGCCAGCTTGCGAAGGCCCAGGCGGCCGGCGACCAGAAGGCGCAGCAGCGGACGCAGGAGGCGCTTGCCGCACGCCGCAGCTGGCTCGCCGAGGCCGAGCGCACGCTGGCGGAGCTCTCCAGCTGACCGGTCGCGGCGTGGGCGTCAGTATCGCTAGCTGGTGACGCGGTAGACGTCGTAGACGCCGTCGACGTTACGCACGGCCCGCAGCACGGCGCCCAGGTGCTTGGGATCACCCATCTCGAAGGTGAACCGGCTGAAAGCGATCCGGTCGCGGGTCGTGCTGACGGTTGCCGACAGGATGTTCACGTGCTGTTCGGAGATTGACCTCGTCACGTCGGAGAGCAGGCCAGTGCGGTCCAGCGCCTCGACCTGGATGGCGACCAGGAACTGCGAGCCCTCCTTTGGTGACCAGCGCACGGTGACGAGCCGCTCGGGCTGCGACTGGAGCAGGTGGCCGAGATTCATGCAGTCGACGCGATGCACAGAGACACCATTCCCGCGGGTCACGAAGCCGGTGATCTCATCGCCGGGCACCGGCGTGCAGCACTTGGACAGCCGGGCCCAGACGTCAGCCGCGCCCTCGACGACCACCCCCGCGTCACCTTCTGGCGTGGCCGGGCGCGGCGTCTTGGTGACCACCGTCGCCTCAGCGAGGTCCTCCTGCGCTGCGTCGACGCCGCCGGCGGACTTGATCAGCTTCGCCACGACCGACTGGGCGCTGACATGGCCCTCGCCCACCGCCGCGTACAAGGTAGACAGGTCGGCGTACCGCAGCTCGGTCGCGATCGCGTTGAGCGCGTCCGCCGTCGCCAGCCGCTGCAGCGGCAGGTTCTGCTTGCGCATCAGCCGGGCGATCGCGGTCTTGCCGGCCTCGGCGGCTGCCTCCCGGCGCTCCTTAGAGAACCAGTGCCGGATCTTGTTCCTGGCCCTGGCGCTCTTGACGAAGCCGAGCCAGTCCTGGCTCGGGCTGGCGTCGGGCGCCTTCGAGGTGAAGATCTCGACGGTGTCGCCGTTGGTCAGCGGACTCTCCAGCGCCACGAGGCGGCCGTTGACCCGGGCTCCGATGGTCCGGTGGCCCACCTCGGTGTGGATGGCGTAGGCGAAGTCGACCGGTGTGGCGCCCTGCGGCAGCGCGATCACCTCGCCGCGCGGGGTGAACACGTACACCTCCGCGCTGCCGAGGTCGAATCGCAGCGAGTCGAGGAACTCCGCCGGATCTTCGGTCTCCCGCTGCCAGTCGACCAGCTGGCGCAGCCAGGCCATATCGGCAGTGCCGCTGCCGCCAGCCATCTCCTCCTTGTACTTCCAGTGCGCGGCGACGCCGTACTCGGCTCGCTTGTGCATGCCCCAGGTCCGGATCTGCAGCTCCACGGGCTTGCCCTCGGGACCGATGACCGTGGTGTGCAGCGACTGGTACATGTTGAACTTCGGCATCGCGATGTAGTCTTTGAACCGGCCGGGAACCGGGTTCCATCGCGCATGGACGATGCCGAGAACCGCGTAGCAGTCGCGGAGCGAGTCGACCAGCACACGGATGCCGACCAGGTCGTAGATGTCGTCGAAGCTGACGTTGCGGGCGATCATCTTCTGGTACACGGAGTAGTAGTGCTTCGGGCGCCCGGTGACCTGCGCCTTGATCTTCGCCTCTTTCAGGTCGTCCTGCACGTCCTCGATGACTTCCTGCAGGTAGGACTCACCGCGCGGGGCTCGCTCCGACACGAGCCTGGCGATCTCGTCGTAGCGCTTGGGGAACAGCGTCGCGAAGGAGAGGTCCTCGAGCTCCCACTTCACGGTGTTCATGCCGAGCCGGTGCGCCAGCGGCGCGAAGATCTCGAGCGTCTCCCTGGACTTGCGCTCCTGCTTGTCGCGCGGCAGGTAGCGCAGCGTGCGCATGTTGTGCAGCCGGTCGGCCAGCTTGATCACCAGGACCCGGATGTCCCTCGACATCGCGACGACCATCTTGCGAACGGTCTCGGCCTGGGCGCTCTCGCCGTATTTGACCTTTTCCAGCTTGGTGACGCCGTCGACGAGGGACGCGATGTCATCGCCGAAGTCGGCGCGCAGCTCGTCGATGGTGTACGTGGTGTCCTCGACGGTGTCGTGCAGCAGCGCCGCGCCGATGACGTCATGCGGCATGCCCAGCTCGGCCAGGATCGTGGCCACAGCCAGGGGATGAGTGATGTAGGGATCGCCGCTGTGCCGCGACTGGCCCGCGTGCATCCGGGCGGCCGCCTCATAGGCCCGCTCGATCAGCCGGATGTCGGCCTTGGGGTGCGTGGTGCGGACTGTGCGGATCAGCGGCTCGAGTACCGGGTTCACTGCCCCGCCGCGCGGCGCGCCGAGCCGGGCCAGCCTGCGCCGCACCGCTGCCGCGCCGGACGGCTGATCTGCGCCCGACTGCCCGCTCGCCGGAGCTGCCGTCGCCGGCTGCCCGGCCCTGCGGGTCACCCGGCCCGCCGCTGACCGGGCCGCTGACCTCGCTTCGCCGCCGTAGTTCCTACGGCCTGCGCCGGGTCGCCGGCCGGTGCCGCTGGCCGCGGTGTCGCTGGGCGCGGTGTCGCTGGGCGCAGCGGTGCCGTCGTGGCCGGCCTGCTCCGGCTCCGCTGCCTCCGCTGCCTCCGCCGCATCGAGGCGCTCGTCAGCCTCGGTCTCGACGGGTGAAGGTGCGGCAGCAGCAGTGCCGGGCGTGCCGTTTCCGCGCACGCCAGGAGCCGATGTCACCCCGTTGTCCGCCGTGGGCAGGCCGTCCTGGGTGACATCGGGTCCGGCCATCCCGGCCGTCGCAACGTCACCGGCCACACGCGCTCCTTACGTCCGCCGTGTTACAAGTCTATCGGTGGACGATTCGGGAGGTGCCGGGCTCCTTGCTAAGCGTCACACCGTAAGGAGTGAACGTATCGGCAGGCCAGCCAATTTCCCGCGCCCGCTGAGGAACTCAAGCTCGAGCAGCACGACGATGCCGGCCACGGTCGCGCCTGACCGGCGGATGAGTTCCGCGGTGGCCGCGGCCGTACCGCCCGTGGCCAGCACGTCATCGACGATCAGCACCTGGTCTGTTGGATGAAATGCGTCGGTATGCACCTCGAGCGTGGCGACGCCATACTCCAGCTCGTAGGACTCGGCGTAGGTCTGCGCGGGCAGCTTGCCCTGCTTGCGAACCGGGACGAAGCCCGCGCCGAGAGCGCAGGCGACCGGCGCGGCCAGGATGAAGCCGCGGGCCTCGATACCAGCGACCTTGCTGACGCCCTCGTATCCCAAGGCGAGCGTGCCGATCGTCGCAGCAAAAGCGGGGCCGTCCGCCAGCAGGGGCGTGATGTCCTTGAACAGGATTCCGGGCTGCGGGTAATCGGGCACATCCCGGATCCTGGCCGTCAGCAGGCTGCTGATGTCCGCGGCCACGGGCTGGCTACCGCCGTTTCTTCTTACCGCTCGGCCGACGGCGAGCCGCGGGCCTGCGGACAGGCTGCTGCCGCGCACCAGGCGGCCGGGCGCTCGCGCCGCGTGGCTGGCCCGCGGCGGCCGGGACCGCCTCGTCGTCGACCATGCTGTCCTCGGCGTCGGCGTCGTTCTCGGCATCGGAATCAGCAACGGACGCGGCTGTAGTCCGCTGCCCGACCGCTGTGGCGCCGAGCCCTTCGACGTCGGTGGCGCCGGTCGCGCTCGCGCCCGCCGCAGCCGGGCCGCCCTGCGCGGCCTTCGCCCGCCGCTGCGCGGCCCTGCCGCCGGCCTCCCGCAGGGCCACCTGCCTGGCCAGCTGCCGGTACTGCGGCTGACGCTCCTTCAGGTCCGCCAGCACCGGGGTCGCGATGCAGATGGAGGAGTAGGTGCCGGAGAGCATGCCGACGAACAGCACCAGTGACAGGTCCTTCAGCTCGCCGTTGCCGAGCAGCAGAGTGCCGACGACCAGGATGGCGGCCACGGGCAGCAGCGCCGTCAGCGAGGTGTTGATGGACCGCACCAGTGTCTGGTTCAGCGCCAGGTTCGCGGCCTGGCTGTAGTTGCTCTTGCGGGTGCCGAGGATCGGCGCGGTATTCTCCCGCACCTTGTCGAAGACCACGACGGTGTCATAGAGCGAGTAACCGAGAATCGTCAGCAGCCCTATGATGGTCGCCGGGCTGACCTGGAAGCCGGTGAGGGCATACACGCCGACGGTGATCACGATGTCGTGGGCGAGCGCGACGAACGCCGACGCTGCCATCCGCCACTCGAACGCGATCGACAGGTAGATGACGATCACGATGAGGAACGCGATGAGCGCCTCAATGGCTTTCGTCGTCACCTGCGAGCCCCAGCTCGACCCCACGGTGGTAATCGACACGTCGTTCGACGACACATTGAACTTGTGGGCGATCGCCGACTGGATCTTCAGCGACTGGCCCGTGTTCAGCTGGCTGGTCTGCACCTGCCAGCTCGGCGCCTTGCCGTTGAAGGGCTTGATCTCGGTGACGGTCGGATTGGTCCCGCCGTTGTTCTCCACCACCTGCGACAGGGTTGTCTGGGTCACCGCCGGTGAGGCGGGGACGGTGAACAGCGAGCCGCCCTTGAACTCGACGCTGTAGTTCAGCCCCCGGAAGATCAGCGCAAAGATGCTGATGACCAGAATGCAGGCAGAGATCGTGTACCAGAGCTTCTGGCGATTGACGAAGTTGATCGAGACTTCGCCGCGGTACAGCTTGCCGGCGACCGTGCCGAACATCAGGCCTCCCTGGTGCTGGTCGTGGTCCGGCCCGCCGCGCTGGCGGAGGTGCCCGACGCCGGCCGCCGGCTGCCACGCCACGGCGCCCGGGCGCCGAGTCTCGCGGGATCGAGACCGGAGAGCGGGTGGCCCTGGCCGAAGAACTTCGTGCGCGCCAGCAACGTGATCATGGGCTTGGTGAACAGGAACACCACCACGACGTCGATCAGCGTGGTGAGGCCGAGGGTGAACGCGAAGCCGCGCACGTCACCCACCGCGAGGATGTACAGCAGCAGCGCGGCGAGGAACGAGACCGCGTCCGCGACCAGGATCGTCCGCCTGGCGCGACCCCAGCCGCGCTCCACCGCGGCCCGCAGCGACTTGCCCTCGCGCACCTCGTCGCGCAATCGCTCGAAGTAAACGATGAACGAGTCGGCGGTGATGCCGATGGCCACGATGAGACCGGCAATGCCCGCCAGGCTCAGCGTGAAGCCGGCGCTCTTGGACAGCAGCACGACCGACAGGTAGGACAGCGCTGCCGCGATCCCGAGGCTCATGACCGACACGATGCCGAGGCCGCGGTAGTAGAGGAACGAGTAGATGACCACGAGGAGCAGGCCGACCACCGCCGCGGTCAGCCCGGCCGACAGCTGGTCCGACCCCAGCGACGGCGAGACCGAGGAGGTGAAGAGGTTCTGGAACGACAGCGGCAGGCTGCCGTACTTCAGCACGTTCGCGAGCTGGGTGGCTTGGCCCTGGCTGAAGCCGCCGGTACCGCCGTTGATCTCACCGCTGGTGGAGATCGCGCTCTGCACCTGCGGCGGCTGGCCCTGCAGGTCACCGTCGAGCACGACGGCGAGCAGGTCGAGCGGTGAGGTCGCCACACCCTTGCCTGAGTCGTAGTACTGGCCGGCCATCTGCGTGGTCAGCTTGCCAAGGTTGCCGGCGGCGGGGTTCCTGACGTTGAACGTGACGACCCAGCCGGTGGTCTGGTCCTGGGCCTGGACGTTGGAGAGGTCCTTACCCTGCACGACCGCCTTGTCCATCGCGTACTTGACGCCGTTGAAGCACGCGATCGTCTGCGCGTCCGGCGCGTCCCAGGCGTTCGGGTTGGCGCCGTAGATCTGGGTCTTCCAGTTCTTGTCGTTGCAGTTGACCCTGTCGAACAGCGCGGCTGTCGTGGTCGTCAGCGCCGCCGGGTTGCCCTGCCCGTCGGCTGTCGTGGACAGCACCTGCTTGCCGGGCGAACTGGGGCTGGGCGACGCAGGGGCACTCGGTGAAGCGCTCGGACTCGGCGAGGCGCTCGCGGCCGCGCCGAGCTTGGCCGCGCCGGCTGCCTGGCCTGTCCCGCCCGATGGCGTCGCGCTCGCTGACGTGCCTGCGGTCGCCTTGGGCGTCGCCGACGCGCTCGGGCTGGCCGACGTGCCCGGCGTGGCGGACGCGCTGGGTGTCGGGGTTGCCGAGGAGGAGTAATTAGGCGCTTCGAGCAGGACCTGCCGCATCCGCAGCAGCGCCGTCTCGCCGACCAGGCTGGCGACCTTCTGGGCGCCAGCGCCCGGCACCGACACGACGATCTGATCGCTGCCCTGCGGCACCACCGTTGCCCCGGTGAGACCGGTCGCCTCGACCCGGTTCGTGATGATCTGCACGGCCTTGGTCATGGCCTCGGAGCTGGGCGGCGGCGCGGTCGTCTGGCCTGGCTGCTTCGTGGTCACCGCCTTCAGCGTGATCGACGTCCCGCTGGACAGGTCGAGGCCGCGGCCGACGACGAAGCTCTTGTGCCAGTTCGACGGGCTGGCGATATTTCCGCCGAGCACGCCGAGAACCATCACGACGAGCAGCACGCCCAGGGCGGCCAGATACCGCCACGGGTGGGGGGTTGGAGTGCTTGGAGGGGCCACCGGTGTGCTTTTCTCCCGCTCGGTCGGGCGCCGTTACCGGCTCAGGTCACTACTCTGCTGCGGGTTGGCCGACGTGTCGTCGCCCTCCGGCTGCTGGTCGGCCTCATCCGGCGTGGATTCGGTGGCGTCAGTCGGCGTGTTCAGCACGCCGTCTGGCGTGTCGTCGGGCAGTACCGTCCCGACGGCCTGCCGCAGCATCTTGATCTCAACGCCGGGAGCCACCTCGACCATCACGTTCTGGTCATCGCTGCTCCGAACGGTCCCGTAGATGCCGTGCACGGTGCGGACCCGCGCGCCGTTCACGACCGCGCGCTGGGTGTTCTGCGCGTTCTGCTGCCGGCGGCGGTTCGACCGGAACATGAAGAGCATCAGCACCGCGATCAAGACGATGATGATGAGGAAAGACGTGGAAGAACTCGACGATGACGTCGACTTCGTGGCGGCGAGTATCAGGGTGTCCATGGAGGGACATCCTTCCGGTTAGTTCTGCCCCGGCCGCTAGCTTAGGGCCTGCATCTGGCGGGCGCAGAGCCGGGACAGCGCCGATTTCGGCGTGACTTGGACTAACTGCCGCAGTGTAGCGGCGCGCGCGTGGCGCACCAACAGGCTATGGCCTATCCGGAGTGATCGTGACCAGGCTGCGACTGTCTGTGACATTTCACCCCAGGTCACTGGTCGAAGAGAGTCGCCGAACCGTCCTGTTCGCCGCTCGCCCATGCTGACCTGCCCGGCACCGCCAGTCCGAGGTGCTGCCAGGCAGCGGGCGTCGCGACCCGGCCCCGCGGGGTTCGGGCGATCAGACCCGCGCGGACCAGGAACGGCTCAGCCACGACCTCGACCGTCTCCGCTTCCTCCCCGACGGCGACCGCCAGGGTGGACAGCCCGACCGGTCCGCCGCCGAAGCTGCGGACCAGCGCGGTCAGTACTGCCCGGTCGAGCCGGTCAAGCCCGCTGTGATCGACCTCATAGAGCTCCAGCGCCGCCCGCGCGCAGTCCCTGGTCACGGTGCCGTCACCACGCACCTCGGCGAAGTCGCGCACCCGGCGCAGCAGCCGGTTCGCGATCCGTGGCGTGCCCCTGGACCGGCCTGCGATCTCGTCCGCGCCGTCGTCGCGCAGTGCCACGCCGAGCAGCCCCGCCGACCGGCGGACGATGACCCCGAGCTCGGCCGGCTCATAGAAATCCAGATGCGCGGTGAAACCGAATCGGTCCCGCAGCGCCGCTGGCAGCAGTCCCGCTCTGGTCGTGGCCCCGACGAGGGTGAACGGTGCGATCTCCAGCGGGATCGCGGTGGCGCCGGGACCCTTGCCGAGGACGACGTCGACCCGGAAGTCCTCCATGGCGAGATAGAGCATCTCTTCGGCCGGCCGGGCGACCCGGTGGATCTCGTCGATGAACAGGACCTCGCCCGCGCCGAGCGTCGACAAGATGGCGGCAAGGTCACCAGCCCGCTCGATGGCCGGGCCGCTGGTAATGCGCAGCGGGGCGCCGAGCTCGGTCGCGATGATCATGGCCAGGGTCGTCTTGCCCAGGCCGGGCGGGCCGGACAGCAGCACATGGTCGGGTGGCCGGCCCCGCTGCAGCGCCCCCTGAAGGACCAGCGACAGCTGCTCGCGCACGCGGTCCTGGCCGATCAGCTCGGTCAGCCGCCGCGGCCGCAGCGCGCTCTCGGCGATCTGGTCGTCGGCGTCGGCGAGCGCCGAGGTGACCCGGTCCTGATCGGCGCCGCGGCTGCTCATGACCCGCCGAGGACGCGCAGCGCGGCCCGGAGGGCCACCGCGACGTCCACATCAGCCGGCTCGTCGCCGGTCAGGTCCGGCTCGACCATGGCGATCGCCTGGTCAGCCTCGCGGCTGGCCCAGCCGAGGCTTACCAGGCCCTTGCGGACCTGGTCCTGCCACTGCGGCGCGGCCGCAGCGGGAGCGACAGCCCGAACGGGCGTATCGCCGTCGCCGGGCGCTCCCAGGCGCCCTGACAGCTCGAGCACGATGCGCTGCGCTCCCTTCCGCCCGATGCCGGGGACCGAGGTCAGCGCGGCCAGGTCTTCGGTCGCCACCGCGCGGCGCAGCGCGTCGGGCGCGAGGACGGCCAGCATCGCCTGCGCGAGCCTCGGTCCCACCCCGCTTGCGGTCTGCAGCAGCTCGAAGACGTTGCGCTCGTCGTCAGTCGCGAACCCGTAGAGCGTCAGCGAGTCCTCACGCACCACCAGCGATGTCGCCACCCTGGCGTGCTCGCCTGGCCGCAGTCCCGCCAGCGTCGCCGGCGTGCACTGGACGAGCAGGCCGACGCCGCCGACCTCGATCACCGCGCCGTCAGGCGCCACGGCCGCGACGCTGCCCGCGACGTGCGCGATCACCGGACACTGCCGGCGTGCCCGGCTGCCGCGGCGGCGGCCGCCAGTCGCTGCTGCGCCGTGCCGCGCCAGAGGTGGCAGATGGCGAGCGCTAGGGCGTCCGCACTGTCGGCCGGACGCGGGGGCTCGGCGAGCCGGAGCAGCCTCGACACCATCTCCGCCACCTGCGGCTTGCCGGCCCGGCCGGAACCCGTGACGGCCGCCTTGACCTCGCTCGGGGTGTGCAGCGCTACCGGCACGCCTCGCCGCGCGGCGCATGCAATGGCGACGGCGCCCGCCTGCGCCGTGCCCATGACGGTGCGCACGTTGTGCTGGCTGAAGACGCGCTCGACGGCCACCGCGTCGGGCTGGTGCAGGCTGATCCAGTGATCGAGCGCGGCCTCGAGGGCAAGCAGCCGGGCGCCGATATCGTCGCCGGCCGGGGTCCGGATGACATCAGTCCCGACGAGCCGCAGCGATCGGCCGGGTTCACCGTCAACGACCCCCACACCGCACCGAGTCAGGCCCGGGTCGACGCCGAGCACGCGCATCCGTCACCGTCCCGATCAAGCATCCCGCCTGCGAACACCTGTTCGGCAGGCTACCTGCCTGCGGTCCGGGCCGGGCGGCGGCGCGCCGGCGGACGGCGGCGAACTCAGGCGGCCCCGTTCCCTCCATCGTTGACGGCCGGCGGAAGCTGCCTCACCATTCGTCGATCATGAACGCGTGGCCGCGGAAGGCGGCCTCCAGCGCGTCGTCGGCGGCGGGGTCGCCACCGTCCGCGAGGCCCGCAAGCCGCAGCGTGCCTACGGTCGACCCGGCGAACAGCGCGGCGAAACCGCGGGCGCCGAGTCGCAGCGCGGCAGCCGCGGTGCCGCCGTCGGCCCGTTGCAGGCTGCCCTTGCCGTCGGCCACCTCGAGCCGCCAGCGGCCGGCGTTGACAGGCAGCACCGGATCGGCCAGGTCGATCGGGACCGACACGCTGACGCTGGCCGGGTATCCGCGGGCGGCGACCGCCGCGGCGGCGTCCACGACCCTGAGCATCCAGGCCTCGGTGCGGTGGAGCTCGGCGTCCGGCTCCCTGCTAAGGACGTGCACGGGGTCGTCGGGTGCCAGGCACGCCCGGATCTTGGTGACCATGGTGGCGTGCGAGGCAAGGACCTGCCAGAGCGCGCGCGCCGTCGCGGCCGAGGCAGCGATGAGCTCCTCGACGTCGATCTCGTCAGCCTGCCGCGCCCACCGGTAACTCAGGAAGCCGTCGTCGGCGAGGTAAGCGAAGTGCTCAGGGTCGGCAAGCCAGTCGCGCAGTTCCCAGGGTTCGCGGGTGTTAGGCCCGCAGTGCCGCAGCCTGTCGTGGACGAGGCCCTTGACCGCGACGACGGCAGCGCCCTCGTCTGGGGTAGCCCGCCGCAGGACCGGCGCAGCGTGCGCTGGGCCGTGCCCGGCCACCGCCGCCACCGACTCGTCGGGCCCGATCAACGCGGCCAGTGACCTGACCGGGACAACGGTCTGATACTTGCCGCCCGCAATCTCCCAGCCGAACGACCGGTACAGCGGCGCGGTGGCCGGATAGAGCGCGGACACCGGATAGCCGCGGTCGGCCACGTCGCGCAGCAGCCTCGCCATCATCGCCGTGCCAATGCCGCGACCGCGCTCCTCCGGTGCCACTTTCACGCCGCCGACTCCGGCCATCGGCATGGGCCGGCCGTGCCACCACTGCTGCATGAGGTGATACCGGGCGCTGCCGACGAGCCGGTGCCCGTCGAACGCGCCGATGGTCGCCCCGGCCTCGATGCTGGTGCGCATGCTGGTCAGCCACGCCGGCAGCTGCGGCGCGCTGACCGGCCCGAACGCCCGTCGCCGGAGGTCGAGCTCGGCCTCGAGGTCGTCACCGGGACCAAGCGGGCGCAGCTGGATGCCGCTCAGCGGCTCACCCCGGGTCACTCTCCCCCGAGCTTTTCCATGATCTCGTCAGCCACGTTGTAATTCGCGTAGACGTCCTGCACGTCGTCGGAGTCCTCGAGAGCCTCGACCAGCCGGAACACCTTCCTGGCGTTGTCCTCATCGAGGTCAATCTCGACCGAGGGCAGGAACGGCCGCTCCGCCGACTCGTAGTCCAGGCCGGCGTCCTGCAGCGCCGTGCGCACCGCGACCAGGTCGCCGGGCTCGCTGATGACCTCGAACGACTCGCCGAGGTCCGTGACCTCCTCGGCGCCCGACTCCAGCACCGCGGCGAGCACGTCGTCCTCGCTGACGCCATCGCCCTTCGGCACGATCACGACCCCCCGCCGGCTGAACAGGTAGGCGACCGAGCCGGGGTCAGCCATCGACCCGCCGTTGCGGGTGAAGGCGACGCGCACGTCGGACGCTGCCCGGTTCCTGTTGTCGGTCAGGCATTCCACCAGGACCGCGACGCCACCCGGCGCGTACCCCTCGTAGGTGATCGCCTCATACGCCGCGCCGCCCGCCTCGAGCCCGCCGCCGCGCCGGATGGCCCGGTCGATGTTCTCGTTCGGGACCGAGCTCTTCTTGGCCTTCTGCACCGCGTCGTAGAGGGTCGGGTTGCCGGCTGGGTCGGGGCCGCCGCTGCGGGCCGCGACCTCCACGTTCTTGATCAGCTTGGCGAACAGCTTGCCGCGCCGGGCGTCGACTACTGCCTTCTTGTGCTTGGTCGTCGCCCACTTGGAGTGGCCGCTCATACCTCGTCCCTCACCATGTCAACGAACATCTCATGAACCCGCCAGTCCGGGGTGAGCTCCGGGTGGAACGAGGTGGCGAGTGCCCGGCCCTGGCGGACCGCGACGATCTTACTCGTGCCCGGGTCGGCGGCGAGTACCTCTACGTCGGGGCCCACTTCCTCGACCCACGGCGCCCGAATGAAGACAGCGCGATAGGACGGGCCGGTCAGGCCCGTGATGGACAGGTCACGCTCGAATGAATCGACTTGCCTGCCGAACGCGTTGCGGCGGACCGTCATGTCGATCCCGCCCAGCGTCTGCTGGCCGGACGCCGGATCGTGCAGCCGCTCGGCCAGCATGATCAGGCCCGCGCATGAGCCAAAGACCGGCAGGCCGCCAGCGATCCGCTTGCGGAGCTGCTCGGCCAGCCCGAAGACGTCGATGAGCTTCCAGATCGTGGTCGACTCGCCGCCGGGGATGATCAGGCCGTCGACGCGGTCGAGCTCCTCCGGCCGGCGCACGGCAACCGGCGATGCGCCCGCGGCGCGCAGCGCACGCGCGTGCTCGGCGACATCGCCCTGCAGCGCCAGGATCCCGACAGCCGGCGCAGAAAGCGCCAGCGCCCCGGCCTCCGCGCGGCCAACGGCGAGCTCGGTGGTCACCAGCCGCGGCCTGCGTAGCGCTGGTCAGGCGACAGCGTGTCGAGGTTGATGCCGACCATGGGCTCGCCGAGCCCGCGCGACACCTTCGCGACGACATCGGCGTCGTCGTAGAACGTGGTCGCCTTCACGATCGCGGCCGCCCGGGTAGCCGGGTCCCCGGACTTGAAGATGCCGGACCCGACAAACACGCCCTCGGCTCCGAGCTGCATCATCATGGCCGCGTCAGCCGGGGTGGCGATGCCGCCCGCGGTGAACAGCACGACCGGGAGCTTGTTTGCCTCGGCTACCTCCGCCACCAGCTCGTACGGTGCCTGCAGGTCCTTGGCGGCGGTGAACAGCTCGTCCCCGGACAGCGTGCCGAGCCGGCGGATCTCCG
>Ga0126373_10002461_pt1 | contig 13694 bp, 12 predicted proteins | sample PanSoiMetPlot_11_FD_92545 | JGI IMG/M metagenome (GOLD analysis project Ga0126373, IMG submission 92545) | Tropical forest soil microbial communities from Panama - MetaG Plot_11 | ecosystem: Environmental > Terrestrial > Soil > Tropical forest > Bulk soil | place: Panama | collected 2016-02-17 | reverse complement strand
ACTATCCGGACGTTCAGTTTCGGGCCGCTGAGGCCTTCTCCGGCCCACTAACCGAATGGACCCTCACCGGTGAGGTAGACTTCGCGGTTGTCGCGGTTCCACCTGTCGATCGTCGGTTGATCACCCGCCGCCTCGCGCCAGACCCGATCTTCTTGATCTCGGCGCCGAATGGATTGGCAGCTACGACGTCGGGCCCGTTCTCGAATCTGCCTCCCCTCAAGATCGTCCTGCCCTCTCAGAACAATGGGCTGAGGACGACGCTTGATCGCTACATTCATTCAGTCGGAATCTCGATCGAGCGACTCGTGGAAATCGACAGCTTGCATGGCATTCTCGAACTGCTCAAACGCAGCGACTGGACGACGCTGCTTTCCCTGACATCGATCCTCAAAGAACTCGATCGAGGGGAACTCGCCGCTCGGCGAACGGACCCGCCACTCGACCTCGAGTTTTATCTGATCTATCCTGCTCGACGCGCGTTGTCGGCTGCGGCAAAGATCTTTGTCGCGAGGCTGGAGAAGACTTTCGCCGACATTGAGGCGGAACGGTCGATGAGAAGTCCATAGTACGTGTGGAACGAGCTGTGGTCGAAGTTCCTTTGAGCTAGTTGCGTGAAGGTCTGTAGCTGGGAAACCCCGCCGAAACACGGCCGTCAGCATCTGATAAAACAGATGGTCCGCTGATCGAGCCCCATGCTTTGCGATATACGCGGCGAGTGAAGTGACGCAATACTGTCGCATGCCACCCGCCGAGGGTGACGGCACGCGCCGGCGAGCCGACCGGAAACGCCTTTGGTCACGAAGGCCGCCCGCCGCACCGGGGCTGGAGGGTCAGGCTGGGAGGCGGACGTTGGACGACGGTGGAGCCTGACAACCTTGAAAGCGGCCCCACCCGGCCGCGCCGAGACTACAAAAGATCCGCATCGCCCGCGCGCCGTCACGAAGCGCTGCGAGGCTATGGCCGCCCATGAACGGCACGGCCGCCCTTACGGCTCCGCGAGCGCCGGGAACTGCCCCGACGGTATAGCGATGGCGCGGGAAAATCTGCGAGCTTTTGTCGCTAGCACACAGTTTCGAGGAGGGACGTGACGCGGAGACTCGCGCGGACCTCGTTGCGCGTCGAAAAACCCTCGGGCAGACTTTCTCGACCGAGGGTTCTGCCGTTCCCGAGCGCGTCGAGGATGGCGTCAGTGACCGGGCTTCGACGCAGGCTCCTGGAGCTCTGCCAAACGGCCCTGGATTTCGCGGACCCTCATGTCACGTCTTGCGGCGCGTCGGACCTCAGCAATCGAACCGGTGCGACATCGCGCCGAACGGATAAACTTCGCAGCGTGGCATAGTACGCCATCAATGGCAGCATTCGATGTTCAAGGTGACCGGCGATCAAGTCGGAGCCGCGGCGCGCCCGCCTGAACTCGAATAATCAGGAGGATCGACCATGGTAGAGCACGATGTCGTTACCGCGTCAGAACCCACGGGTGAGCTGCCTATAGTTCGCTCGATCGGCTCAGCGGACCTCAAGGACGCGTTGATGAAAGGGCTGGACGATTTCTGGGCAATGCCAACGCATGTGGTTTTCATAAGCTTGATCTATCCCATCTTCGCTGTTGTCCTTGGCGCTGTGACCCTCGAAAACAACTTCGCTCCTGATCTTTTTCCATTTGCAGCTGGCTTCCCTCTCATCGGCCCCTTCGCTGCGATCGGTCTCTACGAGCTGAGCCGGCGTCGCGAACTTGGTCTGGACACATCTTGGAACCATGCCTTCGATGTTATCCACTCGAAGTCCTTAAGTTCGATCGTAATGCTCGGCCTTCTCTTGTCAGTTATCTTCATCGTCTGGGTCGCCATCGCACGCGCGATCTACGTTGCAAATTTTGGTTACGAGGAAGTCACGTCACTGACGGCATTCGCACATGACCTTCTCACCACGAAGCAAGGCCATAATCTCATTATCATCGGCAATTTCGTCGGCTTCTTGTTCGCCCTGCTGGCGTTTTCACTGACGGTGGTATCGTTTCCGCTGCTGCTTGACCGAAACGTCGGAGTCGTTGCCGCTGCTCTCACCTCAGTGAGAGCGGTTCTCACGAATCCGATCACAATGGCGCTTTGGGGACTGATTGTTACCTGCTCGCTCTTGATCGGATTCCTTGCATTCCTGTTCGGCCTGGCCTTGGTAATGCCTGTGCTCGGACACTCAACGTGGCATTTATATCGCAAGGTCGTCGCACCCGATATGAGCTCTCGACCGAAGTACGAGCCTGGACCGGAAATACGGCGTTATGCCGCTGACTTCCCCGCCGTTCTTTTTTCGTCTCGCCGCACGAAGGATGGCTGATATTTGGGTGTGCCGCGCTCCTACACTGGGCCAACTGGGCCACCCCGGATCATACAAGAGGCGCGCTTTGGGGCCGAGACGAAAGTTTGATCCAACGATACCATGTTGAGCCGTGGCACGATCCGGGCGGCAAGTTCTACAATTTTAGGGCCCTCGCGGGCCAGAGGGGCAGCTTTAGACCCTGATTCTGCTTTGCACGGGCCGCCGAGGTGCGTGATCCGCGGCGCCGGCATCTGCAAGAGTTCGTCTACGCTCTAACCTTCGTTTCCACTTCAAATCAAAGACCGGTTACGTTGGGCCTCGCGACAGATCTGGTCCGCGGCGACATCTATTATTGGGGCAAGCTGATGGCGCGAGTTCTCATCGCGAGCGTGCCGTCGCCATCGCCTAGCGTGTTCCTGGATCGCTTTATCAGCGGGATCACGGGTGGGGCGGCAAAATAGCCATCTTTTCTTTCTTCGACCGGTCCGGTGGTTGAAGGTGTCCCGCCGCCCAGTCACTCCAGCAAGCCGCGATTGCGCGAACGCGTCGATGTAGCATCAACAGCTGTTAAATTAGCCTTACCATCTAAAATCGCTTCTCGATCAGAAAATCGGCGCTGCACTCGCGCCCAAAACATTGGCACCACGCGGACACTCGTGACCCATTTGGTCGGCTGAAGCGGTGCGAGATCACACAACTTGCACTGACGAGAGGCAGGATACATTCATGCCCGAACCCCGCCCCGGTCGACAAGAAATTCTCCTGCAACGCACCACCTTACATTCTTGTTGATCGCCAGCGCCGTTTGTAACGCGACCGCCAAATCGCTAACTTGCTCAAGGCCAGATGAAACTCGCTAGAGTGTTGAGACTCGCCGCGTGGCAGAACCCCTTGCTGACGGATCGGTAAAGACAGGCCTCGTGGGGCTGCACGCGCGAAGCAGCGCCATGTGCCTGCTGTGCAGCTGTACTCTGCCCATGGGCTTGCGTATAAGACGAACTGTTCGTTTCGACATGAGGCTGCGTTGAGGTACCGGCCGCACCGAGGGCAGCGCGAATCGGGGGCCGAAGGCCGCCTGTGGCGCTTGTCCCTGACTGTCGGCGCGAACGGACCAGTGGGATCACGGAAATGCCGGAGGCAGAAGATGATCGAGGATCTGACCTATCTTACTGACGCAAGCGAGCTTCGGCCTCTCTATAGCAACCCTTCGACCCTGGCACGCGCCAAGCAGCTTGCACTGATCGATGCACATTGTCGCAATTTCATCGCCCGATCGCCACTCGTGGTGGTCGGTTCCGTTCATCCCGAGCGCGGCATGGACGTCAGTCCGCGCGGTGATGCGCCGGGTTTTGTCCATGTGCTCGACGAGCACCACCTGGCCATCCCCGATCGGCCAGGAAACAATCGGTTGGATACGCTGGAGAATCTGCTTGAGAACCCGACCATTGGCCTGTTCTTTGTGATCCCGGGAATTGACGAGACGCCGCGCGTCAACGGCACGGCGCGACTCACCCGTGCACAGTGGCTACTCGATTCGATGGCGGTTGCCGGCAAAATACCAAAGCTCGCTATCGTCGTGACCGTGACCGAGGCGTTTCTGCACTGCGCCAAAGCACTCAAGCGCGCGCGCCTTTGGGACGACGACTATCGCCTCGAGCGTAAAGAGCTGCCAACGCTCGGCCGGATGATCATCGAGCAGACCAACCCGCCGGGGCTCACCGCCGAAGAGGCCGATGCGCGGATCGAGGCCGACTACCGCGCCAATCTGTACTGATTGCTAGGTGAAGGGCGCAAAATGCGATCGTGCGCGTCAGCGTCTCACTTGGGTTAGAGGCGAAAGGCCCACGGCCATCGCGCACGCTATCGTCGATTGTGGCGGCCGATACCCTCGCGGTGCAGCCGCCCAGCTGGCAATGCCACACACGTTCGGCCGCCGCCAACTGATTTCGAGCCTTGACGGCTGCGGATTGCATCCTGCCAAAACGCTTGAGCGACATTCGTGAGAGATGCCCAAGAAGGTCGATGCCGTCATGAACGCCGGCAGCTCCTTCACAATCCAGGGCGCCATCCTCACGAACTTCGTCCGTCGACTTGGTGGCACAATTTTCAAGATGCCCCGGACGTAATCCTAGATTTTCTCGGGAATCTAGCTCGGAGGCGGGACAAGAGCGTCGACATACAGGGCGAGCAGCACAAGATCAGTGCCGTCATAACCCGCTCGCCTCACCTGGCACGGAGGGTGGGAGCTCACCATGGTGGGCGGTGGGTTTATCCAACCGAATCGAGCTTCGTTGGCGAACGTAACTCGCAAAGGGTGGGCCTTGGCTACTGCCATGCGCTGGCTCAGCGCATCGCGAAACCCTGTTCTTTCAAAGCTTTTTGCGCCTCCATATTGCAATCCGGACGAAAACACGTGCAACAACTTGCGCCATTCGGGCGAGGCTAATAGGATTATAAATCGCGCTGTTGCTTGTTGGGTGCTCTTCGCAGAAGTGGTCAGGGCGACTTGGAAGCAGCAGATCGCCGAGCCCACGGAATCGGCGACGGTGCGCCACAGAAGACGTCGTCGTGTGTCAATGGAGTAGCTTGAGCTGCGGGCGAAAAGATGCCGGGTTCTGGTGAGACATGCTTTCAAAGGCGCACCGGCAATTCCGGGCTTGGCGCCGAAACCCGAAGTCTGAGACTAGCGCGGCTGCCGACCTGCGTCGGCAACATAGGTGGACGCTCGTGACGGAAGACCGAGTCGTTCTTTTGGAACGGGCCATCAGGCGGGCGGTAGGCCACCGCCGCGCGGGAACTATCAGGATGCGCGAGGGATAGATTGTGGAGATACCGTCCTTGAGTCGGCGCTCATCGTTGCTTCTCGCCACACCTGCGGAGTCCGGCGATTTCCTGCCAGTGCTCCGCTGGCTGATACTCATGTCCCTTACCGTGTTTGGCGTGGCGGTACTTTGGCATTTGGGCCTTATCCGACTGATGCTAGAGACAGACCGGACCCACGTTTCGTCCTTGATTCTGCTCCTATTTGTACTCACGACCCTTCACTGCCTGACACAAACATGGATCGTGTCAAAGGAACTAACGGCTGTCCGCTCGTTCCAAGACGGGCTTCATGGAGACCGCGGCTTTCTTCGCGCGCTCGCGGGCGATCCAAGTAGCGCCCCACAGGGCAGCGTCATCGCGCGCCACGTCGCCAATCTTGTAGCAAAAGCGCGGGCCCAAAAGGGCCGGCGTGTCGACCAAACGCTCCTGCTCCGAGCTTTAACCGATCAGCTTCGCGGTCGCGAAAGGATTGGTCTATTCGTATCGGAAGCGTTGTTGCGCCTGGCTCTTTTGGGAACTGCCGTAGGTTTCATTCTGATGCTCATTCCAATCGCCGGTCTCACCGCGTTCGACGCAGAATCCCTCCGGAAGGCTCTGGCCGGGATGAGTAGCGGCATGGCGATCGCCCTTAACGTAACCGTCACCGGGATCGCCACCGCCCTCTTGCTGAAGCTGCAATATTTCTACCTGGACAAGGCAATCGCGGACCTGCTCACCACTATTACAGAGCTCACTGAAGTGCATGTTGTCTCAGTGTTGGAGCACGAGGGCGATGGATGAGATTGGCTCTTGGTCGGGGAGCGATGATGGCACGTTTGTGCCATTTACTGACATCCTGTTCAACGTTCTGCTTGGCTTGGCGTTCATGGTCTTCACCGCGTTCTCCCTAGTTAATCCTACCGCGAAGACCGGCGCCGTGGACCTGAAAGCAGAACTTATCATCACGATGAACTGGCCTGACAACGATCCCAACGATATGGATCTCTATGTCGAGGATCCGGTGGGGAACGTAGTTTGGTACCATTCGAAGGAGGCGGGATTGATGCATCTCGACCGTGACGACCGTGGCAACTACCGCGATACGATCACCGTCAACGGCCGTACGATACAGAACCCGCTGAATCAGGAGACGGTTACCATTCGCGGCATCGTGCCCGGTGAATATGTGGTCAACGCCAACGAATTTCTCGCTACTTCGGGGGATAAAGTGCCGGTCTCGGTTAAGGTGGAGAAGCTCAATCCAACCGCGACCGTGCTTTTCTATGGTACCCTCAAGTTCGACCACAAGGGCCAGGAAGAGACCTTCGTCCGCTTTACCCTCGACGCCGACGGGCAGGTGAGCGATGTTAATACGCGGGGCAAGTCGCTTGTAAAAGCGGTCCGGACGCCGGCCGGAGGGAATGCGCCGCGGAAATAGGCGGGTACCGACGATCGGAGAGAGCACAGTGGTTACAGCCGTTATCGGCCTCGTCGCTGCATATGTCGTCTTGGCTGTGCTGTTGCTTAGTCTCAACCTGACATCATTATGGCGGTGGTGGATAAAGGGAGCTGCGATCCTTGTCACCACACTCTTTTTCGGCGTGACCTTTCAGACACTCAACGGCCTTATGGGTTGGCCGACGACGCAAAAGCTCCCCGCGCGGTTCACCCTAGTGTGGAGCTTGGTCGTGGAGCCGGACAAAAAATCAAGCAACGCTGGTTGCATTTATGTCTGGGCCGAGGAACTCGACGACAACAATGTACCAGCCAACACGCCACGGAGCTATCAGCTCCCCTACTCAGACGCGTTGGCGCGCAAGATTGCGGGCGCCCAAGAGAAGCGGGATCGCGGCGTTGAAGTCATGGGCCGGATCGACGACGCCGGGTCCCGTCAGGAGGAACTCAAGACCGATATCAAGATAGGTCGCATTGAGAGAAACGGCGAGGAAAACGCAGCAACGGATACGGTCCCATTCATGGATGACGGTACACGACTCAGTTTCGAGGAACTCCCCCCAGTGATCCTGCCGGACAAAGGCCCGATTTGATGCGACATGCATCCAAATCCGTTCTTGACGTTTGAATCAATACCCAGCGCCCATATTGAGCTCAGAGGCCCGACGCGCCAATAATGAGCTCATGGTTGATGCGATCTGTGGGCAGCGATAGGGAGATCCCTGATTTCCCGTTGGGACGAGACACCGACTAGCCGGCACCGTCGGCGTGTCTCCGGCCTGCTTGCTGCAGCGCCGCATACCTGATGTATGGAGGCATGTTGCCCACGGCAAAAGCGTCGGGTGTTCCAGTACACCCGCAAAATCCGCGCCTGCCGTCAGCCTTGACTCACCGTATCAGCATCTTGAAGCGGCAACTCAATTGTCCGTGCCCCCCTGCCAAGTTGTTCATGTGTTCATTCTCAATCACAACGCCGGTAGCATCTCTCCGGGCTTTAAGAGACCAACGAGTTTTTCCTTTTACGGACAACTTCCATGGGAATCCATGAAGGAATGTATTGAACGTGGCGGCAGTTCAATGTTATTCTTACTGACCTACGGGTGTTGGCCCGGGATTAACGTTGAAAAGCGCGGGTGGCACTCCACTGCGGCGAGGTTCGATTGTTGGCGCGACCATAGCCCCATCCGGGCTCGAATGACCTCCTCGAGGCGAGGCCGAAGCGTTGCGAAGAATTTGGTAACATTGTGGCGATCACTCAGTAAAGGGCGAACTGTGCGCTCATCGAGGGTCGCTTTCGTAAGTTGAAATATAGAACGTGGAGACTTGAATAGTCTTTCAAGACTCCGATCACAGTAGAGGGAGGAGACGACATGAGATACTCGAACTGGCGCGTTGCGTTTTTAACGTCGGCATTGTTGACTTCCACATCCATGCTGGCGATGGCTGCGGAGGTAACTTCGTCGCGCCTCTTGAACTCCGACAAGGAGCCCCAGAACTGGTTAATGGTCAACAAAGATTACTCGTCGCACCGCTATTCTGAGCTTGACCAAATCAATAGGGACAACGTCAAGAATCTCCACGTTGCTTTTGCTGTGGCACTGGGTGGCGCCTTCGGCGTGGCTCCACTGCCTTGGGGCGGTCATCAGTCCACGCCCCTGGTTGACGACGGCCAAATGTATGTGGTCGACGGCTACGGTGTTGTTTACAAGATCGATGTGAGGGACCCTACCAGGCCTAAGATCGCTTGGGTGATGGATCCGGGCGTTGCCAAGGCGGATGTCTGGATTCCATCGAATCGCGGCGTCGCGCTATACAAGAATTTCGTTATTTCCGTGACGGGCAACGGGAAGGTGCTCTGGACCGATCGCGACACCGGTCAACTCGCCAAGACGGTCCAAGTTGACGATCCCAAGAATGGCTACTCGCTGACTGCAGCTCCGCTTGTCATTGGCGACAAGCTCATCGTTGGCGGCAGCGGCGGTGACCGGGGCGCCCGCGACCATATCGACGCGCTGAACGCCGATACCGGCCAGCCGCTCTGGCGGACTTATTCAATCCCCGCCCCTGGCGAGCCCGGCAGCGAGACCTGGAAGGGGGACACAAACGCCTGGAAACATGGAGGTGGAGCTTTCTGGCAAACCGGCTCCTACGATCCGGCTATCAACCTGACCATCTGGGGCACTGGCCAGCCCGTCCCAATGTTCGATCCTGAGTATCGTCCAGGCGACAATCTCTACACCAACTCGACGATTGCCTTCGATGTGAATACTGGAGCCATGAAATGGTACTTCCAGTACACGCCAGGCGACTTCCTTGACTATGACGAGGTGGGGATCAGTCAGTTGATCGACACGAAGGTCAACGGCGAGGATCGCAAGATCGTGGCGCATTTCAGCCGCAACGGTTTCTTCTATTCGCTGGACCGGGCCAATGGACAGTTCATCTCGGCCGAGCAATACGTCCAGAAAATCAACTGGACGGACGGCATCGATCCGAAGACCGGCAAGCCGATCGAGTACGACCCCAAGAAGGACCTGCAGACGTACAAGATAGGCGCGGCATCGCGCCGGGCGCAGGGCAAGCTGCTAGGGTGCCCGGATCTCCAGGGCGGTGTGAACTACTTCCCGACAACGTACAGTCACCGGACGCATCTGTCTTATGGCGGCGGCATCGAGGTCTGCACCTATATCACACCCGATCCGTCCAACGATGCGAGCGGCGACTTCTGGTTGGGAGGCACTTATGAAAGGTCCGAGCCGGTCAAGGGAAGCGTGACCGCCATGGATCCAACGACAGGAAAAAAGGTCGCACAGCAGTCACTGGATTACCCCGTCTACTCCGGTGTCACCTCGACGGCAGGAGGTCTGCTTTTCACCACAACAACGAACGGTGAAGTCTTCGCACTCGACGACAAAACCCTGAAGCCGCTCTGGAGCTTCAGTACCGGTTCGCTCAGCTCGGCCCCCCCGATGACCTACGCCGTTAATGGCAAACAATATGTCGCGGTGCTCATCGGTGGCAATACTGTCGCACAGGGCATGCTGCTCAAATCACCCGAGATGAAGGACCTTCAGAACACGTCGATGCTGTTTGTATTCGGCCTTTGATGGAGGTATACCTCGTACGCTCTAACGCAGGTGACCGCCCAACGGGCGGTCACCTTTTTTTGCAAGGGTTCGGGACAATAGATGAAGCGGAATCCACGTTCGGGGTGTCCCGCGACTCCGACGGCTATTTCTCAGAATATTTGTCGCAGCGCGATGTCCCTCCACCGAAATAGTCGACGCATTCTGCCCGTGTGACCGGACCTGCACCCTTGATTTTGCCGGCAACGTAATCGGCAAGCGCATCGATTTCATCGAGTTGAAGAGTGGTGGAGGATCGGGTCGGCATCATTTCGCCGCCAAGATCGGCGGCGGTCATATCATAGCAGCGCTTGTCGGTATACGCGAAGCGATCGAAATACGGCATGGCAGTTCCTGGCCGGCCACACTGTATGGTCATCCGGATCTGATCGCGGGTAAGCGCTGTCGCTCTGAGGGAGGGCGGATGGCCCGGGTGATGGAAGCCGCCGACTCCGTCTCCCGCCCAGCCATGGCAGAAGTCGCACCCTGCCTTGTCGTGCCAGATGCTTTGTCCCCGCGCCAGTTCCTCGGCCCGGGCACCGGGTGCCGCGACGATGATTACCGTTAGCACCGCTGCCGTCATGGCAAACAACGCCATAAGGACGACGGATTTCGACGCAAGCTGTTCGTGCCTGTTAGAGAGCATGATCCTCTCCGTTTGAAGCTAGTGTATTTCTCTTTATGCCGTGTGACCGGCACTGCTGCGTACGCGATCTCAAAGAAAATAACCCGGTTACGAGCAGTTCGTCGGCCAAGCGCGACACGGGCGACTACTCAAGGGCGATCGACGAAGATGCCGGCCTTCTTGCGAAACTCACTTGGTCTCAGGAATTGTCCTTGCCAAAGACCGAGTTTGTTTTGCCTGGCTTCCACCTCGGCGGCGACAAAGTCCGTCGTTTCGCTCGGCCTTGCGAGCGCATATCCCCTCCGTACAAGCTGCTCATTGAGGTTCTGGGAATTGATGGTGCAGCGCCCAAGAACACGGCTGTAGACGTCCGGTTCGCCGACCACCTCGCACCTCACCGGCCCTTGATCGACCAAGGTCTGAAGATCTCGCACTGCCGCTTCCCAGCAGGGCCAGACCTTCCCTTCGATTGTACAAACCTGCTTGCGCATGACGGAATCAATGCCGAACAGCATTATTCTATTACCGTTGATCTCGATCACTGTGGAGTCGACCACGCTGGCCGCCCCGACGATTTCACTTGCCTTGACGTGCGTGGCAATCAGAGCAACCGCTAGTGATAGCAGTAGCCTCATCGTGTCTGTCTCCTCCCTTAGCCAGTGGACTGAACAGAAGCCTGCATGGGGTAAGGCTTCCAAATCGTCCCTTTGTAGCCGCTCTATTATCTTATAGACTACGGCGATCGTATAGACCTTCGAGCTCGTCGTGCAATCAGGTCAGAGGCCGTGGATGCATCGTCTAACGACCACCGGAATCACACCCCCCCAGGTGATCAAGGTCTTCGCAGTCCTCTCGCTCCTGTTTTCGGCCACGGGTGCTATGGCCGAAGATCAGCAGTCGAAGTCGCCCAGCTCACCCGAGCGCGAAGCCTTTCTGATGGGCGTCCGCAAGGACTGCCGAGGTTGTGATCTTCGCGAGGCCAGACTGAAGCGCCGTGACCTGAGCGGCGCCGATCTCACCGGCGCCGATCTCACCGGGGCGGTGTTGCATCGCGCAAAACTAGGGCGGGCAACGCTCGACCATGTGAAGCTCCGGGGCGCGAATCTCAACAAAGCCGACCTGAGACATGCGTCATTGACCGGCGCTGATCTGACCGGAGCGCTTCTCTATGGGGCAGACCTAAGTGGCGCGCAGCTAGAAGGAGCCGTGATGGCGCAGGTGCATATGGCGCATTCCCGGCTAACACAGGCGGTGCTACGCGGCGTAGACCTTTCGCAATCCATGATTGTGGACGCCGAAATGGCTGGCAGCAATCTATCTCACGCCAATCTGAAGCAATCGAACCTCAATGAGGCGAATCTCAGCCGATGCGACCTGAGCTCTGCGGTCCTCGACGGCGCGGGTTTCGTCCGAGCTCGGGTGAGAGAGGTCAATCTGAAAGGAGCTTCAGCCAGACATGCCGATTTCTACGAAGCCGATCTGACCGGCTCCGACCTAACCAATGCCGATTTCCGCGCCTCGCGCCTGCAACAGGCCAATCTGGAGAACACCGTCACTGAGGGTATCAAGACGAAGGGCGCCCTGCTCGTGGACGGCACATTTGGGCAGTGAAGACGCCAAGTCAGTTCACGCTGGGGTTCGGAAGGGGAACTGCAGCATCGTATATCTCGAAGCGTGTCCGGCTCTCATAGGCCTCCCTTTGGAGCTCCCCGGAAGCATCGACGAAATGTTGTCCCTTTTTCTGGAAGTAGCGTTGTTCCAAAATCAAGTGAAGTCCATTCGCAGTCTTTTCACACCGGTTCTTTATGAAAAGCGTCCCAGCCGGTGACTCCCCTTCATCGGGTTGCAGATCCTTGCACGTCCAACCATCTTCGTCGAAGCGCTGGCGCAGGAAGTTCGCGAGCGTCCAGAATTCGATGCGGGGGTGGGATGTATGTTGGCGCGGGTCGGTAACCATCCGCTCTCCTCTCGCTCGCCCCGCGTCGTCGAAAAGCACGGAGGCCACAATGGGAAATTCATACACCGTCGTTCCGGCGTACATCCGGATCTCAGCTTTGAGATCGAGAGCGCGCGCCCAGTACTCGAGCTCGTCGTCGTACTCAAAATAAACCTCACGGAGTCCGGTGGCCTCCGGCTTACACTTCTTGAACTCAGCAAAGCTTGCGAGCGGTATCGAAGGTGGTCCCCCATTCGTTCCGCAGGCGTAAGCCGCGAACTCGTTCGGAATATCAGATGCGGCGTCCCCGATGTGGATGTCCCAGACATTAAAACGCTTGGGCTGCTCTTGGGCTTGAAGCGCTTCGAGTGGCGAAAGCCAGACGGCAAGCTGAACGAAACATAACGCGAGACGCACCCGTGCGTTCATCTCAATCCCTCCATCGGCTGGCAGGCTTAAGCCTGTATCTCCCCGGAGTTCGAAAACGAGTCATGGCTGGGCCTCAGGGCCGGCAAGTCGTCTCCGGCGCATCCACGCCCAGCGTGTCCAAAACGTTCGTCTGATGCAGGAACTGAGGCAACGGGGCACGTTCGATGACGGCGTCGGCAGTCGACAGCAGAACCGGTGCTCTGAGTTGATGGTCCCAGGGCCGAAAGCTCCCCGGATTGCCCTTCACAGTGTCCAGGCTCAGCTGATCGCTCAGGAGGAACGCCCTCACCGCTTCGAAGGCGGTCGATCGGGACCGCACGACGGATTGGGTGACCGCCTTGACGGCCTCCCACGCGGCCCAATCGGCGCCGTTCATGCGGCGCCGCGGCGAGAATTTCTCATACCTATGCTGCAGTTGCGTGGCCGCATCTCTGTCCCAGGTCCATGACCAAGCTGTGGCCATCAAGCCGGCACTTCCGACGACCGGACGCGGAAGGTAAGTGCTATAAGGGACGTACCGGCCGAATTCACCGCTGCTATCCGCGACGTAGACGACGTCGTAGTTGGGCCCCGAGGTCATGAGAACGATGTTGCTTTGCTCGCGGTTGTGGGGGTCATTCGAGAGCAGGAAGGGGCGGACCTCCACGATACTCCCATGCAACTTCTTCGCTGACCGTTGGAGGGCAACCACCATATCCGCGTCTGCCGGCGCCGGCCCTTGCAACACCAACATCCGATTCCACTTCTTGACCACCAGATATTGTATAAGCGCGTCGGAAAGCATTGACTCACTCGGGTAAGTGTGGACGACGTTCGCGGAGCAATCCGCACCGCGCAGGGAATCGTCGGGAGCCGAGACGTTAAATAAGAGCAAGGGGCGATCCACCGTCCTGTGCGCAAGATCCTTCAACGCAGCGGCAGGAAGGTCGGCGAGAATGAAATGCACATCATCGGCTTTGCTCCAGACCGAGATCCGCTGAACGAGCGCATCAACCGAACTTTCGGT